>ERZ860388.322-NODE-322-length-42050-cov-3.020241_pt1 | contig 42050 bp, 24 predicted proteins | sample MGYA00509978_ERZ860388 | MGnify/ENA primary metagenome ERZ860388 (study PRJEB30046, sample SAMN00715225) | human gut metagenome | study: EMG produced TPA metagenomics assembly of the A metagenome-wide association study of gut microbiota in type 2...
TGTTTCTTTTGTCCATCGTCTCTTTCTATTAAAGTTAGGATGAACAATGATGTTATTCTGATGAAACTTAATGTATCCATAGCAAATACCTTATAAAATGTTATTCAATTAATTTATTTGTATATGACGTAAGCTGCCTTACTGCTTATTCTCCTTTGAAATGGCAACCATTCCATAATTGAAGAAATCAAGAAATTCATTCACTTTATCAAGGCGTAACGTTTCCTTTCCTTGTTCAAGATCACGAACAAAACGTAATCCTACCCCGACTTCAACGAAAGTTCCTCTTGTGTTAGATGATATTGCTTTCGCAACATTTTGACCGTAGCCATATAGACTATTCATAGGCATCCTACTTTATACCTTTTCGGGTGCAAAACTAAGATAAAAATCAAATATTATATCAGCTAGGATATAATTTATTTATATCTTAAAAATAAAGTATACGTACTACATTCTTTTCAACCTTTTCAACATATATAACCTTCTTGATCATAAGCTTTTCGCTCATGACAAATAAGATCTATTAGCTGCTGTAATTCGCACACATCTGACTTAATATCCTTAAAACGGCAATACTGTTCATCATATCTTTCCCTGGAACCTGATTGCAATCGAGATCCAATATCGTCTGGAATTAAATATGAAGAACGTTCCTTGCCCAAATATTGCTGAAATTCAAAGAGAAAAATATTTATTCCTGCCAAGTCAAAATCACCAAAATGAAGATAATGATTGGGAATAGCACATAGCCATCTTCTAAGATCAGTGGATTGTGGATATCGAGACACAAAAAGCACTCTATTTGAAAGTTCATGCGTTTGGAGATATTCCTCGAAGAATGCTCTTTGCTTACGAATCATCCTAAAATTTTCCATATTCTCGATACCAATCACTACTACGTCTTCTGGTATTATAAATTTCTCCCATCCTGCGACAAAAAGAAAACTTCCTTCTTGTGGATTTACCATAAAAGGCTTTCCGTCAAGAAAACATTCAATAGGTTCGTAGCTGTTTATAGGGAATCCTGGACAGGAACGAACCATAACAAGTTTGGAATTTCCTGTTTCTGCAGCCATTGAAGCACGGGAATCTAAAACATTCACTTCGAGAATGCGGAAACTCTCATCCTTATCGATAAGAAATCTTTTTAAAGCCTCAGCGTCACGGGCACGATATGATTTTCTTGAGCCATGAGATGTAACCAATAGCATACCTTCTGCCAACAGTTCATCACATAACTTGCTGTTTAGCTTTGATCCTGCGACTTGCTCTCCTGCTATTAATGCCTGTATAGATACACTTATTGCCATATAATATCCGACTATTTTATTCGTTTCAATAATTTTTCAACTCTCGTCCTCACTCCATGTTTACTCAAGAGATAGGTATACCGGTAGTCGTAAGGGTTATATGATGTTGGTGAACTATTGATGAGATAAATATTGCGTGAATTGGCAAATTGCAAAATACCTTTGATATTGTTAGGGTGCAAACGCCCTATCTCATCCATCATGCAATGAACAATGAAATCACCGTTTTTCCGAGCTGCCTTTTTCTTAAAAACGTTGATGAGCATGATATTGACCATTGCTTTCACAAGAATATCTGTACCATCCGACCCTACATTATTAATACGTTCAACCCAGTTCGTGTCATTGTCGTTCTCCTTTACACGGAACTGTAAACGGAAAGCGTCGCCCAATGATACCGACGGACGATTAAGTTCATTCTGCAACTGATAGGACAGACTCTTCAGATAATCCACGACCTTGCGGTTCACCTCATCCCGATTGTTACTAGAGAAAAGATTAAGCTCGCCAATAGAGAGAGCATTCTCTACGGCATAATCATGAATGGACATAAGCAGTTGCATGAGCTTATCAGATGACTCATTCGCTCTCAGTTCAATACTCTTGATTACTCCAGCGAAATTCTTTTCCACAAAATCACGATTTATATCAAGTATCACCCCATCTACATCGGATCTGCGTTTCATCAGCGAACCGATTTCTGTCGAGATACGTCCCAAGATATCTTTATAATGCTCGCTGGTGCGTCTGCGAAACTCCTCAATCTTATTATTATCTATAAACTCTTGCAAATCAACGGCAATTTGTAGATAGTCATTGTCTGTCACAGGCATTGTATTGAAATGGAAAGCATTTTGAGGCTTAAAGTTGCGATTGAAACCAACAATTATATCTTTAAGTTTATCTATTGATTCGCGTTTTTGATTGACAGTACCCCTAAGTTGGCTTAAAAGCTGCTGACAATCCTGTTGTGTCTTCATCGTCTTGTCATCAGAGAGGAAAGTGTCAGGCACCAGATGCTCGTTCTCTACTATCTGATGATAAATCTTCAAGCCCTCTCTCCTATGTGTCAGTTCATTAAGGACTTTCCTCTGACGTTCTTCCATTTCCTTGCATTTCTTCTCAATGCGTATTCGTTTATCTTCATAACGCTGGCGCATCATTGAAAGTCGTTGCTCAATAGCCTTAATAGCCTTCTTGATTTCCGGTTCCTTAGCAAAAAGATTCTGCTCAGCATCGTGATATCTGATAACTATCGGACGTTCTTTTTCAATCCTCCTCAATCGTTCCTTCAAATCATCCAGAACTTTACGGTATTGTCCAAGCAGATTCGTGTCAACGCCCTTACCTGCAAGTTCCGCTTTCTGCTGTTCATCGAGCTGCTTCTTCTGTGCTGCAAACTCCTGATTACGCACAGTCGCTTCCGCACTTTGTGATTCTCTGAAAAAACGCAATTCCTCATCCTGAGCTTTTGAAGCCTTGGCGAATGAGGTATCAAGGTCTTTAAGGTCTTTTTTATTCCTTGTTTCATTTTTCTCACGAGCATCCTTCTCCGATTGCACTTTTAACAATGCTTCATTGAAGGAACGTTCACGAGTTTCTTTTTCTTGAGCAACTCTTTCCTGTTCTTCCATCTCCAGCTTATGCCGATGGTTTTGCAAATTCTGCCGCTTGACTGGTATCTGCTCTTCTTCAACCTTTAATAAGGTCGCTTTCTGCCGAAGTGGATTGATCTGTGTTGCATATTTCTTTCCGAGTTTCGTAATCTCCTCCTGAAAGGTAATGGGCAATTGCGTGAGTTGACGGTTAATTTGCCGCACTTGCTCTTCCAAGTTCTTCTTTTCCAGTCTATACTCGTCAGGAGTGCGATGCACTGAGACGATATTATCCAAATTCAACCTTATGCCGAACAAGTTGTCAGAAGCGACATCCAACTGCGGTTCAAGCTCTTGCGCATATAGAATCCGTTCCTCATCAACGACTTTACCTATCGTGTTTTCCCAGCCTTCCGTATTCTCACAAAGCCATTTATAAAAAGAGCTATCTAAATGAGCAAGCAAGTCATCAATCTTTCCAATTTGTACCCGAACTTGTGTGCGGTCAGCCTCAAGACGTTCCTGCTCACGCATAGATACTTGTTTTATCTCCGTTTCTTTCATCTCATACTCAGCGGTAATCTGAGCTATCTGACTTTTTACTGCAGTCTGTTGTGCTGCATTTTCTTTCTCAGTCAAATCCAACTGCAGAAGCCGTTCGTCCACCTGGTTTATTTCGCCCGCCTTAGGATGCCACTGGCGGAGTTCCTTCAGCGCATTATCAGCCTTATGCTGTTCGGCCAACAATATCTGCAGGCGTTCGTCAGACTCATGTCGCCAGATGTTGAAGGCATCCATAACCTGATTTCTGCTCTTAGTGCGTTCTTCGTCCAAACTCTTACGTCCTAACTGAAGCATAGCTTGTTTCTGATAATATGCTTCTTTCTGAGCGTTCTTGAATGCTTGATGTGCATTCTCCAGTTTACCCCTTGCAATGTTGTACTTTTCCTCAATCGATGCATGAGTTTTCAATAAATCATCCAATAGCGTTTGCTTATCTGCCGCTTCCTGTTTGATAGTTGCCTCCCGACCGGCAAGGATAAGCTTGTCATCCATACCAATTGCATCGAAATCCTTTCTTACCTGTGCTATTTCTTTCAGTTTGCTCTTCTTGGCACCAAGTTCTTGATTGAGAGAGTCTTTCTCTTTATCATATTCTGCCGTAAGTTCTTTCTCACGGTTATACTCTTTCTCAATGTCTGCTTTGACTTCTACAGCTTCAACTTCCAATAGCGGGATACGTTGCTCACTATCAGCTACGGCATGATTGAGCATACGCCATACATCCAGCAGTTGCTGGTCGAGCGCTACAATTTTACGCCCCTGTTCAACTATTTTCAATGCCTGTTGGCGCACCGGATAATTGCCATCACGTGTTTGGCGGAACCAGCAGTCTATTTCATCGTACTCTCGCTCGAAGTCAGTAACAAGTCGTCTGTAGGTCTGCAGGTCGATTGGCAAATCTTCATCTGTCATGGATTGTATGATAGTGCTCTTTACAAAGTCCGCATCCAGTTTTGTATTCAGAAAAACGTTTTGAATGCTTCGTGGAATATTCTGATAATGCGAACTTTGAACCAATGCATAACGTGCATATTTGTGGTCATGAGTGTTACCGAAGATAATATCCTTGAACATCACACCGGACTCTATTCTGGCAGAAACAGTCACATTCTTGTCTATACGTTCACGAATCTTCACCCAGTCACTCAATACCTGCTTGTCATCAGTGACAAGCCATTCACGCTGATAGGGCGCATCAATGAATCGCCATGAAGCACGTCCTTGGTATCTGCAGACAAGTATCGTATAGGCACCATTATCACGCATCACCTCATAAAGTATATAAGAGTTTGACTGGCGGAAATAGAATTCATCAAACGACTTCTGTCCCTGCTGAATGCCCAAACGGTGTTTATCGGCATTGTAGAAAAATAGCAATGCCCTCAATACCGTACTTTTACCCACACCCTGGGTTCCCGTAAAATGCACATTGCCATCCACAGAAATCTCTGCGTATGGAATATTGGCACTGTTGATAAAAATAATCTTATTCAGGTATTTCATCTTCATTGACTATTTGAATTATTGCAACCAATTCTTCAACATAGCGAAATGCCGAAATAATCTTATAAGTCTCGTCTTGTTCGCTAATACATTCAGCAAAGCCCATATTCAGCATCTCTTGAAGCAGTTTGTTTACAATCTCAATATTAGACCCCACACCGTATTTCTTAAACAGATGATTTGCCTTCTCCTTCAGTTCAATATCCAGACTAATCTGTTCTATCAAATGACTTTTACGAAACTGATATCCAGCTGTAAATGACTGATTATAACACTTCAGAAAGTCCAGATAATCCAGCCATTTTGAAAAGCTGTCCAATTTCTGTTCTATCGTTTGCTTGTTTTCTCCTATTCGTGAAAAATAAAAGTAACCATTACCGGACTCCAATTGCAGACCAACCTCCTTGAAGTAATCTGCATAATCCTCCACATTCTCCTCGATATCCTCATACAAGTGACGGATTGAGGTGTCTGTGCTGTCTACCGAAAGAAATTCTCCTCGGCTTAACCGTTCGTATATTCTTTGAGTATTATTTCGCATAAATTATGGGATATTCAATGTCTTGATAAATTGCATATTCTCCTGTCATCCGGCATTCATTAGAATGCAAGATAACCAATTGACAGAAGAGAGTTACATAGTCTTCAATAGTACGTTTTACCTTATAGTCATACCTTAAAATAAATTCAAACAGATCATAACTTGATGCCAAGAACGCATTCCATACTTCTGCAGAATCCACCTCCTTCAGCAGTTGAATATGCTCTTGCAAATCCTCCTCAGTCAAAGGCTCGGCTTCTGTTCTTGCCGTTTTCTGTATTCCATTACGTTCAGCAATTCGTCTCAGCAACTTTACAACCTGATTATTTTCCCTCAGCATTTCCAAAGACAGACGAATCTTACTGTATTGACGAGATTCCATCCAAAGAGGATTTCTTTCCTCCAACACTCGTATAAGGTTCGTATCAGTCTTGATAAGGAGTTGATCCTGCAGATATTTCAACTTCCGTATCTTTTTATAAAGTTGATTTTGCTGGTCAATCTGATTGATATAGGAAATAATCTGTCTGTCAATCTCCATGAGTGCATGATAGGCTTCGACAAAATCATGTTTCACATCACTACAGGTCTTGGACATATGCGGATCATTGGCCATGATGAAGAAAGCATGCTCATTATCCATCAGCTTTTCACATTCACGTATCATGGCGCGAATACTATGGCTCTTCTCATCCAGATTCTGTAGCTTCTTTTTTTTGATGATATAGTTCGGTTCTTGTTTATAAGCATTGTCCATATTGCGCTTCAAATCCACTACATTCTTCAACGTTCTGAATCCGGCCTTCTTCAAAAGCTGCCTCACATTGTCTTGATATCCGGCTTTACGGTTGGCATTAGTCTCTTGCAGAAAATATCCGATATACTCCTTCAAGGTATTGATACATTCCTGCACACTCAGCACGCTAATCTCCTCATTCACATTCAGCACCTCCTCGAAGAAGTTCAGGTAGTCGTTCTCAATCTCAACCGTGTTTCCAGTTTCCACCAATACACCATAGTCAACCAGTTTTCTCAACCTGGTTTCATTTCCTCCGGCAAGATCAATAGCAAGCCCTAACGGAAACTTCATAAGTTTTCGTTTCTCAAACATCTCACTCAGCAGTTTTTGCTCACGAGAGAGCGTTTTGGTCAGTTCTTCTATACTTCTAAAATGAGTCAGGACATCCATATATCCAAAGCTCTGTAATTAATACCTCAAATAGTCAGTAAACTCAAATCAATATCAGGAACGGTAGATCCGCAAACTTATCCTCAACAAGAAGCCCTTCCTCCTTCCTTAACTACGGAATACTGGAATTCAATGACATCAAAATGTCCGTCCATATGAAGAAACTTTACTTGCGGATTCTTTCTTTGTATTCTTACCTCTTTTCGTCTCTTTTTTCATACTAATTGCGCATTTTATTTTAATGTGTCAAAGATAAAGAGAATATTTAAATAGCTAAAAAAGAGAGAAAGATAATTGCAAATAAGGATTATAAATAGAAATTTGATACACCGCCATGTTCCCCTTAATTTCGTAATTATCCACCTTACTCAAACAATTAATGAGCGAATATGATTGCAAATTCGCTGAATTTGTTTTATTTTGTCGCCTGTTACCAAGCATTGCACAACTCAATATCATAGACATATGGAATTAAACAAGAGTGAAAAGAAAATAGCCCGAATGCTTATAAGTAAGGCATTGGAAAAGGAATGTGGGACATTCCTTAAAGATGCGGAAAAGCTGTTGCAGCAAGAGAAAACGGAGTCCGAACACGAAAGATACTTGAGACTATACAAGCGGGTAGACGATTTCGACGAATATATCGCATCCCGTTACGACAGACTGGGCGGTTCACGCTATCCCGTAGTCGTAGCCGGTCTTTTCTGCGACGGGGTTCTGCAGGAAGAAGATATTGAGCAATTTAGCAATGAAACACAAGAATGGCTCATGAAGATAAGAACACATTTTCGGAATAGCTTGTAACATATACGAACAATGGATCGAGAACTGAAGGATGTCTCGCTTGGTGAAGAACCAGTTGCAGTTTGAGTTTGGAATCATCCCTACCAATATCAACAAAGATCGTAAAGCGGAATATATCGAATCTCTTATCGCCACTCGTGAAAATGATGATATAGAACTATTTCGCAACTTTATATTCGATGATAACAAAGTAACCATTATGCAATCTCTTTCGTCTAAAGTACAAGATGAAGTGAGAGAAAGGTATCAATTTTATAAATATCAATAACATAAAAAGACAATGAAAAAAGAAATTCTGTTTGTGCTGTTAAATAACTTTGCCGATTGGGAAGGAGCATATATCGCCCCGAACCTCGCTTTGGGTGTTGAACCCGGAAGTGAAAGCAAATATGTAGTTAAAACTGTGGCTGTCACCAAAGATCCGGTAGTATCATGCGGTGGCTTTAAGGTATTGCCTGATTACGGCATCGATGACATTCCTACTGATTATGCGGGAATAGTGCTCATCGGTGGCATGAGCTGGCTCACTCCTGAAGCCGAAGCTGTTGTTCCTTTGGTGAAAGATGCCATCAAGAACCAGAAATTAGTGGCAGGAATTTGTAACGCTTCAGTCTTTCTTGGAATGCACGGTTTCCTGAACAAGATAAAACACACCAGCAACGGATTGGATTACTTGAAGGCTTACGCCGGGGCAAACTATACAGGGGAAAGCTTTTATATAGACGAACCGGCAGTCAGAAGCGAAAACATTATAACCGCCAACGGGTTTTCCGCTCTTGAGTTCTGTCGTGAAATACTCTATGCGCTGGAGGCGGACTCTTCTCAAAGGATAGAGAGAAGTTACCGGATGCACAAAACGGGCGTTTGGGAAGATCCGGAAGTGGGATAAGCAGAAGAAGCTGAATACATAAGAGAGAAAGACGACTGCGAATAAAGAACGATTACACAATACTGAAAGATGGACAGCAAAGAGCTTATCTTTGAAACCAGAGCATTGTTTCGAGAGTGGTTAAAAAACGAAGGTACGATGAGTGATGGCGTTTGGTTGATATTTGCGAAAACCAATACGCTAAAAACACTGTCGGCTCATGAAGCACTCGAAGAAGCATTGTGCTTTGGCTGGATAGATGGCCAGATGCAATCCATCGATAAGGACAAGTATAGAAAATATTTTGCCCGACGGAGAGAAAAAAGTAATTGGTCGGACAAGAATAAAGAGCTGGTCCGGAAACTTATCGAAAAGGGCCTAATGACTCCGAAAGGAATGGAAGCCGTAGCTTGTGCAAAACAAAACGGACAGTGGAACAACTCCAAACGCAGCACTGCTTCCGAAGAACAAATCCGGATGTTCAAACAGCTCATTGAGCTGCACGAACCTGCTTATACAAATCTATTGGCTATGTCCGATTCTGTACAGCGCACCTATACATCGTTTTATCTGGATGCCAAATCGGATAAAACCCGCCACAGTCGTCTGGAGAAGATTATCGACAGGCTTAATAAGAACCTCAAACCCATGTAGCCCCAGCTTATGAATATTGAAGAGTTACGAAATCACTGTCTTGCCATAAAAAATGTAGAGGAATGCACTTCTTGGGGCGAAAATATAATATCCTACAAAATTATGGATAAAGTGTTTGCCTTTTTTCTTTTAAATCCAAAGGAAGACGGCGGATATTTTGTGGTTTTGAAATGTAACCCTGATAAAACCGTGGAATTAAGGGAGAGGTATCAAGGCGTTACTAAGGGAGTATATACTGGTTCCACATTAACGTGGAACTCGGTATATATTCAAAAAGATGTACCCGACACTGTTATTACCAAGTTGATTGAACATTCCGCGGAAGAAGTTGTGAAAAAGCTTTCCAAAAAGAAACAGGAAGAATATAAATCGTTGTAATGGAAATCTCCCCCTCCTCTTTCACCGGCTTCTATCAATCCCTTTATCCATAGAGAACACAGGGTGAAGGAGCACTCCAGTCTCCAAGTATAGCCAATGCGTCCCAAATTTTCATCAATCTCCAAAAGGCAAGCAATAACAATACGTATGAGAGTAGCGAGGTAATGCCGCATCTACTATCAGTATGACTAATTCCATAAAACACAACGCGTATGAAAGCAGCGTATGCACCGTGCTTAGCGACACTAAGCACGGTGCATACTACCTGTATGAATAGTGCTTAACAGAGGTAAGCACCCGGCTTACGGTCATCGGCATGCCGTCTCATCTTTCCCAATACGCCCTTTCACCCTGTACACCCGATGAACAAGGAGATTAAGTCGTATCGCATCAGAACGTCACATCTATCTTCACCATAAAGGTGCGCGGAGCAGCTACCGACATCGGCCGGGAAGAATATTCATTATTCAGCAAATTGTTAACCATAAACTGAAATGCAACCTCCTTTGTGGCTTTCACTCCCAGACGAAGATCCACCGTAGCATAATCCGTATTGTGCTTTTTCCAATAAGTAGCTAATGTTTCGCCGTCGATACTACCGAAGAGCAGGCTACGCACATAATCCATCACTTCCGGATTTCCATTCGGTTTTTCACGTTCGTCCAGCATGATATAATCCACCGCAAGCGTCTTACTTCTCCAAGCCAGATTCATACCCAGATTTATACGCTTCCACTCAAAATCAAGCGTAGTTTTAAAGGTATGTTTCTGGCGATATTTCAAGTACTTGGAATTATTCGACTTCTCTTTCATCTGCAAAGGATCGGTATAGGTATCCTCCAATGCATTGCGCTCTTCATAATCGGCATCGCGCGGTTCGGTGTACACATAGCCCAGATTATAGTACAGTTTCGTGTTCTTATTAAAATTATACACACCGTTAGTGCTGACCTCCATTCCATAAATCCGTGCTTTGGAAACATTATGGAATTGTGCTCCAATGCCGAATCCTCCTTGCCCAAGCAGCATCTCGACCGCATCCGAAATACTGTTTATCATCTTGTTATTACCATTATTGAACAACCCGAACTGGAACTCGATCATGTCTTTGTATTCGGTATAGAAACCTGCTACATCAAACATTCCCTGAAGATTGCCGAATCTATACCCTTGCTTAAAACCGAGTTCAGCATTGAAACCTTTCTCCGCACGGATATTCTCATTCGGATATACACCTACCCCACCGATGTCTTTACGAAGATATTTCTCTACTATCGACGGATTGCGATACCCCTGCCCAAAACTGGCACGCAGAAAACTATAATCGGCAAGCTGATAATTCAGTCCGGCGCGCAGAACAGGACGGAAAGGAACTTTAGTACCAAAAATCTTCGTTTCCGCTTCCCGGTAATGATTGTTTATGCGATAATATTCGGCACGCACTCCGGCCGAAACGCTCAGACGATCCCAAAAACGCTGGTCGTATTGAAAGAAAGCAGCCAGATTATCACTCTTATAAACCCCGTCGATGGCCGAAGAGTAATGACGGGTATGGCGGAAAGTAGTCCCGGCAGTGATCTGCGCGCCACCGTCCCAACGCTTGTTGAACTGATAATCGAGAAAATAATCGTTGCACTCATCCATTCGCGTACCACTGTTTTTCTGTTCCGGATTAAGAATGCCGGAGAGCCAGGGCACCAGATCATCGGGCATCTGCCCGTTCTGCAACGCCCCCAAATCAGAGGGCAGACCGCTTGCCATCATCCAGGCAATAAGGTCACAATAATCGGCAGTAGTAGCATTCGGGAAAATAGGATTCAGCAAACCGAGCGCTCCATTGACCGCACCATTCAAATCACCTTGCAAAAGCGGCTGTACCAAAGGCAGCAACGCATTGTAATTTCCACCGCTTATGTCGCCTATCAAGCCGGTGAGCGCATTCATATCTGTTCCCATATTACCGAGAATATCGGTAATAGAAGCCACAGCAGCCGGCTTCACCGTATTGAAATTGCTATAATAAACGCGGGACTTCAACTTATGGGAGGTTCCCTTGTCCGGATTGACAAAATTGAAAAACGGTGCTATATAGAAATTATTCTCCTCACGCCCCATGTTGGTGAAAGGCGAAGGTTTGTATGGTTCGGCCGGCGAACGCCAGATAAAGAAATCACCATACTTGTTGGTGAGAAAATCAATATTAAAACCGTAATTCATGATCTTTGTCCCCATATCCGGCTGATGGTAAGTCAGATTTCCTCCCAGATGGAAACGTTTGTTATAACTCTGTTGCCGATACCCCTCGTCCGTAAAAAGATTCAAGCCTCCCGACACATCAAAATCACCGATACGGCGCGAATGAGAAACATCAAAGCCTTCGTAAATCGGATTTCGTACCCCCGTAAAGACACTGTTGCGCAGCAATGGTTTCACCGGATACTTATCTTCTTTCCAAAAAGACTTGTCGCTCCACCGGTAACGATCATCGGCAGGATTACCATAAATACCGACATAAGCGCTGAGACGTGTCTTCGGCGTCAGCCCCGGACGGGTGGTACGCACATTGATAATACCGTTCAACGCCGACGAACCGTAAAGTACGGAAGAAGCCCCCTTGATGATCTCCACCTGTTCCACATTTTCCAGAGGAATGGAGTTCCAGTTGATCGCTCCGTTTTGCGGATCCAACGTACTCATTCCATCCACCAATATCTGGCTGCGGGCGCCCACGCTGTAAGTCCAGCCACCACCGCCACGTATAGACGGTTGCTTGTCTACAATATCCACTCCGGAAATTGTCTGCAAGGTCGAAGTCAGGTCGGTGGGTGCCTGACGGGCAATATCACCGGCTTTCACCAGTTCCATAGAGACTGTCACATCACTCAGTTTCTGCTCAAAACGCCCTGCAGTGACCACCACGTCCTGCAATAGGTTTGTTTTCTCTTTCATGTACACGTCCCTTACCAACACTCCGCGTTTATCTATTACGAGCGGCATCAGCACATCCTCGTATCCCACATAACTGAATACAAGGTCTACTCCCCCTTCGGGAAGCTCGATTTCATAAGCACCGTTTATGTCGGAAACCACGCCTTGAGTTCCTTTCAACTTATAGGCAACGGTAGCCCCTACCAAAGGCTCGTTAGTAGAAGCATCGTAAATATGCCCCCGTAACATCTGCGCAAAGCCATTGCATCCCAATACGACCAGAAGAGTGATTACAGCATATATCCTTTTCATTTTTTCAGTAGTTTAGTTAGTAGTTCCATGTTTCTTTGATACAGTTCGCTATCGGCCAGATGAAATCCGGCTGTCATCATCGGATTTTCGGGAATCTCTGCCGAATACTCTTTCTGAAGGATGATACCCAGCTCGAATACTTCCGAATTCATCAATCCGGGAATCAACGTCTCGAGCATCTGTGCAAGCATCGCCATATTTCCGTCTTCCGGAATGAGTCCTTTCAGCATCGGAAGCAGATCGAAAAGCGGTCCTAATTCATCTTTATCCACATAAAGAATCATATCTCCGGGATGCTTTATATAATATCCCTCATACAACTCTTCCGGTTTGATTTCAGTCACGATATTAAATCGAATACCCGTTGTAGCCCATCTGTTCAGCAATTTATATATCTCCAGATAGTCGGGATCGGAATCGGCACGGGTTTCGGCACCTTTATTGGTTTGAATCAGCCGGATAATCATATCGACATTGGGAGTCACATAGAGAGAGTTATCTTTCACATAATAAGTAACCAGATTGAGCGGAGACAAGCTATAATCGCTTTCCGGCCGGATAGGTAACGGCATGATGTAGCCCAAAAATCCATCTACTTGCGGCATCGAAGCATAACGTGCCGTGATGTTTCCGTCCGGATAAAAATATACATCCCGAAGCACCGATCCCAGAATATTTCCGGCCACCGCCTCCGCAAGGCCAGCCAACGAAGATACATCCGCATTATCCGAATGGAAATGAACGCCATACTTTACATTCGTATAAATAATGCCTGTTTCCGGATCGGTCTCCTTACTCTGCTCCAAACTATACGGTACCGTATACCATCTGCTCTGAGTAGTGATCGCATTGGCCGGCTGCATGACGCAATCAATATTGATCACCAATCTCCCCTGCTCTACTTTTCCGGCATAATCAAACTTCACCCCCGATGTTCCCACCGCGCTACCGGAAAAAGTATATCCGTTTTCAACTGCATTCAAAGGGACATTCAGAATAATCATTTCCCTTTCTCCCGGTAGTATATCCAAAAGCGTTATATCTGCCGTCTTCGTATCAGATGTTTTAAAATAAACGCTTTTCCCGATAAGTTCCATTCCGCTATACGACAGCAAAAGATTCGCAGCTTCTCCGTCGGCCAGTTTATTAGAATAGTTAGCTGTCAGCTTGTCGGACTCATGCTCCCCGTCATCGTCACAAGAAGTCCAAAAAACAAGCAGACAAAAAACATAAAATAATTTCAATAAGAGACTTTTACTCATTTTCGTATTCATTTAAAGAAATTAATAAACAGTCACAAAGTACGGACATAAAAGGGGACGGAAAAAGTTCCGTTTTTCGCCAATAGTGTTCCGTTTGTTGGTTATAATAACTTAAGCAACAGAACATTACAAAACAAAAAGTTACTTACACTATACATACTGATCCAAGCCATCTAAAACAGAAAAGACTGCCTCCTAATAACAGGAGGCAGTCTTTTCAAGCCTATAAAACATACGTATCTACTGAAGTATCCGGTTATTTTTTTATCAAAATATTGCCAGACACGTTCTTTTCACGATCTTCACCATTCAAAATATAGATGCCTGCAGGCAGATTGCCCACATAAACTTTAGCACAATCAGATTTGACTGTTTGTTCAAAAACTTTCGCACCCGAAGCGGCATAAATGGATAGCTTGCCATCGTTCATTCCTTCTACGTAAATCTCTTCTGTGGCTGGATTAGGGAAAAAGTTCAATCGGTTTCCCGCACCCTCCATCACCTCTATACCCACACCGGAATTACCCGACCCGCCAACACCTTCGAGCGTAGGTACCACTTGTATTACCGAACCGTCGGAACCAAACTCCAATTTGTCAATACAACCCTCCCGGCGATATCCCGACGGATCTACGCGCGGACGGCCGAACCGATGATAAACAATGTACCATTCGTCCGTTTTACCGGGCATCTGCAATACTGAGCAATGCCCCGTCCCATAAATTTGCCTTGCAGTATTCTTCTGGATCACAATGTTGTTTGCCGGGATGGAAATCGGGCCGATAGGGCTGCCCGAAACCCCATAACGCACCTTATAATTCTCACTGCCGGTATCATCTTCCGACCAGAAGAAGTAATACATACCTTTGCGGTAGAATACATAGATACCCTCACGGAACGTATTATCGGAAGGGGTAATCACGTGAGTCGTACCCTCTTTCACCGACACCATGTCATCGTTCAGTTCTGCTACAGCCAAGTATCCGTTGCCCCAATAGATATAACTTTTTGAAGTCACCGGGTCGGTAAACACATCGGGATCGATCTCCTGTCCCCAAGTTATTCCCGAAGGTTTCCAGTCAATCAACGGTTTACCGGAATCGAGGAAAGGTCCTGCCGGATCGTTTGCCGTAGCGACGCCTACCTGCTGACTGGCCGTGTAATAATAATAGTACTTGTAATATCCTTCGGATATCTTCTTTTCGATGATAGCCGGTGCCCACGCATTTCTGTCGGACCATTCCACATCTTTGCCGAGAACCAGAATTTCTCCTTCATCTTCCCAGTTCACCAAGTCGTCCGACGAGAATGTTTTGAAAGAGCTGGAAGCCCAACCGGGAGTGCCGTCAGTAGTGGGATAAATATAGAACTTATTGTTTTTCTCAGAATACAGCACTTCAGGATCGGCATAGTATCCGTCCAACACCGGATTGTTATCCACTTGTACGGTTACATTAAACTCTTTCGTCACATTCTTGAACGATAAGGTATATGCCACAGTTCCGGAAGTAAAATTCTGAGGAGTATCAGGAGTTACGCTGACCCCCGGAAGCACCATCAGTTCCGGCTGAAAGTCGGTCAGGTCGGTGCCATATTTTGCAGGAAGATAAAGACTGGTATTATTCTTCACAATATTCCGGATACGTACTTTCAACGAATTGCTTCCAAACACATCCACATTGCTCAGAGTACCCCATTTATCCATCAATCGCTCCGCCTCCTCCTTTGTCACCGGAATCACAGTTCCGTGGCGAGGATGGAAATCCATAGAAACCCGGCTGTCGTCCACAGACGAGAAACTCTCCAAATCGGTACTTTCGGTAAATTCATACCGGCCGTTGTTGTACACATCGTACATCAAAATGTACTTATCCGAATTGATGAGCCGGAATACACACGAACCTTCAACGTCCTGATCGGTCTGCTGCAAATATTTATCCTGCAACACATACCCGCCGGTCAACCGGTCGGAAACAGCCTTTTTGATTCCATTACCATCGCCTTCGGTCTTAAAGAACAGATTGTATTTTCCATCTTTATAGATAATGTCACCGTCAATTGTAGCCTTCGAATCGGGATGACTGAACAAAATCTGCGGTTCACCTTCCAGATCTGTAAAATCACTGTTTGCATAAGCATAGTAAATAATTTCATGAATTCCCGGAGAACGCATCGACCAGTAAACCATATATTTGCCGACTTCCGGATCATAGATAGTCTGAGGTGCCCATGCACTCTGTATGGCTCCGAAATTCGCCGGATACTTAGCCATAATATCGACCTTGCCCGACGTCCAGTTGATAAGATCCGACGATCTTAACAAAATAATGGCATGATTACTGTTCCAGCCATTATCCGATTTCATGTCGGTAACCACCATATAATAATATCCGTCCTCACCCCGCAAGATATGCGGATCGCGTATACCGCCCGTATCACTGATAGACTTCGAGTCGATAATGGGACTATTACCGTTCAGTGCCCTGTAATTGTATCCGTCACAACTCAAGGCAAAACGCAATGCCTCTTCGTTGCCGGAATTTCCGATGAAATAGGCAAAAAGGTAAGCGGCATACCCTTCGTCCTCTTTGATGCAAAGGTCGAAACTCTGCGCTTTGGAAGCATTTCCCTTGCTCAACGTGGCTTTCATGGAAACAGCCATGTCCCCCTCGCCATTGGCCGGCAACTTCAACACCTTGCCACCGTCCGATATATATTCCGGGTCGTTCGATTTCCAAGTAATGACGGAACCTTCCAACCCTTTCGACGGTAAAGCGACTCTCTCGCGGATACATACCTCCTGCCAATTGTCAAGTAAAGTTTCCAAATCTTTTTGTATGGACGCCGCATCATCCAGCAACGGAAGAACTCTCAACGTGAAATCCTGCACCTGACTTCTCCCTCCTTTGGTTAAAGTAGCTTTGAGCAGTACGGTCTTCGCTTCCGCACCCACAGCCGGGCGGGTTACTTTTCCGTCAATACCGATACATGTCTCATCGGAAGAGATCCAACTCACCTGTATGCCGCCACTCAATGAGGTTGGCAAAAGAATATCCTGAATAACTTCCTCTTCCCCATTATTGATAACCAGATTATTCTTTGCATCCACCAGTTCCTGCATGGCATAAGCCTCCTTCAAACCATCCAGACACAAGCCGGAAAGTTCCGAAATATCGCCGGCGGGTAATGCCGTATCGTAAATCCTGAAATCGGACAAGAGAGTATTCTTCATATACAGGTCGCCCACATAAGGCGAACGGCCGATAAAGTTGTAAGGCGTGCTGCCCAGATCTTTCGGATAGATCGTGACACTTCCGCTTTTTACGGGAACTCCGTCTATATAAAGCGTGCCGGTAGTTCCCTGTTGCACATACGACAGATGCTTCCATGTTCCCTTCGTAAATTGTTTTCCGGTTTCTATCGCACTTTCTCCGGTCCAATTGGTCCGCGAGATGGCATAGCGATGCGCCCGGGCACTGAAAAAGATACACCCGTTCGCATCGGTCGCAATATCTGTGGAATTGGAAAATGTAAAAATAAAGCTGCCATTAGGACCGAGGTCGGTTTTTTCGTCAATGTAGACGTAAGTGGCAATAGTGAAATCGGACAAGGTGGAAATCAAACCTCCCACTTTACTCCCCAAATCCAAATAACCGCTCTGGTTGCTTAAATCCAAAACATGATACTGCCCCAGCTCTTTTATAGAAGCACTATTCTTTAAGGTGGCATCATACGAATTATCCGTCTCGTCAAAAACAGTTGCCCCTTCAGAATGTTCGAAGGTATAATGCAACCTCAATGTTCCATCCGCGTGCATCGGGCAGTGAATAAAAAGCAGCCCTGCCAGGAAAGATAATTTTAACAAATATGCAATTTTCATATTCTTTAAATTAATTAATACAGTGAATCCCTACAAATAAATGAAAAAGAGCACCCGATCCCCTATGAACAAGATCAAAAACGGACCGGAGTGCCCTCCCTTCAAAACGACTATTCAGATTTTATTTCACCATGACTTTTTGTTTCTTGTCACCTAAAGAGACAATATAAATTCCTTGTGGTAAATCAAGAGTCATATCTCCGTTACAAATGCTCTTATAGAAATTCTTTCCGGTCACATCACATACAGTAACCTCTCCGGATGCGTTCTTCACAGCGATTCCACTCTCTATGGCATAAGCATACGCCTGATTCGTCTCCTGATCAGCCAAACCGGTCGGTAATGCCACCCGAGGCATGGGGTTATCATTCAGAACGATTTCATCCAAATACAATTTCTTTCCCCGATTCACCTCCTCATTGGCATATACAAGGGCGCGGAAACCGGTTAGCAGTTTTCCTGTCAGGTTATGCTCATTCGTATTTGCCAAGTCCACCACAACATCATACCAAACATCTTTTTGCGGTGCAAAGCTACCGCCCCATTGCTCACCATCAGCAAAGAAATTAAATTCCATGCTTTCAAGGTCTGTTTTCACCAACGCATGGAAATAGCGGTTCTTTTCAGTTACCATAAAAGACCTTTCGAAAAAGAGATTCGCTCCTCCCCACCATGCGGCATTGTCCTGTGTGGTAGTCTCAATAAGTAAAGCATACGCTGAGCTATTCACTCCCGTATTATCCTCATTCTCTACTACATTCAAAAATGCACAAGCATCTCCTGTATTTTCATAAGTCAGGGTCACTCCTTCATTCTCAAAGTCGGCAGCCACACCTTCTGTTACAATATAAGTAGCTCCACGTGGCAACGGATCATCGTTCAGGATGATTTCGTCATAATAGAAATTACGTTCGTGTTCCGGAGCAGACCAGTCTTGACTTAAGAAATAAAGGCCATATACGGCAGAAGCTTTTCCACTGAGATCGACAACTACGTCTTTCCATTCGCCCGCCGTAAAGTCAAATCTCATCTCTATTTGGTCATAAGTAAATGTATCGTCCAGTTCACCGGTACGAACATAGAGCAAAGCACCCGCTGTTTCTTCCGAATACACCATCACATGCAGATAACGTTTTTCATCGTTCACCTCCACATAATCCAATGCGCTGCTGTAAAGTTTTCCAATACTATTGGACCAATCCACCAATTTGCGGTTATTCAATAGGCATTGGGTACTTGTGTTAATTCCATCGGTCGACGGATTGGCCACCACTGTAAGAGAACCGTTTGCATCATTGTTGTAACCGGTCATATCCAACATGTCGAGTTCCGGTTCCTCAAAGTCAGCCAGTGTAACTTGGGCCTGCGTTGTGGCAACAAATGCCGACAAGAATAAGGCAGCCGCCGAATAGTAAAATCTTTTCATAATATTTTCTGCTTTTATAAGTTAATAAAAAGCCTTCCGTAAGGCACAATGCCCTACGGTTAAGCTCAATTCTTCAAAATGTTTGTCTGATGTCTTTTCCCCTCTTCAACAAGACGGGCATTATTTTACCAAGATACTTGCCTGCGCCTCCTTAAGCCATGGAGAGGTAAACTTCAAATGAATGGTTCCCGCATTTCCCGTAGCCTGAACGTAAGCCAGCAGATGTCCGTGGAAAGCACGTTGCACATTATCAGTGTAATCTCCCATATCCGAGTTATCGCTTGCTTCCAATCCCAGTAACTTGGCAGGTCCGGCCATATGGCAAGTAATTTCATTATCCGAAATCATCACCGGCACTCCGTTTTCATCCACAATGCGAAGAACGACTTGTGCCAACCCTCTGTCTTTACTAATCTCTTTATCGACGGAAACAATGGTAATTGCATAAGGCCGTTCCGACGAACGGATAGAATAACGGGTCGTTTCGGTGTTATCAGTATTCAATCCCACCACTTCCAGTTTTCCGTTTTCATAAGGAATATCCCAGTAGATAATTCCGGTACGGTCGTCGTAATCTTTCGTTTCGCCTATGATCTTCCCGTTCAGTTCAAGGCGCGCTTTGGCCGCATTCGTGTAACACACCACCCGGATGGATTGTCCGGCGTAATAGTTCCACACCGGCCACGCATCCATCGAAGGATTTCTCTCAACATAATTTCCGGCATTCTCCGCTTCCAATTCCGACCATACGTCTTTCTTGATACGGTTTACGCTACCCTTGCCCGGAGTAGGATACGTGCCGATATAAGCCATCGGCCTATCCGACCAGAGAGACTGACGGAAATATCCGCGCGGCTTGATGTCTCCTCCAAAATCGAGCAATCCCGAATAGAACCCTCGCGAAGGCCATCTGCCGGATTCTCCCAGATAATCGATACCTGTCCACAGAAATTGTCCGAAGATGTGCTCTTTATCGCGCACCGCTTTCCAGGCATCCATGTCATGCCGGTTTTCACTACCGTAAATCACCCGTTTGGGATACTTCTGATGATCGGAATCATAGCGGCTCTCCGTATAATTGTATCCGGCAATGTCCAATACGCCCGGATATTCCGTTTCGTTGGACATGGCCACACCTGCCAGGCCAGCCGTCACCGGGCGGGACTTATCGAACTCTTTCACCACTTTCGCAAGTTTTTTTGCGATAACACCGAGGCGCATGGCATCGGGAGCATCTTTTTGATAACCGCCATAAATGGCCTGCGTAAATCCGCCCTCACCGTTGAGTATGGGATGCGAATAAGGATCGTTGGGATAATCCACTTCATTACCGATGCTCCAGGCAAACACAGAAACATGGTTCCTATCGCGGCGAACCATATCGGCCAGGTCTTTTTCACCCCATTCCTCAAAGAAGTCGTATCCTCCCTGAAACAGCGGAGTACCAACGTTCCAGCCTTCAACCCACTTACGTTTCGGAAACTCCCATTCATCATAGGCTTCGTTCATGACCAACAATCCCAATTCATCACACAGGTCATACAGATCCGGTGCTTGCGGATTGTGACTCGTACGAATGGCATTACATCCTATTTCCTTCAATTTCAGGAGACGCTTCTTCCAAATATCATGCGGTACGGCAGAACCTAACACCCCTGCATCGTGATGGATGCAGACGCCCTTCATCTTCATCCACTGCCCGTTCAAGGCAAACCCTTTATCCGGATCGAATGTAAACGAGCGTAAACCGGTTTTAGTGATTGTCTCGTCTATCGTCTTTCCGTCCTGCAATAAGGTGGTTCTCAACTGGTAAAGATTAGGACTATCAATGCTCCACAACTTTGGATTTCCCACCTTCAAGTCAGTCAGTATCTTTCCGTTCCGGTTGGCTTGAACAGCGATTTTCTGGGAACTTTTTGCCACCACTTTTCCTTCTGCGGAAATTAATTCATTGCAGACTGTCAGGTTACTGTTACTCTCCGAACCGTTCGTCAGTTCCACTTCAACCTGTAGAACTGCCTGTTTCGCTGTTACGGATTTTGGATACGCATATACTCCCCATTGCGCAATGTGAACGGGATTGGCTTCTACGAGATATACGTTCCGGTAAATTCCCGAACCGGTGTACCAGCGCGAATCGGCATAGCGGCTGTGGTCTACCCTGACGGCAAGCATGTTATCCGCCCCATCTTTCAGATAAGGAGTCAGATCGTACATGAATGATACATATCCATTGGGACGTTTCCCCAACAGGTGTCCGTTGATGTAAACTTCACTCCTGTTGTATACTCCTTCAAAATAGATATATACCTTTTTACCCTTGAGATCATCTGCTATCTTCAAGTTTTTCTTATACCAGCCTATGCCACCGGGCAAATATCCCGTGCAACTGGCAAACCCCGGGCTCAATTGTCCCTTTACACTCCAATCATGAGGCAAGTCTATTTTTACCCACTTGGCAGATTCACCGGGAAGCGCCTCGGCACCATCCAAGACAAACTCCCAATTATCGATGAGCAACTCTTTTTTTCCGAACATCGGATCTGCCATAAGATTAGCAGGCAAAAGAGCGGCTATTAACAGCAATGTCAGTATGTTTATTTTCTTTCTCATACCTATCGGTTTCATGGTTTTATAGCAAGACACGGGCTTATGCTATCGTTATAAGCCCGTGCTTTGATTTTAAGTTATCTTACTTTTTCACAACCTTTTGTGTCTTAGTACCGTTTTCTGTCATCACATTTACGAGATAAATACCGGTTGGCAATCCGGACAAAGATACTCTGACCGTTTTCTCGTGGTTGCCCGGCTGCTGATAAATTGCTTTTCCATAAATATCATAAACGGCCACCATCTTTATATCACTTTGGCTGCTAACGGTCATATCGTCCACCACCGGATTCGGATAGATACGGAAGTTTACCTCCGCCGGATTTTCAATAATCGAAGTCGGATCTGTAAACTCCGAAACAAAAGTCACCACAGACAGAGGAGGCATCGTAAATGTTTCTCCCTCTTTAATCTTGGTATAGGCTTTCAAGTCATCATCATCGGAAGTGACATACGGAGTAAATTCCAATCCCTTTTCAACAGGCAGATTGTTTACTGCTAACTGCACGGTCGTTTTCACTGCTGCCGAATTCACCGCTACAACCACGATTTGCTTGGTATCTTCATTGATATAAGCCGAATACATCTGGCTTTTCAATGCTTCGATCTCACTCAAATTATCCGAACGGCTTACGTCCGCACGTTTCATTCCCGGACGTATGAAGCGGGAATATTGCCCCAATGTATACAGCAACTTGGTATCATTGTAAATACCATCGGTCAGATCCCACTTAGTCAACGCTTCAATCAATGCGAAACGTGCTTCTCCACCATGACTTCCCTGTTCGAACACTGTCCACCAGTGCCATCCGGTAGCATTGGCCACTGCCAAGTCTACGTGAAGCATACGAGCCAATGACATGGCACATTCTATTTCCTTATAGTTCCCTAAGGAAGCACCGGGATGTCCCCATGCATAACCACCGCCAAGCAGACTATATTCAGTCTGGAAATATTCAAGATCAGGATCAGTCTCCTGCATCTTATTCCTAAATTCCACGCGGGTATTGTACATGTTTTCAGCACTGTGGTCATTCCAATAACTATGTGCAGATACGATATTAGATACGTTAGGCAATCCGGCAATCTTCATGGACGCCTGTTCATTGCCCCAAAACTTAGGAACTTGCGGAATCGCACTACCAATCGATCCGGCTTCTCCCACAAAGAGTTGGGTGGTCAAATTCCTTGCTGCAAATTCGCTGCTCATCGCTTTCACTACATTTGCCACTTCCTGATCGGTAGCGGGCGATCCCTCTTGTCCCGCCAAGCCGTCATCACCTACTATCCACTGATACTGAGGTTCGTTCACCGGACTTATATAATCAAAGTGAATACCCTTTTGATCGAAATGCTCTACAACATCGGCGGTAAATTTTGCAAAATTAGCATACTGGTCTTCTTTCAGAATATAATTCCATCCTGCTGATTTATTGAAAGCATATCCGTCTTTCGTCATGTAAACTGGTGGTGAGTTCATAAATCCTACCACATTTTCAACATCATAATCGAATACAGCTTTCTCGAGGAACCATTGTTGTCCCTGTTGTTTCTCCCAGTTATAAGTACCGTCCGGGTTCATGAAACATTCGGAACGTTTCGCATCCGAGCTAATCAGACTTGCTTCTCCCTGTTCATAAGATCCCGAACCAATATTAAATCTCCAGCAAGAGAGCCCGATACCTTTAGGATTCCCTTCTTCATCAAACTCTTTACTGAACAGCAATTCTGCCAAACGGCCCTTTTTTGCTTCCGGCCAGCTCTGACCGATCAACTGGGCATTCCAAGCATCCGAAGCACCGAAGTTACGGATAGTCTGATGAGTGGTGCTATAATCTACCGTCACTATGACCGAAGATAGATTGGCTTGATAATAAGAGTTCACTTCATTCGTAGTCATTGCATAATTCTCTATTACCAACTCATCATACAAACCTCCGGCACTTTGAGATGCAGTAGTACTACCCAAACTCCATTTATCGAATCCTAAACTATACGTTTCAACCTGAGCCATAGCCGCTGTCTGTACTCCATTCTGATAAACGCGCATCGTACCCTTATTATTGGCTGTCACTGAATGGAACACACTGATAGCATGCCATTCTCCCACCGCAAGTTTTGTTTTTCCAACAGCCTCTTTCTTTACACCGTTAACCACGCCTTCCAATACCAGATAGCCTACATTATCTTTCACTTGCAACTTAACGCCATAGCTCTGGCTGGCATTAGAGCACTGATAGATATATTTCCCGTCATCCGCATTGCTGATCGTTTCTTTCTTATAAAGAAGATTGATTGTTGACGAACCCTTAGGCAGAATATCTTTCGAAAAGTTCAATTGCCCGCCTGCGTCCATCTTCACGACCTGCCCTCTCTTTGCGTCTCGTGTCAGCTCATAACCGGAACCGCTCAGCCCGATACGTTCTCCGGCCTCCTTCAAATCGCCGTCGAAATGGAAAGTTACCGGATCTTCGTTCACCGGTTCCGTGATCGTCTCTCCCGTATAGATCTGCGCTACCTGACTACTGCTTAAAGGATAATGATAAATATTAATATCATCCATAGAACATGTCATCGGATAAGTACCGCGATTGGGATTCATCCCGAAATACAGTTGGGTAGGCGCCTGAACGGAAAGAGAACCAAATATCGTTTTACTGGCACCTAACTTGCCATCTACATAATAACTCCATTTAGTACCGTCGATAACCACCACAATATGATGCCAAGCATCATCAGCCGCCATCAATGGTCCTACCATAGCTTCCCAAATACCTTGCTTAAACGATTTTGTATCACAAACAAGTCCGCTCTTGGTATCGTCCCATCCATATACCGGCATCAGATAGATATTACTGTCATCCAACGAGTTATGAAATTCGAAAATTTGTTTCCAAGGGCCGTTATCATCATTAGCCGCATGTTTGTACCAAAATGAAAGCGATAAAACATCTCCAACTATAGGTGCAGGTTCCATAACCGCATATTGCTGGTTAGCTCCGCTGAAAGACAAAACTTTACCACGCTCGGCATCGTCTACAATCATTGCACCGTTTCTCAATTGAAGAATGGTATTGGCCTGCTTGTCATTTGAATCCTGCTCAAAATCATAAGCGGCATATAGTTGATAATCGGCATAATTCTGTGCTGCCACCGATAACGGCAGACACAAACCAATCATTGCCAATAGTTTCTTTATATTCATATCTTTCTTTTATTTTACTGTTATTTCATAATAAGTTTCGTATTCGTATTTATATCCGTCACTTCCCGGCACAGTATACTTTATTACATAGTTCACAGGTGCAGAAAAGTCGACTGCTGTCTGCCCGGAAACCTGGGTCATGCCATCCACTGTTACCGTAGCTGTTTTTGTGGCAGTAAGCAAAGTCGCATCATCCTTCATAATGACAAACTCCGGAACCAACGCAGTCAAATCCGTTCCATCAGGAAGATCGACCACCATTTTGAACTTATTAAAAGCGCTCACGTCTCTTGTTTGAACCGCTTTCACCCCATTCACCGTGAAAGAACTGAATTCCGGAATTATCAATGCTGCTATTTCATATTTGTACTCGGCACCCGATACCATCCTCACCTTAAGGGTCTGCGGTTCCAACTCATTGTTCACGTCGAAACGGAACACTTTGGTAGTAGATTCAGAGGTTAGTTTCACCTCTCCGGATGTTGATTCCCAATACAATCCGGCAAAGTCAGAATCGAGCGCAAACTTCACTCCCAATGTTCTTCTCACATAACTTGGCCAAAGCACATAAGGCATAGGACAAACAATCCGGTTACTGGTAACAAAATCACCATAAGATTCATAAAAGAATGTACTACCGAAATCAGCGATTCTCGCCATACGGGTAATAGAGAATGAGGTAAGTCCCCCCTCCATTGCCTCTACCCTGATCTTAGTAGAATCCACACTCAACACTACCTCTCCACTGGCTTTAACAGAAGAGGCAATCCATACGGCTGTATATTCTCCCGGTTCCTGATAAGAATAAGAGAAAGTTCCGTCCGTATTACATGCAAATCCGTTATTACCCGCCTGACCATACACATGGGAAACATCACCCGGCCAAACGACGAACCGCTGTCCTTCACCTTTGTTCGTGAAGTGTACCGACTCGAATACATCGAACACCGCTTTGTCGTCAATACTGAACGCAGCCCTCGGAGTTACATAAATATCATCGATAAAGTCCTCATTTTCACAAGCGGAAAATGTACTCAAACCAATAATAAAACTAAGGATATATGTTATTTTTTTCATATTACTGTCTTTATTATTTATAACGAAGAATCATTCCCATCCCGATCAATAACCGAAGTTCTGAACAATGACGCCATTCGAGATTGTGATTTCACGTTGCGGTATCGGCATGATCTCATTGACGCCTTTCTTGAAATATTTTCCTCTCCAACGTGGTTTACCCGAATTCTTATCGGCGGCTTCGCCATTCTTGCTTGCTAGATAAACCATATTCTCTTGAAGCAATCCCGAACGTTGCAAATCATACCAACGGTCGAATTCACCGGCAAGTTCGATACGACGTTCGTTACGAATGTTCTTTCTCACCTCTTCATAAGGCATCACATCATATAAATTGAAAGAGGTAATATGAGAATTGTATTTGCTGTCCGAATTGGAAGCCGACAACAAATCTTTCGCACGCTGCCGAACTTTATTCAAAACAGTGGTAGCCTTCATCTGGTCACCCGTTTCATTCAGTATTTCGGCATACCACAGCAGTGTTTCGGCATAGCGCATCACACAGTAATTACGTTCGTAAACAGTTCCCTCACTGGGATAGATCATGTATTTATTGTACACATAGCCATAAGCTATGTTGAACCACTCCAGAGTGACCTGCTCACCATTTTCATCCCTAAAGAAATCGGAGTTGATATCCGACTGTGCAGCAGCCGTATAAATACCACGCGGATCCGTCTTACGGAAATCATAGATAGCCTGTGTAGGAACGACTCCTACTGCATGCGCCTGATTTTGATTGAAACACTCGTACAAATAGTTCTTCTCATCGATGTCCGTACCGGATGAGGAATAATCAAAATGATTGATTTCAAGAAGAGACTCTTTGCTGAAACGACTTTCCAGACGGAATAGCTTGTTAAATTCAATCAATCCGTGCACATTGGCCACATCACCGGGGAATACAGTTTCCGGTGTAGCATCCTGATCGGTCAGGACAAGTCTTTTGCACAACTCTTCCCAAGTCTCACCGGTATAGCGTTCCGAGAATTTAAGAATCTGATCGTAAGTCAGGCTTTTTCCTTCAATAAACAGTTCGGCTATCTCTTTCGCCTCCTGCCATTTGGCTTCACGGTTCGGTTTTTCCAAAGTTGTGCCCGGCGAAGCCTGATAAGCCAGAACTTTTATGAGCAATCCCAATCCGGCACCGATTCCCGCCTGTCCGGCATCTCCTTTTTTATAACGGTTACGATATAAGATCAGACAAGCTTCACGCAGGTCTTTTTCAATATAGGCATAAATATCATCGGCAGACGAACGCGGAATGATCGTTTTATTCAATTCCGAAACTTCCGGTTGTATCGTCACACCGCCAAATGTACGAACAAGATTGAAATAGAACAATGCACGCAAGAGCTTAGCTTGTCCCAGCACATATCTCATTTCCTGTGCACCGGTTGCATAACTGTCATCATACTTCACATTCGGTACTGCCGAAATCACCTGATTGGCCAAATTGACACCCCGATAATTCAGCTCGTATCTCGTCAGGATATAAGAGTTCTCAGTATTGAACTGGAAGTTCAACAACTGACACAGTTCCGATCCATCGTTATCCTGCGGAGTATAAGCATTGTCACTCATACACTCACCGAAAATCAGTTCACTATGCTGGTAATCGGTAGACTGCATCAAATTATAAACAGCATTCAGGCCGATCCGCAAATTATTCAATTGTGAAGAGAAGTCTTCAACAGGAATGTTTCCTTTGGGCTCTACATCGAAAAAGCTATCGCAAGCAGATAAACTCAAGAAGAAAATAGCTGATATGAATATTATTATTTTTTTCATTTCTGTATCTTTTTATTATGAACAAATCATTTATCCGGCGTATTACAAATTCAGAATCAAACCGAAAGTATAGGTACGTGCCTGCGGATAACGTCCTTCATCGATTCCCAAATACAGGTTATTAGATTCCTGCCCCAGACTTTTACCAATTTCCGGATCCAGCCCTTTATACTTGGTAAAAGTAAGAAGATTGGTTACCGATCCATAAATACGTAAAGAAGAGATTCCTAACTTCGCACAAACCTTAGGAGTAAAATTATATCCCAACTGAAGATTTTTCAAACGCAGATACGAACCGTCTTCCAGATAGAAGTCCGAATTCCGGAAGTTGAAATCTCTGATGGTACTATTGGTATTGGGCGCAGGAATATTTCCATTCGGATTGGCAGCCCAATTACTGCGATAGTCCGTAGCGGGATCGGTAGGGGTACCTCTCCATACATTGTCCATATAATCGCCTGCTACATTTGAGATACCTCCTCGGTCGAATGTGGAATAGAGGTAATAACGGGTGGCATTGTAAATTTTGTTTCCATACACTCCCTGGAAGAACATGCCTAAATCAAAACCGGCATACTCAAAGTTCAAGTTGAATCCATAATATAAAGCCGGATGCGGACTCCCTAAAAAAGTTTTGTCGGCATCATCAATGACTCCGTCTCCATTGACATCTACGAATTTCATATCACCGGGGCCAAAAGCATAATCCGTTTTAAATGTCGGCAAATTACTGATATCTTCACCTTCCTGAATGATTCCGTCGGTCTTCCAACCATAGAATGCACCAATTGGCAAGCCTACCATTGTTTTATTGGTATAGCCCAATTCGTCCACATTTCCACCATAAATAGGTTCGCCACTCTCTCCCAGACTCGTTACTTTATTCTTCACATGCGTAAGGTTTCCGCTTATTTCATATTTGAATTTACGAATCTGATCTTTCCAACTCAACTGAATTTCAATTCCGGTATTTTTCACTCCACCGGCATTTTGCATGGGAATTGCCGAAGGGTTTACCCGCTGGTCGTATCCGTTATAATAAGGAAGCGGAACAGCGATCAACATATCTTTGGTCTTTTTGGTAAAGAAATCGATACTGGTGCTAAAGCGGTTATTGAACATATTGAAGTCGACAGCTACGTTCATAGACTGTGTCCTTTCCCAAGTGATATCGGGATTACCTATCTGCTTGATACTCATTGCCTCTTTGACGGTCGGATTTACAGTACCATAAATATAATATCCGTCATTTCTGACGTAGGTTGCATAAGCAAAGTCGCCCACCCGGTTATTACCGAGTTGTCCCCAACCGGCACGAAGTTTCAAAAGAGAAATCCAATCGACATCTTTCATGAAATCTTCACCTGAGATTTTCCAGCCGAGTGACACACTGGGGAAGAAGCCCCAACGATCTTTCGTGAAACGTGAAGAACCATCCGCACGGAAGTTACTCTGGAAGAGATATTTGCTCTTATAATCATAAGACAGACGTCCGATGAAACCGAAAGCTCTCCAGGAAGTCCCGTATCCCCAGGTATTTTTGCCCAACTTGGCAAAATCCAATGCATCATAACCTTCGTTATAACCGCCCATACCATATCCGAAAGCATTCAGTGTTTCATAGTCACTGATTTCCATAGTCTGTCCGGCCATTACCGAGAAATTGTGCACCTCATTGAATATCTTTGAGAAAGTGAGCACATTATCCCAACTGATCACAGTATTTTCTGCTTGTTCACGCTTAATTTCATGTTTGTTATCGTTTACTACCAATTCACTCAAATTGTAACGGTTGTAGTGTTTATTGATGCTGTTGCTGGTATTGATACTTGCCCGTGAATTAAATGTCAGCGACGGAAGTATATTCCAGTTAAAATTGAATTGGGCAAGCAGAATGTCTTTGTTATTTTCATACACAGCACGTCGTATTTTCTCTACGGGAGTATCCCATATGTATTCACCATACGAGTTTGTAGTCTGCTGCAAAGGATTAGAAATCAATGCCTGCTTCACAACGCCGTATTTTCCATCTTCTTCTACTACATCTCTGTTCTCACGAGAATAGCTTATATTTAAACCTATTGAAACTGTTTTTGATAAATTGGCATTGATTTTGCCAAGCAAATTGAAACGGTCGTATTCACTTCTTTTCACAATACCTTCCGTTTTCATGTAATTACCGCTCACATAATAATTGATGTTTTTAGAACCGCCAGACACAGACAAGCTGTATTTCTGCGTCATTCCTTTTCTTGTAATCTCATCCCACCAGTTGCTTCCGCCTTCCAGCAAGGCCAGATTGTCTTCTCTGACAGACAGTCCACCATCCGGATTTAGCTGGGTACGCGAATATTTGTTTTGTGCATAGTCCTGAAAATAGATATATTGATCCTTCGACATAATATCAGGGTTACGCCATGCTTCCTGCCAGCCCAGATAGGTATTGAATGAAATCTGAGGTTTGGTGCCTTCAACTCCGGAACGTGTGGTAATAAGCACTACGCCGTTGGCTGCTCTCGAACCATAGATGGCAGAAGAAGCAGCATCTTTCAATATTTCAATAGAGGCAATATCGTCGGAAGCCAAGAAAGTAATGTTGTCCATCGGAGTACCGTCAACGATATACAACGGATCGGAATCATTCACCGTACCTGCTCCACGAATACGGATAGAAGTACCAGAACCGGGAGAACCGGAATTCTGTACAATTTCCACTCCGGCTGCTTTACCCTGCAAAGCCTGTGCCACATTCGTGGTAGGCATATTACGTATTTCATCCGTACTCACGGACGAAACGGCACCGGTCAAATCGCTCTTTTTCTGCACACCGTAGCCGATAACGATTACCTGGTCCAGCATCACCAAGTCTTCTTGTAGCTCTACTTTGAAATCAGTGCGGCTTCCCACCGGAATTGTTACGGAAAGGTATCCCATATAAGAGACCACCAGTTCTGCCGATTGTGGTTTGTCTACTTTCAATTTAAAATTACCGTCAAAGTCGGTTACGGTACCGGTTGTCGTACCTTTAACTTGTATCGACGCACCGATAATCGGTTCCTTCGTGGCCTGATCAACCACGCTACCAGTAATATCTCTTTGGGCAAAAGCAGAAACAACGCCCGTAAAAAAGATAAGGAGTAACAATGCCCTTTTTCGCATATTCATTGATATTAGAAATTAAGTTATAGACAGGGGAATGCCACAGAGCTTTCCCCTGTCGTTGTGATAATCAGTTTATTATTTTACCACTTTAGTGGCGAAAGTCATACCATTAACATCTTTTACGCGTACGATATAAACACCCGAATTCAATTCAGATACATCTGCCGTTGTTTTATTTCCCGATTGCAGGATCAGACATTTACCGGTAAGGTCATAAACTTCAATAGCTGCCAATTCCGATTCTGCAGTTACCTGAATCGTATTACCCGATTTCAACACGGATATATTACCGGCTTCATTCATCTTGCTATTTTCAAGACCCGTTCCAATCGGTTCCGGACTGTATTTATACAGAACTTTAGTCGTTGTAGTTATGAAATAGAGCGAGTTACCGACAGTCGTCAAGCTATGAGGTCTTGAATCACCTTCCATATCCGATACTTTTTTAGGAGTATCATTTACGCTTTCCAACACCCACAATTCATGGTTATCGCCCACATCCTGAGCGCGGAAATACAAACGTCCGCCACAAGGAGTGAAATAGCGTGCTTCATCCGCATTATTTCCCGGATAAATTTCCTTACCATTTGTCCAGTTCGACTGATACTGGAAACCGATCAGACCATTGTCGGAATTCGGAGTCACACCACCTTCGGTAAGGTTATAACGCCACAAGCTGTATCCGGAATCCTGATAACTGTCGGCCGGATAGTAGTAACTACCGTTCGCCTGGCAGAAGAGGAAGTCATTCCAAACAAAAGGATATTCAGGAGCCCAGCTATCGCAAGCCGGATCACTATTCCAATAGTTAATATCGCAAATATAATGTGTACCAGCAGGAGTAAAGTCTGTCACTCCCGGTTCGCAACCATGTACACCATCTTTTGCTCTGAAATATACTTTCCCTTTATAGGAAGTAGGGAAAGCAAATTCGGTATTGTTGGGTACACCGTCCGTTTCACCCGGATTATAATCTACACCTACCCATTTAGTACCTTCTACCGTACCATCGCTGTACCATATTTCAGAACCGATCTTCGTACCACTGTCATTCAAGGTATTGGCACGAAAAACCACTCTGACATTGTTCACATCATTTTTCACATTGGTCAACCAGTCTATTGCAGCCGCTTCGGTCTGGAAATTACCACTTGTGGCAGCTACCGGATAAATATCTTTAATGGGTGCCGTACCATCTGCCGTACCATCGGTAGTCCAAAGCGTTTCATTAAAGTTTCTGTCATAGCCGATAAAGAATACTTTATCACCACTCGGTACAAGATAACCGGACATTCCATCGATACCTTTACGGGTGGGAACATCTGCAATACGTTGTGTACCGTCTTCCGTACCATCACTGATCCATAACCACTCCTCAGCCAACTGTGAATCGATTATCGGATCCAATTCGCTGTCAAAATCACGTGCAAAAAACATACATTTACCATTGAAAGCCGTCAGACCAAATAATTCGGAACCAGTTGCACCTTCGTAGATATCTTTCACCAGCATTGTTCCGGCATCCGTACCATCAGTGATCCATAATTCCTGGCCATACTCCGAAGTCGTTGCTGTAAAGAATATCTTACTTCCCACTACCGTCAGCCATTGAGGGTTCGAGCCTTCAGCACCGGGAACGATATCTTTAATAAGTGAAATCTGATCATTTTTACAGATATACAACTCTTCTCCTGTGCTTGAAGAAGAAGCTGTAAACACTAACGAACCGTCGGGCAATACCACCATCGGCTTATTATTCTTAGCACGATTCACATCATCTTTAGTAGTTATTTCCAACGAAGAATTAGAGATAGCCGACATCCTATCAGGAAGAATGTCCTGTGCGTACATGTGTCCACTTGCAAAAAGAGAAGCAACACCTAAAAATAAACTCGTAACTTTTTTCATAATACAAAAATTAAGTAAGACAATTTATTTACAAACTCATAATAATTACTATAAAATCTCAGATTTCCAGGATTACTTTATCAACGGCACTCACTTTCGATTCTCAGAGAGTTGCCATGCTTGCGGCATTCCCCATTTATCGGTCAGGGCTTTAAGTTCGGTCTCTGTTATCGGAATCACCGAACCGTGTCGCGGACTGAAATCCATCTTTATTTCATGATCTATTATTTTAAAATTCTCCAGGTCCTTACTTTCTGTGAATTGGTAATAACCTTTCATATATACATCATACATTAATATATAGGTATCCGAACCAATCCGTCGAAAAACATTCGAACCTTCTACCGCCTCATCGGTCTGTTGCTTGTATCCGGCATACTCTTTCCACTTTCCTGATGTCAATGAGGTCGTCGTGGCAAGTTTGATTCCATCTCCGTTGCCTTCGGTTTTATAGAACAGATAATACATATCGCCTTTTCTTATAATGTCTCCATCGATACAGGCATTACCCGATTCGGGAAAAAAGAGTTGACGGGGCTCCCCGCTAAAGTCGGTGAAATCATCATTGGCATAAGCGTAATAGATAATATCGGGATTTTCGCCATGCTGCATAGAAAAGTAAATCATATAACGCCCTGCTTCAGCATCGAAAATGGTTTGAGGTGCCCATACCCTTTTCAGGTTTTCCTGCCTAGGATATTTCTTCTGGATATTGACAATCGAGGAGGTCCAGTTGATAAGATCGGTTGATTTCAGCATGACAATGGCGCGATTGGAATCCCATCCGTTAGCAGAGACCATATCGGTAAGTACCATATAAAATGCTTCGTTATCTTCGGAACGGAGAATATGAGGATCGCGTACTCCACCCGTACTACTGACTTTTCTTGAATCGATAACCGGATTGTTATTATTCAGCGTATAATAATTGTAAGCATCGCGGCTTACAGCAAAACGAACGGCCTCTTCGCTACCTGTATTTCCTGTAAAATAGGTAAATAGATAAGCAGTATATATGCTATCGGCACTTTTGGTGTTTTTTTCAGCAGTCATACTCCCATTTCCATTACACGAAGCAAGCAACAGAGAAAAGAGGAAGAACGTACATAGTTTAAAATAATGGTTCATAACTGTGCTATTCGTTTATTATACTAATAATGAATTAGAATTCAGGTTTTCTGTTTTCGTTGAGACAAAGATATGCGTTTACACATCAACACACAGACTAAAAATCGTGCAGAGATAGACGGAAAATCATGCGTGCACGATTTATCAACTATAAATAATCTATTTACAGATGCCATCCGGCAACAGAAATACCGCCCCTCATTAACCATGCAAAACAACACAAATCATGCAAAAACAGATAGTAAATCAAGCAATAAACAGTATCTGATTGGAGAAATAAGGATTTAATCCTATATTTGAATATTCATTTCAAACAAAATAAGATCTGGCATCATGAAAAATCTATTACTAGGTATGACTGTTTTTTTGTCCTTGCACCTGCATGCACAAAACTATTACATCAAACAACTCGACATTGAACAAGGGCTATCCAATAATAGCGTAATATCCATCACCCAAGACAGAGACGGCTTCCTATGGTTTGCTACGGAAGAAGGACTCAATAAATTCGACGGTAACCGTTTCATCAACTATTATAAGCACATGAACCGGCTCAGCGGAAACGAACTGAATTGCGTATATGCCGATCCCCAAGAACCCATCATCTGGATAGCTACGCAACGTGCCGGGATGAATGCATACAATTATGAGAAAGACGAGCTGACCATATATGTACACGAAAATTCCAATCCCGCCAGTCTCATTACCAATGATGTAACCCGTATTTTTCCGGCGTCTGACGGTAATTTATGGTTCAGTACCTATTATCGGGGTGTGGAGTATTTCAACAAGCAGACGCAGGAGTTTACCCATTATAATACCGAAACTGTGCCGGAGCTGCCTTCGGACAACACATGGACGGTTATGGATGATGGCAATGGACAAGTCTACATCGGTCATGTGGGACAAGGCCTAAGTATCGTATCTCTTAAAAACAAGCATGTGAAAAACTTCAAGCATATTCCCGGAGATAACAACAGCATTCCCGGTAATCATGTGAACTGCGTATATAAAGATAACACCAACAATATCTGGATAGGTACCGACAGAGGAGCCGCACTGTTTAATCCTGAAACGGAACAGTTCTTCCCGATCCGTTATCCCGTAGGCAACCAGATAGCATCCAATGTCTTCGACATCCGTCAGATGGACAACAACAAAATATGGATTGCCGCAGAGCTGAACGGAATATCCATCATCGACCTGAAACAGCACTTCTTCATGTCACCGGAACAGCTTAGTATGGAATATATCACGGTTGGCAGCAACAACTACAGCCTGTCTAATTCCACCGTAAGATGTATCTTTCAGGATTCTTTTAAAAACATATGGATAGGTACCTATGGCGGTGGTATCAACTTCATCGGGCATACCCCTCCCCTGTTCAACACCCACAGCTACTCGCCCATCAAAGAAGACCAAAGCAGTCTCAACAACCGTACTGTACTTAGCTTATGCACGGACAGTGACAACAACCTGTGGATCGGCACAGATGGTGGTGGAATAAACCTTTTCGAAAAGAACAAACGCATCGCCATCTTCAATGAAGAAAACAGAAGTATCAACCATAATTCAGTCATCAGCCAATATCGTGATTCACAAGGTAATATCTGGATAGGAACTTTCTTTGCAGGTGTCAATTTTTACAATAGCCATACAAAAAGATTCGAACGCATCGATCTGGAAGGCTCTCCCAATTATGATGCCCGCTGCTTTTACGAAGACAACCGGCACAACATCTGGATAGGCAGCACTTCCGGGATATTCGTCATCGACATCAATACGCATAAATGTCTGGCGCACTATACAGCCGAAAACTCTCCCTTACCCGAAAACACCGTACGCAGCATCGTTCAGGATGCCAAAGGCCGAATATGGGTAGGAACTTTCGGTCAAGGTCTGTCTGTTTACACGACAGAAATGCAACCCATCGGCTATTTTCAGGAAAGTAACGGTTTCTGTTCCAACAGTATTAATCACATTTTCAGAGACTCGCACAATCAAATCTGGGTAGCAACAGGCAACGGACTGGTTTGTTTCTCAGCCAACGGCACACTCGAATACCAAGTCTACGGACGCAAAGAAGGAATCTATAATTCGCACATACGTGCCATAACCGAAGATAATGAAAGTAACATCTGGTTCAGTACCAATGCAGGCATCAGTTGTTTCATAGCCCAGACAAAGAATTTCATCAATTACAATTATTTCGATAAGACTCCTATGGGTAACTTCACAAATGCATCCGTAGCACGTGACAGAAATGGCATCATCTATTTCGGCTCCATCAACGGTGCCCGGTATTTCGACCCGCAGGCCGTACTCAGCAAACGCGAAGTTGCTCCGGTCGTCATTACCGAAATGAGAATTTACGAAGGACAACCCGGTTCCAAAGGTACAAGCACAATGAATTTATATGGACAGGAGAATCCCAATGTACAACTTAATTATAAACAGAACACCTTTAATCTGACTTTCAACGTGCAGGACTATTCGCAGGCAAATTTAGTAGACTATACCTACCGTCTGAAAGGTCTGGACGACTCTTGGTATACCGTAAATGAAAATTCGGTGATGTTCCGCAACATCCCTCCGGGACACTACGAATTTCAGTTAAAAGCCAGATTCCGTAATCAGGAATGGCTCGACACAGTGAATACCCTTCCTATACACATCACTCCTCCCATATGGTTATCATGGTGGGCCAAGACCTGCTATTTCATTCTTGCCGGGTGTATCATTTTTTATCTTCTATATTTATATAAGAAAAAGGTGGACGTGCAAAGCTCCTATGAGCTGGAAAAGAAAAACCACGAACAGGAACAGGAGCTTAACAACGAGCGCCTGCGCTTCTACACCAATATCACTCATGAACTGCGTACCCCATTGACCTTGATTCTTGGTCCATTGGAAGATTTGCAACAAGACACGGAATTGCTCCCCAGACAACATAAAAAAATATCAGTTATCCACAACAGCGCCATCCGTCTGCTTAATTTGATAAACCAGATTCTTGAATTCCGCAAAACAGAAACGCAAAACAAGAAGTTACGTGTTTGCAAAGAAAATCTTTCGACACTGATCACGGAGATCGGACTGAGATACAAAGAGTTAAACCGGAAAGAGAACATAAAGTTTAAAATCTCGGTAGAGAGTGATCCTATTTCGCTATACTTCGACCGGGAAATCATAACGATGATATTAGACAACCTGATCTCCAATGCCATAAAATATACGGAAAAAGGAGAAATCAGTATCTCATTATATACCGTACGGAGGAGCGATACGGATTATGTAGAAATCAAAGTATCAGATACCGGCCAAGGTATTTCTCCCGACGAGTTGCCGCACATATTCGATCGGTATTACCAAGCTAAAAGCGGACAACAAGCGTCGGGCACAGGTATTGGCCTGGCATTGGTAAAAAACTTGGTGAAGCTGCACGAAGGTGAAATACACGCCGAGAGCAATGAAGGAAGCGGTACCAGCTTCTACTTCTCCCTAATTATGCACAACATATATCCCAATGCACTGCACGCCGATCCGGAAGAGATCGCCCCAAAAAAAGAAGAAATCAAAGAGTTGGAAGTGCCATCGGAAGAGACCGCATCAGCATCAGCCGAACCCTCAATGAACGAAAAACCTATCTTGCTGATCGTAGAGGACAACGCCGATATTTGCGAATACATCTCCGAATCATTCTCCGAGTCGTTCGAAGTAGTCACGGCAGGCGAAGGGGAAGCCGGTTGCAACACTGCCTTTACCCACATCCCCGACATCATCGTCACCGACATTATGATGCCTGGCATGGATGGCATTGCATTCTGCAAAATCATCAAAGAAGATGTGCGCACAAGCCATATTCCTGTTATCATGCTGACCGCCAAAGATTCCATACAGAACAAAGAAGAGGGATACATGGCCGGTGCAGATTCATACCTCACCAAACCTTTTAGTGCCAGCCTGCTTAGAAGCCGCATTCATAACCTGCTGGATTCCCGCAAAAAGTTAGCTAAGCAATTCAGCGCCAACCTGAATGTAGTATCCGACAAAAGTATCACACTGCATGAATCCCTCAATCAATTGGATAACGAATTTATGCAGAAGATAACACAGATTATCGAAGATAATCTCGACTCGGAAAAAATAGACGTAACCTATCTGGCCGATAAATTGTATATGAGTAAATCGACCCTTTACCGAAAGGTGAAAGCCTTAACCGGTATCTCCACCAATGAATATGTGAGGAAAATAAAGATGCAAAATGCAGAGAAGCTGATACTGGAGGGTAGATACACCATCTCAGAAATAGCCTTCCGGGTAGGAATGAACAGTGCAGTGTACTTCCGTCAATGTTTCAAGGAAGAATTCGGAGTATCACCGTCGGAGTTTCTGAAGAAACTGAAAGGGGAACCGGAAAAATAATATCAGTATTTTTCAAATATCTTCTCCCTCTCATACCTTTTTTGTTTATGAAAGAACGAGATATGAAGAGCCTGTTTTTAATTTTACTCGCAAAAAATAATATTAAGTAAAATTAAAACAGGCTCTCAAATTACATTTTCTTAGAATCTTATCGATTTTACTTTTCCATTGTATGAAATTGTTTTTGTTACTTTTGACGGTTCATCTCCCACCCCGTTACCATTGTCTACGATGACCAATCGGAACTTACGGGACTTCAGCATATTCGGGAAATGCCCTTCCCGGTTATTGATAGTAAGTGTTTTAGTTAGATCGTTCCATGCAAATTTAATGGTTGAATAAATACCTTTTTCATAATTGTAATTGTCATTCTCGTCCTCATACAACACAAATTCCCCATCTGCCCCCGGATAGATACGAATCTCCAGATTATCCCATCTCTTTTCCGTCGAATACTGCACTTTAGGTCCAAAAGGAATAATAGAGCCAGCCCGTACGTATAAAGGAATTATATCAATAGGAACTTCTTTATTTACTGTCCGTCCGCCATTAAAAACTTCTCCGGTCCAGAAATCAAACCATTTGCTGCCTTCGGGCAGATATACGGACTGAGTTTTAACCACACTGAAATCCTCTTTCGGATTCTCCCACTTGTCGCCCACTCCCTCCACATACATAGGATCAGTGACCGGTGTCACCAGAAATGCTTTCCCAAACATATATTGATTACCTATATTATAAACTTTGGAATCATGATTAAAATCCATAAATAAAGCACGGAGCATCGAACCGGAATGGTTGGTTATCTCCCAACCGGTCGAATAGAGATAAGGTAATAAAGCATAACGCAAATGAATATACTTCTCTTCGGAATCATATACCCAATCTCCCTTTTTTCCCAAATTATAAATTTCTTTGTTCACGCCACTACCGTGCGAACGCTGCATAGGAGTAAATGTTGCATATTGAAACCAACGGGTATAAAGCTCATGATAAGCTTTGTTGGAAACACCGCCTTCATAATCCCACAGGAAAAAGCCACCGATATCCGTATTCCAATAGGGTATTCCGGTGAGTGAGAAATTCAGTCCGGTAGGAATTTGCTTTTTCAAAACTGTCCAGGTGGAACGTAAATCGCCTGACCACACATTGGTTGCATAGCGTTGTTGTCCGGCAAATGCGCAACGGGTTAACAACAACGCCCGTTTATCGGAAGTATAATTACGCTGATTTTCATAGACTCCTTTGTTAGCCATTAGCGGGAAAGCGTTTACAACACTACGATAAGTGCCCATTGCCGTCGGCACATCAAAATCCTCTTCTTTAACGTCCAAATGATCCGGTTCGGTCGAATCTGTCCACCACGCATCAATACCTTTGCTGGCCAGCCCTTTATTGAGGTGACTTGTATAAATTTCACGTGCTTTCGGATTGTATGCATCATAGGGGCGCACACCGCCATTTGTTGGCCATGTAACAAAGTCAAACAATCCGTTTATCTCTTTCAACTCCTTATACTGTTTCGTATCTTGCCCAAATGAAACCCATATAGAGATCATTATCTTTGCATTTTGACTGTGTATATGATCAATCATTTTCTGTGGTTCAGGGAATTTCGGATTATCGAAATTCATTGAGTTCCAATTGGAATCAGGCCCCCAATACTGCCAGTCTTGAATAATACAATCCAATGGAATGCCCCGCTTACGATACTCATCAACCACTTCCATCGTCTCTTGCTGAGATTTATAACGCTCACGCGACTGAAAAAAGCCGAAAGCCCATAATGGATACATCGGTGCCTGTCCTGTCAATTCGCGGATACAGGCTATTACACCATCAGCACTACCTCCATACATGAAATAATAATCAATACATTCACCTACTTCTGAATCGAACGACATCTCTTGCGGATTATCGGTAAACAGGGTCGGTGAATAGTTGTCCCAAAACAGCCCATATCCTTTGGTCGATTGCATAATAGGTACATAGGCATACCCTCCTTCATGTTGTTTCTGTCTCATCAACATCTTCTGGTTACGCTGATTCATCGTATTCGTCTGTGTTTGCCCCAATCCGTAAATAGCTTCATCCTTTTCTAACAGAAATGCCTGACGCGCACTGTAAGTCGGATTACCCGCATCATTGAAACGAGTAAATTGTGCTCCGTAATCTTTTTCTGTAAACAACGGACTGCCAGTCAAATCAAAAAATGTAATTTTCCCTGTTTTCACATTACAACTGACCAGCATTACATCACTTTTCACCGAAACGGTCTCTCCCTGTTGATTGATAACCAAATCTGTCTTCTCCGGAGTCTTTATAACCGAAAGACTGTTTTTATTATAACAGCTATTTTCCGGCGACTTATAAACACGAATGACCTCCGGTGCAAAAAACTCAATCCGGACGTCCATCCCTTGTGTGGAGTATTTGATTCCTTGTCCGGTCCGTTCATAAGATTGGGCATTGATCCCCGTAGACATCATAAGAGTTGCCCATACAAACAGACAACCGATTTTCTTAAAAAGAAGCATTTTCATCTTGTTGTTTTTTTTAGTTAGTATTATCTGCCAAAGATAGCGTGAGAGACAAACTACCCGGCAACAAGCATGTTGAAACGAACAACAATCATGTTGATTTCTTCAAATTTTCAGCATATTCAGAAGGACGACAACCATACATCTCCTGAAAACATTTGCTCATATAACTGGTGGAGCTGAAACCTACGGTTTCTGCAATCTCCGTAATGCTCAATTCATTTTCCAAAAGAAGCTGTGCTGCGCGTTGCAGACGTATATTACGTATAAAAAGACTTGGAGATTCATCCAACAAATTAGTCAGCTTACGATAGAGCCCGGTGCGATCCATACAAAGATCGCGACTCAACTGCTCCACAGAATATCCTTGTGTATTCAGATTTTTTTCAACCAATTTAATGGCACAAGTCAGAAAATCCATCTCTTCCGAAGAGAACACCCGTTGTTCACTTTGTAACAAATCTCCAGCGGCAATTACGGAAACCTCTTGTTGCTCTTCACCCACCTCCTGTTTGAACTGAATTCCAGATTCATATTGATTCAATTGCTCGATAAGATTCTTTATTCGAAGCAAAAGCATCTCCTCCTTGTGTTGTCGTTCCAGTCTCTTCTTCGTGATATGGATATAACTGCAAATACAACCTGCAATAGCAAATAAGAAGAACACAATATACAGGATATATGCTGTATTCGTTTTCCACCAAGGTGCATGAATCCGGATATACAGTGTAGAAACATCCCCCGCCCATTGATGATTATTGCCAGTGGCCATTACTTTTAAAGTATATTTTCCAGGAGACAGATCAGTATAAGAAACCTGCAAAATCCCATCCGTCGGATAATTGCCCTTCCGGCCTTCCAAAGTTGTTTCGCACCATTCGCTGTCAATGCCTTCCAAAAAATAGCGGTAATAAGTTTGAGATTGATTCTGATAATTCGGAGCAGAGAATTCGAACGTCAGGAAGTTCTGGTTATAGGCAAGTTCTA
>ERZ860388.349-NODE-349-length-39545-cov-6.294809_pt1 | contig 39545 bp, 42 predicted proteins | sample MGYA00509978_ERZ860388 | MGnify/ENA primary metagenome ERZ860388 (study PRJEB30046, sample SAMN00715225) | human gut metagenome | study: EMG produced TPA metagenomics assembly of the A metagenome-wide association study of gut microbiota in type 2...
CAAGAGCACACGAATTTACAGAAAAAGCAAGAAAGGAAATCTATGCAAGAGACTTCGGTCAGTGTATTTTCTGCATTAAGAAATACAATATGCAGGGTTCAACGTGGTATTCACAGCAAATACTAAGCGTTATGCACTATATACCAAGGTCAGCAGGCGGCTTAGGAATACCTCAGAATGGAGCTATAGGATGTCAGTTTCACCATAATATGTTAGACAATGGCAATCAAGGAAATAGAAAGGAGATGTTGGAGATATTCAGACAGTATTTGCAGGAGCTTTATCCGGAATGGAATGAGGATGAGCTTGTATACAGAAAATGGTAAAAGGGGAGGCGATTCATAATGCTAACATTGCCAATCAAGAAAAAATGGTTTGATATGATTGCTTCAGGTGAGAAGAAAGAAGAATATAGAGAAATAAAAGAATATTATGAAACACGTTTCCAGAATCTTTTTGGTGCGATAACAATATACCCATCAAGTATTTTTAGCGAAAGATATGAGTATGAATTGCTACAAGGCAATGACGTTCCAGAGGAAATAAGACAAGATAGAGTACAAGAGATAATTTTTCGTAATGGATATTCTAAGAATTCTCCTCAGCTTAAATGTAAATGCATATTACGACTAGGAAAGGGTAAAGAAGAATGGGGAGCTGAAAAAGGAAAAGTGTATTATATAATTGAAATTTTGGAAAAAGAAAAGTTTGATAAAGAGATTAGTATGAAACAATGATAGGTCAGTTAAAGTTTGAAGAGTGTATGACATTTAAAGAAAAAATGGAAGCACAAGGGTGGCATAATTGCTATGATGCAGAACCAGATAAGCCAGGAATATATCAGATATACAGACGGAACGGAAGTAAAGGAAAGGCATATTACAAAGGCAATCATATATGGCAGCAGTTAACTAATAATGGCTGGGATTTTACTTGGTGGAGAGAGATGAAAGGAAGTGATTATATTGAAAGAAGTTAAACATTACATATGTGAGATATGTGGAACAGAATACAATGATAAAACCAGAGCACAGCATTGTGAAAAAGGACATTGTAAGCCATTGGAAATAATAAAGGAACGTTATTTAAGTGCAGGTTATAACGCTAAGGGGTATCCATTAGAAATAACAGTAAAGATGGCGGATGGCACAGAACAGAAATACATGAGATAAAAGAAAAATAGAACTATTAACAAATACTTATTCAATACAAAATAATATCACACAAAAAAAGAGAAGCTGATAGCCTAATTCCAATTACCACGCTGTCAGCTTCCTTTCTCAAAAACAGAACATATGTATTGTATCATAAATATATATATTGTGCAAGAAAATTATAAAAATGAGAAGGGAAGTAAAGAGATATGGCAGCAGATATTAGGGAAGCGTTAATGCAGTATTGTGACATAAAGCAGGAATATGATTACATAAGAACAAGAAGAGATAGGTTAATAAGAGAGATTGAGAAAATGGAAAAGGAGCAAATGAGTGTAATTGATTCTGTTACAGGTGGGGATGGAGGTATACAGCATTATAAGATAGAGGGATATCCATATCCTGAGTATAGCAGGAAAAGGACATTGCTTATAGCAAGAGAGGGTCAGTTACAAAAATATGAAATGAAATTATTAGAGATAACAAATGAAGTTGAGGAATTTATAGAAAAAATTGAAAATAGCAGAATAAGAAGAATGATTGAGTATAGATTTCTTGATGATTTAACCTGGATTCAGGTGGCACAGAGAATGGGAAAACATCACACAGAAGAAAGTTGTAGAAAAGCTATAGAGAGATTTTTAAAAGAAATTTGAAGTTTGTCCGATTTGTCCGCTTTTTCTGTGTTAATATATAAACTGGAACAAACAAAGAGAAATGTTGAACCACGGACTAGTATATAGTACGAATAAATTTTCTCAGATAGAGTCAGTAAGAACTGACAATATTACTCCGAATATGAGAACTATCCACCTCTAAAAGGTACTGGCATTAAGTTGTCAGTACCTTTTATTGTGCTTAAGTAAGAGAAAATAAAAAATGTTAATAAATGTTAATAGAAAGGGGGTACATAAGAAATGAAACCAAAGCAGATAAAGTGCCTGGAATTAATGGTTCAGGGCGAATTAACAGACAAAGAAATTGCAGAGGCAATTAACATTTCTCCTAAAACGATATGTGACTGGAAGAAAAATAACGAAGAATTCCGCAATGAATACAACAGAATGATGCGCTCAAGCCTGCAATATGCCGCCCCTAAAGCATTTAGAAAGCAGGAGAAGTTATTAAATTCAAAAAATGAGATGGTTGCATATCTTGCGGCAAAGGATCTAATGGATAGAGCAGGGCTTAATCCTATTGAGAGAATAGAAGCAAATGTAAATGACACAGCTAAAAATGAACTCGCAGAGCTATTAGCGCAGCGCAAAGCAAGGGGTGAGCCAGATGCTTCTAAGTGATAAGTACTGGGATTACATAGACACACCTGCAAGAGCAGAGTTCTTAGAGGGTTCAACTGCATCCGGAAAGACAACGACAGTAGCTGTTAAGTTCATTATGAATGTAGCTGAATCAGATATGAAGCTGCACGTTATAGCAGGTAATACAACAGGTGTTATTGAGAAGAATATAATAAATGCTGATATGGGATTGTTACAGATATTCCCCAATCTGGAATACTGTGGTAATGGCGATAAAGAAAATAAACTTCCGCACATTAAATTCAAAACTGGCAACAGTACTAAGATAATATATATTCTCGGTTACGATAATGCCAGCAAGTGGAAGAATGCCTTGGGTTCACAGTTTGGATGTGTGTGGGTAGATGAGTGCAATACAGCTAACATAGACTTCATACGAGAGATATTCGGACGTTCTGAATACTTTGTAGGTACGCTTAATCCGGATGCACCTACGCTGCCAATATATTCAGAGTACATCAATCATGCAAGACCGATTGATAAGTACAAGGCAGATGTGCCGGAAGAGATATGGAAGGATCTTAACAGTTGTGAGCCTATTAAAGACTGGGTATATTGGTTCTTCACATTTGAAGATAATATATCCATGACACCAGAGAAGATAGAACAGAAAAAAATGAGCTATCCTCCTGGCACTAAGATATATAAAAACAAGATATTAGGATTACGAGGCAAGGCTACAGGTCTTGTCTTTTGTAATTTCTGCAAGAGACATATTATCACAAAGGAGCAGGCGAAGGCTTATATAAAACGTGAAAATGATGAAAAGCAGGAAGAGTGGTTTGTAATATACACAAGTGGACTTGATACAGCGTACTCGACCAAGAGTCCTGATACAATTGCAATGTCATATATGGGAATAACCAATAAGGGCAGGCTTATTGTACTAGATGAAAAAGTATACAATAATGCAGCTCTTGATATACCTATAGCACCATCTGATACAGTAAGGAATTATATAGATTTCCTTGAAAGAAACAGAAAAGAATGGGGCGGTATGTCAAAGAATGTATTTATTGATAATGCTGATCAGGCAACAATAACGGAATTTGCCAAATATAAAAGGGAACATATTGATTGTCAGTATATATTTAATAATGCGTATAAGAAGGTAACAATAATAGATAGAATTAACTTACAGCTTGGCTGGATGTCCTTTAATGATGATGAGGGTATAGAGCCAAGCTTTTGTATTGTTGATACCTGCGTGAATTATAAGACAGAACTGGAGGTATATTCTTGGCTTGAGGACAAGGATTGCGAGCCGGAAGATGGAAATGACCATATGGTAAACAGTGTGCAGTATGGCTGGATTCCATACAGGGACAAGATTGGTATAGATAATAATATATAGGAGTGTGAGTGAGGTGAACATATTTACAAATATGGCAGAGAAAGTAAGAGCAGGAATAAGGACGTGGCTGCGTATACAGCCGGCAATGAATGGAACATTTACATTACAGGAAACGCTTGATTATGAAGGAAATGCTATTAAAAACAGAATATGGTACAGAGGTGAAAGTGAGGAACTTGCACAATTGTATAAACAGTTGGCAGGAGATCATACAAGATTCTGGTCTGCAACAAGTACGGTTGGGCAGGAGATAAGAAAAATACACGTTGGATTGCCGGCTATGCTGTGTGATATGCTTGCTAGCATTGTTGTGTCAGATATGAATGCAATAGATACTGGCAGCAGACAGATGGAATGGGATAAGATTGCGGAAGAGAATGATTTTACAGAGCTTGTAAAACAGGCTATAACAGAAACACTCTGTATAGGAGATGGGGCTTTTAAAATATCATATGATACGACATTAAGCCAATATCCTATAATAGAATTTTATCCCGGTGATAGGATAGAAATTGTAAGAGACCGCGGCAGGGTAAGGGAGATTATTTTTAAGACAGTGTACCACAGTGGAACAAAAGAATATGTACTGCTTGAACATTATGGAATTGGTTATGTTACATATAATCTACTGAATGGGGAAAGGGAATGTCCATTAAATACAGTACCAGAACTTGCAGGGCTGGTAGATGTCGCTTGGAATGATAATTTTATGATGGCAGTTCCATTGTTATTTTGCAGATCGGCAAAATATGAAGGCAGGGGAAAGAGTATATTCGATGCCAAAATAGATAATTTTGATGCGCTTGATGAGGCTTGGTCACAGTGGATGGATGCGTTAAGAAGAAATAGGTCAAAGGAATATATCCCTGAGAATATGCTTCCAAGAAATCCGTATGATGGAAAGGTGTTAAAGCCCAATGCTTTCGACAATGCTTATATCAAGACAGATGCAGATATGGCAGAGGGAAATACTAACAAGATAGAGCTTATACAGGGCAATATTCCACACGAAAGTTATCTTGCAACATATGTAACAGCATTAGACCTTTGTCTACAGGGAATTATGAGCCCAAGCACATTGGGGATAGATGTTAAGAAGCTGGATAATGCAGAAGCACAGAGAGAAAAAGAAAAAGCAACATTGTATAGTAGAAATAATATTGTAGGACGGTTACAGAAGGTACTCCCCAAACTGGTAGATATAGTATTTAAGGCTATGGATACATTTAACAGGACAGCTATTAAAGATGTAGACATAGATGTAACATTTGGTGAATATGCTAATCCATCATTTGAAAGCCAGATAGAGACTATAAGCAAAGCCAAGTCGGGTGGAATTATGAGTGTTGAAGCTTCAGTAGAGGAGTTATATGGTGATACAAAAGATGAAGAGTGGAAACAGGAAGAAATATTAAGGATAAAAGCAGAACAGGGCATAACAGAAATGGCTGAACCTGTTGTTAATATGGGCAATGATGGGTTCGCGGTAGATACCACAGGGCAGCCTGATGTTACTGGACTGTGAGGTAACATATGGAACTTAACACAGAATATGATATAGAGAAAGCTTTCAGAGCCATAGAAGATGAGCTGATAGCTTCTATGATACGAAACCTTGATGGACACAGAGCAGAAGAAGATGAACTTGGATTCAACTGGACACAATGGCAGGTAGAACAGCTTAAAGCCTTAGAAAAATACAAAGCAGATAACAAGACACGCTTTGCGGGCAGGTTCAGTGATATAAACAGTTCAATTGATGCAATGATATTTACAGCAAGGCAGACAGGCGGCACAGAGCAGGAACAGAAGATATTAAGAGCATTGAAAAATGGATTAAAAGCATCCAAGGTGTCACAAGGCGCTGAGGGTGCTTTTTTCAAGCTTAACACAAGGAAGCTTAATGCCCTGATTAAAGCTACGAAGTCAGATTTTAACAGGGCAGAAAAAGCAATGCTTAGAATGTCGGAAGATAAATACAGGCAGATAATATTCAATGCTCAGGTGTATGCGAATACGGGTGCAGGAACATATGAGAAGGCAGTTGATATGGCTACAAAGGATTTTCTTAAAGCTGGTATTAATTGTATTGAATATGCGAATGGCAGCAGGCACACAGTAAAAGATTATGCTAAGATGGCTATTCAGACAGCTAACAAGCGTGCATATCTAACCGGAGAGGGTGAAATGAGACAGTCGTGGGGAATTAGCACTGTTATTATGAATAAGCGTGCTAATGCCTGTCCTAAGTGCCTTCCATTTGTTGGGAAGGTGCTTATAGATAATGTATGGAGTGGAGGTAAGGCATCTGATGGTCCTTATCCGCTTATGTCATCTGCTATGGCAGCAGGGCTTTATCATCCAAACTGTAAAGATATACATACAACATACTTCCCAGAGCTTGACGAAGAGCCGGATAGCAAGTTTACCAAGAAAGAACTGGAAAAGGTCAAAGAAGATTACAGACAGGACCAGAAACAGCAATATGCTGGCAGAATGGTTGAACAGTTTGACAGGTTGGCTAAGTACTCATTAGATAAGGACAACCGTAAGATGTATGCGGCTAGAAAGGAACAGTGGGAAAATGAAGTATTAAAACAGAAAAATAGAGGCAAAAAGGTTATAATAACGGAGCAGGCAATAGATAAAGTAAATGAAATTAATCCTAAGGGCTTTACTTCTGATAATAATAAATTTATAAAAGAGGTACATAAGGACTTACTTAAAGTTGCGAGAGATGAAAATAACAGTAATGAAGTTGCATGTGTAGTAGATTTAATAACAAATAAAAAAACTAAATTTATAAAAGGTGGAAGGCATGAGGTAGATGTATATTCTGATTCAGATATGTTTCATTTATTGCATTCGGCAAAAGATAAGTCTTTGGTATTATGTCACAACCATCCTGGATTAACAGATTTTTCAGCAAATGATATTGGAGTATTTATGAGACACGACACAATAAAAACTATGACCATTGTGACAAATCAAGGAGATGTACGATATATTTCAAAAGGCGAACATTTTGATTATAATGGAGCGGTTGAATTGATGAGAGAGTGTCAGGAAAAATATAGTGATAATATTAATAAGTGTATTGATTTGTTTTTAAAAAAATGCTATTCTGTTGGCATACAGAGAGGGTAATATTGAGGCAGGAGGCGTTTCAATGGATGGTATATTAGATGGAAAACCGGGAATGACAATTGATGAATTGATTGCATTATTGGAAAAAGGACCAATAAAGGCAGAAAGCAATAATGAAGATAAAGCAGAAATAAAAGAAAACAAGTAACAGCCACCAGTCGAAAGATTGGTGGTATTTTTATACCCAATTTTAAGAAAGTGAGGACAAGACAGTATGAAAAAACTATTTATTAGCCAGCCTATGGCAGGTAAAACAGACGAGGAAATAAAAGAAACAAGGAAAAAGGCAATAGAATATGCAGAGCTGCTATTAGGTGAGAAAGTAGAAGTTATAGAGTCTTTTTTTGAAGGAGCACCAGCAGAAGCTAAGCCATTGTGGTTTTTAGGAAAATCAATAGAACTTCTATCACAGGCGGATGTTGTATATTTTGTTAAAGGTTGGGATAAGGCTAGAGGTTGTAAAATAGAGCATCAGTGTGCAGTAGTATATGATATTAAGAGAATTGAAGATTAGATTGAATAAACAGCCATAGAGCTGTTATTTTTATACATAAGTTGCACCGGTGCAACAGAATAATGATGTAAACAAACACGCATGGCAAACGCTGTGGGTGTTATTTTTATGCCCAAAACTTAATGGCACTAAACTTTAGGAAAATGCCGACGGGCGGTAAACGGAAGAAAGGAGATAGAGTGATGAGAAAGACATTACCTATGAACTTACAGTTCTTCGCTGAGGGCGGAGAGGGTAACGGCGGTCAGGATAATAACGCCGGAGGAACTAATGCGGCAGGGCAGCAGGATAATCAGAGTAATCAGCAGTCAGCTGGTGTTGATTATGACAGGTTACAGGAAATGATTAATACTGCAACCGCTAAGAAAGAAAATGCTGTGATTAAAGACTACTTTATGCAGCAGGGATTGTCAGAGAATGAACTTCATCAGGCAATTACAGCATTTAAGCAGAGCAAAGAACAGCAGGTAAATGAGCAGCAGAATGTTAATGCTAACCTTCAGAATGAAGTTGTAAAGGCACATAAAGCTGTGGAACAGGCTCAGATTGAGAGCACGGCTACAAGAGTAGCAGTAGAACTTGGCTTTAATGTAAAGACACTTTCGTATGTCCTTAAAATGGCTGATTTTAGTAAAGCCAAGGATGCAGACGGAAAAATCTCTGAGGATAATATTAAAGCTTCCTTAGAGCAGGTCCTTAAAGATGTACCAGCATTAAAACCAAGTACGGAGAACAATTCTGGTTTTCAGATTGGAGCTCCATCAGGAAATAATAATCAGAGTAACGAGGAGGCTTTAAAGAAAGCCTTCGGACTATAAGAAAAGAGGTAAAAAAGTATGGCAGTATATGAATATGCAGAAGCATTTACACAGCTTTTACAGCAGAAATATGCAAAGGAGCTGTGTTCAGATGACTTAACAAAATCTAATCCACAGGTAACATTTATCAATGCACAGACAATAAAGTTACCAAGAATGACAGTGAGTGGTTATAAAGACCACACAAGAACACCAGGTTTTAATTCTGGTACATTAAGTAACGACTGGGAACCAAAGAAGCTTTCACACGACAGGGATATAGAGTTCTTTGTAGATCCAATGGATATTGATGAAACTAACTTAACATTATCAGTTGCTAATATTCAGAATACATTTGAAACAGAACAGGCAATTCCTGAAAAGGACTGCTATAGATTTTCTAAGCTGTATTCGGAACTTAATACATATAAGGCTGGTAATATAGATAAAACAGTCATTACAGAAGCTAACTTTTTACAGGTGTTCGATAAAATGATGGAAGCTATGGATGAGGCAGGCGTACCGGAAGAGGGACGTATCCTTTATCTTACACCAGCTATGAAAAGAATTGCCAAGAATGCAGAAGGTATTCAGAGAACAATGGCAGTTAATGGTGGAGCTAACAGTATTAACCGTAATGTTCACAGCTTAGATGATGTAGTGATTAAATCAGTACCATCAGCGAGAATGAAAACAGCATATGATTTTACAGATGGCTGCAAGGCGGCAGGTTCAGCAAAGCAGATTAATATGATCCTCATTCATACGTCTTGCGTTGTATGCCGTGATAAGTACAGCTATATCAAGTTATTTACACCGGGAACAGATTCACGTACAGCAGATGGTTATCTTTACCAGAACCGTAATTATGGAGACCTGTTCCTGCTTGAGAAGAAAGCGGACGGCTGTGCTGTGAATGTAGAAGGAGAATAGGAGGCATATGATGAAAGCATTAAAAGCTAATAAGGAATACACAATAACGGAGCAGGAACAGGAGCGTTATGCTGCAGATGGCTATGATATTGTTGATAATGAAGGCAATATCATAGCTTATGGTAAGGGCAAGACAGTGCCTTATGAAAAATATAAAGAGGTTCTTGATGAGCTTAATAGATTAAAAGATAAAAATGACGTTGATTTAACAGCTATGACAGTTGAAGAATTAACTGCATATGCTAAGGACAATGGAATTGATATTGGACAGGCAACAACACAGGAAGGCATTTTAAAGAAAATAAAAGCCGCAGGGGAAGCGTGAGCCTATGGTATATGCAAGTAAAGAGCAATATCTAAGCGAACATAATACTATTCCAGAAGAACAGATTGAGAGGAGATTAAAACAGGCGAGCCGACACATTGACTCGCTTACTTTTAATCGTATAACTTCAAGAGGCTTTGATAATCTGACAGAGTTCCAGCAGGCAATAATAATTGATGTATGCTGTGATATGGCTGATTTTGAGTATGAGAACGAGGATATGATTAATTGTGTTCTACAGAATTATGCTATTAATGGTGTGTCTATGCAGTTTGGTAGCAGTTGGAATGTGCTTGTACAGAATGGCATTGCTGTAAAGCGTGATACATACCGGGTGCTATGTCAGACAGGCTTCTGTTGTTTAAGTCTGGGGGTGTGAGCATGAAATATCCTTGTTTAGTATTAAAGCAGTTCTGTAAAACAGAAGTACATATTGAGATAGAGCAGGAAGGCAGAAATGTCTATGGAGAGCCTCTTGAACCTGTTATATGGGATGGCTTATGCAACTATCAGGATAGTGGAAAGACAGTATTAACGGCAGAAAAGGTTCTTATACAACTTGAAGGCTGTGCTTTGATACCTGGAGATATTGCACCAGAGATGTCTCTTATAACCCAAGGAGATATAATTGTATCAGGTGAAAAAAGGCATATATATAAAGGCACAAAATGCCGCAATCCTGATGGAACAGTTAATTATACAAGATTGGACGTGATGTAATGGCGAATAATGTTAAGTCAACAGTTAAGCTTAATATGCCTATGGTAAGGAAGCTTACGGCAGCAGCACAGGTGTCATTAGTACAGACAGCAGAAGCAATACATACGAATGTAGTTCAAAGTCAGGTAATGCCTAGAGATACAGGTACACTGCAAAATGAAAGCACATTTGTATATACACAGGATATAGCCAATGGCAAGGTAGAGCTTATATCAAGCACGCCATATGTAAGAAGGTTATATTATCATCCTGAATATAACTTCCATCAATCACCTTGGGTAGATGATAAAGGTAAAAGACACGAAGGCAATGCAAATGCCAAGGGCAGGTGGCTAGATGATTATCTTAAAGATGGTAAGAAAAGAAATTTTGCTCCAGATACATTTGCTAAGTTATACAAGAAAAATGCGGGGTTATGATGTTAGGAATAGGTGATGTAAGAGATTATATAGCAGGTCTTGGTATTGCAGACAATAATAATGTATATTGCGGCAAGCTTGACAATAAAAAAGATAAGAGCATAGGAGTATATAATCTTAACAGACAAAGACCACCACAGACTGCTGTAGGAGGCTTAAATAACAGCTCTTATCGTGTTAAGTCTATAAGTATATTAGTTCATTGGAATACAAGTGTCAGAGACACCGAGAAGGCAGCAGAACAGCTCTATAATATGCTTAGAGACACCAACAATAAAATAATCAATGATACAAAGCTGCTATTCACTAAAATGCAGGTTGATGAACCTGTGGATGTAGGGACAGATGATAAAGGTATCTTTGAGAGTGTAATAGAATTAGATATTTATTATGAAAGGTAGGTAAAAGTATGACACAGAATACTAAATTAGCCGGATATAATGCAGGAGCAACACCGCTTACTGGTGTTAATCCTGTGCATACAATTCAGTTTGGTGTATGTATAACAGGAAGAAAAAGCACAGATACACCGGAAACAGTAGAAACAAAGGTTGTAAAGGATGCAGAGAGTTTAAGCATATCCGTGGATGGAACAATTGAAGAATGGAATCCAATGGATCAGGCAGGCTGGACAAGAAGACTTACAACAGGTAAATCATTGGGTATGACTATGGGTGGTAAGCGTAATTATGGTGATGAAGGTAATGATTATATTGCAAGCCTGGCATTAAAGACAGGACAGGATTGTAATACATGGGTATCGGTTATCTTTCCTAATCTTGACCAGCTTCTTATACCGGCGGTTATCAACGTAACATCTCTTGGAGGAGACTCAACAAGCATTGATGCACTTGAATGGGAAGCACAGTCAGATGGAAAACCAACATATATTCCATATACAGAATAAAAAAGAAAGAGAGAATTTGAATAATGGCAAAGACAGATTTTAAAGTGATAGACATATCAATGAAGATTACAAACCGGTTACCTATGGTTCGTATTACTGATGACTTAGTGGTAACTGTGAATAACAGAAAGAACACAATTCTTAATGTACAGGCTATGGCTGCTGAGGCTGAAAAGAAGAAAGATAGTGACAACGGAATGGGATTTATAACAAAGGCTCTTGAAATGCTTATTGGCAAAGAGGCAGCAGATAAGATTGAGGCTATGGACTTACCGCTTCCAGAATATAAGGAAATGTATAATGCAATAATGGGTGTTGCCACAGGCACATATGGAGAGGAGAATACACCCTCATAGTGAAATATATTATGACATATATGATGACTGGGAATTGATAGAGTCGAGCTTCCTGTCACAGTATGGCATACGATTGCGGACGGAGGATGATATGTCCTGGCCTGAATTCTGTTCTTTATTATCCAGTATAATGCCTGAAACACCACTTGGAAGAGTGGTAAGTATAAGGGCGGAGAAAGATATTAAGGTTATCAACAGCTTTACTAAGGAACAGAAAAAGATACATGATGACTGGCTTCTGAAGCGTAATAGGAAAATGGTGGGAACACCACAGTATATAGAATATTGGACACGATTACAAAGAGATTTTAAGGCTGCTTACTCAAAGAAGTAGGCAGTTTTTTTGTGCCAGAAAGGAGGGAGAATGTCAGATACAGTAGGACAGATAGCTCTGGAGCTTGGCATAGACAGCTCACAGATAGTTAATCAGCTTACAGGAGCTTCTAATAAGGCAGCTAAGCAGGCAACAACTATCTTTTCTGGGCTTGGTAAGAAGATAGCTGCAGGACTAAGTATAGCAGCAGTTACTAAGTTCACGAAAGACTGTATAGAAGTTGGTTCAAATGTCACAGAAGTGCAGAATGTAGTTGATACAGCATTTAAGGACTTAAGCTGGCAGGCAGACCAGTGGGCTTCCAATGCTATGACTAACTTCGGCTTATCGGAATTGTCGGCTAAGAAGTATATGGGCGTATTTGGCCAGATGAGTAATGCTATGGGTATTACAGGTAAGGCGGCGCTTGATATGGCTGAAAATGTCACAGGATTAACCGGTGATGTTGCATCATTTTATAATCTTGGGACAGATGAGGCATATACAAAGCTTAAGTCTATATGGACTGGTGAGACTGAAACACTCAAGGACTTGGGCGTGATTATGACTCAGACCAACTTAGACCAGTATGCACTTAATAACGGCTTCGGTAAGACCACAGCCAAGATGACAGAGCAGGAAAAGGTAATGCTACGTTATCAATATGTAACAAGTGCATTATCCAATGCTACAGGAGATTTTGTTAAGACACAGGACTCTTGGGCGAACCAGACAAGAATACTTACATTAAGGTTTCAGCAGTTAAAGGCTAGTCTTGGTAAAGGCTTCATAGCATTGTTTACACCTATTCTGCGTGGATTTAATAGTCTGCTTGCAGGATTGCAGAAAGTGGCAGATGGATTTGCCAGTTTCGTGCAGATGCTTACAGGTGCCGATATATCATCCTCTATGGGAAGTATAAGTGCTGATATAGCAGGCATAGGAGATGATGCTGGAGGTGCTGCAGATAATGTAAGTGGAATAGGAGATGCAGCTAAGAAGACAGCAAAGGATATTGAGAAGTCCCTTGCAGGCTTTGACCAGATAAATAAGCTTACAGAGCCGACGGATGATAGCAGTTCGTCTGGTTCATCAGGTACTGGCACAGCATCGGGTTCAGTATCCGGAATGGGTACTAATGTATCTAATGAAATTGGAAAAGCAGGAGATGAACTTAATAAGTTCAAGCAGATAATAGAAGATATTGCTGCAACATTCAAGGAAGGCTTTAAAAAAGGTTTAGGTACTGACTTTGAGAAAAGCATCAAGAGACAGCGGAAACTGCTTTTAAGCATTAAAGATAGTCTTATAGATATATTTACAGATAGAAATGTAGTTGATTCTGCGAAGAATTACTTTGACAGCATAGTAATGAATGCTGGCAGGATAACAGGCTCTTTTGTGAATATTGGTACTTCGATAAGTGAGAATCTGTTAGGTGGAATAGATAAATATTTATCATCTAATAAGGATTTTATTAAGATAAGATTATCTGAAATGTTTGATGCAAGGGCTGTATTGTGGAATAAGATTGGTGATTTTTCGGAGTTCCTTTCGCAAATATCTGAAATATTCAGAGGTGATGCAGCACAGGGAATATCTGCTGATTTGATAGGTATTTTTGTTAATCCATTTATAACAATAGTGTCTCTATGTAACCAATTCGTGGCAGATTTGATTTCAACGTTTGTGGACCCGGTTATCGAAAATACGGATAAAATCAAGCAGGCATTTGAATCAACGCTGGAACCTATTAGGAATGTATTAGATGAGATAACGGCTGTGATTGAAGAAACCTGTAATAAAGCTGTACAGATGTATGATGAGCATATCTCACCATTATTTGACACTGTAAAAACAGGTCTTAGCGATACATTTGGCAAGCTGTTAGATGTATATAATACATATTTTGTTCCGGTACTTAACAACATAGCTGACAAACTGAAAGAAATATGGGGCTCACACATTGAACCTTTGATGACAAAGATAATTGACATTATAGGTCATGTTGCAGATGTTATTAAAGTATTGTGGGAGAATATATTGAAACCGGTTATTGACTGGATTGTAGAAAATGTTATCCCTAAATTAGCACCAGTAATGGACTGGATATCAGATATTGCAACGGAAAAGTTTGGAAATGTAATAGATATTATCAAAGATGTATTATCTGTCTTTGATGATGTATTGGTATTCGTGAAAGATGTCTTTAGCGGCAACTGGTCGGATGCGTGGAATGATATTGTTAATACATTTGGTGATATATTCTCAACGATAGGCGATATCGCCAAAGGTCCTATCAATCTTGTTATCGGACTTATCAATGGTATGCTGGATGGCTTGGAAAGCGGAATTAATTCAATTGTGCGAAAGGTTAATGGTTTGAGCTTTGATGTTCCAGACTGGGTTCCAATCATAGGTGGTGACCATTTTGGATTCGATTTGCCGCAGGTTAGTCTGGGCAATGTTCCATACCTTGCGCAAGGCGGATATGTAAAGCCTAATACACCACAGCTTGCAATGATAGGTGATAACAGACATCAGGGCGAAGTTGTAGCACCAGAGGATAAGCTTGTAGATATGGCACAGAAGGCAGCAGATATGGCTACTAATGCTGAGTTATTACAGACAGCTATTGATATCTTAAAGCAGATACTTAAGATACTGGAAACGTTTGACCCCGATATAAAGCTTGATGGCAAGAGCCTTAAGAAGTATGTAGTTGATAAGATTAACGAGCATACAAAGCAGACAGGAAAATGTGAGATTATAACTTAAATGCAGAGGACTTATGTGAAAATAGCACATAAGTCCTTTTTTGAAAGGGTGATGTGATGATAATACAAGCTGGCGGTGTAAAACTTCCCGCGCCGGTAAGTTTAAAGGTTGATGATGAAATCATATGGTCTTCATCAACTGGCAGAGCATTAGATGGAACTATGCTTGGAGATGTAGTGGTCGAGAAGAAAACATTGGCGATAAGCTGGGGAGTATTACAGGAAGATGAAATGTTGGCAATAAAAAGCCAGCTTGTCACTGGATTTTTTCCTGTGACATTTCACGATGATGGACAGGATATAACAATAACAAGTTACAGAGGCACACTAAGCAAAGACGTAATAGGAAAGTTAGATGATGGCATTTTCTATTATAGAAGTGCAAGTGTGTCAATTATTCAACAATAAGGAGAGCTAGAAGATGAAAAAGACATTTACAATTAAACAGATTGACAGAATTTCAGCAGAATTACAGAAGTTGCAGAATTCAAAGAAACATTGGCCGGTTAAGGTTAATTATGCAATTGCTAAAAATCTTAAAGCATTATTGGCAGAATTAGAGGTATATAACGCTGAAAGAACACGAGTATTAAAGGAAAATGCTTTAAAGGATGAAAATGGGAATGCAGTCGTAGAAGATGGCTCTTACAAGTTTGCAGAAGATAAGGAGCAGGAGGTAATTAAAGAAATTGATGATATGTATAACATTGAAACAGAACTTGATGTGTATATGATTAAGCTGGAAGATGTTAATGAGTGCGATTCAGAAGGATATGACGGAACTACATTAGAAGATATTACTGCAATAGAGTTTATGATACAGGAGTAAGTGTATGTATAACAATGTAACGGAAGCTTTTAAAGAAACAATAAGAAGTCCATCGAGGACTTTTGAAGCCAGATTAAGAATTAATGGAAAATGGTATAATTCCCGATTTAAAAAATTGGGCTATGAGACGTCCAGCACAGCAGATGAAGCATTACAGCTAGGGTCGGCGGTATCTGCTAAGATAGAGATTACTCTTAAGAAGATAGATGAATTATTTGAAAACACAGAGATACCAGTAGAGATAGGTTTAAAGCTGCCAAGTGGAAAGTATGAATATATTCCACTTGGCTTTTTTACAGCAGAGCACCCACAAAGTGATCAGGCAACAACGACATTTACAGCATATGACAGAATGATGAAGACTACAGGGCTGTATATATCTAATCTGACATATCCAGCAAGTGCTGCTTCGGTTTTAAGTGAGATAAGTACAAGCTGTGGTGTTCCAGCAGACGTAAGTGGTCTGGATTACATAATGATACAGACTAAACCAGTTGGATATACATACAGAGAGGTGATAGGCTATATAGCTGGATTAGCTGGTGGATTTGCATGTGTGGACAGAGCCGGAACTATTGTTATTAAGTGGTATAAAGAATGTGAGTATTCTATAGATAAAACAAGAATTATGTCATTTGAGCATAATGAAAGCGACTTTCATCTGGATTATATTAACTGCAATGTGGATAGCCAGACTGAATTAACGCAGGGCGGTGGACAACTTGGAATAACCTTTTCCAACCCATTTATGACGTCAGACAGATTAAGTTATATATATCAGAGCATTAAAGGATTTACTTATAGAGGTGCTTCGTTAAAGACACTTGGAGATATACGCCTGGATCCGTGGGATATCATAACTGTCAATGATGGTACTGGTGAATATAAAATGCCGGTTATGAATTTGGTACAGGAATATGATGGCGGTATGGCTATGACTGTTACATCTTATGGGAAGACGGAAACTGAGACTGAAACAGATTTTAAAGGTCCGACAACACAGCAGAACGAAAGAATATATTCTGATTTGATATTAGCAAAGGAATTAATAGCAAAGAAGGTTGATGCCGACTGGGTTAAGGCTAATACAGTTACGGCAGAAAAAATCACCGCTGTAAATGCAGAGATAATTGATATAAAGACTAATTATCTAAAAGCCGAGGATGCAGATTTGAAGTATGCTAACATAAAGCTTAGTAATATCGAGGCCGGCTCTATAAAGACAGCAATGATAGACAAAGGTGCAGTTGGTACAGCTCAGATTGCAGACGGAAGCATAACAGATGCAAAGATAGTAGATTTAACTGCTAATAAAATAACAAGTGGAACTATAGATGCAGCTAATATTGAAGTAATTAACCTTAAAGCGGCTAATATTACAGTTGGTGCTATTAATGGCAAGCAGATAGCTTCTGGCGCAGTAGATATGTCTAAATTTGATACAGATGTAACGCAATGGATAAGTGCGACAGATAAGGATGTGGGAAATGCTGTCAAAAAATCTGATACTGCTAATACTAATGCGGCAGAAGCACTTAATGCAGCAGAAGCGGCAGAACTGCTTGCAGGCAGTGCAGAAAAGACCGCAAAAGGAGCACAGCTTACAGCAGATGGCAAGAATACTGTGTTTTATCAGACAACAGCACCCTTGGCAGATGGTAGAAAAACTAATGATATATGGTTTAATACAGCAGATTCTAATAAAATGTATTACTTCGATGGCAAAGGCTGGGTATTACGTCAGTTCGGAACTAATGCCATTGCGAATGCCTCTATAACCAATGCCTTAATAGCAGATGCAACAATACAGAATGCCAAGATTGCCAATATAGATGCAGGAAAGATTACAAGTGGATATATATCTGCTTCCAGATTGGCAGCGGGCTCAGTTACAATAGGGAAATTAGATTCCACTACGCAGAATGATATTGCAGGAGCAGTAAAAAGATTTCAAACCACAGTAAATCTGACGGATTCAAAGTATGATACGGATACATATTATCCAGTATTAATAAATTCATCTATACCATATAACGGTTTACATAACTATGAATGTAATGTTCAGCTTAATAGCGGTTCTAAACCTGTATGGTCTACGCATAATCAAGGTTTTACTTGCAATCTTATTTTAAGAGTATTAGCAGGTGGCTGGGGAACAACGGATGCCGCTGGTTATTTAGAGGAGAATAATTATCGTTTTTGTAATAAAATGCCAGCATATGTGGGTCAGGTTCTTCAGCACAGTCAGATTTATTTTATGCTCCGTGGCGGGGCAAAGTATAATCTGTTCACACCTAACAGGAGTAATGGAGTAACAATATATACAACTAAAACAAACATAGCTCATAATACTGGTTATACAGTATATCTTGAGCCAACCAAAACACCTAAAAATGATTATGCAGAAGCTAAAGGTTCTACAATTGCAGGCTGGTGTGACACAAATAATAAAACCTTGATTAACGGCGGAAAGATATATACAGGCAGTGTTACGGCAACACAGATAGCGGCCAATGCAATAACAACAGAAAAGATAGCGGCCAATGCAGTTAATGCAGATAAAATAGCAGCAAGTGCTATAACTTCGGCAAAAATAGCCGCAAATGCAGTAACCTCGGATAAGATTGTTGCCAATGCAGTTACAGCCGCAAAGATAGCTTCCAAGACAATAACAGCCAATCAGATAGCTTCCAAGACAATAACAGCGGCAGAGTTAAGTGTATCTACATTGTCTGCAATATCCGCAAACCTGGGAACAGTTACAGCCGGAGTGCTTAAAAGCTCTAATTATGTTGCAAACAGTACAGGAATGATGCTTAACCTTGCAACAGGAACGTGGGACAGCAAGTATTTTAAAATATCCAGCACGGGAGATATAACAAGTACCAGTGGTATTATTGGTGGCTGGTATATAAACTCAACAGGGCTCAGTAGTTACAAAAAAAATTCATCTGATGGAATAAAGTGCAGTATTAAAAATGCACTTTATATAACAGATAAAGATACGCAAAGTAATTTTATAGAACTTTGGCAACAAAACAGAAGTATTTTCAGCGTATCTTTTGGAGGAGCTGTGACAGCGAAAGTTTTATATACGGCTCAAATAGATATTGGAAAGATGGAATACCTGAAAATCCTAGGAGACACAAGAGTTTCAGGCATATTAACAGTTGGCGATGATAAATATAAGGACTGCGATTTATCAGTGGTTGGAAAAGCAAGGATCAATGAAATATATACTAACTATTTTGAAAATTACGGAACCACGAAACTGAATTATATCAAGCAGAATACGAATTACTGGGCTGACTTGTACAACCTTCACGTTTATGGCGATAGTTATTACGAAGGTTCTGCACAGTTTAATGCACGCTTATATGTAAATAATACAACGATGGGAAAAGTCGGAGTTGTGCTTAATAGAAATATCACACCAGACATTAGCTTTGGATGGGACGGGACATATCTTAGAATATATATAGATAATACTGTTATTGCCTCTTACCATTGGGGAAGTGCAAGCTGGGTATAAAAATAATATTAATAAAATCCACAGGAGTGGTAGAAAGAGGTAAAAATGTTAAATGTAAACAAATCTATAACATTAAATGGAACAAGCAGTGTAGAAGAGAATGGAGTGGCAACAGACATTATGTATATGAATGCTACAATCTCAGAAAATGGAGGGTTGTCTATAAATCGTAACATAGCTAATGCCCAGGCATATATAGCAAATAAGGCGACTTATACGAAAGATACAGCAGAATTTGAAAATAAATTAAATGAGCTGGTAACAGAATTTAGTAAATAAAGGAGGGCAATAGAGATGATTAGAGCACCCAATAAGTAAAATTAAAGTAAACATATATAAATCAGGAGGAAACAAATGGAAAGAGCGAAAACAATTATAGTGGCAATATGGAGCATAATAATGAGTGCGTTAGGTATACTGGCAATACCAGTTATGTTATTGATAACCTGCAATGTAATAGATTATATAACAGGCCTTATAGCATCTAAATTTAGAAATCAGGAAATAGACAGCTATAAAGGAATAAGAGGCATAGCAAAGAAAATATGTATGTGGCTTTTAGTAGGAGTTGGTGTAATAGTTGACCAGCTCCTTTCTTATTCCGCAGATGTGGCAGGGATAACACTGCCATTTACATTTTTAGTAGCTAGTATAGCTGCTGTATGGCTAGTTTGCAATGAAATAATAAGCATCTTAGAGAATATAAATGATATAGGTGTGACACTTCCACCATTTTTACAGCCGATAGTTAAAAATTTAAAGAAACAGGTGGAGAATAAAGCAGTAATTAATAGTATAGAAAAAGATAATGAAAGCGAGGACTAGATTATGAGTTATTTATGTATTGATGTATCAAAACACAATGGAATAATCAACTGGGATGAGGTTATGGCATCAGGAGTAAAGTGTGCTATTATCAGACTTGGCTATGGTTCAGACCTTGAAAGTCAGGATGACCCACAGGTAATAAGAAATATACAGGAGTGCGAGAGGTTATGTATTCCGTATGGTCTTTATCTGTATTCTTATGGTCTTAATATTGAACAGATCAGAAGTGAAATTGCTCACGCATTAAGAATAGCAAAGGACTATAATCCACGATTAGGCATCTGGTTCGACATGGAAGATGCTGATAGTTACAAGGCACAGCACGGATTAGTAGCTGCTGAAAATGGCGAACTTTTAACAGATTTCTGTATTGAATTTATGAAGGGCATAAGAGATGCGGGATATGCGACTGGAGTGTATGCAAATCGTGATTATTTCGTTAATATTCTTAATGATGACAGACTTACAGAGTTCGATGGATTCAACAGGTGGCTTGCATACTGGGGAATTGATGAGCCTTCAATGGATTGTCTTATCTGGCAGTATACATCAGATGGTGAAGTGAATGGTTCATCTGACAGAACAGATATGAACTATTATTACGGCGAACTCCCAACAATGGAATTACAGCCAGAAGATGATGAACAGTCAGAGGATAACAGACAGTCAGATGATACTTTGTATCATGAGGGGGATTATGTAGTATATGATACAATATATAATTCTTCAACCTCTGAGGAAGGACTCAGACCTTCAGCAGGATTCACAAGTGGAACTATCACAAGGGTTGTTCCGGGAGCTGCCAATCCATACCTTATTAACGATGAAACGGGTTGGATTAATGATGGAAGCATTATTTCAGCAGACAATGACGATGAGCAGGAAGAAACTGATGAGCCTATAAAGGAAGGAGATAAGGTAAGGGTTCTGTTTAATGTCGATTATGACACTGACCGAGCATTTAACCTTTACTATGATGAATATGATGTTATTCAGATTAATGGTGATCGAGCAGTAATTGGTATTGGCAATACAGTAACAAGTGCAATAGATGTACATAATATCGAAAGAATATAATGCTATTGTATATTTAAAAACACTATGATAATATACCTATATAAATAAGAAGGGAAACTGTATACCTTATTGAAGTATGGTCCACCATATTGACTGATTATCATAGCTGCCAGAGTAGGGTTCGTCTGTTTTATTTTAATAGGGTATTCAAGTCGTTTTTCATAATTCCACATATCAGCAGCCCTCCATTTCCCAAGGCATTGGAGTTGCTACCCACATCCAGTAATTGTCGTTGGAAATGTGTAATTTATCGAGTGGTCCATAATAATCTGCATACTGTGTCATATAATCGCGGTATTTATCTTTTATCTGTGCATAATATTCAATTGCTTCGAGGTCATCAGGGTGGGTGTCAAGGTAGAGATTGACTTCTGTTAGTACAAATCCCAGTTCATAAATATTCTGCATAAGCCCACGTTTGTCGGCTGTTAAAGTACAACTGGACTGTCGGGTTGGAGTGAGGGTGCTGTTGGAATTGCCTCTGTTGTGCAGATTGTTATTGTAATTGCGGTTGTTATTACAGCTATTATTAGAATAGCCATTATTGCAATTCTGCTGGCAATTGCAGGAAGACCTCTGGTTCATAGATGGCTGGTTAGTCATATTATTCATACTCTGCCTCCTGCAAAAGGTTTGGATAATACAGGAAATAAAGTTCCACATTTAAGGGCTTTGCAAGGGTCATACAAATCTCCCCATTTCTGCCATGGTACATAACACATAGCAATCGCCCATGTATTCTGCGTTCTCATAATCGAAAAAACTCCATATATTAAACTTATTAGTATTATATGTGGAAAATGACTTGATGCTACTATATGTAATTATATTGAATTTGACATATAATATGAGATTAAATATAATATTTGCATAACCTAACGGTAACAAAAGTGATAATAGAGCTGGATATAATAGAATTCGGCTAATTGTAGATTGATAGAGATACATTAATTGTATGCGGCTATGCTATAGGAGTAATTTCTACTGATTGTAGATTCCTTGCTTCCCTTGTAAAAATACCCAGGTTTAAGTAAACTAAATAATTCCGCATACCATTAAATACATAAAGACTTTAAATAATCACACCAAAGTATTATCTCCCCAACAATATTGAATATTCTCCCTATTCTTGCTAGAATATCACTACAAGAATTAATGGAAGAGGATATTAAGTTATGAAAGAAAAGATATATACGGTTCCAGTTAATGATGCGTTTGCGTTGGATAGTGAATGTCCGATTTGTTCAATGTTTGAAAAGCTGGAGAATGATGCGGTTGAGTATGCCATGGGTCCAAGCTATATGGAAGATGACATAAGAGAAAAGACAGATAAAATGGGATTTTGCAGCCGCCATATTAAGAAGATATATGAGCAGAATAACAGACTTGGTTATGCACTTATTATGAAGACGCATATGGATTATGTCATTAAGCAGATAGAAAGTTATAGTTATGATAAGGGCACTGGAAAGACACTCCTAAAAAAAGGCAAAGAGGCACAGGCATGCAGTTATATTGATGAGCTTGAAGGAAAATGCTTTGTGTGCGATAAAGTAGAAGATACCATTGAAAGATACATAGATACAGTGTTTTATATGTATAAACACGACAAAGATTTTGTAGAGAAACTTAAGAACTGCAAAGGCTTTTGTACCAGCCACTATGGACTTTTGATGAAAATGGCGAGCGGCAAGATTTCGGGAGCACAGTATACAGAATTCACAGAGCTTATCACTAAGCTTTATATAGATAATATGAAGAGAGTAAGAGATGATGTAGCCTGGTTTATTAATAAATTTGATCACAAATATGCCAATGAGCCATGGAAAAATGCTAAAGACTCACTTGTAAGAGCAACATTAAAAGATACTGGAGTTAATATCCAATAACATAATAATGTGTTATTTTTCGGAAGAAGATAAGTTCATTATGGTATAATGAGCACAAAAGTGCTCATCTTAAAAGTTCCTTATGGAACTTTATATGTGCAGAAAAGCTGCACAAGATTTATGGTATGATATATACATTATATTAAGAAATTAATTGATATTAATAAAAGCTGATTACCCTCATTAATAAAAATGGAGATAATCAGCTTTTTGTTGATATATAAATATAATAATTATTACATTTATATATCAATTAATATGTAAATGTAACAGAATATAACGTGTAATTAACACGATCAATATTTTTATAAGAATAGGATAACTGCTGTCCGGTTCTTGATATTGCCTCTTTAAGATCTGCATTATAAGTTGTAGTGAATTCAATATGTGCAGTTTTATTTTTAACTGTTGAATATATGAGTTTATTTAGTTGGTTGACATTGCTTATTAAAGGTAGTTTTTTGTATCTGCAGTAGGAATATTTTGCACCACATTTTTCATAAGCGGAGTAACGGCTTCTGTCCCAAGTATGGTCGAGTGCCATATCGTCAGCACTGATATTAAAATATGGGTGGTCGATATAATTAGATGATGAACCGACAGGGTCATCCCACGTTACATCAACGTGATACCAGTGATTATCAAGGTTGACAACATTCCATATGTGCTGCTGTCCGCCAGCCTCTCCTGAAATCGTTGCATTTTCTATTCCAAGCATATCTAACAATGTCTTAAAACATTCAGTATAGCCACTACATACGGCGATTCCGTTGATTAATGCACTGTAGGCATTGTAGGAAGAGTCGCCGGTATCAACATAATTGATGTTATCAACGAGATAGTCGTGTATGGCAATCTCCTTTTCAATATCAGATTGATTTGGCGAAATAATCTCTTCAAGTATTTTGGTATATTTGTCATAAAGCACAAGCTGGCGTTCATTAAGATTATATGTTGACTCACTTCTGTAAGCTTTAATAATTGCAGAATTGTCCCAACATTCATAAGTTATCCGCACATTGAAACCATTTTTAATGCGCCTGTATTCACATCTTAACTGTTCTATGCCGTTAATTAATGAAAGCCATTTGTTGGCATCAATTAACTCCTCATCAGTAATAAATAATTCGCAGACATTATTGTCACTATCCATACTTGCAATTATAGCCTGAACAATCTCCTCAGTTGTATCTGCGGACTGGGAAAATGCAGTCTTAGGTATTGTCATAGCTGAATTGGAAGACATATTAAATGATATTGGAATTGTACAGCCTGTCAATGCGACAGATAAAAGCACAAATGCGAGTATAGTGCATACACGCTTGTGGATAGGCTTATATAAATTTTTCATATATGTTAATAAATCTTTCTATAATAATTTAGGCTTATACTTTGTTAAATTAAATATAATTTGGTATTATTACATTATACATTATAATTATATTACATTATAAAATAATACACAACTGCTAGATATATGGATGTTTATGGCAGTCTGATGATAATATACCGTACATTTTATTTTGTACAGGGAGGAGAATTAATATGAGTGATTATATTATTAACAAACCTGATGATTTTGAATTGAATGAAACACTTGAATGTGGACAGTGCTTCCATTTTAAGAAGCTTGATGAAAATGATTATGTCCTTACAGCATTTGGACATATGTTACATATAATGCAGACTGAAAAAGAAATTGTGTTTTATGATACTGACGAGAAGCTGTATATGGATTTATGGAGAAATTATTTCGATATAGACAGGAATTATGCTCTTATAAAGGAAAAGCTTTTAAAGAAAGATGATAAGCTTAAGGAAGCAATTGAGGCTATGTCGGGTGTCAGAATTCTTAATCAGGAATTTTTTGAGACACTTATTTCGTTTATTATATCGCAGAACAAACAGATACCACATATAAAGAAGATTGTTGCAGATATTTCTGCAAAATATGGAGATTATGCGGGAGAGGTAAAAGGTGTACTTATGTATACATTTCCCGATGTAAGGCAGTTGGCAAAAGCAGAAGTAGAGGATTTGAAGGGATTAAAGACAGGCTTTAGAGCACCTTACATATATGATGCCGTAAAATGTGTCGGCGAGGGAAAAATTAGCTATGATGAGCTTATTGCACTGGATAGTGAGCAGGGCATTGAGAAAATGTGTCAGATAAAAGGGGTTGGCAACAAGGTCGCAAGCTGTGTAAGCCTTTTTGCATTGGGTAAAAGGGACAGCTTTCCTATTGATGTGTGGATAAAAAGAATAATGGAATATCTGTATTTTGACGGAAATGATACTTCCAAAGATGTTATAGCTGCATTTGCTAAGGAAAGATTTGGCGAGCTTGGCGGATATGCACAGCAGTATCTTTTCTATTATGGAAAGACTGTCAAGATGGGTGTCGCTAATAAGAATAAAAAATAAAAAAAGTATAATCAAAATGTTAAATCATTAATATATTTAGAAATAGCTGTTGACAAATTATTAGCCGGGTGCTATCTTAATTTTATTGAAATTAGCACTCGGTTGAAATGAGTGCTAACAAGCAAAAAACAAATTGCTGCCATATACATTTCAGACAGCGGAATGGAGGATATATATGAAATTAGTACCATTAGGAGACAGAGTTGTAATTAAAGCATTAGTTGCAGAAGAAACTACAAAGTCAGGTATCGTATTACCAGGACAGGCAAAGGAGAAACCATCTCAGGCAGAGGTAGTTGCAGTTGGACCTGGCGGGGTTGTTGATGGCAAGGAAGTTACAATGCAGGTTAAGCATGGTGATAAGGTAATATATTCTAAGTATGCTGGAACAGAAGTTAAGCTTGATGATGAAGAATACATCGTTGTAAAGCAGAATGATATTCTTGCGGTAATCGAGGACTAATCAGATACAGCCAGTTTACTGGCGTATATATGAAAAGTGATAGTTAGTTGATATCAGATATATTTTTATTACAGATAATAATGGAGGTAATAGCAATGGCAAAGGAAATTAAATACGGAATTGAAGCAAGAAAAGCTCTTGAAGAGGGTGTTAATAAATTAGCTAATACTGTAAGGGTTACAATCGGACCAAAGGGACGTAACGTAGTTCTTGATAAATCATATGGTGCACCACTTATCACTAACGATGGTGTTACAATCGCTAAGGATATCGAACTTGAAGATGCATTTGAGAATATGGGTGCCCAGCTTGTAAAGGAAGTTGCTACTAAGACTAATGATGTAGCAGGTGATGGTACAACAACAGCTACAGTTCTTGCACAGGCTATGGTTAATGCAGGTATGAAGAACTTAGCAGCAGGTGCTAACCCAATCATCTTAAGAAAAGGTATGAAGAAGGCTACTGATTGTGCAGTTGAAGCTATTGCACATATGAGCGAGAAGGTTACAGGAAAAGATCAGATTGCAAAGGTTGCATCTATCTCAGCTGGTGATGAAGAAGTAGGTCAGATGGTAGCTGATGCTATGGAAAAGGTTTCTAATGATGGTGTTATCACAATTGAAGAATCTAAGACAATGAAGACAGAACTTGATCTTGTAGAAGGTATGCAGTTCGATAGAGGATATATTTCAGCATATATGGCAACGGATATGGATAAGATGGAAGCTAACCTTGATAACCCATATATCCTTATCACAGATAAGAAGATTTCTAATATTCAGGAAATCTTACCAGTTCTTGAACAGATAGTCCAGAGCGGTGCTAAGCTTCTTATCATTGCAGAAGATGTTGAAGGTGAAGCTCTTACGACACTTATCGTTAATAAGTTAAGAGGTACATTCAATGTTGTAGCTGTCAAAGCACCTGGATATGGTGACAGACGTAAGGAAATGCTTAAGGATATCGCTATTCTTACAGGTGGTCAGGTTATTTCAGAAGAACTTGGCCTTGAACTTAAGGATACAACAATGGATATGCTTGGTAGAGCTAAGTCAGTTAAGGTTCAGAAAGAAAATACAGTTATCGTTGACGGCGAAGGTGCTAAGGAAGATATCGAAGCAAGAGTTGCACAGATTCGTGCACAGCTTGAAGAAACAACATCTGACTTTGATAAGGAAAAGTTACAGGAAAGACTTGCTAAGCTTGCAGGCGGCGTAGCTGTTATCAGAGTTGGTGCTGCAACAGAAACAGAGATGAAGGAAGCTAAGCTTCGTATGGAAGATGCCCTTAATGCAACAAGAGCTGCTGTAGAAGAAGGCGTTATCTCAGGTGGTGGTTCTGCTTATATCCACGCTTCTAAGAAGGTTGCAGAACTTGCTGCTACACTCAGTGGTGATGAGAAGACAGGTGCAGAGATTATTCTTAAGGCACTTGAAGCTCCTTTATACCACATTGCTCACAATGCAGGTCTTGAAGGTGCAGTTATCATCAACAAAGTAAGAGAGTCAGAAGTAGGAACAGGTTACGATGCTCTTAATGATGAATACGTTAATATGATCGATGCTGGTATTCTTGACCCAGCTAAGGTTACAAGAAGTGCATTACAGAATGCTACAAGTGTAGCTTCAACACTCCTTACAACAGAGTCAGTTGTAGCTGATATCAAAGAAGATACACCAGCAATGCCAGCAGGAGCTGCCGGTATGGGCGGAATGATGTAATAAGTAATAATTTGCTATACATCAGCAAGTTGATAAAATAAATTTAACACTTACATCATATTAAAAAAGTCCCTTTGTTTATGTTTTATATTCATAAACAAGGGGGCTTTTTGTTGTGCAATATAAAAGGAATGTGTTATGCTATCAAGGTTATTAAGTGAATTGCAGCAGATTGAGCTGATTCATATATGTCAGGAGAGCTTGGTTTATGTTTTTTAGTAGAAGAAAGAATGATGATTTGTCAGAAAAGCTGGTTAAACTGGTTGTTCCGATAGCAATACAGCAGTTTATGTTGGCACTTGTAAGTGCCACAGATGCGGTTATGCTGGGATTTGTGGACCAGACCTCGTTGTCTGCAGCTTCACTTGCCGGACAGATACAGTTTGTGCTTAATCTGTTTATAGCAGGGATAACAGCAGGCTCAGGAATAATAATTTCACAGTACTGGGGAAAGAAGGACATAAAAGCTATTGAAAAGGTCATGCCGGTGGCTTTATATGCTAATCTGCTGTCAGGCGGCATATTCACTATTCTTGCGCTTCTCATACCTGAGGGACTTATAAGGATATTCACTAACGAACCGGAGCTTATTGCAAGCGGTACACTATATATCAGGGCGGTAGCCTTATCTTATGTGCTGTGTGCAGTATCGCAGGTATATCTGATTCTTCTTAAGAATACAGGAAGGGCGGCTCAAAGCTCTGTTATCAGCTCATCAGCAGTTGCTGTTAATATAGTCTGCAATGCTGTCCTTATATTTGGCTTGTTTGGTATGCCACGTCTTGGCATACGTGGAGCGGCTTATGCAACTGTAATATCGAGAGTGATAGAGCTTGTATGGGCATATATTGTAGTTAACAAAGACAGGATTGCCGCTTTGGAATGGAAAGGAATTATTCATACAGATAAAGCACTGACAAGAGATTTCTGGTATTACACAACACCTGTGCTATGTGCCTCCTTAGTGTGGGGCATTGCATTTGTATTATACTCAGTTATACTTGGACATATGGGAAGTGATGCTGTTGCAGCGAATTCCATAGCCAGTATAGTAAAGAGCATGGTGCAGTGCGTTATAAGGGGTGTTAGTGCCGGGGCAGGAATTATTATAGGTAATCTTCTAGGAGCAGGTAAGCTTGATAAAGCCAGGAAATATGGTGGAAGAATTACAAGACTGTCAATAGCCATTGGGATAATAACAGGTCTGCTTCTTATCGTTGTAGCTCCGGTTGTATCGCGTGCAGCCCCTATGTCAGATACAGCGAAGGGGTATCTTGGCTTTATGCTGATAGTCCTCGGCATTAATCTGATGGGGCAGTCGGTGAATACAACTGTTCTGGATGGGATATTCTGTGCCGGAGGTGATGCAAAGTTTGATATGAAGGGGAATATTGGTGCAATGTGGTGCTTTGCGGTTCCGCTTGGCTTTATAGCAGCATTTGTATTCAATGCACCAGTCTGGCTTGTATATATCATAATAAGCCTGGATGAGCTGGTAAAGCTCCCGGCAGTATATATACATTATAAGAAGTATATCTGGGTAAGAAATATTACAAGATAAAACATTAGTGAAAAATACCAGGGATAGTTGTTTCTATTTAAAAAAGTCAGGGGGTATGTTATAATACTTCCATATTGGATTTTAATTGTCACGCAGGAGGAATGGTGATGGCTGATATTGATGAGCTTAAAAAGAAGCTTGAAGATGGATGGATAAAGGGTGAACCTTATGTATTTGTAAGTTATGCAAGTAAGGATAAAGAGAAGGTTTATGATTTTGTATATGAGCTTAGAAAACGTGGAATTAATGTATATATAGATATAGAGCTTCAGGAGAATATTTCTAAGAACTGGTTACAGAATATTAAGGAGCGCTTATATGATGTTGATTGTGTTGCTATGATTTCATTTCTTAGTCTTAACTATTTCCGTAGTTATGCCTGCCTTATAGAACAGCTTGTAACACGTTCAGAGGATTTAAAGATGGAAAAAGGCAAGTATCTTGAGAATTTTTATATTGCATTGGATGATAATATGTCTACAATACAGAAAATGGAAGATGCAGTGTATGATAATACAGTTGCAAAAGAAAGTCAGAGTATGGCAATAAAGATGGTTCCAGAGGAAGTAAATGTCCTTAAAGATGTCATGGAAGATAATATTGCAGTAAAGAGCAGGTTAAAGAAAGATGTCAGGTCAACTATAGATGGTCTGAATACAGCGCATAGAGTTGCGATAAGTATGCTTAGTTATATTTTTAAAGAGTCAAGCTATAGTATTCAGAAATATGGAACAGCTGGTGATTGTGCACAGTTAATGTATAACAATTTTACTAATGACAAGAATGATAAAATTAATATTGCTGTATTGGAGAAACTTAAAGAAAAGTACAACAATGCTTTATCATTCACAACGGCTGCATCATCTACAGAAAGTCAGAATCGTGCCTCTACATCAGCAGTTCAGGATAATACGGCAGAAGCTGACATTGAGAATGATAGGACTTCTGATAATATTCAGAGTACAGAGTATAGCAATGTGGCAAATAATAATGATACAAATAGCGATGAAATAAACAGCAATGATATTATTGGCGATGAAAACAACACAGCAATAGACAGCGTTGCTACAGATGACCTTGCCACATCAACAGACAACATCAACACAACTGATAACACCAGAACAAGACAGGCTACAAGTACAGGTGATATCAGATTTACGCTTTATGGCAAGGAATATGAGCTTAATCAGTCAGATATGATGCTTACATTTTTTGCACATGTTCTTAATAAACATCAGGATATTGTGGACGAACTTCCTTCGTATAATGGGATGAACTGCGTATCTGATGTTGATTATAGTCTTTCTGAGAATCGTAAGGCAGATATGCCTACATATTTCAGAAGCTGTGAATTCTTTGAATTCGCTAATGGAAGCCATATATGCGTTGGAACATCATATTCAGTAGTAGACAAGTTAAAGAAAATGGCACTTCTGCTTAATATATGTGGTGAAAGCCCAGAGATATTCAGCTCAGAACAGGTTGAACTTCCAGCGGTAAAGGTCAGAGGTGGTTCTTCTGCTGTCGGCAAGGGAAGTGGAGCACTTGTGAAATTCAGCGTATACGGCAATAAATACGAGCAGAACCAGACAGATATGCTTGGAACAATATGCAGTTCTGTTATAACTAAGCACCCAGACAAGTTAGAGGAAGCAGCAGATGCTTTATTGTGTTTGGATGTTAAAGATTATACAGATGTTGCAAAAGAGGACAGACCAGTATATTTCTCATCTATGAACAGATATGAAGTAAATGGCACAGCTTATAGTGTTGGTGGAAGCTTCGGAATGAAAGAAAAGCTTAAAATGATTGCCAGATTACTTATAATGTGTGACGAAAGCAAGGATATAATTGATATAGAAGACTATGAGATACCAGATGTAAAGGTTAAGGCAGCAGCAGTCACTAAGAAGAAAATTAATTACTTTGATTAATTGGAAGTATTACAAGATAGGAGGCTTTATGTTTGATATAGCAGTAGAACAGATAGTGAAGGTAAAACCACCTAAGACAGCAGTTATTTATAAGGCATTGCTTATAATAGGCTGTATTGTGGCGGCTACAACCATACCACAGACAAGAACATTTGGAATAATTGTGCTTGCATTATTTGCGGTGATGACATTTTTAGTATTCCAGTATTATAATGCAGAGCTTGAGTATTCGATAGTGGATGATACGCTTACGATTGACAGGATTATGGCAAAATCAGCAAGAAAAAGATGTGGTGTGTATACACTTAAAAGAGCAAAGCTTGTGGCAAGAGCTGATTCGCAGGAGGCACTCCGTATGAACCATATGGACGTTAAGACTTATGATTATTCAGTTGGTGCAAGCAATCATGATTCAGTTGTCATATATGCGTATAATGAACATAACGAATTAGTCAGGGTATTTATATATCCTGATGAACGTGTTCTTCACAGCATACAAAATGTTGTTGAAAAAGATGTGTTTAAAGTTATTGACTTTTAAAAAATGCTCTGATACAATTCTAATATTATAAACAAAAGGAATATGATAGAGCGTTTATCAGATTTCTCCACACAGAAATGTCCGAATTGAGTATTCGGATTTTTTTGTACAAAGAATTGCGTTATTATGCGCATATAACTTAATTATATTATTCACAGGAAAGCGAGGACAAAGGAAAATGGGTACAATTATTGGTGAGGGCATTACATTTGACGATGTGTTATTAGTTCCACAGTATTCAGAAGTAACACCTAATATGATCGATTTAACAACTAATCTTACAAAGAATATTAAGCTTAATATTCCTTTAATGAGTGCTGGTATGGATACAGTTACTGAGCATAGAATGGCAATCGCTATGGCTAGACAGGGTGGTATTGGTATTATTCATAAGAATATGTCAGTTGAACAGCAGGCAGAGGAAGTTGATAAGGTAAAAAGATCAGAGAATGGAGTAATTACAGATCCATTTTTCTTACATCCAGATAATACATTACAGGAAGCTAACGAACTTATGGGTAAGTTCAGAATTTCTGGTGTTCCTATCACAGATGATGATAGAAAGCTTGTTGGTATTATTACTAACAGAGATCTTAAATTTGAAGAAGATTTCTCAAGACCAATTAAGGAATGTATGACAAGCGAGAACCTTGTAACAGCTCCAGTTGGAATTACTCTTGAAGAAGCTAAGAAGATCCTTGGCAAGGCAAGAAAAGAAAAGCTTCCAATCGTTGATGATGAATTCAAGTTAAGAGGGCTTATTACAATAAAGGATATTGAGAAGTCTATTAAGTATCCTGCATCTGCACATGATTCACAGGGAAGGCTTCTTGCAGGTGCTGCGGTTGGTATTACAGCCAATGTTATGGATAGAGTTCAGGCTCTTGTTGATGCAAGTGTTGACTGTATTGTAATTGATTCAGCACATGGTCACTCTAAGAATATTATTACAACATTAAAGAATATCAAGTCAGCATTCCCTGATTTACAGGTAATCGCTGGTAACATTGCTACAGGTGCAGCTGCTAAGGCACTTTGCGAAGCTGGTGTAGATGCAGTTAAGGTTGGTATAGGACCTGGTTCTATCTGTACAACAAGAGTTGTTGCTGGTATTGGTGTACCTCAGGTAACAGCAGTTATGGATGCTTATGCAGAAGCTAAGAAGTTCGGTATTCCAGTTATCGCTGATGGTGGTATCAAGTTCTCAGGTGATATTGTTAAGGCTATTGCTGCCGGTGGTAGTGTATGTATGCTCGGAAGTCTTCTTGCAGGCTGTGATGAAGCTCCTGGTTCATTTGAGTTATTCCAGGGAAGAAAGTATAAAGTATATAGAGGTATGGGTTCTATCGCTGCTATGGAGAACGGAAGCAAGGACAGATACTTCCAGACAGGTGCTAAGAAGCTTGTTCCAGAAGGTGTTGAAGGACGTGTTGCATATAAGGGACTTGTTGAAGATACAATATTCCAGCTTATGGGAGGTCTTCGTTCAGGTATGGGTTATTGTGGAGCACCTACAATTCCATTGCTTCAGGAGACAGGTAAGTTTATTAAGATGTCATCTGCTGCATTAAGAGAGAGTCATCCACACGATATTCATATCACTAAGGAAGCCCCTAACTACTCAGTAGAGAACGCTTAATATAAAGCTGTTATTATAAACAGATTAGAATAATAGATATTTAATCAACCCCGGCATTAATTAATTTTAATGCTGGGGTTGTTTGTGCGTCAATTTTAGTGTATTATCTTTGGGATATTAAATGTGAAATATGCACAAGTTGTATATGATAAATGTGGCAAAATGAATAAACTGTCTAAACAATTAAACTGATAAGCATTTATAAGTGAAAATAAAATCCGATAATAAGTGTTTATAAGTGAAAATTGATGTTGCTAATATATGTTTTCTTGATGTATAATAATCTTACAGTAAAATTGTATGAATAATGTATTTATAGAAGGTTATGCACAAGGAGAAGAGGTATGCAGGATAAGATGATTAACAAGTATATTGCTAAGAATCATTCTGGATCTGTATTTACTGACAATGAATTGCAGGTTATCAAGGATGGTAATATAGATGATATGGTTACAACATTTCTTGATATGAATACAGAATATTATAATAAGCAGATGCAGAGTGTTTTAAAGGTATTTACACAGTTTATGAGCACTGAGATTGAACTTGAGAGAATAATATATCAGAAGGAATTTGATGGCAAATTTGTTGGCTGTCAGATTATGGACGGAGATATAGATGTATTCTTAGGGATAGCAGGTGAAGATGCTGACCTTCTTTGCGTTGCATCTACATTTTCCCAGGAAGATATGAATAAGTTTGATGCTGATGCTTATGATGCAATATGCGAGCTTATTAATATTATTAATGGTGCATATGCGACTAAGCTCAGTTATGAAGAGATAGAGGTGTCTTTACATCCACCGGTATTTTATCAGGATACACAGATTAAAGCGGATAATGGAATGTATGTAGTTACATTTAATATGAAAGGACATAGATTTAATCTGCTTATGGTTGCAGATGATAAAGTTAAGCTTAATGTATAAAAATATATGTACATAATTAAGGCGTATTACAGAAGCTGAAGTTGTTAATAATCATCAGTCAATTATTTGTTAGTTGATGAATTGTTATAGATATATTGCATTTGCAGTTGATTACAGATACTAAATGCTTCTGCACAAGCCGGGTGGTTAATTATAGACATATGGAACGGAGGAATATTATGGCGAAGATTTTGATAGTAGATGATTCTAAGACTTCAAGAAAGTTCTTAAGAAATATGCTTGAACAGGCTGGACACGAGATTGTTGCAGAGGCTGTTAACGGAGCAGAAGGCGTTGAAAAGTTCAGAATATACAGACCGGATATAACAACTATGGACATTACAATGCCGGTTCTTGGCGGAATAGATGCAGTTAAGGATATTATAGAGATAGACCCTGATGCCAAGATTATTATGGTAACAGCGGCAGGACAGAAGGCTAATATGATAGAGGCTCTTAAGAAAGGAGCGGCTGATTTTATACAGAAGCCTTTTGATATGGACGTGATTGTTAATACAATTGAAAAGGTTATGGAAGAATAGATGTACAATTATAGATTACAACTTCAATATGATGGTGGGAGATATGACGGATGGGTCAGAATGGGCAAGGACTCCAATTCTAACACTATAGAATGTAAGATTAAAGAGATAATTCAGAAGATGACAGGTGAAGATATTGATATATATGTTGGATGCAGGACAGAAAAAGGTGTTCATGCACTTAATCAGACAGCTAATTTCAAGCTTAATGATAAGTACCAGCCTGTAGAGGTTAAGAATTACCTTAACAGATATCTTCCAAGGGATATAGCTGTTAGTCGCGTGGAATTAGTAGATGAAAGATTTCATAGCCAGCTTAATGCGAGGGAGAAGACATATGTATACAAGATAGATATGGCTAATGTAGCGAATGTATTTACAAGAAAGTATGCTTATCATACATTTGATACTCCGGATATTAAGGCTATGAAGCAGGCAGCTTTTTATATGATTGGAAAGCATGATTTTAAAGCATTTACTACTGCGAAGAAGAGCAAGTCTACAGTAAGGGATATCAAAGATGTAGAGATAACTACAGATGGAGATAGTTGTGAGATAAGAATAACAGCAGACGATTTCCTTCATAATATGGCAAGATATATGATTGGTATGCTTCTTGATGTAGGAAGCGGACTTAAGAAGGTGGAAGATGTAGAGAATATCATAGCTGGCAAAGATGTTGTTATGTCACTTCCAGCTGAGAGCTATGGACTTTTCCTTGAAAGTGTTTTATACTAAATAGATGATTTTATTAAAGAATCTCGGATTTCGGGATTCTTTTCTTGTTACTTTATAATAATATATTTTATGAAGCAGAATTTAACAGGAATGGAGAATATAATGAAGACCATAATTGAACTTATGACAGATGAATTTAAGAAAGCATTTGCAGAATGTGGATATTCAGAAGAATACGCAAGAATTACTATATCTAACAGACCTGACTTATGCGAATTCCAGTGCAATGGCGCGATGGCAGCAGCTAAGACTTATAAAAAAGCTCCATTTGTTATTGCAGATGAGATAGTTGCAAAGCTTACATCTAATGGTATGTTTGACACAATTGAAAGTGTTAAGCCAGGATTTATCAATATAAAGGTAAGTGCTGGATATCTTTCAGATTATCTTAATAAGATGTCAGAAGATGATAAGTACGGATATGAGAACAGCGAGGAAGCTAAGACTGTAATAGTGGATTATGGTGGAGCTAATGCAGCTAAGCCATTACATGTAGGACATTTAAGATCTGCTGTAATTGGTGAGAGTGTTAAGAGAATTAACAGATACGCAGGCAACAATACAATAGGTGATGTACACCTTGGAGACTGGGGACTTCAGATGGGTCTTATCATAGAGGAGTTAAGGGACAGAAAGCCTGAACTTCCATATTTTGATGAGGCGTATACAGGAGAGTATCCAAGTGAACCCCCATTTACGATATCAGAGCTTGAACAGATATATCCGGCGGCAAGTGCTAAGTCTAAGGAAGATGAAGAATTCGCTAAGAGAGCACACGAATCCACACTTAAGCTTCAGAGCGGGGACAGAGCATGCACAGCAATATGGAAGCATATTATGAATGTTTCCAAGAAGGATTTAAAGAAGAATTATGATAATCTTAATGTATCATTTGACTTATGGAAGGGTGAAAGTGATGCACAGCCATATATTAAAGATATGGTTGATAAGATGGTTGAAGATGGAATTGCCTATGAAAGCCAGGGAGCTACAGTAGTAGATATTGCAGAGCCAACAGATACTAAGGAACTTCCTCCTTGCATAGTAAGAAAGTCAGACGGTGCGGCACTTTATGCTACATCAGATCTTGCAACTATTGTTGAGAGAGAGAAGTTATATAAGCCGGATACATACATTTATCTCGCTGATAAAAGACAGGAGCTTCATTTTACTCAGGTATTCAGAACAGCTAAGAAGGCTGGAATTGTAAGACCAGATGCAGATATGAGATTTGTTGGTTTTGGTACTATGAATGGAAAGGATGGCAAGCCATTTAAGACACGTTCAGGTGGTGTTATGCGTCTTGAACATCTTATATCTGATATTAATGAAGTTATTCTTAATAAGATTAAAGAGAATCGTTCAATGACGGATGAAGAAGCTGATAATATATCTAAGATTGTGGGTCTTGCTGCACTTAAGTATGGTGATTTATCTAATCAGGCATCTAAAGATTATGTATTTGATGTAGATAGATTTGCTTCATTTGAAGGTAATACAGGTCCTTATATTTTGTATACAATAGTAAGAATAAAGTCTATTCTTGCAAAGTATAAGGAAACAGGCGTAAGTGTTGGTAATCTTACAATACTGCCTTCAAAAGAACAGTCGGAGAAGGCTTTATCACTTGCACTTATTAAGTTCTCAGATGTTATAGACGGAGCATACAAGGATAATGCACCTCACAGGATATGCCAGTATATATATGAGGTTTCTAACTCATTTAACGGATTTTATCATAACACAAAGATTCTTGCAGAAGAGGATAAGAAACAGCAGGAAAGCTATATTGCATTAATCACACTTACTAAAGAGATACTTGAAACTTGTATTGATTTATTAGGTATACAGTGTCCTGACAGAATGTAGAGATTGGAGATATTATATGAAGTTATTATCATTTGCAATTCCATGTTATAATTCAGCAGTATATATGGAAAAATGTATCAAATCATGCCTTGCAGGTGGTGACGATGTAGAGATAATAATTGTTGATGATGGTTCAACAAAAGATGATACATTAAAGATTGCCAAGGAATATGAAGCAAAATATCCTAACATAGTCAAGGCTGTACATCAGGAGAATGGTGGACATGGACAGGCTGTTAATACAGGTCTTGCCAATGCCACAGGGATTTTCTTTAAGGTTGTAGACAGCGACGACTGGGTTGATGTTAAAAGCTATAAGAAGATATTAACTAAGCTTAAGAGCTTTGTTGAGGAAGATGACCTACCAGATATGCTTATTGCGAATTATGTATATGAAAAGGTTGGTGCTAAGAGAAAGAAAGTCATTCACTATGAGAATGCACTTCCAGTTGACAGAATGTTTGGATGGGATGAGATGGGACACTTCAAGGTAGACCAGTATATTCTTATGCACTCAGTAATATACAGAACACAACTTATAAAGGAATTTGGTCTGAAGCTTCCTGAGCATACATTTTATGTAGATAATATATTTGTATTTGAGCCATTGCCGGTTGTTCAGAAAATGTACTATATGAATGTTAATTTCTACAGATATTTTATTGGAAGGGAAGACCAGTCAGTTAATGAAACAGTTATGATTTCAAGAATTGACCAGCAGTTAAGAGTTACAAGACGTCTTATAGATTCATATCTTGGCAATAAGCCTGTCAATGAAAGATGCAGAAAGTATATGGTGACATATCTTAGAATTATGATGGAAGTATCATCAATATTCCTGATTATATCAGGCACAGATGAGAACCTTGTTAAGAAAAAGGAACTTTGGAAGTATGTTAAGGATTCAGATTCCAAGCTCTATAAAGAGTTAAGATACAGCATACTTGGCAATACAGTTAATCTTCCGGGCAAAGTCGGCAGAGGAATATCTAAGACTGGTTATAAAGTAATGAATAAACTTATTGGATTTAATTAAAATGGCGTGTGCAGAAATGAGGGAATACTATGATATTAGATTTGTTTAAACTTGACGGAAAAGTAGCAGTTGTCACAGGTGCTAACACAGGTCTAGGACAGGGAATGGCAGTAGCTTTAGCTCAGGCAGGAGCTAAGGTTCTTGGCGTTGCAAGACGTTCCTGCGAAGATACTAAGAATAAGATAGAAGCAGATGGTGGTGCGTTCGCAGAGGTTATAGCTGACCTTTCAGATATGGCTTTCAATAGATGTAGTTATGAAAGCAGCAATTGATACATATGGCAGAGTGGATATTCTTGTTAATAATGCGGGAATTATTAAAAGACAGGATGCAATTGAATTCACAGAGGAGAATTGGGATTCAGTAATTCAGGTTAATCAGAAAATGGTATTCTTCTTAAGTCAGGCATTTGCTAAGCAGCTTATGAAGCAGGGAGAAGGCGGAAAGATAATTAATGTATGCTCAATGCTTTCATATCAGGGTGGAATAAGAGTTCCGTCATACACAGCAAGCAAGAGTGCAATTATAGGCTTAACAAGAGCGTTAGCCAATGAATGGGCAAAGTATAACATTAATGTAAATGGAATTGCACCAGGATATATGGCAACTAATAACACAGCACAGTTAAGAGATGATGCCGACAGAAGCGAAGCTATTCTTGATAGAATTCCAGCAGGCAGATGGGGCACACCACAAGATATGGAAGGTGCAGTAATATACCTTGCATCTAAAGCCTCAGACTACGTCAACGGCTTTACCCTTGCAGTAGACGGCGGCTGGTTGGCAAGATAAAACAAAAAATTATGAAATAGCTATTAAAAGAGCTTTCCAATTAAAGGAAAGCTCTTTTTTGCTTATAGACTTAGACTTATATACCAAAATGGGACTTATAGGACAAAGCAAGCTGGGTGCTTTTGCAGCCGTCGGCACTTAGCGGCTGTATTTTAGCCGCTTACGT
>ERZ860388.428-NODE-428-length-34346-cov-3.168645_pt1 | contig 34346 bp, 25 predicted proteins | sample MGYA00509978_ERZ860388 | MGnify/ENA primary metagenome ERZ860388 (study PRJEB30046, sample SAMN00715225) | human gut metagenome | study: EMG produced TPA metagenomics assembly of the A metagenome-wide association study of gut microbiota in type 2...
AGATGATAAAGCCTATGTTATTGAAATCAATGATAATCCGAGTATCGATCACGGGCTGGAGGATGCTATCATCGGTGATGAAATGTATTACCGGTTACTGAATCATTTTGAGCAGGCCTTGGAGGCGAAACATTATTGATGATGGAGACGGGTTTATTTGTTCGTAAAGCACAGCAGATTGATATTCCTGCTATTTTGGAAATAGAATGGGAATGTTTTCGGGAAGATAGCTTTTCGAAAGAACAGTTTGCTTATCTGATAAGCCGCTCGAAAGGAACTTTCTATGTAATGATGGAAGGGGATAGGGTAATCGCTTATGTATCCTTATTATTCCATGGTGGAACTCGTTATCTAAGGATCTATTCGATAGCTGTCCATCCGGATTTCAGAGGGAAAGGATTGGGACAGGCATTGATGGACCAAACGATTCGGACAGCAGACGAATGTAAGGCTGCTAAAATTACTTTGGAAGTGAAGGTGACGAACGCTGCCGCTATTGCGCTATATATGAAAAATGGCTTTATTCCTGCTGGAATAAAGCCATGCTATTATCATGATGGTTCGGATGCTATTTATATGCAACGGTTGATTCCATGAATTCATCTTCTCATGAAATCTCCTTTTCCTCGAAAGAATCGGCAAATCTTGAAATTCAGCGACTGTATAGGTTGGAGAAGGTCGAATACCGGTAATGAGAAATAGTATTTCCGATTTCCTCCCATTTCTTTGGCTGTTTGGTTAATAACGACAATTTGCATGATGAAGCGTAGTAACCAGATTAACAGTGCGATGCCTGCGACTAACCAATGAGAATTGAGGACGCCGGATGCGATGCCTGCTATACAGGAAACATAGAATAACAGACGGGAGAAAGTCTCAAATCCCAAAAGGTATCGTTGTATTCCCTGATAATATCTTGCGGTCGCCATATAGCTTATTTTTTCCTCTTTCCATTCTTTGTATCGGTACACAGGATTTATCCGTGTGGTGGCGTTGATGTCTGTTTCGACGCGGGTATTTGAAGGAGTTGCCAACTGGTTGATGAATAGGTCATCCTCTCCACGTTGCAGGTTCAGGTATTTGGAGAATCCTTTCTGTTGGAAAAACAACTCTTTCCGGTAAGCTAAGTTACGTCCGATACCCATATATGGTTTTCCAACTAAAGCGAATCCCAGATAACGTAAAGATTGGAAGAGGGCATCAAATGCGGTACGTTTGTGCAACCATCCTTTTGTACGGTCATAACCGCTATACCCCAATACGATTTGAGTCTGCGGAGTGAAGTTGCGTGCCATCAGCTTTAACCACTGGTTACTTGCCGGCATACAGTTTGTTTCTGTAAATACCAGCCAATCATGTTTACTGGCTTTGATGCCTAATGTCAGGGCCAGTTTTTTATGACTGATATAACGTGCGCTTTCAGGGGTAAAACTATGGTAAAGATGAGGATATTTTTCTTCCATTATTCCCAGTATATCCTCGGTTTCATCTGTGGAAGCATCGTTGATGACAATCACCTCGAATTGCGGATAATCCTGTTCCAGAATAGCTGGCAGGATTTTACGCAGGTTTTCAGCCTCATTGCGTGCGCAGAGAATTACGGAAAGTGGAGGCAGTTCTCGTGAAAAATGTACCTCTTCTTTGCGTACAGCCTTATTATGGGCATGTATCCGATTGTACAGGCCAAAATAATAGATGAGCTGAATGATAAAAAGAATACCTGCCGCTGATAAAAGAATCAGTTCGACAGTATTGAATGTAAATGTTTCCATCAAATTTTAGTGTCGTTTTTACAACGGCAAAAGTACACAATTTTTCGGTAGTTCCGTCATCTCGACGGGAGGTTATTTCGTAAGTCCAGATATTCTTTTTTAAACATATCTACAAAAAGAAAGAATAGCGAAAGCAATAACGGGCCGAAGATCACTCCCATGAACCCAAATAACGGCAGACCGATGACTACTCCGAAAATGGTGATAAGCGGATGTGTATCTGCCATTTTCTTTTGGAGAATAAACCGGATCAGGTTATCTGACTGTGATACGACGATGGCTCCATAAGCAGCAATTCCGATGGCATTAAACCAGTCTCCGCTTATGGCAAGGTAAGCGGCTACGGGAAACCATACCAGTGCGGTGCCTACCATCGGAATAATGGTTGCAAAGCAGGTCAGAAATCCCAGCATCAATATGTTGGGTGCTCCGAAAAGGAGATAACCGATCATGGCTACTCCTCCCTGAATGATAGCCAGCAAGGGAATACCGATGGCATTGGAACGAACAATCATATTGATTTCGTGGATCACTTCTTGAGTATTGGTCTCGTTAAATGGCAGAATATCGTTGACGTATGCTTCCATTTTTTTCCCTCCGATCAACATGAAATAAAGTACAAAGATCATGACGAACAGGTTGATGGCGAGACTGCTGATACTCTCCATTATGATTTGTCCGATACGGGGAAGTATGGAGACAATGAATGTCAATGTATCTTTTCCTAATACATCATATCCTGTTTTCTCTTTGATAAATTCGGCTACTTGTTGGATCGGTGCGATATACGTTTGTGGGTCCAGATTGATATCTTGTAGTTTATTTACTACCATCCAGACGGTCAGTCCCAAAGGAATAAGGAAGACAAAAATAGTTTCTGCGGTAATCAGTAAAGCACTTAGGCTACGTTTTAGCTTTCGTTTTTCTACCAGATATCTCATCTGTCCGCGTACAAGAATATAAATAGTGAGTGCTCCCAATAATCCTCCCAGGAATGGAGTGATTTGTCGGAAGATGATGATCCCCATAAATAGGATGATGACGATGAGGGAATATTTCCAGTATTGTTCTTTGGTGCTCATATCATGTGAAATTCGTTTATATAATGAACAATTAAGGTATAGGAAAGGTTTGTTTTATGGTGAGATAACGAAATGAAAACAGTTTGGTTTCATTGAGCGGATATTCGTTAATATCCAATTGATTTATGTTAAATGTTAACGGATTGGTTGTTTCTATTAAACCATGTTATAAGATACGCTGCTTTGACCTGAAAATTTGGAGATAACCGAAAAGCTCGTATCTTTGTAATGTGTTTTTCATAGTATTAGATTTAAGGTTAACAAAGATTGGCTGTCTGGGATAGATAGCCTTTTTTTTTGTTAGCCTTTTGTGTTTTTTATTCCGAAAACATGTCAGGCTGATTATTTTTACTTAACTACTTGGCTTTTTATGACTTGACTGCTGTATATGAATTCTTCAAGTTAATATTGTTTTATCCGCAAATCTTTCTATAAGATTTTTCTGTTACTCTTTGTCGATATGTGTAATAACTAAAAAAAAGGATTATGAACGGAATCAAAAAAATCTCATCTGATCGGTTGACATCCAAGGAACGGAAAGGGTTGGATACTTCGGAATTCGGGATACCTGAGTTAAGGGAATTTCCCATTCATGATGCCGCTCACGTGAGGGCGGCGGAAGCTTATTTTCGATATGCTCCCGAAGAATATAAAGCCCAGTTGGCACGTAATATTTTGGCAAAGGCGCATTTGCTTGGGGTAAATATAAAAAGCCCTGTAATACTTGAGTGGGCGGAGAAGTAAGATGATGACATTGTGCGTGTTTGTATAAATTGCGTTGTAACTCTGTTTGAAATGATATATTCAGTATGAGTTATAACGCAATGAATTATAACGTATTTTATTTTTTACGATTTGTTTGCTTATCACCAACTTCTTTGTTGTTTTGATCATCTTTATTATTTTCCGGTGGCGATACCGGATCTATTTCTTTGTTTTCTTTATTTGCCTTTATGGCAGATTTGATCAGTACAAATAGAGTAATGACCATGATGATTGCTATTATGATTCCCATGATTAATATCTTTGATTATTATGGTAATTAGAACGTTATGAGGCTTCTTTTGTTTGTTGGTTGTGGATATTTGGGGATGAAGAGTAGAAAAAGAAAGAGATTTATAATTTGTTTGGATGATGTTGAGGGGAATTAAAACAGACTTATTTGCGAATAAGGATATAGATGTGATACAAAAGAGTTGGGATTGATCATGAGATAAAAAGAGAAATGTAGTGTTAAATAATGGATTAAAGACGGATTTATCTGTAAAAAGACTTTTTGATAAACAAATGTTTATTATATTTGCATTGTGTTTTTAAAGCGATGTTTGACAATCAGGATGAGTTAAAGGCTCACATAGAACATGTAAAGCGATGCTTGCAGTTTTATGCCTTGAGTGAGGAGGAATTGCTGAAGCAAGGATATCCGCGAAGGGAGTTAGAGAGGCTGATTGATATTCAGCTGGATAAGTTGATCGAACTCCTCAAACAATTGAAAGACTAACATTAACCCCCTCATGCATTGAGGGGGTGTTTTAAAAACCGATTTATATGCATAGTTATGGGAACAGATAGAGAGATAGATAAATTGTTGGGTGAGTTCCTCCGGTTGGATACGGATGAGCAACGAGAGCGGTTTCGGAGCAAGATGGCGTATGCGCTATCGAAAAAAACGGAAGAAGAAAAGGACCGGTTCGCTAAATCTATTGCTCGCAAAGCTCAGGAAGCAATTGACCAGTCGCAAGCGTTAATTGACGAACATGATTTTAAACAAGCGTTGAAAGATATTGTTCCGGCGATAACTTGGTCATATGTTGCAGAGGAATATTTTAATAAATCACGTTCGTGGTTTAGTCAACGAATGAATGGTTATCATGTAAATAATAAGGCTGTTGCCTTTACCAACGAAGAAATTGATTTATTATCAGATAGTTTACTTGATTTAAGTGAACGAATAAAGAAAAGTGCTCTCCTTTTGAGGAAGTATCGCTTTTAAAAACACAATTTTCGAATGAAGGAGGCTTCCAGAAATCTGGAGGCCTTTTTTAATTTATTATCATTTCATCAAAGGTCTTAAAAATGTGTTATTGGGGAAGGAAAAAAAACTTAAAGAGGATATTTCCAATATTATCTAAAAAAGGAAAAACCGCTAACTAATAAATAGTCAACGGTTTTTTGTGGAGAGTATCGGACTCGAACCGATCACCTCGACACTGCCAGTGTCGCGCTCTAGCCAGATGAGCTAACCCCCCCAATGTATTATGCCAACGTTTGCAGGCTTTGTTCCATTTTCGTGGCGCAAATATAATGCATTATTCTGAAATAATTGCTATGTTTGCGGTAAATAATAACAAAAAAAAGAAATATGCTTATCTATAATACGACATTTCAAGTAGATGACGAGATTCATGATAACTTCCTGATATGGATTAAAGAGTGTTATATTCCCGAAATAGAAAAACATGGAGCGTTAAAATCACCGCGTATGTGCCGGGTGTTAAGCCATAGGGAAGATGGTACCTCTTATTCTTTACAGTGGGAGGTGGAGAGTAGCGGAGTATTACACCGGTGGCATCTGGAACAAGGTGCGAAGTTGAATGGAGAATTATCGAAAATATTTAAAGATAAGGTAGTCGGGTTTCCGACATTGATGGAGGTTATGGAGTGATACAGCCGGTAAAAGAGAAGATAATTCTGGGGATCGATCCGGGGACTACCATTATGGGATATGGGGTGCTGCGGGTGACGGGAACAAAGCCCGAAATGATTGCCATGGGAATTATCGATTTGCGTAAATTCGGTGATCATTATTTGAAATTGAGACATATTCATGAACGGGTATTGGGTATAATCGAAAGTTATCTACCGGATGAACTGGCAATTGAGGCACCTTTTTTTGGCAAGAACGTTCAGTCCATGCTGAAATTGGGACGTGCACAGGGGGTAGCAATGGCGGTGGCGTTGAGCAGGGATATTCCGATAACCGAATATGCTCCTTTGAAAATTAAGATGGCGATTACGGGAAATGGGCAAGCATCGAAAGAGCAAGTGGCCGATATGTTGCAACGCATGTTACATTTGGCAAAAGAGGAAATGCCTGTTTTCATGGACGCTACAGATGGATTGGCGGCAGCCTATTGTCATTTTCTTCAAATGGGGCGTCCTACGATAGAGAAAGGATATCATGGTTGGAAAGATTTTATAGCCAAGAATCCGGATAAAGTGAGGTGAATAATAAAGTGAATTTGAAATAAAAAGAAATGCTATGAAGTTAAACTATCTGGCTATAATAGGAGTGACGACAGTAACAATGATGAGTTGTACACCAGCGAGAAAAGAATATGCATCTTATGAATTATATCCCGTCCGTTCGGGAAGCCTGACGGAGATGAAGTATACGCCTGCGACTACAAAGTTTTCGCTTTGGGCACCTACGGCAGACGAAGTCCGATTAATGTTGTTTGAGACCGGAGAGGGCGGACATGCCTATGAAACGATACCAATGGTGCTGGGAGAGGAAGGTACATGGGCAACAACGGTTGATAAGGATTTGGTAGGAAAATTCTATACTTTTAATGTTAAAGTAAACGATAAATGGCTTGGTGATACTCCGGGTATCAATGCAAAAGCGGTAGGTGTGAATGGCAAACGGGCAGCAGTTATTGACCTGAAGACTACTGATCCGGAAGGTTGGGAGACAGATGTACGTCCGGAGCTTGAATCTCCTGCTGACATTATTCTTTATGAAATGCATCATCGCGATTTTTCGATAGATTCTGCTTCGGGCATTAAAAACAAAGGAAAATTCTTGGCATTAACGGAGCATGGAACTTTAAATCCGGATAGATTGTCGACAGGTATCGATCATTTGGTAGAACTGGGAGTGACACATGTACATTTGCTGCCCTCTTATGACTATGCTTCTGTGGATGAAACTAAGTTGAATGAAAATAAATACAACTGGGGATATGATCCTCAGAATTACAATGTGCCGGACGGATCTTACTCTACCGATCCCTATAATCCTGTGGCGCGTATCAAAGAGTTTAAACAGATGGTGCAAGCGTTGCATAAGGCGGGTATACGGGTGGTGCTCGATGTAGTGTACAATCATACATTCAATACCACTGATAGTAATTTTGAGCGTACGGCGCCGGGATATTTCTATCGCCATAAGGAAGACGGAACATTGGCAAACGGCTCTGCTTGTGGTAATGAAACGGCAAGCGATCGTCTGATGATGCGTAAATATATGATTGAGTCGGTGCTTTATTGGATGAATGAATATCATATTGACGGATTTCGTTTCGACTTGATGGGGATTCATGATATCGAGACAATGAATGAAATCCGTAAGGCGGTGGATAAGGTGGATCCTACTATTTATATCTACGGAGAAGGATGGGCTGCGGAAGCTCCGCAATATCCGGCTGATTCGTTGGCTATGAAAGCCAATACTCATGAAATGCCGGGGATTGCCGCATTTTCTGATGAACTGCGTGATGGTTTAAGAGGGCCTTTCAGCGACAATCATAAAGGGGCGTTTCTGGCAGGATTGCCTGGTAGTGAGGAGAGCCTTAAGTTTGGTATTGTGGGAGCGATTCAGCATCCGCAGGTTAATTACGATTCGGTGAATTATAGTAAAGCTCCTTGGGCATTGCAGCCTACACAGATGATAAGTTATGTGTCTTGCCACGATGATATGTGTCTGGTGGATCGTTTGAAGACAAGTATTCCTGCACTTACACCGGAGCAATTGGTGAGATTGGATAAATTGGCTCAAACGGTGGTTTTTACTTCTCAGGGAGTGCCGTTTATTCAGGCAGGTGAAGAGGTGATGCGTGATAAAAAAGGAGTGCACAACAGTTACGAAAGCCCGGATTCTATCAATGCCATCGATTGGAAACGCAAAACTACGAACAATGATGTATTTATCTACTATAAGCGATTAATAGATTTACGCAAATCGCATCCGGCTTTCCGTATGGGGGACGCGGAGAAAGTGCGTAAACACTTGGAATTCCTACCTGTGGAAGGTAGCAACCTAATAGCGTTCCGTTTGAAGGATAATGCGAACGGGGACGCATGGAAAGACATAATCGTTGCATATAACTCGCGTGATGCTTTAGCTAAACTGGCAGTTCCGGAAGGTAAATACACGGTTGTTTGCAAAGATGGTGTGATCGATAGTCGTGGTTTGGGAACGGTTTATGGACCGGAAGTTTCTATTCCTGCACAATCGGCATTGATAATGTATAAAAAATAAAATGAGACAAAATATCGTAAGTATAGCGGGGGGCGTAGCACGCAACCCGCTTGTGCGTTTAGCGCAGCCTGTAACGGCAACTTTGGAGGCAGGTGAGCATATTGCTATCGTAGGGCCAAACGGTGGTGGAAAGAGTTTGTTGGTGGATACGCTTCTTGGAAAATACCCATTGAAAGAGGGAACGTTGACGTATGACTTTTCACCGTCTTCTACCAATACCGTATATGATAATGTGAAATATATCGCTTTTCGTGATACTTATGGGGCGGCAGATGCGAACTATTATTATCAGCAACGTTGGAATGCACATGATCAGGATGATGCACCCGAAGTCCGTGAAATGTTGGGTGAAATAAAAGACCGGGCATTAAAAGAGGAACTCTTTGAATTGTTTCGGATAGAACCGATGCTGGATAAAAAGATCATTTTGCTTTCCAGCGGAGAGTTACGGAAATTTCAGTTGACGAAAACATTGCTTACTTCTCCGCGGGTACTTATAATGGATAATCCTTTTATCGGTTTGGATGCTCCTACGCGTGAATTACTTTTCACATTACTCGAACGTCTTACGAAAATGTCTTCTGTACAAATCGTTTTGATACTTTCGATGATGGACGATGTACCCTCGTTTATAACTCATGTCATTCCAGTCGATCATCTGACGGTTTATGATAAAATACCTCGTGAAGAGTATTTGACAAAATATCGTGAAAATGCTGTAGAAGAATCATTTGCAGAACTGCAGCAGCGTATTGCCGATTTGCCGTATAGTGATACGAATTATAATTCGGAGGAGGTCGTAAAACTCAATAAAGTCAGTATCCGTTATGGGGATCGTACTATTCTTAAAGAACTTGATTGGACAGTCCGTCGGGGCGAAAAATGGGCATTGAGCGGAGAGAATGGTGCCGGAAAATCTACCCTGCTTAGCTTGGTTTGTGCCGATAATCCTCAATCTTATGCTTGTGATATCAGTTTGTTCGGGCGTAAACGAGGAACGGGTGAAAGCATTTGGGAAATAAAGAAACATATCGGCTATGTCAGTCCGGAAATGCATCGCGCTTATTTGAAGAATCTGCCTGCTATCGAGATTGTTGCCAGTGGTCTGCACGACAGCATTGGGCTGTACAAACGTCCGCATCAGGAACAGATGGCGGTATGTGAATGGTGGATGGACGTTTTTGGAATTGCTTCTTTGAAGGATAAACCGTTTCTTCAGTTATCCAGTGGGGAGCAGCGTTTGGCCCTGTTGGCCCGTGCATTTGTGAAAGATCCGGAATTGCTGATTCTTGATGAACCTCTTCATGGATTGGATACATTCAATCGCCGGAGAGTAAAGAAAGTGATTGAAGCCTTTTGCCGGCGGCAAGATAAAACGATGATTATGGTGACACACTACGAGTCGGAATTGCCGGATGTCATTTCAGACCGTCTTTTTTTGCGGAGGAATAGATAAGGAGCAGGCAGTGGATCGGGAATTCAAAAAATCGCAGTATGCTTTGTGGCAGGTTTTTAGGTCCTCTTCTCTATATACGAAATGAGTGGATTCCGGCAAACGGATCAATTGAAGATATTTAGTGGATATCGTACGTTGGAATACTCTTACGCTGGAACTGCTGACCAGTTCGTCTTTATCTGCATGAATCACTAAAGTAGGTACGGCTACGCAGTGTAGCAGCTTTCTTGTCTGCTTCATCAATCGGAATAAATCTATTATTCTCGGTGCCCATGTGAGATAGGTGAAAAGCGAACAGGGGGCTACACTGCTTGCGCGAAGTAATGCCTGAGCCGGATCATTTTCCGATATCTTTTTAGAAAATCCTATTTTAAGGTTGTTTTTAATGGCCGGCCACTTTACACTGACATGCAGTGGCGAATCTATGGCTACAATTCCTGTGATTGGTCCGGGATTTTCTGTATAGGCGATAAAAGAAAGCAATGTTCCCATAGAGTGGCCGACGAGGATAATCTTGTCATATTGTTGTTTATATAAATTTATTTGGGTACGTGTGTAATCGATCCACTGGTCTCCGCTACTGCGGGCAAAATCTTTGCCAGTCCCGCCATGTCCCGGTAATAACAAGGAAACGGCCGAATAGCCGTGCTGTATTGTCAGTTTCATTAAATCCTTGAACTGTGCCGGTCCTTCCACGATACCATGTATAAAGATAACAATCGTGTCGGTGTTCTTGACCGGACAAAATTCCGGCTTTTGGGATTCAGAGTATGGATTCATTCTATTTTACTAACTTAAAGGATGAGTAAACCAGAAATAAGACCCTTTCCCGGGTTCTGATTCAAGACCGATCTGTCCGTGCAGTTGTGTGACGATATTCTCACAGATGGAAAGTCCCAGTCCTGTGCCCGGGATGAAACTATTGAGTTTTACAAAACGTTTAAAGACATCTTTTTGCATATCCGGCTCTATTCCGGTTCCTGTGTCTTTTACATAAAATTTCACATCTTTTTCCCTTACTTCATATCCGATGGTGATATTTCCTTGAAAAGTGAATTTTATGGCATTGGTTATGAAATTTATCAACACTTGGTTCAGTCTGTTTCTATCACTGACGAGATATAATTCCGGAAGATCGGGTGCAAGAAATATCTCCACGCCCGTTTTTGCTTTTCCTTGAAATGAATTTACCAGATCGGTGCAAAGTTGTCGTACTTCCATCTCTTTCGGGTTTATGTCGAAAGTTCCGGCTTCTATTTTAGACAGATCCAGAATATCCGAAATCAATTGTAGCAATAATCGGTTGTTTTCTTCTACAATGTCGGCATATTGCTTTCTTTCTTCCGGATCGTTTGTCTCCTGCATCATACTTGAAAAGCCGACAATGGCATTAAGAGGAGTCCGTATTTCATGACTCATATTAGCAAGAAAAGCAGATTTAAGCCGATCGGATTCTTCTGCTTTCTCTTTGGCGCCGATCAGTTTCAGTTCGGTCTCTTTTAGTTCGGTAATGTCGAAATTAATACAAAGCATTTCTATGATATTGTCCTGTGGACGATAACTTCTGACAAGAACATTGATCCGCGTCCAGGTATAATGCCCGTCTTCCCTGCGGATACGGACATCCCGGCATAGTTTGGAAGCAGTGCCTTTTACTACTTTGTCGAGAAAATCAATCATAACCGCGCGGTCTTCCGGATGAAAATGAGAATGAATACCGATGATATCTGTAAGGGGGGTACCTTCTTTTTCTCCTACATTGCGGAACCAGCTTTTTAACGCATAGCCATTCCGGCTAAGACCGTCAAAATGGGCATAACCTACTTTGGCGTAGTCACCAACCAAGTCGAAGAAACTTTTAAATTCCTGTATTTTATTGTATGCAACCGTACTTTCTGTTTTGTCGACATTGATCAATAAATAATTAATCGGTTGTTCATTATTGTCGTATAGAGTGGTTACTTTTATCATTAAATCCATTATGCCTTGAAACTGTTGCGACTTGTAATATCCGTTTAGTTTGGAGAAGTCGTAACGAAGTGCTATGTCAGCGTCTTCATGGTTTCTCAACTTTTCTTTTAGTTCATCGGAGAATACCGGGTTATCGAAGATATTGACTCCTAATATCTGATCTTTATTGGTAATATGAAACATATCCATGTCTTTCTTATTAAGGTCGATCAGATATCCGTCCTTATTATATAGTTCGATTCCTACCGGAAGATTCTTATAGATGTTGTGTAAAATACGTTCACTGTTTTGAAGTGCCTGATAGGCTGTGGTCGTATTAGGACCATCCTGTGCTTCGGCAATACCGTATACTTTTATATTTCCTTCATTGTCTGTTTCCTGAAAACATATCTTGCTACGTATCCACACTCCGCCTTTGGGGGTGTCGAGTAAATATACTTCTTCTGTTGTTTGTTGTAATTCATTAAAAGAAGATGCAGTGGTATGATGTTGGTCTTCTTTCAGTATGCGTGCATTGAAATCTTCGAAGCTGATGATTCCGTCCTCATCGAGCCCCAGTAAATCAGAGATGAATTCGGAACAGATATAACGCTCGGTTTTTATATCTGCTTCCCACCATCCCATATTCGCTTTGTTCATTAACTTGAAAATAAACTTACCGTCTGATTGCCTGTTGGTATTCAAAGTCGTATTTTTTTGATTAAAGATTGTTTATGGTGTAAAAATAATGATTTAGATTGAAAAAAGAGCAATAAATCAGTATTTTTAGGTATTGATAACTCCCGGCTTTCGTATGAACTTTGTTCTCTTTAAAAATGTTCTATATTAAAACAGAAAGGAGATTATAAGAGATGAAAAAGATTGTTTTGCTCCGCCACGGCGAGAGTGCATGGAATAAGGAAAATCGTTTTACGGGATGGACAGATGTTGATTTGACTGAAAAAGGAATTGCTGAAGCTAATAAGGCGGGTGAATTGTTGAAAGAAAATGGCTTTAATTTTGATAAAGCGTACACTTCTTATTTGAAACGAGCGGTGAAGACTTTGAATTGTGCTTTGGATAAATTGGATCAGGATTGGATTCCGGTTGAGAAAACTTGGCGCTTGAATGAAAAACATTATGGTGCGTTGCAGGGATTGAACAAAGCTGAAACTGCTGCCCAATATGGGGATGAACAGGTGTTAGTGTGGCGTCGTAGTTATGATGTAGCGCCTCATGCATTGTCAGAAGATGATTCGCGCAATCCACGCTTTGAAGTTCGTTATAAAGAGGTGCCCGATGCAGAATTACCTCGTACGGAATCTCTGAAGGAGACAATCGATCGGATTATGCCTTATTGGAAATGTATTATTTTTCCGAATTTAAAGACTGCAGACCAATTACTTGTCGTAGCCCATGGAAATAGTTTACGGGGAATCATTAAACATTTAAAACATATTTCTGACGAGGATATCGTCAACCTTAATTTGCCTACAGCCGTTCCTTATGTCTTTGAGTTCGATGATGATCTCAATTTGGTAAACGATTACTTTCTGGGAGACCCGGAGGAAATAAAGAAACTGATGGAAGCTGTGGCTAATCAGGGGAAGAGAGAAGTTGGGAGTTAGGAGTTAGAAGTTGGGAGTTAGGAGTTAGAAGCTATGCAGCATGTTGGCGTTATTAATCAACAAACTTTTGACCACTCATTATCAGCTCCTAACTCCCGGTTCCTAACTACTGACTCCTAACTTCTAACTTCCAGCTTCTAACTCCTAACTTCCAGCTTCTAACTCCTAACTTCTAACTATTATTAATTATTAAAAACAATAACATTATGAGTAAAATAACAGATTTATTAGGTGATAAGGCAGCTTATTATCTTGACCATACTTGCGAGACCATTGATAAGTCGTTTATTCACGTGCCTTCTTCGGATACGATAGACCGTATTTGGATTGATTCCGATCGTAACATACAGACTTTACGTAGTTTGCAGACGATTCTGGGACACGGTCGTTTGGCAAATACCGGTTATGTTTCCATTCTTCCTGTCGATCAGGATATCGAGCATACTGCCGGTGCTTCTTTTGCTCCGAATCCAATTTATTTCGATCCGGAAAACATTGTAAAATTGGCTATTGAAGGAGGGTGTAATGCTGTTGCATCTACTTTTGGTATTCTCGGTTCTGTAGCACGTAAATATGCTCACAAGATTCCTTTTGTGGTGAAACTGAATCACAATGAATTATTAAGCTACCCCAATTCGTATGATCAGGTGATGTTTGGTACGGTGAAAGAAGCGTGGGAGATGGGAGCGGTTGCCGTAGGTGCTACCATTTATTTCGGTTCCGAGCAGAGCCGTAGGCAGTTGGTCGAAATAGCCGAGGCTTTTGATTATGCTCATGAGCTCGGTATGGCGACTATTTTATGGTGTTATCTGCGTAATAACGATTTCAAGAAAGACGGTGTGGATTATCATGCAGCTGCCGACCTTACCGGGCAGGCCGACCGACTTGGGGTAACTATCAAGGCGGATATCGTAAAACAGAAACTTCCTACGAATAATGGTGGCTTCAAGGCTATCGGTTTCGGTAAAACAGATGAGCGTATGTACACACAACTGACTTCGGAACATCCGATCGACCTTTGCCGTTATCAAGTGGCTAATGGCTATATGGGCCGTGTCGGATTGATAAATTCCGGCGGTGAGTCTCACGGTGCTTCCGATTTAAGAGATGCTGTGGTTACGGCCGTTGTCAATAAGCGTGCCGGTGGCATGGGATTGATTAGTGGGCGTAAAGCTTTCCAGAAGCCAATGAATAAAGGTGTGGAATTGTTGAATGCTATTCAGGATGTTTATTTGGATCCGGCCGTTACGATCGCCTGATTCCATTTGACACGTGTGATGCAAAGGTCACAGAGCGTATTATTTAATAGGGCTCTGTGACCTTCCTGTTTTTTGGGGCAATGGATATGATGAAATAGATAGTAATAAAAATAGATTCTTTTACATTCTTTGTACTAATATAAAATCATATTCTTATTTGAAAACTTTATCTTTGTGCCGTAATCTTATATAAAATGTTATGAAAAAGAGAATCTTGTATAGTGGTGCTTTGCTTATCAGTCTTGTCGGTGTTCAACCCGGTTTTGCCCAAAAGAAGAAATCAAAAACTCCTCAACGGCCTAATATTGTTTTTATTCTGGCCGATGACTTGGGTTACGGTGATTTGAGTTGTTATGGGCAAGAGAAATTCGATACTCCCAACATCGATCAGTTGGCACAAAACGGAATGCGTTTTACGCAATGTTATTCGGGGACTACGGTTAGTGCCCCTTCACGTTCTTGCCTTCTGACCGGTACCCATAGTGGGCACACGGCTATTCGTGGAAATAAGGAGCTTGATCCCGAAGGACAATTTCCTCTGCCGGCCGATGCACGTACCATTTTCCACCTGTTTAAAGATGCCGGATATAAAACTGCTGCCTTTGGTAAATGGGGATTAGGTTTTATCGGCTCTACGGGCGATCCTAATAAGCAGGGAATCGATTATTTCTATGGTTATAATTGCCAATTGTTAGCGCATAGTTATTATCCCGATCATTTATGGGAAAATGATCAACGTATCGAGCTGAAAGATAATGTATTGGAGGTGGAGTATGGCAAAGGAACCTATTCTCAGGATCTGATTCATTCTAAAGCACTTTCTTTCTTGGATGACAGGAAACAGGAAGAACCGTTTTTCTTATTTTATCCGACTATTATTCCGCATGCCGAACTGATTGTTCCCGAAGATAGCATTATTAAAAAATTTCGCGGTAAATTTCCGGAGGTTCCATACAAAGGGTTTGAGCCTGGGAGTCCTGCTTTCCGTAAAGGAGGATATTGCACTCAGTTGAATCCACGTGCCACATTCGCTGCGATGATTTATCGGCTTGATGTATATGTAGGACAATTGGTGCAGAAATTGAAAGAAAAAGGAATGTACGAGAATACTCTTATTATTTTTGCAAGTGACAATGGCCCTCATCAGGAAGGGGGAGCCGATCCCGATTTTTTCAATAGCAATGGTATCTGGCGTGGCTATAAGCGCGATCTGTATGAGGGAGGAATCCGGGTTCCCATGATTGTGTCCTGGCCGGGACATGTACAATCCGGTACGGAAACCGATTTTATGTGTTCTTTCTGGGATCTGATGCCTACTTTTGAGGAAATGTTACGTCCTAAAGCCGACCTTCGAGAGATGGATGGTGTAAGTATGCTTCCTTTGCTTGAGAACCGGAAAGGTCAAAAAGAACATGAATACCTGTATTTCGAATTTCAGGAATTAAATGGTCGCCAGGCTGTTCGCAAAGGTTCATGGAAACTTGTTCATATGAATATACGCGGTGATAAACCTTATTATGAACTATACAATCTGGCTGCTGATCCTTCGGAAAAGCACAATGTTTTGAGTCAGTATCCCGAAAAGGTGGAAGAGTTAAAAAATATCATGAAAGAAGCACATGTAGACGATCCGAACTGGCCTCTCTTTTAAGATTCTTTTTTTGGTAATGGAAAAAGAAAAAACTATTTTTGCTCCCGGTCACATACGAATCTTATTATGAAAATAGTCAATTGCCTCCGTCTTTTTTGTTGGATAGTAGGTCTGCTTTTATGTTGTAATCACTTAAAAGCCAGCCATTATTATTTTAAACAAATCTCCTTGAAAGAAGGGTTGCCTTCTACGGTCAGGTGTATTTATGCCGAAAAGAAAGGATTTGTGTGGATCGGGACGAGAAGCGGCTTAGGACGTTTCGACGGACATGAGCTGAAACGATATACGTATCAGTCTGATAATCCGAATTCATTGCCCCACAATCATATCCATCAGATTGTGGAAGACAGTTTGCATAATATCTGGATTATGACCGATAAAGGTATTGCCCGCTATCGGCGCAGAAGTGATGATTTTGATGTCATTAAAAACAATAACAATCAAAATATAATTGTAAATGCTTCCTGCCGTACCAGTCAGGGAATCTTGTTCGGTGCCCGTAATAAGATTTATTTTTACAGTTATAAAGACGATTCTTTTGTCCTTGTCCGGGATTTTGCCTCTGACGCGCAATTCTCCATATCTTTTATTGGCATGTGGAATGCAGAAACAGTGCTTTGTGCCAGCCGTTGGCAAGGGGTATTATTACTTAATCTTCGTACCGGAGAAGTATCGCCTCCTCCTTTTGATTGTGGAAAAGAAATTATGGAGATCATGATAGATTCCCGGCAACGTGTGTGGGTTGCTCCATACAATAACGGCATCCGGTGTTTTGCAAAAGACGGTGCCTTGCTGGCTTCTTATACCACTCGGAATTCTCAGTTGAATAATGACGTCGTTTTATGTATGGCCGAAAGGGACGGGCATATATGGATCGGTACCGACGGTGGCGGGATTAATGTATTGGATCCCGAGACCCAAGAAATATCTGTTCTGGAGCATATCCCCGGAAACAATTATTCTTTGCCTGTAAATTCTATTTTATGCTTGCACAATGACGTTAATAATAACATGTGGGCAGGTAGTATCCGTGGCGGACTCATTAATATCCGTGAAATATCGATGAAGACTTATACGGATGCAGTACCGGGAAACGATGCCGGATTGAGTGATAATACAGTCTTGAGCCTATATCAGGATTCTGTATCCGGAGATATCTGGATTGGTACCGATGGAGGCGGCTTGAACAGACTAAATCCGGGGACGGAAAAGTTCCGGCATTATCCGGCTACATGGAAAACCAAAGTAGCATCGATTACCGGTTTTACTTCTAATGAATTGTTATTGTCGCTTTTTTCCAAAGGTCTGTTTATCTTTAATAAATCAACGGGAAATCTTACTCCGTTGGTTGTCGATAATGAAGAGATAAACAATCTCATCCGATATAGCGGGCGAACTGTGAATGTCTATCAGATGGTGCCCGGTTCTGTCTTATTGCTTGGCTCTCATATTTATAGGTATGATATTGCTTCCGGTAAAGTCGATGTGATAAAGGAAGAAGAGGGAGAGGATTTTGTCGGTACGATTCTTCCGGTTTCTCTGGGATCGCGGACGAGTTATTTTTGCGATCTTCATCGGATTTATGCATTGGATCACTCTACGAATAGGTTGCATGCCGTATTTACTTGCGGTAGGGATACGCTTATAAATTCGGTTTCGTGTGATGAGCGTGGTGTTTTCTGGATTGGCAGTAATCGGGGGCTGAGTAGTTACAACCCGGTGGATCATGAATATCAGCATTTGCCTACGACGCTTTTTGATGAAATAACTTCTATTGTATGCGACCGGAAAGGAAAAGTATGGATCGGAACGGATCAGAGACTGTTTGCATGGCTCATCAATGAAAAAAGATTTGTTCTTTTCGGAGAGTCGGACGGGGTTTTGATAAATGAATATCTATCTAAGCCTAAGTTGGTTTCTACTAAGGGTGATATCTATATGGGGGGTATTAAGGGGTTATTGCGCATCGATAGAAATTTGCCGATAGAAAGTTCGGAATACCCGCAGATGCAATTGACTGATGTGCTTATCAATGGTGAATCGGTGAATGACGCTTTGAGTGCGGAACCTACCGGCATCTCCGTGCCTTGGAGCAGTAAGTCGATTGCTATCCGTGTCATGTCTTGTGAGAAAGATATTTTTCGCCAAAAGATTTATCGTTACCAGATTGCCGGTTTGAACGAGCAATACATTGATTCTTACAGCCCGGAACTGATTGTCCGTTCGTTACCTCCCGGAAATTACCGGATCATGGCTTCATGTAGTACGAAAGATGGTAACTGGACTCCCTTACAGCAGGTTTTGAGTCTTACTATTTTGCCGCCGTGGTATAAAACGTGGTGGTTTATAATGTGTTGTGTCTTGATTGTATCCGGAGCCATCATACAGACTTTTCTGGTCACTTTGCGTCGTAAAGAAAATAAACTGAAGTGGGCGATGAAAGAGCATGAGAAACAGATGTATGAAGAGAAAGTGCGTTTCTTGATTAACATCAGTCATGAACTTCGTACTCCGTTGACTTTGATACATGCGCCCCTCAATCGTATCTTGAAAACTTTATCTCCTACGGACTCCAATTTCGTACCTCTTAAAAGTATTTACAGACAATCACAACGTATGAGAGATTTGCTCAATATGGTACTCGATCTACGTAAGATGGAAGTAGGAGTGAGTAAATTGCAGATTTATCCACAGCGATTGAATGATTGGGTACTGGAGGTTTCGGCAGACTTTGTCGGTGAGGCTGAAGCGAAGAATGTGGAAATTAGTTATCGGTTGGACGAGCAGATCGAAGAGGTTAGTTTCGACAGGGATAAGTGTGAAATTATTTTGACTAACTTATTGATAAATGCATTGAAGCACAGTCCGGAAGGAACAGGAATAACCATCATTACCAAACTTTTGTCAGAAGAGCAACGTGTTCGCATATCGGTTTCCGATCAGGGTTGTGGATTGCAACAGGTAGATATAAACAAACTTTTTACCCGTTTCTATCAGGGAAACGGTGAACAGCGTAACGGCTCGGGTATCGGATTGTCTTATTCCAAGATTTTGGCCGAATTACATGGGGGAAATATTGGTGCCAGAGATAACGAAACGGTGGGTGCCACTTTCTTTTTTGAGCTTCCTTTACAAGCCATATCGGAAGAGGTACTTTGTGAGCCCAAAGCTTATCTGAATGAACTGATCACTGATAGTGGTGGAGAAAACATTCCGGATACAAATACTTTCGTCATGAATAGCTATTCTCTATTGGTTGTTGATGATAATCAGGATTTGGTTGATTTTTTGCGGGATATGTTGAAAGAAAAATTTAAGCAAATATATACTGCCGCAGATGGGGTGGAGGCTTTGGAGGTTCTTCGGAAATATCAGCCGGATATTATTGTCAGTGATGTAATGATGCCGCGTATGAACGGTTATGAACTTTGTAAACAGATAAAAGAGGATATTGCCGTCAGTCATATTCCGGTTATCCTGCTTACTGCGCGTGACGATGAGCAAAGCCAGTTGCAGGGATATAAAATCGGTGCGGACGGGTATTTGACCAAACCGTTCGAAGAGGAAATGCTACTCGAGCTTATTCGTAGCCGTTTGCGTAATCGCGAACAGACAAAGGCACGCTATCTGAATGCCGGATTGTTGCCGGCACCCGAAGACAGTACATTCAGTCAGGCAGACGAGACTTTCCTTCTGAAGCTGAACAAAATCATTACCGATCATCTGTCCGATTCCAAGCTGGATGTTGCTTTCCTTTGTAGAGAGATCGGTATGAGTCGTGCTACACTTTATAATAAGCTAAAAGCGCTGACGGATGTGGGAGTCAATGATTATATCAATAAGCTCAGAATAGAAAAGGCAATACTGCTTATTACCACTACCAATTTGAATTTTACCGAAATAGCAGAACGCTGTGGATTCACTACATCGCGTTACTTCAGCACTTTATTTAAGCAGTATACGGGAGAAACACCGACGAAGTATAGGGAGAAGAGTAGTCAAGTGGTTAAGTAGTAAGTAGTTAAGTAGTAAGTAGTTCAGTAGTCAAGTAGGATAGACTTATTTCTGATTTTTTCATGCTACTTGCTATTTAGCCATTTATTATTAATGGACTACTTGTTATTTGATAGCTTGTTATTAGCCTATTTACTACCTGCTACTTACTACCTGCTACTTACTACTTAACTACTTAACTACTTGACTACTTAACTACTAATTCTGTCTCAGTCTGAATACTGATATACTTTCAATTCAAATTTGGGTACCATGGCAAACAGATGGTCGAAGATATCGGACTGAATACGTTCGTATTCCTTCCATATTTTGTTTCGGGAGAAGAAATAAACTTGGATAGGTACGCCATATTCGGTAGCTTCTTTTTGACTGATTATCAAGTCAAGATCTTGGTTTACTACAGGCAGACTGCATAAGTAACGTTCTATGTAGACACGATACACTTGCGAGTTGGTCGGTATCACTCCTTCTTCCGGTTGGTAATCGGCCAGTAAAGGGATTTCTTTCCGAAAAGTATCCAGCATTTCGGGGGTACAGAACTTTAGTGTGGTAAGGTCGAGAGTGATATTCTTCATAACTCTCCGTCCACCCGATTCCACCATTCCGCGCCAATTCTGGAAAGAGTTGTTTACGAGACTGTAAGGAGGAATAGTAGAAATCGTGTTATCGAAGTTTTGAATTTTGACCGTATTCAATGTAATTTCTTGTACTATACCATTAGCATTGCTCGAAGGGATTGTAACCCAGTCTCCTAACCGTACCATGTCATTGGCTGATAATTGTATACCTGCCACAAATCCTAAAATGGAATCTTTGAATACTAACATCAGAACGGCCGCCGAAGCCCCCAAACCGGCAAACAGACTTGCCGGCGATTTGTTTACGAGAATGGCAATCATGATGATGCCTCCTACAAAGAAAAGAAGAACTTGCAGAACCTGTATAAATCCTTTCATCGGATGGTTCTTTGCTTTGGCTTTTTCCGAATATACGTCCAATATCATCAGCAGTGCTCCGTTGATGGCAAGCAGCAAGGACAGGATGATGTAAACGGCACATATCTTCTGAGAAATAAGCAACAGTTCTTTCCCATGTACAAAAGCGATTGGTAATAGTATATATACCAATATGCCGGGAATCGTATGTATCAGATTATGGAATACGCGTCGTTTCATTAATAATGTATTCCATACGTGTGGGGAGTGTTTGGTATATTTTCTCATTCCACCTACCAGAATGGCCTGGCAAAGATAATCGAGCCCTACCGCGATGCAGATCATTAAGATAGCAATAATGGCCTCATCAAACGTGTTGGCTATTTTCGGGTCTATTCCCCATCCGATGAGGATCTTGTTCATCCAATTTCCTAAGTCCATAATTATATCTTGTTTTTTATAAGTATAACGGCAGACTTAGGAAATTGTTTCATCCGGATTTTCATCCGTTTACTTTTTGGTAGTCTTCCAGGAATTTTTTCAATCCGGATTCTGTAAGCGGGTGGCTTAATAATCCCTTAATGGCGCTTAACGGACAAGTGGCTACATCGGCTCCGGCTTCTACACATTCCATGATGTGCTTGGTGTTGCGGATAGAGGCTGCCAATACTTGTGTCTTGTAATTATAATAACGGTACATGCGTACGATATCGGCAACGAGCCCTACACCGTCTTCACAGATATCATCCAGACGACCTACGAAAGGAGACACATAGGTAGCTCCCGCTTTAGCAGCCAGTAAAGCCTGCCCGGCAGAAAATACCAGGGTACAGTTGGTACGGATACCTTTTTCCGTGAAATATTTAATAGCTTTGATGCCATCGGCAATGCATGGTACTTTTACTACGATATGCGGATTTAATGCGGCAAGTTCTTCACCTTCCCGAATCATGCCTTCATAATCGGTAGCTATCACTTCGGCACTTACGTCACCTCCTACGATATTACATATTTCTACATAATGTTTACGTTGGTTTTCGGTTCCTTTGATGCCTTCTTTGGCCATAAGTGAAGGATTGGTGGTAACTCCGTCGAGCACACCGAGTGCGTATGCCTCGCGTATCTGCTCCAAATTGGCTGTGTCGATAAAAAATTTCATAACTTCTAAGTTTTAGTGGTTAACTATCTAACGTCCAAAGGTAAGTATTTGTTTATCCATTTGCAAGATTATCAGACATTCTCCATTTTTTTGTTTCCAATATTGTCTACCGGATGTTCATAAATGTCTATTTTTTACTTGTACGGTAAAAATATTGACTGATGCAGGGTGTGTATGTTCCCATAAATGACGATATTTGTTCCGGAATCTAATATTTACTTATCATGAAAAAAAATTATTTTGTACTTCCCTTAGTTATTACTCCCTGTCTCGTTCAAAATGCCGTTGCGCAAGAGAAAGGAGAACAACGTCCGAACGTGGTTTTTATTTATGCCGATGACATTGGTTTCGGTGATTTCAGTTGCAATGGTGCGAATACGATTCACACTCCTAATATAGACCGTGCGGCGGCACAAGGCGTACGATTCACTAATGCACACAGTGCGGCTGCAACAAGCACTCCTTCCCGTTACGCCATGCTTACGGGAGAATACGCTTGGCGTAAAGCCGGTACGGGTATTGCCGACGGTGATGCTGGTTCTATTATTCGTCCGGATCGCTATACCATGCCGGATATGTTCAAGCAAGCCGGCTATACTACTGCTGTAGTAGGTAAATGGCACTTAGGGTTGGGTGATAAAGGTGGTGAACAAGATTGGAATAAACCGTTGAAACCGGGTACCAACGATATTGGCTTTGACTATTCTTTTATTATGGCTGCCACCGGCGACCGTGTTCCTTGTGTGTTTGTAGAAAATGACCTGGTGATCAACCTCGATCCGGCCGATCCTATTCAGGTCAGCTATAAAAAGAATTTTCCCGGAGAGCCTACCGGAAAGGACAATCCCGAATTGTTGGTTATGCATCCTTCTCACGGACATGATATGAGTATTGTCAATGGAATTTCCCGTATCGGTTTTATGAAAGGCGGTAAGTCGGCACTTTGGAAAGATGATAAGATAGCCGAAACCTTGACCGGTAAGGCCGTATCTTTCATCGAAACACATAAAGATCGTCCGTTCTTCCTTTATTTTGCTACGCAAGATGCGCATGTTCCCCGTGTTCCCGGAGCGCAGTTTGTTGGTAAGAGTGGTATGGGGCCTCGCGGTGATTGTTTGCTGGAGTTTGACTGGAGCGTAGGAGAGGTGTTGAATACGCTTGAGCGACTGGGATTGGACAAAAATACATTGGTCATTATTTCCAGTGACAATGGTCCGGTTGTAGATGATGGTTATAAAGATCAGGCAGTCGAACTGTTGGGTGATCATAAACCCGGTGGTGAGTATCGCGGTGGTAAATATAGTATCTATGAAGCCGGCACTCGTGTTCCTTGTATTTGGAGATGGCCGGGACAAATTAAGCCCGGAGTGTCCGATGCATTGCTTTGTCAGATTGACTGGTTTGCTACTTTTGCACAAATGTTGAATCAGTCTCTTCCCGAAGGTGCGGCACCGGATAGCCGCCCGATGAAAACGGCTTGGATGGGGAAAGAGAAGAAAGGGCGTGATTATCTGGTTCTGCAAAATGCACAGAATAATCTTTCCATTACAGATGGTCGTTGGAAGTATGTTCGTCCCGGTCGGGGGCCGGCTTATAATAAGCAGGTGAATATTGAGTTGGGAAACAGTATGGAACCACAATTGTATGACTTGAAAAAAGATGCCGGTGAAAAGAATAATCTGGCGAAAGAACAGCCCAAACGTGTGCAGCAGTTGAGTGCCGAATTGGAAAAGGTAGTTGACGGACGATACGGATTGCCGTTGTATTGATATTGCCTTTGTTGCTGATAATATATATTTATGAAACAAATCTTTGTTAACCTTTTTTCTAAGAAAGGCATTCTATGCCTGTTCTTTTGTATGAGTGTAGGACAGCTTGCTGCTCAAGAAAATTTGTTAGCTTCTCAGGAGCGATTGCCTACTGTGAAAACGCCAACTTCTCCGGTAGCGGCATCATTCAATATCTATGGTGAGATTCCTGTATCCAAGTATACGGGAATCCCTGATATTTCTATTCCCTTGTATACTATTGATTTGGGTAATTTCCAAATTCCGATTTCTTTGAGTTATCATCCAGCAGGTGTGAGAGTAGAAGCAGAGGCTTCCTGGGTTGGATTAGGATGGACTTTATCTGCTGGTGGAACTATTTCTCGTGAAGTTAAAGGATTAGATGATTTAGATGTTAATGGACATTGGTACCGATATGAGCAGACAGGAGATAATCCGAACTTGACTAAACCTATACCGTCGTTCGTTCCTGATTGTTATTATGGTGATGGAGACTGCCATTATTATTTTAAGTGGGAAAAGAGGGAGGATATAGAAAGTTGCCCAAACGCATCTGGTTATTCTTATAATGTATATAGGCGTGAATTGAACGTAGATTGTGAACCCGATTTATTTAGCTATAATTTTTTAGGATATAGTGGTCGGTTTGTCATGAAGGAGGGTGAAAATAGAGCAATTTTGGAAAAACCTGAAGATGGGTTACAAATTAGTATCACAGAATCGTGGGGGGGATGGAGTATTACTGTTGTTTTGCCAACGGGACACATTCTTTACTTTAATGAACATGAAGAAGCCACGTCTTTTTCAGGTGCATCTCATATTTTTGACTTTCCTGCTGTTGTAGGAAAAGGGAGTATAACGACTTGGTATTTAACGGCTATTGAAACAGTAGATGGAAACTACATTTCTTTTGAGTATGCAGTGAAAAATAATATTGAAAGAAATGTATATATAACTCATACTTACAGTACCAATAATTTTTTGCTTGCCCCATCGTTTTTGACACGCTTAACGAAGCAACTGACCTCTTTAGAATACCCCAATCCATCTTGTGGTAGTATTTCTATTTTGCCGGAAGCTGGTTTTGAGAATACAAAAATGGCCCAGGGAAGTTTTGCTGACAGGGAAGTCTATTTGAAGAAAATAATGTGGAATGGTAATAAAATTGATTTTTTGCATAGTCCACGTTCTGATTATGGATATCCTTTTGATAATAAAGATAAACCGGTTTATTTGGATGCCTTAGAAATTAGGAATAAAAAAAATAAACTAATAAAAGGGTACTCATTTAATTATTCTTATTTTGATATAGCCTCTTCTACAGCTTCAAATTATGTAAAGAAACGTCTCCGGTTAGATTCTCTTCGTGAATATTGTAACAATAGTTCATTACCCCCATATCGTTTTACATATAATTCGAATTTTGAATTACCACTGAAGACCTCTTTGAGTTTTGACGTATGGGGATATTATAATGGTACATCAGCTTATAGTAGTTCTGAAAATTTGTTTCCGGAAATTGTAAGAGTCAATAATAGGTGTTTTTTCAATTGGGAATCTCCGGGATTATTGGGTACGGTGGTAACAAATGGGAGAGATGTGAGGTGTAATCCTAAATATATTACTACCGGAATGTTAGAAAAGATAATTTATCCAACAGGAGGTTGCGTAGAATTGACTTTTGAACCGAACACTTATATTAGTAGTTATGACCAAACAGAAAAAGTTGGTGGTGGAGTTCGAATTGCAAAGATAAAAACTGATGGAGTTGAACGCCTTTTCAGTTATAATAATGGTAATAAAACCAGTGGTATCTTATTAGTCGAACCGGTTTTTGGATATTATTATTCAATAGATAATATTCAATTGGCTGTTTACTCATCTCGTAGTGCAGTACAACTTCAAGGTAATACATTTGGTAATATTGTAGGGTATCAAAAAGTTACTGAGACAATCTTTTGTGATGGGAAAAAATCTAAAGCAATAGATTCGTACTACAGTGAGTCTGAATTGGAATCAAATAATTTATATACTCAGGATCGTCGTGGAATGAATGGTCGTTTGTTAAGTAGATATTTTTACAATAATGATACACTTGTACAAAAAACAGAATATGACTATGAGAGTCTTCCGGTTGAGTTAAGGCCTAATCAACAAGCCTTAAAATTTAATGATGGTGTGATGTATTGTTATAAAGTTTTTCCGGAACAATATAAGAGGCTTTCTAATGAGAGTATCATAAATTATTTAAATAATGGAACTACTCAGAAAGTATCTACTGTATATTCATATAATAATGATAATTATATGGTTAATTGTATCTCTAAAACAGGAAATGGGAAGGATATCATAACCAAAACTATTTATACTTCAGATTTAGATAAAGATGTTTATGTAGAGCTAAATGTCAATAATGTAATAAAGCCTGTAGAAGTAATACAATGTGTTCGCATGAATGATACAGATAAGGTAATCGGAAGCCAATTGACTTTATATAATAATAGAGCGCAGCCGACTAAAGTTTATAAATTAGATACGGATATCCCTTTGACTAATTTTGTTCCTTTCACATCTACCACGGGTGATAATAAAGATAGTCGATATTCTACTATACCAGAGCTTGAATTATTATATTATGATGGAAATGTCATTTTTCCGGAAGAAAGTATCACCCGTGACGGTTTGCATGAATTTTATATTTGGGGACATTCTAATAGTTGCATATTAGCTAAAATAGAAAATGCTACTAAGGATCAAATCAAACAGTATATTCCGAATTATGATAGGTTATATGAGGAAGAGCCTACAGACGAATTCTATCAACAGATAAACAATCTTCGTACTCAACTCCCCCAAGCCAGAGTAACTACTTATATTTACGATAGTTTGATTGGCTTAAAACAAAGTATCAATCCTGATGGTACTTCAATTTATTATGAATATGATAGTTTTAATCGTTTGAAATGTATCAAGGATAATGCAGGAAAAGTAATTGAACAATATGAATATGGATACAAACAATAAAATTTTATATAGCCTGATTTTTCTGAATATAATAAATATAGGCTTATGCTCTGCTCAGCATGTCCTCGAAAAAGAGTATGCACACATGCGTGCTAATGATACAATTGTGAAGCAGGAAGTTGCTTATAAGTATCCGGGACGTAGTGGAACTGATGTATTCTGGAACTTTAGTAAATTGCAAGAACGGAAGGCTCCTTATCGGATTTGTTATGCTGGTAATGATACACTTATTTCTGCAAACGAACATCAGACCAGTTACAGTTATGAATTGACAGGTGGAGATTCGTTGTTATTACGTGGCTATCGTAATCGCACTACTTATTTTAATGCAGTACGTTGTGGAACCGAACTTCATTATCCTTTCCATTATCAGGATTCTTTAGAAAGTTTTTATTATGGAGAAGGAAAATATAGTGATAAGTTGGCTTTTATTTCACAAGGTAGGGTAAATGTGAAAGCAGATGCATGGGGTACCATGTTACTCCCGGGTAATGATACACTAAAGAATGTGATACGTGTTTACTTACAAAAAGATATATGCGAAAGAATTTCTATCAATGATTCAATTCTTTTAAAGATACATGGCGATCGTTCAATATTATCGGACGAGAAAATACAATCTCATTTACTGAATGATACTATCATGTTGAGGCTGAAAGACTATCGTTGGTATGCTGAAGGGTATCGATACCCGGTTTTTGAAACTGTTTGTTGTGAGACTTTCAGATTAGGAATTCCTATAGCTTATTATACTACAGCTTTTTATTACCCGCCGGAGGAGCATGTCTATCTGGAAAATGATCCACTTAATATGCAGCTACAAGAACTTTTAAAAGACAAAAGTCTTTCTGCCGGACATTCCCATTTTTCACCGGAAGATGATGAGGATAACCACATACAAACAGAATTATCCGTTTACTACAATACTTATCCTAATCCGGTAAATGAGAATTTGAGTATTGAGTATTATTTATCTGATATTGCTCCGGTTTATATCCGGCTTTTTGATTTAAACGGGCGTTTGTTGGTACATAAGAATTTAAATATGCAACGGGCTGGAGTACATAGTGAAACAATCTCTATGGATATTTACTCCAAAGGCAATTATATACTTCAATTGGTTGTATCCGATAAAACTTATGTTGAAAAAATAATCAAAGAATAAATTACTATGAAACACTATTTGCTATTTATATTCTTTGTTAGTAGTATTCTGTCATCAGTTCTGTCTCAGTCTGCAGATCAGAATTATATACGTACGATAGTTCCTCGTGTCGAATCGACAGATGCTTCTGCTTTATCGCCTTCTCAGGCTCTTATTACTATTGGGTATTTTGATGGTTTGGGACGTCCTGTTCAAACGGTAGCCCAGGGAATCACTCCTCAGGCAAATGATCTTGTTGCTATACAAGAATATGATGCTGCCGGAAGACTTTCTCATGAATGGCTTCCTGTATCTATGGCAGGTACTGCCGGGAGTTATCGTAGCCCGGAGATTGTGAAAAATGAATCTGCTCCTTTTTATAATGGAGATGCTTATGCTTATACCCGGACATATTATGATTCTTCTCCCTTGAAACGAATTGTGAAGAAGGTGGGACCGGGTGATGATTGGCATACCAATGATAAAACTCAAAAGACAGACTATTTAACGAATACAGCGACAGGAGATTTAGCTGTTCCTTATTTTACAGTAGAAGGTAATCGGTTGAAAAGAACTGGCTTCTATCCGGCAGGTGCTTTAACAGTTACTGTAAGTAAGGACGAGGACGATGTGACTTATTATGATTTTATTGATAATGAAGGAAAACGTATCAGATATAAAAATGTAGATTATGTTTATGATGATATGGGACATCTTCGTTATGTGCTTACTCCTTTTTTTTGGAATATTTATGGTTATAATATAAAGGCAGATGGTTTTTACGATGTGACTCCTGACTCCGGTTTATATAAAGCTTGTTATGTATATACATATGATAAGCGTGGTAATTGTATTGCTAAGAAACTTCCTGGAATTGAACCGATTTATTATGTGTACGACAAAGCTGATCGTTTGATTCTTGTTCAAACTCCTAATCAGCGTTCTCGTAAAGAATGGAGTTTTACCAAATATGATGTTTTTTCTCGTCCTATATTGTCGGGCACTACAATTATAAATAATAAGACACATGTTCAGTTGCAGAATGAGTACGCTGCTACTGTGTCTAAAGAATATTTGTCTGGTGGAGCTTCGTCTTCTTTAGGATATACTAATGAAACAATGCCTAAGGAGAATCTCACTATTTTGAAAGCTGATTATTATGATAATTATGCTTTCAAATCCGCCATAAATTTAAACACCCAAATGGATTTTCAATTACAAACCGATTTTTTATCCTCTTACTATGCTCTTCCTGTCGGACAGCATACAGGTAGTATTGTAAGGACATTTGATACAAGTAGTGTGAACAATGTTCGTTCTGTGTTTTACTATGATCAGAAAGGCCTTTTAATTCAACAACGTAGTAATAATTTAGTAGGAGGTTATGATGCTTATTATACATCTTATAATTTTGCAGGGGAGCCAAATGAGGTTTTGCATACCCATTCAAGTTCTTATGTTTCGTCTCTGACGGAGCGATATTCATATACTTATGATCATGGCGGGCGTTTACGTGAAACTACTCACTCTTTAAATGGAGGTGCAGCACGCATTATTGCTTTGAATGATTATGATGAATTAGGTCGGCTAAGCAAGAAAACTCTACCGGATAATAGTGATATTATAACTTATGGGTATAATATTCGTAATTGGCTCAATCAAATTCAATCTACATATTACAAACAAACAAATAATTATGGTTATTGGGTGAGGAAACCGGAAAGTTATTATAACGGAAATCCTTCATGTATTTCCTATTCAACTACTTATAAAGATCCGGTAACACAGCAATTGAAACAAACTGATGAAGTACATATGAAATGTTCATATGGGCAAGATTGTTTAGTTTCTGCTAACTCTGTTGAAATATTAGGAAAAAACTTCTCTTTAACCGGAAAAATGAAAGAGTCCGGAGGTAGTGATCCGAATGGTATGATGACCAGAACTTATAATAAGCAAGAAGAAGATTATTTATTGCTTAGTTCTTGGAATTATGGTCTTGATTATATATATGAAGGTGGATACAATGATGTATCTTCACTGCCTATTCAATTTACGACTAAGTACCCTGATACTACACCTACTTTCTTTTATGATGCCAATGGTAATCTTTATAAAGATTTAAATCGCAATATTACCAACATTGATTACAATCTCCTGAATCTCCCCAATAGTATCACTTTTGAGAATGGAAGTAATATTTGTTATAGATATGATGCCGATGGTGTAAAACACCGTGCCGATTATACAACGGTTTTCAATGAGGTCCTTGTTCCTATTGGCTTTCCTTCTCCCGCCAGCTCTGCTTCATTGTCTATCCAGCATCATACGGATTATTGTGATAATCTCATTTATGAGGATAATGTATTGAAGAAAATTCGTATTGATGGTGGTTATATCAACTATAATCCCTCTACAAATAATGGTGAATATTGTTATTATATTCAAGATCATATTGGCAATAATCGTGTTATTCTGAGTGAAACCCGTGGTGTCATTCAATATGCTGATTACTATCCTTATGGTATTCCTTTTTCGGAGATACCTATGGAAGAAGATAATTTCCTCCATGCCGGTAAAGAACTTGAAAAGATGCACGGGCTTTATTGGTATGATAACGGCAAGCGTTGGTATGATCCGATTTTATGCCGTTTTACGACGATGGATCCGCTGTGTGAAAAATTTTATGATAAAAATCCATATTCATACTGTGCTGAGAATCCTATGAAGTATGGAGATCCGACCGGTGAACTTGCTTCTCCGTATTATGATATTGATGGAAATTTTCTGGGTGTAGACGAAAATGGTTTTTCTGGTAATATTTATATTACAGATTCTAAGACTGTCGATAAGTATTCAAAGGATAATATAATAAACTCAAAAGCCATTCAAGCGGATAAAAATACCACATTTGTGAGATCTGTTGCTCTTACGGTTGCGGCTGAATCCCATATTTATACGGATGTTTTAAAAAAATCTTCAGATCCTAATTTAGATATGTTTCGGCTTTATAATGGGGAGATTTCAGTATTGGAGAAACCTGTAACTAGGGGGAATGATACTTATGGAAAAGGATATAATGATCCTTATCCAGATCGTCGTCAAGCTAAATATACAGAAATTGATGTTGGTGAAGAGATAAAGGTAACTGTGTCAGTAAGGTCATATGTAACAGATTTATACACAGTCGAAAGTATATGGAATCAGTTAGGTATACACGAATATTACGGACATGGTATAAAAGGTTGGAAAGGAGACAAAGATCATTGGCGATGTTATCAAGCTCAAATGAAACACCCATCTTACCGAAAATTACCTCAAGATCAAAAAAAAGAAATATATGGAAGATATAATGAATTTTATAAAAAAAGTCAAGGGTATTAAACTTAGTAATAATAAGTGCTATCTCCTTTTTCCGGTTCTTGTTTGGTTTACCGGTATTAATGCTTTTGCCCAACATGGAGGTATTTCAATAAAATTGGAATTTGCTTCCGTTACGCGAAGTTTAAATCGTCACAACCCTTATAAAGGCGTTGCAGATAAAGATACTGTTCCTTATTTGATAAGTTTTGCATTCTTTGTTCAGAATCATACAGACAAAAAATTATTGTTCGGAACTAATACCAAGGGCTATTATTGGAAGTATGAAAAATATTATTACAAAGATTATAATTATGGAGTTATAGGTCGTTTCTTTATGATAAATGGAGAGGATGTTATTCCTTTGTTTACAGATTATTATAATATCGTACCTTTTCCTGATGGTGAAGAACCAATGTTGTGGGGTGGTATTGAGTATCGTAGTTCATATAAACGTACTTCTGTTTTTAGGGATTTTCTCTGTCGTTTTTCTCGTCCGGGTACTAACACAAAGGAATATATATATGAATACTTACGTCAGGCGCGTATTATTTATGTTCCAGTTGTTTCGGATTATGAACGGTGGTTTAACATGCCACGAAATGAGTTAAAAAAGAATGAGGTTGTATATCCTCAGGATACCATTGAAGTGTACAAAAACGATCCTTTTCAGATTTTCTTTTTATGGGACGACGATCAAGAATTTTATGAAACGTATCCCCATATTGATTATGGCAATAGAGAAGTTAAATTGGATATAGAAAAATATTAATATGAAAAATGCATTTTTTTTAATCTTGGTATTGTTATTGAGTCCGATAACAATATTATATGCTCAAGAGAATTTTCGTCCGGGCTATATTATAACTAATGAGAATGATACTATATATGGTATTATTAATTTTCGCACAGCAGAACAGAATGCACGGGTTTGCAGTTTTCGAGCCGATACTTCTGAAATTATTCAGAGTTATATGCCGGGAGATATTTATGCCTATCGTTTTACGGATGACGGAAAATTTTACATAGTACGAACTGTAACTATTGACAATACCTCTCAGCAAGTTTTTCTCGAGTATTTGGTTAAAGGGATTATCAGTCTTTATTATTACAGAGCTCCTGCTTCTTTACACTATTTCTTCGAAGATGAAAACGGGCGGCTTATTGAAGTGAAAAACAAAGAGACAGCTGTGAAAATTGATAGGGTACCGGGCATTAAAAAAGATCGACGCTATATCGGTATTATGAGCTTATTGTTTAAGCAAAGTGAAAGAATAAAAAAGCAACTTCCTAAAATTCGTTTGGATAAAGAAACACTGAGTCGGATAACAAAGGAATACCATAGTGAGGTTTGTCATACAGGTGAGGAGTGTATAGAGTTTGAATATAAACCGGATACTCATTTCTTTCAGTTCGGCTTTATGTTTTCTGCTGGTATACGGGCGCATTCTTTTTCATCAAAGGCAGTATCGGATTATTGGTCGACTTTGAACATTGTGTCCGATGATGTGAAAAGTGTAATTCCGGCGGTTACAGCACAATTAGATGTACATATTCCACGTTTGACCGATTATGTCAGTTTGCAATTCGGAGCAGAACTGAGTCGGTTAAAAGGGTATAATGAATTCCAAACAAAACATACTTATAATAAGTTTGATATCAGTGCACTCTTTACGGATATACGTGCCGGGATTTCTTTTAGGCTTTGGCGTACACGTATTTATCCGACAATTGGAGGTGGCTTTTGTGATACTTTTTTGTGGAATGTGAAAGCTGATAATTTACGTAAGGTTGTAGTGGGTGAAGAAGAGCAAATGGATGATATTGCTTTCTCTGACAAGTTAAGTAAGAATTATATTGGTCTTTATATAAATGCAGGAGTTACGTTTTCTTTGAAAAAGGGTGCTGTTTTCGTACAGGGATTGGTGGAACAAAGGAAGAATTCAGGGGATAAACTTTCTACTTGGGGTGGTTGTGTAGGATATCGATTTTGATACATATGGCACAATTTATTGGGGTGGTACAAGAGTATAATCTCTTATTATATAAGAATATATACTTTTGTATGTCAAATGTCTGTACTTTTAGTATGCAAGGATTTAGAATTTTATAAATGCTGATTATCAATGTATTATATTCTTTCAGGTCGTTTTTAATATTGAATATGAATAGGGGTATTGGTGAAGTTGATTCATTGACAATTACAAGTAGAATGATATTTCTTCCAATGAAATTTTCTTTCAAGAAAAGATTAGCCTCTTTATGCATTAGACTATTGCAATCCAGTTGACTGACTATACTATTTATCCGATTCAAAATTTTGAAAAGCGTAGATTATTATTATATTATACTTCTTGTTGTTATTTCTCTAATGATGCTGTGGCGGGTGTATGGGGTGGATTTCATATTTCCTAAAACTAAATAGTTGTTAATTTCGCTTTCGAACTCTGAACTAAAATTTGATATATTATGTTGTTTAAAATGAAAGCGAGTTCTACTTCGGTTTTAAAAATCGAATAAAACGGAGAGTGAGATTTATAAAATGAAATAAATTGTTCGTTTTCTAAAGTTTTGAATGCTAAATTTATTAATTCATGTAGCTTTATGAAAATATAGAATTAAAATCTATTAATAGATTCAGTCATTGAATATATGCTGTGTAAGCATTTGACTTTTACTCTCAAAATAAAAATCCCATTTAGGGAATGTATGATATATTTATTGTATAACCAACTTAACACATTTTAATTATGAAAAAATTTATTATTGTATCTGCTTTTGTATTGGGAGCATTTACCGCAAGTGCCCAAAACGACCAGACTGCTCTTCAAGGAACTAAATTTGGTGATAACTGGTCTATAG
>ERZ860388.429-NODE-429-length-34331-cov-6.008519_pt1 | contig 34331 bp, 30 predicted proteins | sample MGYA00509978_ERZ860388 | MGnify/ENA primary metagenome ERZ860388 (study PRJEB30046, sample SAMN00715225) | human gut metagenome | study: EMG produced TPA metagenomics assembly of the A metagenome-wide association study of gut microbiota in type 2...
CCCTGCACAATACTACAAATTTCTCGTATAACTCATTGGCAAGATCCGGCTCACAAGCGTGTACAAAGCTTGGTCTGTTGCCTTTCCTGCAATCCGCATATAATGTAAACTGGCTTACAATAAGCATTTCTCCACCTACATCATTAATTGAGAGATTAGTTTTTCCATTCTCATCTGCGAATATTCTCATTTTGCATATTTTATCAGCAAATGGCACAAGCATATCCTCTGTGTCACCTTCGCCTGCACCAAACAGTATAAGATAGCCTTTGCCTATACTTCCTATAACATTACCATCAACTTTTACACTTGCTGAATTAACTCTTTGTATAACGAATTTCATTATATTTCTCCATTTTAACAGTACTTAACCGTATTTCTAAAATATTATTTCTGTATTTACTAAACATCTGCTTAACTATACGATCTGTTCTATTTAACTCTGTACTTTCTCTTATCCGCTAACATTTCCTTTATTACCACTGGATGAAATAATAATAACATCGGAAATAATTCAAGTCGTCCTGCAAGCATATCAAATATAATAACTATCTTGCTTAATATGCCGAAATGTCCAAAGTTCTGTGTTGGACCTGCAAGTTCAAGACCTGGTCCAATGTTATTAATTGTAGCTGCTACCGCTGTAAAGTTAGTTGTCAGATCTTTTCCTTCTAATGAAACAAGGAATACTGATACAACAAATGTTAATATAAATGTTATCATATACACATTTACAGAACGTATAACCTCGTGTTCAACCGGTTTTCCTTCAACCTTAATCTTCTTTACGCTTCTAGGGTGGATATAAGAGTTAAGCTCTTTAATAATTGTCTTAATAAGTATTACAAATCTTGAAACCTTAATACCACCGCCTGTACTTCCCGCACATGCACCAACAAACATAAGCAATACAAGTATTGTTTTTGACGTCTGTGGCCACAAGTTAAAGTCTGTCGTTGAAAATCCTGTTGTCGTTATAATTGAACCAACCTGAAATGCCGACTTGGCAATTGCATCCCATACACCAGAACACATAGAATAAACATTAATTGTGATAGCTGTAATTGCTGCTAATATTATTCCAAAATATACCCTTACTTCTTCCATACTAAGTGCTTTCTTAATACTTCCAAAGAACAGAAGATAGTAAGCATTAAAATTCACACCAAACAGTATCATAAATATCGTGACAATCCACTGTATAGCCACAGAATAACTGCCCATACTGTCATTTTTAATACCAAAACCACCTGTACCAGCTGTTGCAAATGATGTATTAACCGCATCAAACACCGGCATCTTAGCCATAACAAGTATTATGAATTCAAGTAATGTAAGTCCAAAATATATAATATAAAGTATTCTTGCTGTATGTCTTACCTTAGGTACAAGCTTGCCAACTGATGGTCCCGGACTTTCTGCCCTCATAAGATTAATATTAGAACCACCACTGAGTGGCACAATCGCAATAATAAATACAAGAACACCCATACCACCTATCCAGTGTGTAAAGCTTCTCCACATAATACTGCAATGTGACAGGCTCTCAACGTCACTTAATATACTCGCACCAGTCGTTGTAAAACCCGAAACTGTTTCAAACAAAGCATCAATAAACGATGGAATCTCTCCAGTTATCATAAATGGAAATGAACCTACAATTCCCATAAGTATCCAGCTTAAAGATGTCGCTATACAGCCCTCTTTTAGATATATGATGTAATCTTTAGGCTTTCTTATTGTCAGAAACATACCTGCAATAAGGCTTAATACTGCTACAATTACATACGCAATTCCCTGACTTTCGTGATATATAAGTGCAACAAGACAAGGAAGTGCCATAAGCACTCCCTCTGTTTTAAGTATGCAACCAAGAATGTATATAATCATTGTTCTATTCATATCTATTTTACCTGCTTACACCTATCTTACAATATCATCAATATCTGTAAATCCTGTATTCTTAGTTACTATCATTACTGTATCGCCGTCTTCAATCTCATCATTACCTGTAGGAATAATAATACGTCCATTGTGATTGATAAATGAGATAAGTACATCTTTCTTTAACTTCAGATCCTTAATAGGTACTCCAGATACCTTTGAATTCTCCTCAACAATGAATTCAATTGCCTCAACCCTTGAATCAAACATATGATAAAGAGTCTCTATATTACTGCCCATTGAATTCTTCTTGGCTCTTACATATGCAATAATTGCTTCTGATGTAATATATTTAGGATATACAAGGCTTCCAAGATCAAGATTATTAATAACCTGCTTATAATTAACCCTGTTAATCTTAGTTACAACCTTAGCCTTTGATACCTGCTTTGCATAAAGTGTCAGCATAATATTTTCTTCATCTATTCCTGTAAGTGGAATGAATGACTGAACTGTTTCTATGCCTTCTTCCTTCAATATATCCGGGTCTGTGCCGTCACCATTAATAATTATAGCTTTAGGAAGCTTAACACTTAAGCTTTCACAGTTCTCTTTTTCCTTTTCAATAATCTTTACTGAGATGCCCATATTAAGAAGCTCTTTAGCAAGATAATATGCTGCCTTGCTTGCACCTATAATCATAGTATCCTTAACCTGCCTGGTTGCTAAGCCTATCTGCTTAAGAAAATCTCTTGCAATATGACGTTCTGAAACAAATGAAACTACATCGCCTGACTGAAGCACGAAATCACCGTTAGGCATATATACTTCTCCGTTTCTTTCAACTGCACATATAAGAATATCATTAGTAATATTCTTACCAAGATAAGCTAAGCTAAGGCCATTCAGAAGATTACCCTCTGGTACTTTGAATTTGACAAGCTCTGCCTGTCCATGTGCAAATGAATTAACCTCAAGTGCAGTTGGAAGATATAATATACGTGCAACCTCTCTTGCCGCTTCAAGCTCAGGATTTATTATAAGGGCAAGACCTAACTTCTCTCTTAAATAGCCTGTTTCCTCACTGTAATCCGGTGTACGGACTCTTGCTATTGCCGCACATTTGCCAACTCTCTTGGCTACTGTACAACATAAAAGGTTAAGCTCGTCCGAATCTGTAACCGCAATAATAAGATCTGTTTCTTCAATACCAGCTTCCATCTGTGTTGAATAGCTTGCTCCGTTACCTACAAGTCCCATAACATCATAGGTATTGGTAATATCCTGTATCTTCTCTGCTTTCTTATCTATAACAGTTATATTATGTCCTTCTTTACTTAACTGGGCAACAAGATTCGCACCTACCTTGCCACAGCCTACTATTATGATTTTTAAGCCATTTTCCTTCTTACCTAATCCAAACATAATATCTCCATTCGTGCCTTTTCAAAGTACGCCCATCAGGGCTAAGCACTTATCTCCATTCTCTAATTATAAAGCCTTCTTTATTGCCTCAAAGAGGTCATCATATTCTTCAAATGCTTCAAGCTGTGGATAATCTGCCTTAATCTGGTCAGTTGTTCTGAATAGGAAACCAGCCTTACTAGCCTGAATCATACCTAAGTCGTTGTGGCTATCACCACTGGCAATTGTTTCAAAGCCAACAGACTGAAGTGCTTTAACTGTTGAAAGCTTAGACTGTTCACAACGCATTTTAAAGCCTGTAATTGTTCCGTCCTTAGCTACTTCAAGGGTATTACAGAATATAGTAGGCCAGCCGAGCTTCTTCATAAGAGGTGCTGCGAACTGTGTAAATGTATCACTAATAATAATAACCTGTGTTGTTTCTCTTAACTTATCAAGGAATTCCTTAGCTCCTGGAAGTGGATCTATCTTTGCAATAGTTTCCTGTATCTCTTTAAGTCCAAGACCATGTTCCTTAAGAATTCCAAGTCTCCAGTTCATAAGCTTGTCATAATCAGGTTCGTCTCTTGTTGTTCTTGTAAGCTCTGGAATACCGCTTTCCTTTGCAAATGCTATCCAGATTTCTGGAACTAATACTCCTTCAAGATCTAAACATACTATATTCATACTCATATTTGCCCTCATTTCCGTGTAGTATACACATTTTCTAAATAATATCAAGATTGGATTATAACACAATAATCTTAATTGGTGAACACCTTTTAACATATAAGCTTACAATATAAGCTTTATTTCGCTAGTTTTGCTATAAGCTCAAGATTGTCCGCTATATGTATGTGCTGTGGACAATTCTTCTCACATCTGTGACATTTAACACAGTCTGAAGCCTTTCCCTTATTATATATAAGCCTCTGATAATACATATTGGAAAAATTGTCATTGATGCAATAATTATTATAAAGTGCAAACAGTCCTGGAATATTAATATTCTTAGGACAGACCTCCATACAATATCCACAGGAAGTACAAGGAATTGCTGTTTTTTTGTTAATTATGGCTACAACCTCTTTAAGAAGCTCCTTTTCCTTATCGTTAAGCGGCTGTGGACTTGCCATAATCTTAGTATTGTCAAGCACCTGCTCACAATTGCTCATTCCACTAAGCACCATAAACACACCATCAAGATTAGCTGCAAACCTTAAAGCATACGAAGCTGGCGAGGCTTCCTTGTTATATTCCCTTAAAATATTCTCTGCTTCCTTTGGAAGGTTCGCCAGTGTCCCGCCCTTAACAGGCTCCATTACAGCTATTGGCTTATTATGCCTTCTTGCTGTTTCATAGCATAACCTTGACTGGATAATATCATTTTCCCAATCAAGATAATTAATCTGAAGCTGAACGAAATCAACTTCAGGGTGATTGGTTAATATCATATCAAGGAACTGTGCATCATCGTGAAATGAGAAGCCGAAATTCTTAATCTTACCCTCGGCTTTCATCTTCTTAGCAAATTCAAAGCCACCCCACTTGTCCGTATTATAATATCTGTCCCTGCCCATATTGTGCATAAGGTAGTAATCAAAGTATCCAACGCCTGTCTTTTCAAGCTGTTTATTAAAATATAACGGATACTCCTCACCTGATTTTATAAGCACTGTAGGCATTTTATCAGCAAATACATACTTGTCTCTGTCATATCTGTCAACCAAAGCTTCCTTTAACGCTGTTTCTGACATCTGGTCGTGATACGGAAATGCAGTATCAAAATATGTAAATCCTGCTTCCATATATATATCAACCATACGCTTTAACTCATCCATATCAATTGATTGTTTATCATCTGGATTGATTAACGGAAGCCTCATCGCTCCAAATCCGAATTTATTCATTGTAATTCTCTCCTGATTGTTAATTCTCTTTTGATATTTTATTTTGTTATACTATTTATCTTTTCTTGTTTTACTTAATTATATTGTGCTGTTACTGCTATAAATAACCATATATACATCCACAATATTAATCAACTCTCTTATTGCCCCAGAAGAATAATGCAACTGTTCCAGGTCCTGTGTGGCTGCCTATTGTTGTACCTATATTATTAATCTCCACCCTGCCGTTAAGCTTAGGGAATTTTTCCTCTATAAGCTTTGCAACAGCTTCTGCATCTTTTCTGCACGCTGACATTGATATGTAGCATTTTCCATCGTAATCAAGTCCATTTTCGGCATTATTAATCATCTTATCAACAGTTGCTGCAATAACCTTCTTCTTAGTACGGATTTTCTCTCTAGGTATAAGCTTTCCCTCAAAATTAACATTGAGCAGCGGGCATATATTAAGAAGATTACCCACGAAACCTGACACCTTTGACACTCTTCCACCTTTTATAAAAAATGTAAGATCTGTCGTAAAGAACCAGTGATTAACCTTTAATCTGTTCTCAATAACCCAGTCCTTTAACTCATCTATACCCATACCTTCATCTTTTAAATCAGCAACCTTATCCATAAGCAGCCCGTATCCGGATGAAGCCGCAAGTGAATCAATTACATATATCTTTCTGTCTGGATATTTCTCTTTAAGTGTTTCCGCCGCTATATTAGCAGAATTAATTGTTCCGGATATGCCTGATGAAAGTGTAAGATGAAGTATATCTTTTCCTTCTTTTAAGAATTCTTCAAAATATGCCTCATATTCATCCACATTTATCTGTGATGTCTTAGTATCAGCACCTTCTGACATAGCCTTATAGAAATCATCCAAGTTCATTGTCTTCCCTAAGTCATCCATATAAGCTGCTCCGTCCAGCTCATAATGGAAGCATATATAATGTATATCTCTCTTATTAAAATGTTCCTCTGTTAAATCTGCTGTAGAACAACACGAAATAATATAATCACTCATAACTAAGCCTCCATACATATTATAAATATTTGTATACACAATAATTTTATTATATATCATATCTTATGTCCATTGATTTATTATATTTCATCTGATATTATTATCCTTAATAAACATTTGATTAATTATAAGGTCAGTAACCATAAACCTGCCTTATTTAACGAGGATAAATATATGCTTACATATTCTTTTAATAATAGAAACAAAAAAAGCCTTTACGAATATCTGTACACCTGTATTAAAGATGATATTATATCCGGCAAATTAACACCCGATACAAAGCTTCCTTCCAAGAGAGATTTTGCCAAAAATCACGGAATAAGCGTCGTAACTGTTGAAAATGCTTACGGACAGCTTCTTGCAGAAGGTTACATATATTCACTTCCTAAAAAGGGATTTTATGTATCGGAGATTAATAATAATTACAATACAATAAATAATCATTCTTTCAAGAATACCGCATTAAATAATATTTCAAGCAGTAACCAGCCTTATAATGTGAATAATAATGTGGGTGCTTCCCTGGAAAATGTAGCTGTCAACCTTGTATACAGCCACACCCCTAAAGATAATTTTCCATTTTCAATATGGGCAAAGCTTATGCGTCAGGTACTTACATATGAGGGCGATGATGCACTCAATGTTCCACCTACCGGCGGCGTTATGAAACTGCGATGTGCAATTGCACATCATTTATATGAATTCAGGGGAATTACAGTAAATCCTGAGCAGATTATTATTGGTGCTGGAACTGAATATTTATATGGGCTTATCGTCCAGCTTCTTGGACGTGACCTTGCCTACGGACTTGAAAATCCAAGTTCCAGAAAAATCGTAAATATATACCGCTCATTAGGTGTCAAGGTCAACGCACTTGATATGGATGATGAAGGTGTAATACCTGACAGCATTGGACTTGCGAATTCCCAGATAATACAGATATCTCCGTCACACCATTTTCCTACTGGTATAGTTACATCTATAAGCAGAAGATATGGTCTGTTACAATGGGCTAACAACTCACCCGGCAGATTCATAATAGAGGACGACTACGACAGTGAATTCCGACTCCAGGGAAAGCCAATACCATCACTCTTTTCAATAGATGCCACAGACAAGGTAATATATTTTAATACATTTACTAAAAGTCTTGCTTCAACTATAAGAATCAGTTACATGGTTCTTCCTGTGCCACTCCTTGAACGCTTCAAACAGCAGCTTGGCTTTTATGCCTGCACAGTATCTAACTTTGAACAATATACACTGGCTCATTTTATTGATGACGGCTTTCTTGATAAACACATTAACCGTATGCGCAATCACTACCGTGACATAAGGGATAATCTTATAGGTCTGCTTATGAAAAGCAGTATCAAAGACCGTATTAACATATATGAAGAGAATTCAGGACTACATTTTCTCCTAAAATACAATACAGAATTAACTGATGAGCAGTTAAAACAAAAAGCCAGCAAGAAAGGACTCCTCATATCATTTCTTTCTGACTATATAACTGGAAACAGCTATTCACCTGATAATTATTCGCATATAGCAATTGTCAACTACTCTGGAATATCTATGAACGATGTCGCTATTACTGCGAAATTGCTTGAAGAAATATGCTTATAAATAATTACTTAATGCAATACATATTGGTGGAATATATCTATTAATAACAAATATTCTCTTATAAAAATAATGGTGTCACACGAATGAACTATTCACTGTCTTACTGACATTAAATAATTCATTTTATGTGACACCCTGTTATTATTCAGAATAAAACCTATAACATCCACGTCCCGAGTTCTTGGCTTCATATAACGCTTTATCTGCACACTGGTACATATTATAATAATGCAAACCACAATTAACAGATAAGCTTATTCCCATACTTACGCTTATCTTATAACCATCGTACTCATCTGTTACATAATTAAATATTCTCTTCACGATATCTTCGATATTATCGCTGTCTTTATATTCAATATATACAACGAACTCATCGCCTCCATACCTTATCGCTATATCCTGATCTTCCCTTGTACATTCTGCTAATCTCTTGGCAACATATTGTATAACACAGTCGCCAAAATAATGGCCATAAGTATCATTAACTAATTTAAACGAGTCTATATCAAATATAACAAATGCCGAATACATATGGGCACTGTTATCAATCCTGCTCTTTATAAGCAATTCTCCAGTAACGTGATTATAAAGACCTGTAAGCAGGTCAAGTGATGCCTGCTTTTCAAGACGTTGTTTCAAATACTCCTGTCTATATCTTTCTGTAACATTTCTTAAGCTTATAATTCCTAAAATATCATCTGTAAGCTTGTCCTTTGACAGATATACAGACTTATCAATCCACATCTCCGTATCCTGTGTATCCATTGTCCTGTAATCAATAGATACAGTAGTATTACCATTATTAAATAGCTCGATAATCTTCTTTGACGTCGCAAGCTTTAAATAATCTTCAATTGTATCTTTGGAAACCCTTTTCTGCCACCTTCTGCAATATTCATCATAAGAACTAGATGTACTAATACCTACTGTATCAAGTGCACTATACATTTTATTATTCTTTCGCTGATATATGCCATTTTCTATTGTATCTTTTGAAAAATTAACCTGATACATAACAATTGACTCTGACATAAGTGCGTCTTTATACTGCTCTGTTGTCTGCAAAAGCTTTCTAAGTTCAGCATTTTTACGCTTTATTATCTCATAATATTCATATCTGTGTGATACATCACGTTCTGTCACTGTTATCTGGTTAAATGTCTTATCATACATAAGTGTCACTAATATCCACTTATATTTACCATCATACATAAGTCTTACATCAAGCTTTTTCTTAAATTCATCGTTACTGCCAAAGCCTTTAACTGCCTCTACTGATATTAAATCTAACAGCCTGCCTCTGTCCTCATAATGACATCTGTCAACCATTCTCTGAACCCACTGTTCTAACTCTACATTACCGTCTTTCTTAAACTTATTACCCCTATTATAAATACACAGAACACTATCATTATCAATATCAATCTGATAAATCCCCTCATATTGGGTTGACAGCATTGTAAGTATTCTGTCTTCCAGCTCTAAATCATTCTCCATTGAAGTTCTCCATTCCAGCACTGTACACCTACAGCACTTGTTTAACTTGCAAAAAACAAGCTTTTATTCTTCATTATTATTCGACCATTTTCTACGAAACTCTTAATTGAATATACAATATCACATATTGGAGAAAATGTCACGCTGGCATTTAATGTTTTAATGAAACTTAATATAGAATTTTATGACATTAAATTCCCTATTATATAAAAACTGCCGCCAGTGTAATACTGACGGCAGTAATAATAAGCTATCCAATTAACTGTACCATTAATTCTGATACTGTATACTACTCATATACCAGCTTATGATTAACCAAAGTATCTCTTTAAAAGACCTTCAAATGCCTTACCGTGTCTAGCCTCATCTCTAGCCATCTCATGAACTGTGTCGTGAATTGCATCAAGATTAGCAGCCTTAGCTCTCTTAGCAAGGTCTGTCTTACCTGCTGTAGCTCCATTTTCTGCTTCCACTCTCATCTCAAGGTTCTTCTTAGTACTGTCTGTTACAACTTCACCGAGAAGCTCTGCGAACTTAGCTGCGTGTTCAGCTTCTTCCCAAGCTGCCTTTTCATAGTAAAGACCTACTTCTGGATAACCTTCTCTGTGAGCAACTCTAGCCATAGCAAGATACATACCAACTTCTGAGCATTCACCATTAAAGTTAGCTCTTAAATCTTCAATAATATCTTCGCTTACTCCCTTAGCAACTCCTACAACGTGCTCAGCAGCCCATACCTTGTCATCTCCCTGAGCTAAGAACTTGTCTGCTGGTGCCTTACATACTGGACAGACATAATCTGCTGGAAGTGACTCTCCTTCATAAACATAACCGCATACTGTACATACATACTTCATAATCTTAATCTCCTTTTCTTGTTTAATTTATTAAAAATAGTAATTATTACTGTTTGTGAGTTTAATATAACACTACTTATTTCCTTTGTCAAGCAAAATAGTAATAATTCCTATTAATATTTTTACTTATCTATACACTCAGAACATTCTCCATAGAAAAATGTCACATTTCCCTGAATTGTACCATCAAAATTCTTTGCCGCCGCTTCATTAAAATTCTTCTCAACTTCCCTTGAGTCAAAGTTCAAATCCATAACTTTGCCACAATTCACACATTGAAAATGGTAATGTGGGTTCACGTTGCCGTCAAAATGCACCGAACCATCACTACACGGCACTTTCATAGCCATTCCATTGTCTACAAGGAATGTAAGATTTCTGTATACAGTTCCAAGACTTATGTTAGGAAACTCTTTACTGACATTATCATAGACAACCTCTGCCGTAGGGTGGTCTTTTCTTGACATCAAAAAGCTCCTGATTGCATCTCTTTGTCTGCTTCTTTTTACTGTTGCCATATTGTAACTCCTCTATTCAAATTACATTAAATAAATATTGTTATTATATACTTTTACTTGTTTAATACTTTCTATAGTGCACAATATCCATTTGATAAATCACGCTCATTATTGGTTTCATATCAAAAATGATACACCAATAATAGTAATCACTACTAATATTAGTGTATCATTTTCTATCAAAATGTCAACTTATTTTATTTATTATTTTTTTGATTTTTATAATAATATTCTACAAGCCTTGTTTTTATTTATGCCTTCATCATTCCAGACATAATACAGCTTCCCTTTGCACCACACTCCTGTACTTCCTGCCTGCGGCCGCCATCTATGTTAATTCCACCAATGGCATATACCGGAATATTAACATTTTCGCATACTGCTTTCAGAAATTCCAGGCCTCTTGGTGGAACACCTCTTTTACAATCCGTACTATATATATGTCCTGCCGTAATATATGAAGCACCAAGTTCTGCCGCTTCAATGGCTTCCTGAACTGAATGGATTGAACAGCCTGTTATAGCTACGTTACTATCTTTAAGCTGATTATGATATTTTCTTAGATTATCAATTGACAAATGTATCGCATTAATACCAGTCTTTTCTGCCACTGCAACATATGTATGCAATATCAGTCTTACATTATATTTCTTACAGACCGGATACACATCTGCAGCAAGTGCAGCATATTCAGCCTCATTCAGGTCCTTTTCTCTTAGAATAACAGCTGCTGGATAAAGCTTGCATACTCTATCTATCTGTTCTAAAAATGGTCTGTCACAAAGCCTGCGGTTAGTAATTGCAATCACGTCCTGCATAATTCCTAATCTCCTTAATCTTAATCAGCCACAGTATATATAGTCACTCATAACTGGCTGTAGTCCGATTTTTACAAGGTCATCATATACCTGCTTAACATCTCTTCCGTCTGATATTTCAAACTGCTCATCACCTCTGTCTTTTTCTTCTATATCTTCTGAATGGCTTCCTATGCCCGTGCTTACACCTGCTGATATTTTAGTTGCCGCTATATTCATAAGATTATCACGTACACGGGCACACTCTCTTGTAGATACTGTTATACTGGCAAATGGCATAAATAATCTGTATGCTGTTACGACCTGCAGCAACTGTGCTTCGTGTACATCTTTAGGATTAATTCTATCATTATTGATTATTGGACGTAATCTTGGACAGGAAAATGCTATCTCTGCATGTGGATATTTGCGTTGTAACAAATATGCGTGCATACCTGTAGCAAAAGCATCTTTTCTAAAATCATCAAGTCCTAAAAGTGCAGCAAAACCAACTCCTCTCATACCGCCCTTTAATGCACGCTCTTGTGCATTAAGCCTGTATGGAAATACTCTCTTGTGTCCTGCAAGATGAAGTGTCTCATATTTGTCTGAATTGTAAGTTTCCTGAAATACAGTTACATAGTCAGCACCACATTTATGAAGATAAGCATACTCATCTGAATTCATAGGATATACTTCAAGTCCAACAACCTTGAAATATTTTCTTGCTATTTTACAGGCTTCTCCTATGTATTCCACACTTGACATTTTCTTGCTTTCACCTGTAAGAATAAGTATCTCCTGCAAGCCTGACCTTGCAATTGCTTCCATTTCTTCCTCTATTTCCTGTGCATTAAGCTTGGCTCTCTTAATCTTGTTGTGGCAGTTAAAACCACAATATATACAATAATTCTCACAGTAATTAGCAATATATATAGGTGTAAAAAAACATATGGAATTACCAAAATGTCTTTCTTTCTCATCCTTGGCTGCCTGTGCCATCTGTTCAAGATACGGAAGTGCAGCTGGTGATAAAAGAGCAGCAAAATCCTCTGGTGTCCTGTTGCTTTTATTGATAGCATTAAGAACATCCTTTGCTGTATATTTATCGTAGTCATAATTGTTCATAGCATCTATAACTTTTTGCTGTATATCTGACTCAAGTACTTCCATATCTGGAAGATATTCCATATGGTTAGTTCTGTTTTTCTTCAAATCTTCTCTTATTTCATCACTCAATATACTTTCATTGATGTGCATATCTTTGCTGTCGCTCATAATTATCCTCGTTTCTGTAATCTATTGCATTATTATTCGTGTATATAGCCTGTTAATGGAGATGAGGCACTTGCACCGTCCTTCTTTACTCTTCCAAGGCCTGAAAGATAAGCTTCACGTCCTGCATTTATTGCATTCTTAAATGCTGATGCCATCGCTGGAATATCTCCTGCTGTCGCTATAGCTGTATTAGCCATCACCGCAGCTGCACCCATTTCCATAACTTCACATGCCTGTGATGGACGGCCTATACCTGCATCTACAATAATTGGAAGGTCAATTTCGTCAATAAGTATCTGTATAAAATCTTTAGTGCATACACCTCTGTTAGAACCAATTGGTGCTGCAAGCGGCATAATACAGGCAGCTCCTGCATTCTGCATATCTCTTGCTGCATTAAGGTCTGGATACATATATGGCATTACTACAAAGCCTTCTTTGGCAAGTATCTCTGTTGCTTTGGCTGTTTCGTAGTTGTCTGGAAGAAGATATTTAGTATCTCTTATAACTTCTATCTTAACCATATCACTGTGGCATAATTCTCTTGAAAGTCTTGCAATTCTTACAGCTTCTTCTGCATTTCTTGCACCTGATGTGTTAGGGAGAAGCTTTACATTTTCTGGAATATAATCAAGAATATTGGCAATTCCGCCATCGTTGGCTCTTCTTAGTGCAAGTGTTACTATCTGTGCTTCTGCCTGTTTTACAGCAGCATCTATTAATTCAAGGGAATATTTTCCTGAACCTAAGATGAATCTTGATGTGAATTCGTATTTTCCTAATTTGAATGTGTCGTTGTTGTTCATTGTTTTGTCCTCTTTTCTTTTTGGTTATTTATTGGTAGGGGTTGTTGGGTGGGGTTAATGACGGAAGGTTATTGACCGCCGCCCATAAATGTAAGGATTTCTAAGGTGTCATCGGGTGACAGGGTTGTGGTAGGGTAGGACTCTTTCGGGATTATGACCTCGTTGAGTTCGACTACTACATGGATTGGGTTGTAGTTGTGGGTGGTGAGGAAAGTGGTGATTGTGGTTGATGTAGGGATTTGGGTGGGTTTGCCGTTGAATTTTATTGTTATCATTATTGGTCCTTCTTTCTTTTGGGATTGGGAGAGTGAATTTTTTCTTGGGGAGGACGGACGACACTTGGAAGCTTTGCTTCCTCTGTCTGCGGGTCGCTGACGTGGGAGGGGGAATTAGCTTTGTCGGACGACATTTGGAAGCTTTGCTTCCTCTGTCTGGGAGTTGCTGACTGAGGGGATAAGGTTTGCTGGGTGGCGTCCCTCCACTGTTTTTGCGTAAGTAGCGCGTTCCAGAGCTTTGCTCTGTCACTGTCGCGGTGCTCCTCGAATACGCTAACAAAGCCTCTTGCTCACTTCTGCAAGCAGAGTTCGGCAAGTGTCTTTGTTAGTGTATTCTCATCGCTACTCACGCAAAAAAGAGTTCACGAAAGGAAGCGCCGGTGGTGGTGCTCCCCTTCGTGAACTCTTTGAAATTCACTCTATTTGTTTTTTATTTAATTGTTTATTACTATATCACTTGTTGGAATATTTTGCAACATTAATCTTCTTTGTTGGTGATTTCGTCTATTAATTCTATGGACTCTTTTATCATATTATCGCAGTGTTCCTTCTTTACTCCGCCTTTCTGGGCGTTGTTTCTTAGAAGGTCTACGCAATCTGTTAAGCCATCGTGGTTGGCAGCTATTCTTTTTCTGAATTCTGTTATTACGGCAGGGGAGTCTATTCCTTTTGCACCTAATACCATAAGAGCACTTGTTATTGCTCCACAAGTGCCGCCGCATTTCATTCCGCCACCAAAGTTACAGCCTATTGCTGCTGCCTGCTGTTCGGTCATTCCTAATTCATCGGCGTAGGCTCTCATTATTGTCTGGGCACAGTTGCTTACCATTGGGGTTTCATTTCTTAACTGCATTGCTTTATCTATATGTCTATTCATTGATTGTCCTCCAATTACATTTTAGAATATTTAGTAAGTATTTCCTCAATCTGCATATTTATGCTTTCAGGAAATGTTCCTGAATTATTATCAGAAATTTTTATCCAAAAGTCAAGATTCTTGTATTTCACATTGTGTCTTGTGTTGTTCTTATCCTGCCTGGTGGCAATCTGGACTTTTACCTGTGCTCTTTTTTGTTCAAGAAGTGGAATTATTATGTAATATAGCCTGTCGTCCCTGAATGATATATAGCCTGCGGCATTTCCCGATTTAGTCTTTAAATATAGACGGTGATTTTTAAGTGATTGTGGGTATAGTGTCATACCCGCCCGTAAAAATGGGGCATTAGCTTGTATTTCAAGCATTGAGTCTATATAAAATATCTGTGCATTATTCTGCTTTACCGGTGTGATAAGTTCATTAAGTGTGTAGGTTGCATCTATATACTGCTGGGCTAAAAGGTATGCAAGCTGTGCTTTTATAACTGCCCTTCTTGTATCCGATATGCTTCCTTTCCTTCTGTTATCTATACCTGATAACAACTTATCACTGCTTTCTGATATACTCTTTATGAATAATGTAAAATCTTCTTCTATCGTCCAGATATATTTGCCTTTTGCTATAACAAAGCTTCCGGTAATATTTCCTCTTGCACCTTCTGCATAATGATATATATTACGGCTTGTATACGCATTATCATTAACAGGTGCATCCCAATTACCGCCATCGGAAGCATATGAATTATAGTCCTGATAATATTCTTCATCATATGTGTACTCTGATGAATATTTATCATCGCCGGAATTATTGAAATAATCGGACATTTTATTATCAGATAAATACTTAATAATAATTGAATATGCCTCATTAATCTCCTGCGCACTATATTGATATGTATTCTTCCCTGACTTTAATGAATCGGGATGCACCTTTAACATCAGTTTTCTATATTTTTTCTTAATCGCTTTTATATCAGCAGACCGGGGTACTGCTAATATTTTATATGCCTGTTCTACACTCATTTTCATAGGGTTATCCTGATATGCTCTTTCTATTGGTTACATATTTATCAACTCATTAAATTAACTATTGTAAGCCATAAATGTTTAGATTACGCATATGATAACACATACTTAGTCAAGCGTATATGTTTTTAAATCAAATTTCTTCTGAATAAAATCCACAAGATACTCAGCTGTACCCTCAATACCAAGAGAGCTGCTGTCTATCATTATAGTCTTGTGCTTAGGATCTGATGGGAGAAATCCTGCATAGTGCATATGGTAGTTATCTCTTGCCTCATCTACTGACCTTATCATCTTCTTGGCTTCTTCTTCGCTTAAATGCAGATCATTCACACAGTTCTTAACTCTCTGTTCATATGGAGCATAAATGTATATATGCACCGCATTTTCTTCATCAGAAAGGACAAAATCCGAACAACGTCCAACTATTATACAGCTTTCTCTCTCAACTAAGAATTTCATAATATTCTGCTGGGCTTCAAATATCCTGTCCTGCTCTGTACTTGACTGTGTTCCGAGAGGATACATCATTCTCTTATATGAATTAGTTGCTGTCTTTTTAACCTTTTCTTCAAGCTCATCTATCTGCGACACCGGAAGATTAAGCTTCTTAGCCGCCTGCTCCACTATATCCCTGTCATAATATTCAACTCCAAGCTTCTTACTCATAAGCTTGGCTATTGGACGTCCAAGGCTGCCAAACTGCCTTGCTATTGTAACGACATATTTCTTATCACTCATAACTGCCTCCGTTCTGAAATCATATTTGTTGTTTTATTATAATTTCTATATGTCTGAAATCATATTATAATTTTTTATATGTCATATTTCCAATTAACATTTTCTAATTAATCCCTACATAACTTACATAACAAATCCTAATACAAGGAAACCAATTATACTTATTCCAGCTCCTATAAGTACATATGGAAGCTGTGATACTGCGTGGTCAAAGTTATCAATACCTGAACCCTGTGAAGCAAGAACTGTTGTGTCGCAGTAGAAGCAAGCGTGATTACCAAATGCACAACCTGAAAGAATTGCTGCCATTATAAGTATTGCACTGGCTCCTACACTTGCACCAAGTGGAAGAAGTACAGGTGCAACAAGCGTACATACGCCCCACGCATTGGCTATCATAAATGCTAATATACCAGTAATGATAAATGCAAGCATTGGGAAAATCTTTGCTGATAATATTGGCTGTGTAATATCTATGAAGAACTCTGTCATCTGCATCTGGCTTGCAATTGTCTGGAATGTAAGTGCTGCTATAAGAAGAATTATAATAGGAAGCATATCTGCAAATCCTTTTACAAAATTCTCCCAGTATTCTGTAAATGTCATCAGCTTTTCTGCAAGATACATAACAAGTGTTACTGCAAGACATATAATCTGTGCTACTACAAGGTTACCTGTAACACAGGCTACAACTACAAGTACAAGCATTGGAACAAGGAAATTGAATATGTTGCCGTCCTGTTCGCCTTCGCCATCGTCCATATTGTACTTCTTACTTGCATCACTGTAAACCTTACCTGTTGTTGCAACTCTTTCATAAGCCTTCTTCATTCCGCCAAGCTTAGGAAATACACCTGCTGAGAAAAGAATTACAATAAGTAATGCAACTATTGGATATATACAAAATGGAATTGCTTTTATATAAGCTCCCATCCAGGTATTTGCACCAAGTGCCTGAACACTCTCCTGTGCGAAGAAGATAGCTCCAAAATATGCTGCCCAAGATGAGAATGGGAACATAACACAGACTGGTGAACCTGTACTATCCAGAAGATATGCAAGTGCTTCTCTTGGTACTTTTACTTTATCATATACTTTCTTCATTGCTGTACCTATTGATAATACATTAAGATAATCATCAATAAATATAATTACACCTAATATAAATGTTGTGAATAAAGTCTTTCTTTCGCTGTTACATATCTTTGAAACAATCTTTGCAAATCCAAAATGTCCCTTAGAGGCTGTAAGAAGTGCTATTATACTTCCAAACAAACCACATACAAGTATTAAGTATGCTTCATCACTCATAACACCTTCAAGTGTATTAACCCATTCGGTTATAAAATCCTGCTTATATAAAAATATTGCTCCTATAATTGAACCGCCTATAAGAAATGGCTCACATTTCTTAGTAGCTATAGCACCTATGACAATACCGATTACAATTATTACTGCTATAAGACCGTAACTCATAATCATTTCCTCCTGTTATATAAATATTTATTAATATCTGACGCGTCCAGCGGTACATTTTATATACCGCAAGATAAACAATGAATGTGCTTTAGTAATTTCTATTTCAGCCTTTACTGCCAGTTAGATTAACATTTTTACTAATACACAAAAAGGGGCTTCCGCTAATATTACCATTAGCAGAAGCCCCTTTGCTTCTTGTCTATGTTCAAGAATATATCACTAAGACATATATACTTCAACATTCTTTTATAAATATTTTATTGTTATGACTTCTAATAACAATCTTGTATTACTTCATTTGTTCTCACAGCACAAATGTCTATCTTACCTCAAGACATATCAAAGCATTCATAAACTCCAGACGTGTCATCGCATCATCAAAATTCCTGCCCGTAAGCTCAGTTATTCTCTGTATTCTGTACTTTACTGTATTACGATGCGTGAATAACTGTTCAGAAGCGTGAAGCAGGCTGTTATTGTTCCAAAGGTACGCTTTTAACGTCTGTAAAAGATTAGTATTATTCTCCTTATCATAGTCAATAATTATGCCTAATGTACTGTCAACAAAGTCCTGTATAAGCTTTTTATCTCCAAATTCAGAGAACAGGTTATATATTCCCATTTCTTCATACCAGAACACACTTCCATTAAGCTGTATCTTCTCCGAAAGGATTACACACCTTGAAGCCTCCGTAAAACTTTTCTGCAAATGTGATATTCCATTATATTCACGTCCAATTCCCATAACAAGCTTTATATCCGTATACCTGCCCTGCACATATTCAGATAATGCTTCGTAAGATTGATTAATAAGACCGTGTGTATCATCAGCATTTTCCAAACAATTAAAACAGCCAACTATGTTATTAGCATATCTTGATAAAATCAGACTTCCATTGTTCTGTGCAAAACTGTCCCTCAGCTTATTCATAATGAAATCATAATCAAAATTCTCTATCTTATTATCTGAATGAATATTAATCATAAACATACGGTTATTACCATTGATGTCATAGCCAGCTTCTTCAAATTTAATAGAAAATGCTTCTATATTGATGTCCTTTCCAAATATAATTCCTGAAAGAATATCATCACTTAATACATCTGAGTCTTTATTATACGCAATAGCGTGTCCGATTTCTTCAAAAATGTCAACAAGAGGAATTTCACCTGATATGACAAATATCGGAAAATCGTTAAGATTGGAATAGGATATTATTGTACTGCCTATACTGGCAATGTACTTATCGCCAACAAGAAGCAATGCACCTGCCATATCAAGCTTCTTAGCTTTCTTAATAACTGCTTGCAGATCAAAATCCTTACTCTGTATAACAGGCGTGCTTATAATCAAAAGCTCCTGTCCCTTTACCCACTTCGCAAAATTCATATTCTCAGGCTTATATACCCACCTTATTCTATTGGACAAACCACTCTTTCCTGCTATTATTCTGGCTTTCGCCATTGATGGGAGCGTAAGTAAATCTTTACATTGAAACATAATTACATCTCCTTGTGTTCTAATTATTAGATGTCTTAAGAATATCCAAATTATGACCATATAGGAATTCGTTAATTATTCTTATATTATACTCTTCTTTATTAATCATTATAATAATAGCTGCATCACGACTTACTTTAGAATATAATGGATTGCAACCTGCTATTTTTAATGCACGGTTAGTATGTACAAGATCCATTTCACACGCAATACATAATGCTATAACTCTGTCACGGCTTGGATTCCTGCGGCTGCCATTTAATATTCCATAAGCATATGTAGCTGGTATATCACTCTTCTTTACAACATCACTTAATTCAAGCTTATTCACTCCTATATATGAATTAAAATATTCCTCTATATTAGTATCTGTATCACTATTAATCCTGCTATTATAATCTTCAAACTGCTCTGCGGTTACTCCATCAAGTATTCTATCTAATTCATACGTTGATTTTTCATTCATAATATTAACTTCCTCTTGCATTTTTTATATTTACATTGTACATTTTACAAGTATACAAAGCAATTAATATTGGAGATTTATTTATGACACTAGAAGAAGAAAGCAGACTGTCTTTTTATAAAGAGCTTACAACCATTAATTCCAGAAAAAATGTAATGCTTGTACAGCATATTACAAGCAGGGAATTATTCGTTAAAAAGACTCTTGATATATACTCAAAACCTGTATATGACCAGCTTGTAAATACACATATTAATGGAATCCCCAATATCATAGAATGTATAAAAGATGGTAAGCAGCTTATTATTATTGAAGAATATATCAATGGAAAGACTTTAAGCCAGATAATTAACGAGCAGGGGCTTTTTAATGAGTATAAGGCGTATTACATCGCTGTTAAATTAGCTCATATTCTTGTGAATTTACAGGCCTGTATTCCTCCTATTATTCATCGTGACATTAAACCCTCCAACATCATTATTGATAAAAATGAACAGCTTTATCTTATTGATTTTAATGCTGCACGCCACGTTAATAATAATAATTATGAAGATACAAGAATGTTAGGTACTGTATATTTTGCAGCACCCGAACAATATGGATTTGGACAATCTGATGAACGGACAGACATATATGGATTTGGGGCAACAATCAATTATCTGATGACCGGTGACAAACCCGGTGCTGGAATTGCTAAATGCAATTATTCTGGTTTTTTGAAAAAATGCCTTATGCTTGATGCCATTAACAGGTATCAGTCAGCACTTGAGCTGTTAAATGCAATTAAATATATAGGTGCCAATAATGTATACAATAAAAATAATACATTTAATACCAGAACTATTCATAATAACACTACTAATTTTAATATTCCAAATATCAAAAGCAGAATAAAAAATACATTTTTTAATCACTGTAATAAATATATCAAAAAACAACAACTATTAAATAGTTCCTGGAAAAAATATCTTCCTCCGGGATTTAGAAGTTCCAATCCGGTTTACTGTATATTAGCTGTCATCTGGTACTTACTTATTATTTATATGACTTTTACACTCACTGTCGATACTAAAGATGGAATAAATGCTTCATTAGCTAAAACAATTCTCTACAGAATAACGATATTTATAATATTAATTATTGAAACACTATGGTATGGCAACTATCTTGATATACGAAGGAAATTACCCGGTATGAAAAATATAAATGCGCTAAGCTTTATATTAACTTATATATATGGACAGCTATTTTTATTTATCCTTGTATTATTGTTAGCAATTATACTTACATTTCTGCCTTTTATATAATCGGGCTGTAACTGGCTGTTAATTGATTCAATAAAACATACAATAATGTATAATTAATAAGTGGGTTACAGAATCAATCTGCACCCACTTCTATTATTTTATATTTACGCCATAAAATTACTCAGAACCTCGAAAGCCACTGGTGCTTTCTTAAACAGATATTCACCATTACGGACACTTGCAACAACATCGGCTCTTTCGCATACTGCCTCGAATTCACTCCTGGCATCAACAACGATAAAGTTAGCTGGCTTGCCTGCCTCAATTCCATATATATCCGATATATTCATAGTCTTAGCACCATTAACAGTTATAAGGTCAAGGCAGTTATCCATTTCCTCAAATGACATCATCTGTGCTATATGTATACCATTATCAAGCACGTTCATAAGATTACCATTGCCTGCTGGATACCAAGGATCTTGAATTGAGTCCTGTGCAAAGCATACATTTATTCCATTTTCATATAATTCCTTAACTCTTGTAAGACCTCTTCTCTTAGGATATGTATCCTGTCTGCCCTGAAGATATATATTCTCTGTTGGGCAGGAAATGAAGTTAAGTCCTGCTTTCTTGAAATTCTTCATCATTCTGAATGCGTAGCTGTTATCTACTGAACCTAATGAACAGGTATGGCTTGCTGTTGTCTTAGGTCCGATTCCTTCAACAATTGAAAGTGCTGTAAGAAGCTCCACAAACCTGCTCATTGGGTCATCACTCTCATCACAGTGTACATCAATAAGCTTGTCATACTTCACAGCTAATTCAACAACCTTATGGATTGATTTCTCACCAAATTCCCTGCAATACTCAAAATGTGGAATACCACCTACACAATCAGCACCCATTTTAAGTCCTTCTTCAACAAGCTTGTCGCCATCTTTGTAAGAATACATCCCTTCCTGTGGAAATGATACAATCTGGATTGTTACAATATCTTTTAATTCTTCCTTTAATTCAAGAAGTGCCTTTAAGGCTGTGAGGTTAGGGTCAGTTACATCAGCGTGTGTTCTTATGAACTGGACACCGTGTGACACCTCCATTTTAACTGCCTTTATTGCTCTTGCCTTTATCTCATCAATTGTTAAATCTGATTTAGTTTCACTCCACCTTTGAATTCCTTCAAATAATGTTCCTGTTCCGTTAGTTGCTCCCTGCTTTCTTGCTGTGAATACATAATCAAGATGAATATGCGGGTCAACATATGGTGGCAGTGTAAGCTTGCCTCCCAAATCCTCAATTTCACAATCACTATCTACATCTATATGTGGTGCAATTGCCTTAAATACTCCGTCCTCAACAAGTATTTCCTGTAATTCATTATATCCTTTTAACTTTGCGTTAATAAATTTCTTTCCAGCCATATTATACCTCTTTTCCTGCCTAAGATATTAACACTGAATTCAAATATCAAATGGCATTGATTAATATGGTCTGACTATAACAATCAATATAACAAACAACAAGCATTTGTTCCAAAGTAACAAGCATTTTATGCTGTTTTAACAACATTTTATAATTATATTTGTGCTGGGGATACATACCCATCATAACTTTTAATATAAATCCCTTAACAGCACAAAAAGAACACAAAAGGGATTTGGAAGGTGTATCCCAAATCCCTTTTATTTTAACTTTATTCTCTGTTATTATGATACATCTCTTTCTCCATATACATAAGCTTATCTGCCGCCTTTAATAATTCTTCTAAATCGTCAACATACTCTCTCCACAGAACTCCTATGGATATGCTTACTTGTTTATCCTGCATTATATTTTTCAAGGCTGTAATTCTTTCTTCATATTTATCACGCTCAATATTCTGCTCTATAATTACAAATTCATCCCCACCTATCCTGTAAGAATTATCCGGGAATACCATTTTGAATGTGTCTGCTGCTGTACATATGAACTTATCACCATTAGAGTGTCCATAATTATCATTAATTGCTTTCAGACCATTAAGATCTATGTAAGCAACTCCGACATTTTTAAGTCTCTGGTCTTTAGCCGCTTTAACAATGCTTATATATTTGTTACGATTGTACAAACCTGTAAGCATATCCCTGTAACTTAAATAACGCATCCTATCCTGCTGCACACGCTTTTCAAGACTATTAGTAACAAAATATTGTATAGAAGACAACAATGCCATATCCTCGTAATGATTAACCGGATTGTCCACTCCAAGAAATCCAATTATATTTCCATCTCTTTTTAATGGCACTGCAAGAAGTCTGTCTACGTTCTGTTCATGCAGCATATTGTATACAGGTTCTTCCTTTTGCTTGCTGATATCTGCTATATAATATGGCTTTTCCTCTTTAAAATTCTCCATCCATAAACTTACAATATTCATTGAAAGCTTTTGAAGCTTATCCTTCTTTGCTGTAATACTATCACTAACATACTCATAGGTGTTATCCATTGTATTATCATCGTAATTATTTTCAAAAATATAACATCTTTCCGCACCAAAATAATTATTAATAATTGCAAGAAGATTATGTATAGCTATGTTAATATCCGCTTCAGTTGTCAGTTCTGCTATACACTGGTTAAGCACCATAGATATTTCAAGTTCAGCCTCCGTCTTAATCTGCTTCTGTTCCAGATTGTCAAGTTTCCTGTTCTGTTCACCAATAACAGTTATATACATAACTATCATTGAATTACATATAGCTATATCAATCAGCGAAATTTCATAAAAGTAGAACTGTATTATTGCCGCTACAATTGGAAGAATAATATATGAACCGAGTGAAGAAATTGTAATATTGCTTAATTTCTTTCTGTATTCTATCAAAAATGACATCTCTACCATCATTCCTGTTACAGGTATAAAAATAGATATTATAAAACCTTCACTTCTATGATATACATTCTGTGCATCAAAATAGTAATACAAATCTGTAAACTGTGAAATAATAACCAGAGCTACTGCCACGGCACACAGTATATTTATAAATGTTGCTCTTTTTAAAGTTCTTTCTTCCTGTTCCGTAAAAATAAAACTGCACACATACCTGTGGAACAAATATAATATTATATTATTGTCAAGAAATACTATAAAATTACTTATCCTTACAATCCAATATCCAAATATACCCGTCCAACCTCTGAATATACAGGCGGTTGCATCACTGAGCAACAGAACAGCTGTTGCAAACTGCAAAAGTATCATCCACAGCCTCTTACGGCGGTCAAAATTCTTACTTAAAATCATTCCCATCCCTGCTATTAAGCAGAATACACAACCCCAGACCAACATAGCAATATTAACATATTGCACATCTAAATATGCCCTATTATTTCCAATTGTAATGCTTAACAACCTGTTAATGCTATACATAATATCTTCCACTTTGTCCACCTGATATACTTTAATTCATTAAATTACCCAATATGAGAAATAATATCACATTCTGGCGTCATTGTCATTATAAAATATTGTATTTAACAGCTTATTACACGTCCTGTTCTTGCCGTAACCCTGTGTGATATTGATATAACTGTTCTGTTTTCAGATACACCTTTAAGTGCTGTAAGAACATCTCTTTCTGTGTTGGCATCAAGATTGGCTGTTATCTCATCAAGTAAAAGCAGCTCTGGGTTGCCAGCTGTAGCTCTTGCTATGGATAACAACTGCCATTGTCCCTGCGAAAATACTTCCTGTGTACACTGGGTATCGTATCCATTTTCAAAGTTCATAATTGTATCGTGAAGTCCTGTAAGCTTTGCCGCTTTGATAACAGCTTCGTCAGATATGGACTTGTCATAAAGTGTAATCTGGTCTTTAATAGTTCCCGGAACCATATGAAATGACTGCTCAACATAACCGAATATTTTTCTCTTTCTGTTATCTGGTATCGCGGCTGAATTCATATCATTTATAAGGATAGAACCTTTCTGTGGCTTATACAGTCCTAAAAGCAGCTTGAATATTGTACTCTTACCTGCACCTGTCCTTCCTGACAGTGTAACCTGCTCTCCTTTGTTTACAACAAATGTCTTATCAGCTATTACAATGTGATCAGCCTCATATCCGAACGTTACATCATTGAACTGGACATAAGGTGTATCATTTTTACTATCAAACGTCTTTTCTGCCTGTAATTCTTCATTGTTATCTAGTACTGGAAGTTCAAAGAATTCATTTATTCTTCTCACGCCCGCAACTGCTGACTGTATCGTCTGGATTTCCATTCCAAGACTTTCAACTGGTGAGAATATCTGTGATATATAGTTAATAACTGCTACTGCTGTACCTGCTGACATACCAAAAAGTGTAAGGACTTTGGCATTGCCTGAGGCTGAAAACAACATAACTACCGCCACTACAACTGCATTTAATATAAGAATAACTGGTGAATATACAGCATCGTAGAAGTTGGTCTTTTCCACAGCTTTGTAGCTGTCGCTTATATATTCATCGTATCTTTTCTCCATATACTTCTCCTTGCCAAGATTATGGATCGTACGGATATTGTGAAGTGTTTCAGGTACATGTCCTGAAGCACGGCTTACTGCTCGTCTATTTTTTAACTGGGCATCAAGCATATTCTTCTGTATATGTCTTGTAAACCAGAATAGAAATGGAAGAAGCACTATAAGCACTGTTGCAAGTCCTTTGTTGCTGAACCAGATAACTACAAGAATACTTATTATCTTACAGGCATCTGCAAACATACTTACAATTCCCGATGTGAAAAGGTTCTCAACTGTATCAACATCACCTACAAACCTTGATACAACAGCACCTGGCTCCTGCTTATTAAGTGAGTCAGCAGAAAGTCTTACAAAATGCTCCATAAGTCCACTTCTAAGTGCATGTGTTATCTTCTGCCCAAATATTGTAAGAAGCCCTTCTCTTGTGGCTTCCATAAGACCTGTAATAACTGTAAATGCCATATAAAGAAATACAAGATATACAGGCAACTGACTTCCTGTTGTCAGAGTATCTACTATTTTTCCAAGTACAAGTGGGGGATAAAGAGCCGTTATAACCGCACCACATACTGAAATTATAATTCCAAGAGAAAGCCATTTTCTCTTTATTATAGTATGTAATATTATTGAAACTACGTTGTGTGAATTCTTGTTATTTATTTTCTTATTATCAACGTTATTAATATAATAATTATTGGCTTCTGTGCTGTTTACATTATTACTGCTCAATATTATCCACCTCCTTTTTCTTATTTTCGTTGGTATTTTTATTTTGTAATGTACCTTTTTCTGTATGTTCAGCCACGTCTACCTCATCTGTGTGCTGACATTTTCATACAACTTCCTGTACTGCGGACACTGTAACATAATCTCTTCGTGTGTTCCAACTATTGCCTTTCCATTATCCATCCATATAACCTTATCCATCTTCGGGAACATATACAGACGATGTGTTATAATAATTACAATATTATTCTTTGCTATATCACAAAGGTTGTTATATATCTTTTTCTCAGTGCTTATATCCAGTGCTGAAAATGGATCATCAAGCACAAGTACCGGCTTCTTATGACAAAGCGTTCTGGCAAGTGCTATTCTTTGTGCCTGTCCACCCGACAGTCTTACACCACCATTACCAATAAGTGTGTCAACTCCATTTTCCATCTGTGAAACTTCTTTATCGATACATACGTTCTTGAGGTATTCTGATACATTGCAATCGTCACCAAGAAGCACGTTATTCTTAATAGAGTCATTAAAAAGCTCAGGTTCGTGTCCAAGATAGCTTATTATCCCCGACCTTACATTATCCGTAGTATTTCTTAGCTCACATCCGTTATACCTTATACTTCCCTCATATGGATATTCACACAGAAATGTCCTTCCAAATGTTGACTTACCGCAGGCAACCGGACCCGTAACGCCTATAATCTCCCCCGGCTCTGCAGTAAAGGAAATATCATTATATACAGTTTTTCCATCTGGATATGTAAAACTTAAGTTTTTTACTTCAAGCTTTCCTGATGTCTGATTTTTACAATCTGTATCTTTATCCTGAATAACCATAAGCGGTTTAATACGTTTCCACGAAACCTGCGCCTTATGAACTGCATTAAACAGCTTTGCCGCCTTTGAAGACTTATCCGATAACTTTATAAAACAGGCAAGGAATGTCGTAAATGCCTCGATATCCCAGCTTTTCCACCCCGTTCCAAGTACATTTTTACTGCCGAAATATAATATAAATATTATACCTGTCATTGATATAATCCTGTATAAGGGTGTCATTGAAGAATTCCATATATTTGCCATGATAGCAGCTTTCTCATATGATGAAAGATTATCTTCGTATGCAATTCTTCTGTCCTCTTCCCTTCCGTATACCCTGTAAGTTATGGCATTAGAAGCTCTGTCTAGTGTGGCATTGCTTAATATTCCTGACTGTCTTTTATATTCTGCACCTGTTCTCTGTACGATAATCTTCATCTTCTCTGCAAGCATATAAGATATAGGTGGAAATATCATTGCAATGAGTGCCAGCCTTACATCATATACAAGCAGCATTCCTGCATATGCAGCCAGTGCTACTCCTGTATCAAACACCTCTGTTGTGAACTTTCTCATGCCCTCAGCACAATCATCAACATCAAGGATTGCCTTTGTCATAATATCGCCCATACCTTCACTTTCAAGTTCTGTCTTGCTCTTTAACACAAGCGTCCCATACAATATCTTCTTCATTCTTCTATTAACATTATTGGCGAATCTGCGAACATAAAAACGTTTTATATATCTTGATATCTGGACAACTGCAATAGATACAATATATGACACTACAAGTATAAACATATCCTTGTATACAGCATTTTGGCTTAATATATCTATAAGACATCCTGTCATCTTACCCTCAAACCAAGGGCCAAGCAAAAGTCCAAAGTTGTATATAAGACCTGAAACTGTTATTATAAGCAGTACCTTCCACTCTTCTTTAAAATATGATAGTATTCTGTCGGCTGCAAATTTCTTGTTTGCGGTCTCTTTTTTGTTATTTGAAGGATTTACTCCATTATTTCCTAATTTAAAATCCAATCTCATCTGGTGCCACAGGACATTTCCATGAGTGGATTTATCTGTTATCCCCTCATCAACAAATCCAAACTTGGAATAATATGGAACAAGGCTTTCTTTACAGGTTAATACAAGCCCTTTCCGGTTCTGTTTTCTGGCATCTAAGATAGCCTTCTTAATCAGCTCTTTCGCGTATCCGCATCTGCGATATTCAGGAAGAGTATTTACACCAAAAATCATCTGCCATGCACCATTCTCATTATGCATTGATGCATTTTCATACATCTCATCTGTAAGATTGGCCTCATCCGTAACAAAACCATCTACAAACGCAATGAGTTTATCATTATCAAACATTAGCCAGAAATGATTTCCATAATATTTTATTCTTTGCTCGAATTCTTCTTTAGTTGCTGCCTCTAAAACAGGAAAACACTCGGATTCGACCGATGCAATATCGTCTAAATCAGCCATTGTTGCATATCTTATATTCACAATCGTTCCTTCTTTACTATGATTTTTCATTATAGCTTGCTGTAAGGTAGATAATGCTCATTATATGTGCATATCTAATACTTTCTACTCAATCACATACTCATACATTCTAAACTGCCTGTTTCCAACCACCTCATAAAATATGTTTTCAGTACTTACATATTTAAAGCCAGCTCTGATATATAACTTGTCAGCTAGTGTGTTCTTATCTATTACATCAAGATGAATGGCTTCAATGTTTTCTAACTTAGCATATGATATTAAGTTTTTTACAAATTGAGTAGCAAGACCCATACCACGGTACTCATATCGCACATCTCTTAATACGAATAACTCTTTCTGAACAATACCAGCCATTAAAAAATCTGCTGAAGGATGTACACCCTTTTCCCAGTCAGGAAAAGAAGGTTCTTCTTTGCTTTTATCTATTAAATCCCAATAGAGATTTTCTATCTCATTAAAATCCTCCAGGCATGCTAATTCAAAATTCATATATCTGTCTCCTAATTTTTATTTAACTCCAGCTCTTCCAGACATCCGGCTGGTATCCAAGTGTTGATGCTTTTCCACTAGTCTCTCAAAAGAGGCTTCAAAGTTTAAATCATCCTTACCACTTCTTTTTCTTGGACCTTTCATGTGGTTTTTACTGCTTGCCCGCCTTGCTTTCTTACTTATATGTCTCTCCATTAACATAAGATCAATATTTTCATTTGTATACCATTTCCCAGACTGATGAATGGCATATGCACCCTTACTTAATGCCATGGCAGCAACGCCATAATCCTGCGTAACTACTAAATCTCCTTTTTCACAAAGACTTATTAACTTAAAATCAACCGCATCAGCTCCGGCACCCACATATACCACTTCTGAATAGTCTGATGTAAGATAATGATTAGTATCACACAAAAGCGTTACAGCAATATTATGACTCTTAGCTATTCTTTCAACTATCCCAATCACAGGGCATGCGTCAGCATCTACATATATATGCATACTCTTATCTCTTTCATTTACAATCAATTGTTATATACATTTAGGAACAGTCTCTATTCCATTCCCACAGATAACTTATACCAGCGTTTTATGTATGGATCATCAAAAAGCTCAAGGTCGTTTTCTGTAAGTCTCACGAAAAGATCGGTAAGCCCGTCATACTCATTAATGTCTCCTGCAGGATACAGTTTCCAGTTTAGCTGCTCTAATGTCCAGTTACTCTTAACAGAATTATGAAGCATAGACGTTGTCACATAATTTGACGGGTTATCCTCTCCTCCAAGGGCAATAGGAATGATGTGGTCAATTGTTGGGACCAGCTCCCAGTAGGCACTGTGACATTCTTCCATCTTCCAATGGCTCTGATATGGAAATGCATCCGGCATGTAATATGATAATACCTTTAGCAATCCCGGATTAACCAGATTTTCCCCGCTATATCTGTCTAAAAAGCCGTCCTTTACAAACTGCTCATACTTTTCCTTATCTGTATAGCTTCTTCCCTCTGGTTTTAACTTCTTAAATGGATATTCCTTATTTATTACATTCTTTGCCGATTCGATATTACCTGTGAAAATACTCTCTGCACTTTGTTTGATTGTTGTAATCTTATCCATAAAAACGCACCTGCTTTCCTTTATCAGTTTTATAAACAGGAAGTTACCGAGTTATGCTTTCAATTATTTCTTTTGCAACACTATCAATGCTCATGTTAGACGTATCTATTATGCTTGCATCATAATAGTGATTACTTAAATACTGTGTTGCCTCTGGCATATAGGATACTGCCAAATCGATGTCTCGATTTTCTTGGTTATTTATGCGTTGATGTAGGATTTCCTTCTTGGCCGTTAATATAAAATGGTGACTCTCAATATTTGCGAAGCCATCTATAAGTTTCTGATTGCAATAATCATTAATCAATGCAACTGGAATGACTAAACAGTTGCAACCTCCTTCTTGTATTATTTCTGTTATTTCATCAACGAAAGCATCAACCAAATATTTTTTAGCTTCTGGATATCTTTTCCCAAAACGATCAGAATCTGAAGTTGGCTTATATTTTTCTTGCAATGCATCGAATTCAAGCAGATGTGCCTGTGGTATTTTCTTAACAATCGCAGCAGCAACAGCAGACTTTCCAATTCCAAAAGTACCATCTATCCAAATGATCTTCATATTCTTCTCCTGTAAATTCCGATTGAGATTTCACCTGTTTTAGGGAATTTAAATAACTGTTATATTTTGTTATTAAATTCTCTGCAAACCCTTGAAAACACTGGATTTATCGCAGGTGAGCTTTCCCTTATTGTTTTCCTTGTGTTATATCGTCCCGTCAGTGTTTACGAACTCTGATAAGGGCAAATACAAGGGCAAGAAAAATCTATAAAACAGTATAACACAAAATAAAAGTGACATGGTGAACTGATTGAAATGCTTCTGATTTTTGTAACAAATGACTGATTGAATGATAAGGAGATTCTATACGATGAGAACAATATTTACAGAATACAATCCACACAGAAACAGCATTGATATTTATACTTCTGCTGGTTATATGCTCCGCATTGACTGTTGGGAAGCCGAAAAGGATTTAAAAACCACACCCGGATCAGACTGTGCATTGAACGCACTTGCCATTGATAAACCGCTTGAATATGCAAAATTATATCTTGATGGAACAATGCAGATATGGGTAGATGCAGAAGATTCATTAGAACTATGGTGATTTTTTCAACAGCACTAAGGTTACTTTTTCCCAATCTCATTTATTGAGAATCGTCTTTTTACCGTGCATATATATTCAATATCTTTTTATCCATTATAATGAAATTAAGGGCTGGTCTAATGCCAGCCCTACAAAAATGAAAATTTACATAGAAAATAAATTTACCTGTTATCAACAAATACAAAAATAATTTATATTATCGTATCTATTGATATGATACATATTTCAAAGAGTTACCAGAAGTTTTTGAAAACTTTTTCCCTTGTGATATTATTATCTAAAGCTCCTAATTTTATACTGATACATCAATAGAATTGCGAACTAACCTATTACCATTTTTGACAAGAGTAGATTCCACTGATTCTCTTTTGACATTATCAAGAATACTTGTATCAAACTTTTGTCCTGGTTTCCAATTTGGATTAGCTGATTTCACTGCTGCATACATAGCAGCTTTATATTGTCCTTCGTATTGCTCTAAAGTCCATGTACCACTTAGTCGTTTGTCTTTGCTTACACTTAACTGATAATCTTTGAAAATATCCGAACGCTTCGTTGTATCACCATTTGAAAGACCGTTTTCCTGAATAAATTCCCTCTTCACATTATCAAACATCTTTTGACGATATTCCTCAGATACACTTGTGAGTTGCTGCCACGATGTACCTTTGCCGGTAACATCCATTCCTGCCACTCCATTTGCATTCAGTAAATCGCCATCCGAATCAAATTGATTCATCAGATTATTAATAATGGTATCTCTTCCACCGAATGTTTCATATATCATTCTTTCTTCTGATGACATCATGGCTTCATTTTGCATAATACCTAATAACCAGCCCTTTTCTTTCAAAGCCTTATATTGTTTGCTATTTGTGTTGATGCCATTATAGGTATTGCCTAATCCGCTGATATTCATTGACATATAAAACCTCCGTGTAAATACATTCTAAATCCGTTTGAATTAACTCTATGCTATATAGTATAGATCGTCATAAATCTCCAAGAAATACAGGAACCCACTTTATTAAGTATTTTTGTTTTTAGCATATTTCTAAAGCACAGAATACCATTGTCTGTTCATACGATCAGCTTCATACTGGTATGTAATCAGCTGGTTCATGTCCTTTAAACCGCTCTTTCCATATAAAATGCTTAAAGTCATATCTGGCACATTGTTCCATCCTCTGGTCGATATCGTTGAAACCAGGTCATGTATCCAATTCTTCATTTGCTGATTAAACTCTTTCGGAACTTTTCCGGAACTTTCAACTGCACTATCCACTAAGTCTAATATATTCTCTCCCGACTCCGTATAATATGTCCCATTTTTTTCCTCAAGTTTGTCTAATCCATATCCTGTATAACTATAAACCTGATGATATGCTTCGTATTTCATCTTTGATTCCTCTGTTACTTGAGAACTCTCACAGCCATCTTGTGTTGAGCAATAATAGATATGCTTATAGAGATTTTTCCCATTATTACCTACATTTAAAGCATTCTGCATCAACACCTTTGTTTCTTCATCCACGCCATCTACCGTTATCTCGTAACTGTATGGATTGACAGTAAAAGTACAATCTTTCGTAATAGAAGATGTATCTACACCAGCCTGCTTTAAAATATTTGAAATCTGCGAATTTACCAATGCTCTTTCAAATTGGATTTTATCCGAATCTACACTGTCGCCGTCCACTTCAATTCCCCTGAACAAAGAATCCTGATAATTTACACCATTTATTTTTCCTGTCCGGCACATCTGCATCTCATAATTATATGCAATCCTACGTTCTGTATCAGTCAAATTAGTCTCGTAATACTCTGAACTCTTATCAAAATACTTGGAATGAATATAATTTTCAGGGTTAGAATGTGTTTTTGCTTCTGCGGCAAGCTTAGAATACTTTTCCGTTAATGCCGCCCTAAATGCTTTACCTGTACTCATATATTCACTTGTTTTCGCATTAATCTGTGTTCCTGCATTCTCAATGAGCTCTTGATTCGTTTTTTTTGCTGAAGCTATATAGGACTTTAAGTCAATGCTGCTGTCAATACTTGTATTATGTGTTCTTCCACTTGTACTTTTTGTCAGTTTTTCCTTTCCCGATGCACTTATCGTTAAGGTATCTCTTGTGCCTCTACAACCAGTGTTTTGACTGCTTGCCGCTTTTTGCTGTTGACCAAACAGAACATTAAGCAATGACTGATTAGCATTTATTCGGCTGTTAAAAAATATATTCATAATATCACCAACCTCCTTCTTCTAATATTTTATAAACAAAATTATTGTTCATCCAATAATTTGATTATAATCATGTAATAATTCAGATTTTATCATGAGATACCATCTCAATGCTCTTTTCATAACTAGAAGCTGCTGTTGACACCAATGACTGAATATTGACATTATCACTGTTAGCATTTGAGTTATTCAATAGATTGGACAGTCTTTGTTTACTTTCATATGTCCGACTTCTATATACATCTTCCATTTGTTTACGTTTTATCAAATGTTCCTTTTGATTTTTTTCAATCTGTTCTTCAATAAATTCCTCCAACCGCTTATGACGTTTCTCCCACCAAGTTTCTCCATCATTAGCTGTTTCTAGTCCACTCTTTCCTACCGGACCTGCATAACCATATCATTCTTCCGGTGACGCTCCAATAACATCAAAGCTAACATTATTTGATCCTACAGAAAAATATTATATTTCTAAAATACAGAATATCATTGTCTGTTCATACTACCGCAAATATCAGTTTATGATCTTCGCACTCTAATTTCAGATGAATGACCGCTTTTCCGGTATTTTTCAGTACCT
>ERZ860388.432-NODE-432-length-34239-cov-2.747806_pt1 | contig 34239 bp, 47 predicted proteins | sample MGYA00509978_ERZ860388 | MGnify/ENA primary metagenome ERZ860388 (study PRJEB30046, sample SAMN00715225) | human gut metagenome | study: EMG produced TPA metagenomics assembly of the A metagenome-wide association study of gut microbiota in type 2...
GCTACCGATACCAGCAGCCATGATAAGTAATGTTGTTTTCATAACTTCTTCCTCTTACTAACTTTTATTCTACTGTCAAACTCTTTGCAAGGTTTTTCGTATTACCAACGTACAAACTCTTTGCAAGAAATATCACTGCGGTGCTTGTCTCTAATGTACCTAGATGAGTTCCAATGACTGAACATTTTACCGATACACAGATATTGTACATGTTCATCGCTCATAATTATTCCTCCCCAGTAGATCCCGTAATCTCACAAAATTACTTTTTCTTGCTTAATACAGTTTTAAGTGTATCTATAATTCCATCTCTCTTCGCTACTGCTACTAAAATAATTGCGAAAATCACACCGTATCTTGCGATTGTAATTTTGTATAGCGCCAGTACAGCTCCCATTACGATCATTAGAGCAATTGTTACAGCACCTATAAGTTTAAAATTAATAATAGATATACCAGCAAGATATTTTTTGCTCAAGTATTTATACAATAAATAATGCCCCGCCGAAAAGAGAAGGTAGCAAAATACTGTTGTATATCCTGCTGCTATATATCCATATTTCGTTATGAAAACCCAATTCAAGAACACATTTAATGCCGCCCCAAGAACTGAAACATACATAACATATTTAGTTTTTTCAAAGTAAAATTCAATATTGACAAATAAAGCATAGACTGCAATAAAATAGACCGACATAGATACTGGAGGAATTATCCAGACTGCCGCTTGATACTCAGTCGGAGCAAAGATCGCAATGAGTTCCGGTCCGAATAACATTGCCAGTGCGGTCAATACAGCTGCAATTATGACAACATAACTACTATTCTTTTTTATGTTATCATACTCTTTCTTCTTTAATGAATTATATAAGCTCGGCACAAATGTTGAATTGATTGCATTGGTAAACAACGACATAATCAGTGATATATTATATGCCACACTGTATATAGCCGCTGCACTAACACCAACAATTCTACTAATCATAATTCTATCCGCTTGATTCAAAACAATTTGGGATAAATAGTGTGGAATTAGTGGCAGATTGAAGGCCAAAGCATATCCCCAATACTCCTTGATATATATTTTTTTTCCTTTGTAAATGTTGTAGATAAAAAATATCATTCCAATACAAGCCTGGACTGCTGCATAGGATACAACTCGTGCAAATGCCTTATTATTTGAGCTTAGAACTGCCGCTATTCCAATAATTGGACTGCTAAGAGACATTATCACTGTAACTAATACAAGCCCTTTATAACGATACTCAAATCGTTGTCTAGCCGACCAATATGAGTATGCTGGAACCAGCAGTAATTCCATGAACATTGAAAGCATATATATTGGCGTTAATTCAAAAACCTTTGTCCAAAAATCTATCGCAATTAAATATATATAGAAAAATAAAATAGTTGTAATTGTTGACAAGCCTTGCATTGAAGATGTAAACCGCTCCTTATCATCTTCATACTTTACCAATCCCTTGTTATACACTCCCGCAGACAAATTTAAAGTTACAATAACTGTTAAAATCTGATACCAAGACTGATACACAGAATATACTCCATATTCATCTGTTGTCATCAATCTTGTGAATATAGGAACCGAAAGCATCGAAATTCCCTTTTGAAAAAAGTTACAAAAAGTGAACCAAATTGATACTTTCACTCCTATTCCTATACTTCTATATGTTTTGAGTAATTTTTCTAATACTTTTTTCACCGACATTCACCCTACTATTTACAATAGAACCAATCATTGAGAGTTCTTTTGTTCATTTCTCGCCGCATTATCAAGTCATGAAACCATTGAAACGCAAAATATTTATATTAATTTCTAAACACATGCTCAAAAATCAATTATTTCTAAATCATCTCTATTTTTATCAATAATTAAAGCTATAAAAAAAATTGGAAAACACAAGTATCCATTCAAACCATGTCCCTCTGTTATTGCGTAAACTGCCCAAACAATAATCATACAGCTTAAAATATTATTTTTCAACTTCGCCAAACGCCAAAAAGAAACTGCTATTATAACAAGCCAAATAATACCATTATTTATCATTAGCTTAGTATACAAATTATCAAAAGTGGTAAATCTGCTCATATTCCACAATGCATCATATCCAAACTTTGTTCCTTTTTCTACTACTTGTCCTAGTAAAGTAAATCCGTAGTGTTCATACGCATATGCTCCTAGCTTTAGCCTTCCCGTCATAAATGTATCAACAACCCTAATCATAGCGTTTCCTGATTGATAATTAACTGTTGTATACATAAAAAGAAACGATAACACTGGAACTATCCATCCAGCAATAATTGCTAATCCTGTTTGAATCCATTTTCGTTCACTTTTGGAAAGCATAACAATAAAAATTGTCAACACTCCTACAATCAGTATTGTTCTCGCTCCCGTAACAAAATACACCACCGTAGAGAAGGCAAGCAACTTAAAATATGTAGAATATCTCATGTTGTCATATGAAAGCCAAATCCACATAATCATTATATTAAACAGCATAGCCGCAGTCACATTAGGATGCGAATATCCAAAACTGAAGTATAAACAAATTCCTTCTCCCTCATACGTTTTTGCATTTCCCATAATAATAGATATAACTCCTAATAGCACAAAAAAGAAAACCTCATATTTATATAGAAATAAAATTGTTTTCTTTTCACCGCATATGGCGAGTATTGTCAATATTGTAACAAAAATCATTACATTTCTGACACAATATGAACTATACAATCCAAGTAATGCTATTGTAGCATAAATGAAAAGTGTTCTTATGGTATACCCCTTACTTAAAATGCTTAATCCAAGATATACAACAGCCACAAGAGATAATACGGTGTCCAAATATGGAATCATTTTCCCGAATGTCGTATAAGAAAGAAACACTTTAATAATCAGGATTATAATACCATACTGCGTATAAGTTTTAGGTTTCGGTAGTGTTAATCTTCTTCCCATTGCTTGATTTCCTTTTCCTTCTGGTAGATTCAGTATAAAAGATCTCCAGCTGTTTTACGGTTGTTCTAATATCATATTCTGCTTTTATGACTTCTTCTTTACAATCTGTACGATTGCCGCGATCCGGCAAAACAGCATTCATTTTGTCGTTCCAATTACTTGGATCCCATCCATATACTCGTAGTGCTCTTGCTTCTTTATGTACAACAATCGACAAGTCATCAAACCCAGCTCCCCACACAACACCACCTGAAGAAATTACTTGCTCTGCCAACAGACCAAATATCCAACCGCTTGTGCTGATTCTGCGAACCTGCTCGTTCTTGTTCTGGCAGGCGATGTAATACACTTTCTCCGTTCTCTTTTCAGCACGCTCAGATAATTGTGAATATACTTTTTCGTAAATTCCACAATTCACACATGCCGCCGTATCAACTTCTGGATACAGAAATTCCTCTTCATCATATTGCATCGTTATTCACTTTTTAGGGCAGGCACTTGCACACGCAGTATAGACGCAACATTTTGTTTTATCGGATATCTGTATCATTCTCTTATCTCTCCTACTTCAACGCAGCCTCTAAATACTCGATTGAGTCTGCTCTTAATTTGCTCATTTTTTCTACCGCTAAATAATCAATATCTTTTTCGACATCCATAGAACGAGTTTTTACTGTTCATCACTTCACACTCTTTATTACCTAATAATAAATGATTTTACGAATTTTTTTAATGCCACATAGGCTTTAGGTCCCATCAACTTAACGAGTGACCTTTTTATTTTTTTCTTTCGCAATGTAGCATCATTCCATGAACCTGTGTAATGATGAATGGTGCAAGTTTCTGTTGTTGCGATTTCATGGTCATTGTCCAAATCAAATGCGCTAAAGTATACTCTTGGAAATACCGCTATCTTTCCGGGCAAAATCTGTTTTTCACCATTTATCTCCATTCCCTTCATTGTATGGAACAACTCAGTGAACATCGTTGGATTTGCTGTTACATTCATTGTACCATCTGGCATAATAAAACGAAGACTTTCGTAATGTCGAAGAAATGCTTGAATCAAATCATAATGCGGTACACACGCCATAAAACCTGTCATCAAATGTTTTGGATCTTGAAAACCAACTACAGCCTGATATTTGTCTAATATGTCATCAAAATTCTTACACACTTCGATATCTGTATCAAAATAAACCCCTCCGTATTGTTCAAGTGCATACAATCTCACGTAATCACTCACAAATGCATACTTCTTTTTTTCATACGCTTCTTGTACATAGATTGGAGCTTCTGAAACAGAAAAATTACTTTCATTCCACTCTATGATTCTATATTCCGGCATAAAAATGCTCCACGTTTTAATACATTCCTCAACAATTTTAGGCTTTTTCCCGTTGCCAAACCAACAGCAATGTATAATTTTAGGAATTCCCTGCATTATTTCTCCCCCCATTATATAAACAAACCACACATAGTCTCATGCATCTGCTCTACAGATTCGACATTTTCAATAATCTCAGCATCCGTGCTCATGATGACACCTTCAAATCTATGGCCTCCGGAGATAATCTCATGGAAAGGAGAAATACCGAATAACTTTTTACCAAAGAGCCCTCTGTCGACTCCGTAATCATTATCCATACGATAGACTATTTCAGGATAATTCTTTATGTCTTTTCCGGTATAGATTTCCTCTCTTCGCTTTACCCACATCATGATATTCTTACCATGATCATTCACTTTTAGCAACTTATCAATAATTTCCTGTCTCTTTGCCTCGTAAGCTTCATCACTGGAAAATGCTTCTCTCTTTACCGCAATTCCTCCAAATGGATTTACTCCATCAAAGTTAGGCGCATAAATCGCGCCTTTGCTCTTGAATACAAGATCCGCATTTTTAACCTTATGCGCAAACTTAAACTTTTTAAAAAAGTTGCTTCCCACCTGAACTCTGTGGATTCTTGCTAGGAAAGATAGAATAAAATTCTTTGCAAACTCAATGGCACGTTTTTTCTTTGATTTATCAGAGATAAATCCATTACTAATCAGCCACTGATTTATGTAGAATACCTTCTGGCATCTTCTTCCATGACCATGATCACTAATAACGATAATGTTATACTCTTCTCCATATAGATCAACCATCTTTTGAATCTGCTTTTCAAAGTACTGGTAGCCTTCAAGAATAACATTCTGGAAAGGATTATTCTTGGGGAAACATCTATCCTCAGGATCTGTATATTTCCAAGTAATGTGCTGTAAACGATCCGGTGTTGTTACTCCAAGGAATCCCAAATCAAATTTCTCCACGCCAAAGTACTTATGAAAATTATCAAACTGACTATCTGTCATTTTCCACGTTTCTTCAAGGAAATGAGGTAGTTCTTTCATTGTCGGATTATTTCTAAGATTCCCACCTAAATCTAGTGTCTTAACATCTACCAAATCCGGTCTATTTGTAGTAATCTCATTTTTTTCTTCAAGTGAAGATCTGCATACCATCAGTCCATTAACATCCCAAGCTGGGGATGCCATGAATGGATTAAAAACAAATACTCGTTTTCCTCTATCTCCAATTTTATCCCAGAAGGATTTACCTTTAATAACGGCAGCCTGTCCTGGAACTTTCTGCTTTTCATTGAGATAATCAATCGTCAAGAGGATTCCGTGTTCTGCAGGATTCAGTCCTGTGTAAATTGTTATCCATGAAGGTACCGAATCTGCTGGTACAACTGAATTCAAAGCATGAAGTCTTTTCTCATCAAACCACTGTTTAAACAGCGTAAATTTATTAATATTCTGAACTATATAGCTATAATCAAGTCCATCCAATATCATCAGTATTGTTTTATCTTTTTTCATAGTGCACCTCGTCAAGAATAATCGATTTAATATTGTCATACACAACTGGCAGCTCTTTTTCTCCATCAATCACATACCAATTCTGTTTTTTCGCAATATACTCATAGATTTCATATCTACGAGAAAGATATTCCATATTAGGAATGTCATCTTTTCGTGCAAAGCATACATCTGGCGATACCTTTATATAAATAATCTTATCCATTACTGGAAATTCTGCTTTGTATTTCTCAATTTCTTGAAATATCTTTTCAGGAGAATATCCAAAGTTTATTCCCTGATCAATAAACAGATCTAAATAGTATCTGTCAAAAATGATATTCGAACCATTAGCTATTAATTGCTGGGTTTTATTATGAAACTGACGTTTATAATCTCCTATGGCATAGAAAAACCACAGCTTTCTTGTAATACCCATTCCAAACAGAATCTTCTTTATTCCTTTTTTTCTCTGATAGTTTCCCTCTAAGGTCTTCTGCTTCTTTTTTCCACTTTCAGAATTATTTCTGGCACCAACTGTGTCATTTCTGTGGCGGATTTTATAAAGCCTCACTGTGATAGATGGTTGCCATCTTACCCAAAGAAATTCAAATCCCTTATATTCCGGATCAGATTTCATTAAATTAATGTTAGCGGATTTGCCTGAACCATCCAGTCCAATTAAAGCTATCTTCATATCTACTCCCTCATAATAGAACACAATCTTTCAACTACATGATTCCAATCATATTCTAATATCTGATTACGATTATTGTTTTCTCTACACTCTTTCACTGATTCAATTAAAAAATTGGATTCAGCAAAGTCATTTATGAATCTAAACGATTTTGTCTCCTTAAATGCTTTCAATTCCCCATATGGAGTCGTCACAACCGGCGTCCCGCATGCAGCAGCTTCCAAAACCGACAACGGTACATCAACACATCCTACTTCTTCAACCGGGAAATAATAAACATCTGCGATCTGAAAATATTCTTCGATCTTAGGAATATATTTGTGAATTATCTTAATGTTAGGACATTGTTTCAGGTCGTTATATAAATTTTCATCCCATCTTGTTGATGTACTAATAATGAGAATAATTCTGAAAGACTTATCCAGATCCATTAATTTCCGAATATTTCTCGCTTCAACCATATGCCCTGTGTGTAAAACTATAGTATCGGTGTCAGAGTATCCAAACTTCTCACGAAGTGTCTTTCTCTGTTTGCTTTCAATTTCTGTAAACTGTACTGTATCTACTCCGGCTTTCACATAATGTACTTTATTCGGCAAACAACCCTTATATACTCGAAAGCTTTCTTCCGATAAAGCTATAATTTCAGCTTTCGACATTGCAAGAAGCATACGCATCTTTTTATTTACCTTTCTTCGGTAGACAGGAAGTAAAAAGACTTTTTTACGTGAAAGCACAGACAAAATACAAACCCTTAAACATGTATTTAATGTCATAGAAGCATTAGGAATATACAAAACATTCCCCTTCTTTTTTGATAATTCTGTCAGCAGTTTCCTTGAAATTCCCGATTTTCCAACGGTAAATGTTTTATCTGAAAACGAAGAAGTTTTATTAAGTTCAAATATCTCAGCCTGATTCTTCTTTTTTAACAATCTAGCTATTTTGGATGCAATTTTAATTGTTCCTTCATCGGTATTATCCGTTAAACAATCAGAAATAATAATCATAGTCCAACCACTTGTTATCCAAATAGCAGAATCCATACACCGCAGCTCCTATAACGACAATCCATAACATCCAGAATCCGGCCAACATCGCCGTACTGCTGCTTACCATGTAATCCACAGCACTATCTAACGTATCAGTCTGAATGAACGGTGTTCCATCCTCTATTGTATTATCTTTGAGATTGGCATAGATAACTCCACTGTATTCTGTGTTGATAACATAGTACAAATACCTCACATGGGACGATTGCTTGATCGTATCATACAGGTAAGACCCCGGCATCTGGATTTTTCCATACGGAAACTCCACACCAAGGAATGATACTGTTTGACTATGGTTTTCCCAACTATCGTAGTAATCCCACGAATAATATACCTCCGTGGTGTAATAAGTCTGAGATTTTCCATTTACCGTCCGTGTATGTGCCACCTGTCTCGTGTGACGGTTATAGTGTTGTTCCTCAACCTTTATGTAGGCAGCTGGTACTCCACCTATGCCCGGATCTGTAACAGGATCTACTGCCACCAGATTTCCTTTCACAAACGCATTTCCTACATCAGTTCGCATACCGTACCGAAACAGCTCCGCATTTCCATCAATCTGCATAGCTTGATAGTATTCCTGATTCTGTTCGTCATTGTGTGAAGCTATCTTTTCGCTGATGAAAAATCCACCCGTGAGCATGACAAGGATAATGACGACGCTAAACATGAGTTCTCGCACCGTCAAATCCCAACCACTGCCGGAGTAGATTATCGTACTCCATTTTCTCATAGGCTTATTCTCCAAACAGATTGCTTACCGGCTGCCTGTCCTCTGTGCTGTATTCCAAATATGAATAATTGATAACCTCATATCCCATCATTCCTAAGATCTGCTTATGAGGAAACTTACGCACATATTTCTTGTATGCCCGGACTTCATTGTTGTAAGACTGTCTGTACTGTGCAATCAGGTTTTCAGTCGTAGACAATTCATTCATAAGCTCTTTGTAATTTTCATTCGATTTCAGTTCCGGGTACTGCTCCGCAACCGCAGCAATGGAAGTTGTGACATTCTCAATATCCACACCGCCATTATTCCTTGCGTCAACAACTGCCAGAAGTGTATCTGCCTCATGCTTATCGTATTCCTTTACACAGTCTGCCAGATTGTAAATGAGATCGGTTCTGCGTTTCTCCTGTGTCTGCACATCAGAATCCGCCGTAAGAACCTGTTCCTCTAACGAGATGGCTCTATTGTTCGTGGTTACGAAAATTCCTGCAATCAGTAATACAAATGCGGCTACAATGCCGACAATAATCCATGTTCCTTTATTTTTCATTGTTCTTGCCCTCCATCTTTAGCATAAATTTATTTTCTGCCAGAACCATTCCTCCTAGAGTTTCCGTAAAAATTGGTTCTGTTCCGTTGTAAATCTGAAAATCAATATCATTCCGGCAAACGGCATCGCCACCCTCTACCGGAATTGCCGCCAGGACTTCTCTCGTCCCGGTCTTATAAACTACCACCGTTGTCATAACGTACCTCACATGAAATAGTTGTAGTCCACACCGTATTTTGCCATGATGAGACTCTTTGCCATTTCTTCCAACTTCTGGTGTTCGGTTGCATCCAAATACACACCCTCATAGGTTCTACCCTGACATCCCATCCAATCATACTTGCAATGCAGGAGTTCATGCACCAGATCCTTTTCCATGCAATGTTTGAACAGTGTATTGTTCTCTTTGTAAGATTCATCGCTAAGCAACTGGATATTCGCTTGACTGGATTCAAAAATGAATGTGTTATATCCGGCAGCGTCAATTACCTCTTCTCCGTCAGGATTCATGATCTTATCTTTAACGTGTGCCAGTATCAGCCACCCATCAAGGAATAGTCTGTGCTGCCACTCTCTTAGGCACTCTTCTAACTGTTCCTGACTTTTGAATACATCTATCGGTTTCCCTTTCCTCTCTCTTTTTTCAAGGGTCCCGCAAGTGTTGTTCTCAAAAGCAGTACCGTCCGCAACAGAAAAACACCATTTATCTCCATATCTGCGGCCACACACATAGTCCCCGATCTTTACCGGTATTTTGCATCCGCGTTGATTTCCTATGTTGGTAATCAGCACCAGTCCACCTTTTACGGTGCTATGATCTATGAAAAAGTTTTCTCCGCTAGCGGTCATGTAATCGTCAATTTTCTTGCCACAAGTAAGCAGATCGAACATTTCACGCTGATTTTCCCCTGTCCACATCATGGTTTTTACTTCATCCGGGGACTGCGGTTTCAAGTTCAAATTATCCATCATTCTCTCTCCTTTGCTTTCTTTGCGGACTTCACTTTGATTTTCTTGCTGCCGCCAAACTGAGAATACACCAGAGCAGACGCATGAACGCTGTCCGTGCTAAGTACCTCAACGGTTCTCCTGATGGGTTTCCTTTCCAAAGTCTCAAATGTTACTCTGTACCATCTCTGATTTTTCACGCAATGCCTCCTTTGCCCTCTCATAGATAACCATTTCTTGGCATCCTTGCACCGGATCGTTGTCAGAACTCTCGGTACTTTATCAGCTACGCAAGAGGCATCTATTTTCTCAACGTCCGGTTCAAAGTCCCCGCAGAAAGCGCAGTAGTCAGCTACTCTTACCTCAATTCCGTTATCTTTCATGCGTACACCGCCTTTAACAGATTGATCTTGTCAATCAGAACATCAATGGTTGTATTGAGCTGATTGATTTTGATACACTGGTCCTGGTATCTGCCGTAAAAACTGTCACTTTCCGCCGCATGAGATTTCAGTTCTTTTATCTCCGCCTCCATGCTCGCCATCTGTTCTTTCAAGGCGGTGTTATCGTTTCTCTCTCCGTCCAACTGTTTTGTCAGAGAGAGGATTTTATCGTTTGCCTCATTCAATTCCTCATGCAGTCTGTTAATGATTTCTTTGCACGTTTGGGTATTATTTTCATTTTCCATAGGTTTCTCATCCTCCGTCTCAGGCACATTGAGTAATGTCCTGATTGCTTTCTTTGAGATGTGATATGCCATGGCAAGAGTGGCTACATCATCCCCATTGGCATATCTATCCTCAATCTCTTTCCGTTTTACGGATATATCAACGCCGTTGGTATTGAATGTCCGTGTGTAGCCACCATCTGTAAGAATATCAATGATCTCTTCTTTACTGCAGGCATTAAGTTCTGCCAGAATATGGATCTGCTTTTTGTGATTCTTCGCAGTCCTATAATCACATAAAATCTGTCCCTTATCCATTCGTGGCCTCCTTAATTACCCCCCCCCACATAGAAATCATCATAGATTGCCTTGATAACCTCCGCATCGTAGAGTGCATTGTGTTTCTGACCTTTCGGCAAAGCAATTCCTCTGTCCGTAAGTAACTGCTCTCTCGGAATGTCAAAAGCTGCCTTTTCTGAAATATCAAGCATCGTTGCAATGTCCTGATTGATGTCGTGGCAAGCCGGTGTAATAAACTTAGGCAACATCTTAGCGTTACCTACCAATAAGTCAATCAGCAACACCATATCGTAATGTGAGACATCTGAAACGAATACCGCAGCATAATCGCTGTCAAAATTAACATCCATTTCAAGCCACTCCATAAGTTCACGGCGAACATCTGCCTTACTGCCGATTACAGTCGTTGTTTTATTGTCGGCTGCCATACTTTCTTCTAAATCCGCATTGCCACTCAAAATCAAATGATCGAGGACATTCTTCTCGATCCATTCATCACACATACTCTCATTATAGTCCGTCAGTTCAGCATAAAATCTGTCTCCAGTGTCAGAGACAATTCCTATGCTGATAAGAGTTGTGTCCTTGCGTAGGCCGGTAAACTCTGTATCGAAAAAGTAGGTTCTCATGTGGTTTCCTCCGTTTCTTCCGGTGCGGCTGCAAAATTCACTCTTAGATTTGATGTGAACAACGACTGATAGGCCATTGCGTAACTGTAAATCTCTCTATCCAATATCTCATCCTTTATTGCATCCGTGACCGAACTCTGCATGATCGCCGTAGGAATCTTTGATTTTTCATTCTCATAGGCTTTAATCAACACATCTCCGTCATAGCCTTTTGCCAATTCTCTTAATGTCATATCTACTTCTCCGCTTTCTGTGCCTTTTTGGCTTTCTTGGCAGCCTTTTCTTCCTCTGCCATCTCAGGAATGAATTTACGGAAGATGTTGTTGTAATTTCCGTTGTTACCGGCCCACTTCTTAACAATAGCCATAGCCAGTCCTGCCTCTTTGGAGTAGGTATCGCACTTTCTAGGTTTGCGAATGATTACTTCTTTGCCGGATTCTGGAAAATCACGTTTTCAATGCCGTATGCAGCAATAGGCTTGTCCTCGATCATTGCCTCAACACACAGATTGTTGAAACGGTAAGGACTACCGCAAATATGAGCAACCTTTCCTGCGTAGGTGCTGCCATCTTCACACTCGATTGTTACTTTCTTAAACTTCTTATCAGCTAAACTTCTATCCATATTGTCCTCCTTTAATCCTAAATCCTTAAAAATGTCTCCAAACATTACTTCTCCCGGAATGCCTCGGTTTGCAAAGACCTGTTCCTGGAGCAATCCCATCTGTGCATCATATACTTTATCCATGGTCTTGCCTATCTTCTCAGTTACGCTCGCCACTTTCAAATCCTCCTGGTTGAACTTCGGTGCTTTCATCCACTCGTATTCCATCAGCCTTGTAAGAAGTGGCGGGTCAACACCAATCATTCTTATTCTGTGCCGCCGCTCATTTAGCGAAAAAGCCGTAGCCGTATAGTTTTTCTCGTCCGGGTATAGTCCTTTCGGCAGTATCGGTGGCGTTTTCAGCCACGCACTGATTGGAAAATCGTCAAAATCCGGCATCGGTGGTGCTAATTCCGGTGGTTTCCAAGGATGCTTTTCTTTCTCGTCCATGTGTTTATCCTCCTATTTTCTTTTATGATTAAAGGTTGTATTGAAAATTGCGATTCTGATAGTGGCAGAGAGAAGAGAATACGAAAAATACAGATAGGGGATTGTACATTTAACGTTTATCTTGGAGGTACAACACTGAATAGGCTGTCACTTCTGCCGGACAAGGATGTATATAGGCGCGTATTCACACTGATAGAGGCGTAGGGGGATATGTATGAAAAATGAGACAAAACCACAGCTCTTTATCATGGATGAATGGCTCGGAGACCCCATACCGCTTGCAGAAATTAAGGAAATATCTGAGCCTACACTGGATGAAGAGTATGATATGCTGGATATTGCTCATCTGAAAGAGGGATTTGAAGTACCTTTTGAAGTGAAAATGAAGCAGTCTGCCATAAATAAGATATTCAGACCGTGTTTCGGCATAGAGACGTACAGAAATCTTGATAAGTGCGGTAAGTGCAATCTGAAAAATGACTGCGTGAAAGCCAAGATAGAGAACAATTTCAATGGAATTAGAGGGAAAAACCACGCTGTGTTGAGCAAAACTAACCCTACGATAACCGCAACAACCGTCTTTACCATCTCTCTACCTCCACATTTCACACTAAAAAATTCTCAATTCTTATCTCTCCGCATTTCTTACACCCGCATTTGCATACCTCGTACTTAAATCCGCCGTAATCAGGTAGCGTCCAGAGGACTTCCAACACTTCCCACTCATGCTTGCACGGAAGAAAATACGATACCAAAATCTTGTCGAATAACCTTTTATACCACGGTTCCTTTTTGATTTGCATTTCAAGCCCTCCTACACGATTTTTACTCCGCCGGATAACGGGCTGCATCTATGGCATCTCTCAGTTCCCCATCCCGGACAACCATTGCATACCATAAGTGGCGGCATCATAGACGCATTTCCTCCAAACAGAGATACAGGTTTATCTTCCCAGTACCAAGACCTCTTTTTATTTTCCGGGGAATTTTTGGAATTGCTGTTTTCATTGCTCATCCGGTTTTACCTCCTATGAGGCGTAAGCCTCCGCCGATTTTTAATTTTTGCCACTTATCATCTCTACGAGCAACCGTGACGGCATCTGCATTAAGAGTTCATTGCACATCTCATGGGTTTTGGCATTTTCATCCGCAAGCAGATTTACCATGAGGTACAGCCCATCTTTCTCTTCCAGTTCGCCACGCTGTATCATCTGTGTTACCATAAATACTACTGCGTTGGTTTCGATGTGCTTCCGGGAAATCCCCCTTACATACTCTCTGGTTACATCGGTCGGTTGAATTTCCGAAGTGTGTCCTCTTTCCATTTGTCCCATGCCGTCTGTCTTGTCTCTCTGCATTTCTCTGTATCTTTCTTCTCTCTTCGTTCCATTGTCTCTATGTTCTTTTCCATGTTTCTCTCTTTCCATGCCGGTAGGCATCCGCCATTTTTGGATTTTGTGGTTTTGTAAAGTTCTCACTTTCCTTTAGTTATTCGGATGCCGTGTTTATACTTACATTGTAAATTGGGTGGTTTACGCTTTTGGGGTCTTTTGCCATTTTACGATTGGGGTGGTTTTCGGCTTTTTAATTTTTCGGGAACTCAGAGGGGTGAGTTGCCCCTGATCCGCTCCGCCTTACACCCCCGCCCCAGGGTATAAACTGCCGGACCTGTCCCGGGATCGCTACACCAGAACCGCCGGAAACGTGCCGGAGTTCGTAAAAGTAAAAGAAAACGAACCGCAAAACGCCCATTTTTAAAGGTTTTCGAGATCGTCCGGGAGTTCTGCCGGGTCTGTGCCTCCTGTTTCTACTGGTAAACGTTGCACAATGTCCGCCGCGGTTGGTAACTCCTGCGCCTGTTTGCCTACGTTTAAATCTATCTTTTGTGCGGCCTGCGTGTAACCGTGGTTATTATTAAAATCAGTAGCGAACACGATCGGCGGGATCTCTCCATTAAAAGCGAGCTGTTTCTTGTATGCCGCGATGGTATTCTTAAATATTTTTATTGTGTCAGAATACGCGCCAGGGCGGGCAGTTTCCCAATTATTCAAAGTTTCCCTAGAAATCCCGGCAAAAGCACAAAAGCCCTCTATATCAGGCACTAAACGCACACCGTCAAGCGCTCTATCCTTAATATAATTTATATATCGCTCTGCGACTTCCCGGAACTCTTCCACCGTTTCCAACTTCCGAGGTCGTCCCCCTTTCCCCCTCTCCGCATCCGCTACAGATCTTTTAAAGCCGTCTAGCATCATATCGCATAGGGCTACAGCTTGCGCCGTCTCTATTTCTTCATAGTCTCGCCCCGGTTTAAATCGTTTATAGCTTTGTTTTCTGACTCCGTTTTCGTCCCTTGTTGCCGTTTCTTTCTTCTCTCCTGCCATCTCTCCGCCTCCTGTCTTTCTGTGCCCTCCGTGGTGGTCCTATACTGTCACACAGGCAAAATAAAAAGAGCACCGGGAAAAGCTGCTTTCTGCTTCTCTCTGTGCCCTACGTTCTACTTTTTCGGCTAACTCTATTTATTTATATGTGGATCTGCTCCGCCCTCCGGCGGGTCTATTATCTCTATTTCTATACCGGCGTATTTCTCCATATCGTCAAGCGTGAATCTATCCGCGTTTAGTCTCTGGTTTACATTCTGCCGGGACACTCCCAAGCGATCCGCCAGATCTTGCACCGATACCCCGCGCCGCTTCATTATAACGCGCATTTTCTCGCCAAAACTCAACCGCACCGGCTCCGCCCTCCTTTCTCTCTGTACCCCTTTAATATATAGGAATATGCGCCCCGTGTCAAGTCCGCTGTTTACATGGTAAAGACTGCGCTGTGGTTTTTCTGCACTTTGTAAAGTGTACAATTTACACAATAAACCGCCGTTGTTTTGTTTAGTCGGCTATACACTTTTCACAAACTCAAAAGAATGTAAAGTTTTCGCTTGACTTTGTAAAGCGTACGATTTACAATACAGACATAAAGAACGAACCGCAACGGAACAAAACGAACCGCCGGACGTTCACCAAAACAAACAAGCAAGGCAGACGGGGCGCACGGTGTACCCCAAAAGATCAACGGTTTTCAGACCGGACCAAGGGCAGCCGCCCGGACCAAGGCAACGGAAAGCCGGCACTTATTAAGATGAGACCGAACACACGCAACCGCCGCCGAACTTGAAACCGCACGAGACCGGGAAAGCGGTATAAAATCGGCCCGGCATTGAGTGAAAGCAGTTACCACTTATACAATGATTAACGCCCCCAACGCTCCCAGGGGAAAGCGGGAACCGTGCCGGAACTATTGAGCCGGTGCGATGGCTGGAACGAGTTGACCATATACACGCAGCATAAAAGGGAATGGCCCGGGCGAACCCCCGAAAAGCCGCCGTCTGCAAGTCTGACGCAAACGACTATTGAACCAATTAAAAAAGGCGGATCCGCAACACCTACCAAGCGAACACGGACCGCCGCCACCCCCTCCGGGGCTTGTCTCCTATTATAACAGGCTTTCCCGGATGGAACAACAGAAAAGAGAGGGAAAGACCATGACAGCAGAAAAGATTATTGATTCTTTAAAATTCACATTTGAAGAGGCAGACGAACAAAAGGACCTTTTTACACCGTCCCACGTTCTCTATAAATGCCGCATTATCAACCCGGCAAACAACCGCCGTTATACTTTTGATTATCAGTGTAACCCATCCGCAACCCATGAGCCGGAGAAAAAAGACTGTTTATATTGTCTTTTGTCTGATTCCTCTTGTGTAGAGAGTTGCACAGATGAAGCCGACTTTTTAACAGAGTTTGGATATATTGACGGCGGAGCGGATCAGGTTAGAAAAGGCTTGAAAGCGTTTAAGGCTTGCCAGAGAACAAAGAAAGCTATTGAAAGGCTTTTCACGGATGACGAGATCGAAGCTCTGCAGGCACATTTTGAAAACTACTAAACCGATAGAAACGAGGCGCGCGCCCTCCGGGGCGCTCCCTCTCAAAATATAGGAGATCAACACCATGAGAAAAGAATACGCAAGTTATAACCGTTACGGATATAGAAATTTAACTATTATTATTGATACAGACAAAAAGCACGTTGCATTATATCACGGATGCACGGCACCGATCAGCAAGCCGGACAAGAAAACAAGTTCTAAATTTATCCGGGAACAATTCGAGACATTGACCGCCGCCGGATTCACAAGCGAAGTATTTTAGAAAGGGGGTTATATTATGAGTGAATCTATTAAAAATCTTTTATCATTGAATAATAAGGCTTTACAGTTTGCGCATGATGTAGACGGATTCGACTTTGAAAAACCTTACTTTATTGCAGAATCGGCGGACCGTTTCACAGTAAACACCGTTAAAAAGGCAGTAGCCGAAGCGATGAACCCGGCAAAATGTAAAATTGTTTTGTTTGTCGTTCCTGGTGTGCATTGTTATAAATCCGGTTTATATTATGCAATATTAAGCAGCGGAAAATTTGACGGGACGCGCCGCGATGGTGCGAAGTATTGGAACTATCGCACCACTACCGGAGAATTTGACATAGATCATTGCTATGGTGTCGGAGACTTTGAAGAACTGCGCAAGAAACAGACTGAAAGCATTTTTATAATCGCCCAGGATAAATGCTATATAAAAGAACCAGAAACAAAAATATTTAATGTTTCCCGGCGGTATACTCTGGACGATGCCAGAAAGAGCACGGACGGACGCGGAAACGATTATATAAAATCCTTAGTATTGACCGCCACGGATGGCAGCGGCGCACGTTTCACATACGAACCATACAACACATTTTACGGAAATGAAAAACGATCCGCGGATATTGCGGACCATATCGACAAAAGTGGCTACTTGTTACGCCCTCACCGCTTCGCATTGATGGAGAGAGCAGAAGCATTGAGACGGACCAGAAAACAGGCAGAGGCAGACAACGCCGACTATACAAATGAGATAGCCGAACTGCAGAAACGCATTGACGCAACTAGAATTTTATTATCTAACACCGTTTTGAATTGTCAGGACGCAACCGCGGCGCGTGGCGTGTCTAACAAGATGAATTATTTTTCTTATGCTCTTTCTTACTTTGAGACATTCAAAGAAAAAATAAACAGCAAGCGTTATGCAAGTATTGAGCGCATCAATTCAGATATTGAAGATATAAAAGATAAGTTGGATCATTGCGCAGAGTAAGGCGGACGGCGGCGGATCAGCCGCCCCGGCTCCGCCGGATATATTGAGCGATCGGAGGCTTTAGGATGGTTTATAAATATCTGAACCGCTCCGCAGTATTGGAACATCTACAAGAGGGGCAAACCGTAAATATTGATGAGTACATAGAGAAAATGCAGTTTTTCAAGAAATACGGAAACTGTCAGGGGATCTATATAACAGACAGCCGCTATATTGAGTATGCAGAAATCGGCTTGCACTATTTCAAATATGATACATTGATAAAGTTTTTTGAAAATTTCAAGCATGAGAACGGCATGAAAAAAGCATTGATAACCTTTAGCAAAAACCATTGTTTACAATGCGAGCCGGTAAGAGATTAAGGAGGTTTATATCATGGGATGGGATTATACACACGCAACACACTACACCAGAACCGGAGCTATTGACAAAAAGGCAGAAATTGACGAGCTTTACACCTGGCAGAACGACACCAGGAAAGCCGAAGTTGTACGGTCCGCAATGGTAGGCGGTACATATTACGCCGCTGTTAAAGTAACCATATTGAGCACCGGAGAGACTGAGACATTCGCCGCCGTTGTATTGACGCACACCAACAGCCGGGATTATTTCAACTTTGGAGTTAAGACGATTGGAGAAAGTTCTGGACCATGTGAAGATCATTGCCCGGCTTCTATTCTCTCTCTTCTCTCCCCTACTGATTCAGAATATGCCAATAACTGGCGTGAGCGTTGCCGGGCGAACATTGAGAAAAGGAAAGATCCGCACGCATTGAAAAATCTGCCGGTTGGTGCAGTGATCCGCTTTATTAAGTACAACGGCGAGGCCGTGGAGCTTATGAAGCATCCGGAAGCGTATCAGTTCAAACGCCCGTTCTGGTATTGTAAGGAATCCGGCTGTTATATGCCTGCTACCAGAATCCCAGACAGTTACGAAGTAGTTACCGCATAACACATTGAATCAGGAGGATAAAAGACCATGAATAATACAGTATTGAGAATTGAGAACGGAATGAGCAGTTTTGAACTGCTTCAGGCCAAGGTTGCAAGCCTTGAAGCAAAAGAAAGACGCATGAGTGAGGATGAAAACCGCCGGATCGCTGCTATTGATGCCATGCGTGAGATGGAAAAGAACCCGACAACATCCCGGCGTGATCGCTTTGAGTTATCCGCTGATATTCCTATCCAGTGCGAAGCATTGAAGCATTTACACAACGAGCGTTGTTGTGTAAGTTCTGAAATCAGAGGATTGAGAACAGCCATTGATCTTATATTGGCAGTTTCCAACTATGGCGGAGAAGTAACACAGAATAACCGCCGGATGATTGAAAGTATATTAGCTTAATCGTTACATTGTAACATTGAGTAACAGCGTGTAATATGGAGGTAACACATGAACAAAGATAAATTAGAAGTATTTATGAACTATTTGAAAGAACAATTTCCCGGCTGCATTGAAGATCATTTCACTTATGATTTGATTAAAAATCTTATTGACTATGTATATAGGGAGCACGGTCACACAAAGAACTCCGCAAGAGCGATTATTGCAAGCATACTTCCAGAAGTAACATATGAGGAATTGGAGGCATACTTACCTGATTTTGATGAATGGGAGGCGGAATTATGATAAAGATGTCATTCTACGATGGAACTTTAGACAGGACAAAGGCAATGGAAGTTGTCGAGGCATCCGAAAAGCCTTTAATGTTCCGGTATGGCTTTGCGTATAGGGGTGCAGAGAAAAGACCCATAACCAAAGAAAAAGCATTGAGTATTATTGATGATTCCGGCAACTATCTGGATGTAACAGAAACCGACAACGAGATCCTTTTGAATACCTATTCAAGTAATGATATGTGGTAGGAGGTAACAGGGATGGGCAACATTGTATTGAATTTTAATGAAAGAGAATTGACGTTATTAAGCGATGGTGTTTTGACTATGATTGACAACGCAGGACAGGCGAAACGTCTTGTATGTGATACTGCATCACTCAAAGCTATTGATACCCATATCAAAGAGTTGCAGGCGTTGAACAACAAAATATGTCATGCCGGTATCAGATAAAGAAAGGATTGAGAACTATGAGAAAGAAAAGCGTATTTGTAAACTGTATGGAGACATTAACGGCAAATAGAAAGCATAATGAGGCCCGTGCTCTCCTTAATGCAGGACTGAAAGAGTCCGCACAGAGACAGACAGCCGCAACCGCTCCGGCGTATGTTCCTACAAAGCCGTATGTGTTCCCGTCGGTTGATGGAAATATGACTTATCATACCTCATGGGGATCTCACGGAGTAAAAGAAGAGGCTGAAACCATATTGAGCGTATTGAGTTCTTTCCGCCTCCGCTCCACTCTCGCAAAAATCAATCAGGGACCACGCCTCACGCAGTATGTTATTGAACCGGCTCCGGGTACTCAGGTACAGTCCATATTGAGACGCGAAAAGGAATTTCAGGCAGCCTTACATTGCAATGCTTCATTGAGATTTGACAACGGCTATGTATATATTGAGGTTCCTACCGGTACAGAAACCGTGTTCCTGGGGGATATGCTTATTGATAATGAGTTTCAGTCCTCCGATGGTTTTACAATGGCAATCGGCATGGCGGTTGATGGTTCCAAGCATTACATTGATATTGCCAAGGCGTGCCACATCCTTATTTCTGGTATGACCGGATCCGGTAAATCAATCGTGCTGCACAACCTTATTCTTTCCCTATTGATGAAGAAAGACCCGGTTCAGATGCACTTATACATTATTGACCCAAAGGCTACCGAGTTTGAGTATTATAAAAACCTCGCAGCTTGTACAGTCGTTTCCGAAGCGAATGGCGCAGTTGATTTATTGAAGAACCTCTGTATTGAGATGGATCGCCGTTACTCCGTTCTGGCCGCTGCCGGATGCCGTGACATTGACAGCTACAATCAGAAGTTCGCAGATAGACCGATGAGAAGAGACATTGTATTCATTGATGAGTTATCAGACCTTATGAGCATGGGCGGTAAATCTGTTGAGGGTTCTATTGTAAGAATCGCACAAAAAGCCCGTGCCTGTGGTATTCATCTTGTAATTGCCACACAGTACCCGGTTGCAAAGGTTGTTACCGGATTGATTAAGGCGAATATGCCTACAAAAATCTGTCTCCGTGTTGGTACAGTCACAAACTCTATGGTCGCATTAGATATGGCCGGCGGCGAAAAGCTCATGGGTCATGGCGATATGCTCTTTCTCCCTAACGGTTCTCTTTCCCCGGTAAGGTTGCAAGGTGGGTTTGTATCTGAGACGGCAATCAACAATGTCGTTGCCGGTTTGATGAAAAATCAGTAAGTAGGAGGATGGTTAGAATGGCAGGAAAGACAACAACAGCTTGCACGCATGAACAGTACGAGACTATCATAAAAACTTTATATGAGGGCATTGGAGACTGCATACAGCCTAATCCCCGGATTGCTACGATCCTCGTTATTGAGGCGAATGTAGGATTGCGTATTGGAGATACACTCTCCCTCCGGCGTTCCTCTTTCATTAAGACACCCTCCGGCCACGCTTTCAATATCGTTGAGCATAAGACCGGAAAGGTTCGCCGTTTCAAGGTCCAGGAACAGGTCTACAACTTCCTCCTTGAATATGCGGACTCCGAGGGCATTGATGGCGATGATCTGATATTCCCTATCGGTGTCCGGGCAGTGCAAAAGCATCTGAAAAAGGTTTGCGACTGGCTCGGTCCTGAATACGAGGATATATCCACCCATTCGTTCCGTAAATACTTCGGAACAGAGATTTACTACAAGAATGGAAAGGACATTGAACTGGTCCGCCGCCTGTATCAGCACAGTTCCGCCGCCGTTACGGCTCGTTACTTGGGTGTTACGGACGAAAAGATTGAACAGGCATTAGATTCCCACGTTGATATTATTTACCGCCCCAAATGAGGCGCATATATAGTAATGGTTCCTTATAAGATTTGTCTATTTGAGTGTCGTGTAACAGGTTTCTGGCAGTTTTTAATGTGAAAACTGCTGCCGGTATGAGGGTTGATAACGGCATACACCATCCCTTTGTTGGTTGACAGGTTTTCCGGCTTTAATGCGAAACCGGATAAGGATAGTGGGATCTCCTGACATTCGCGTATCTCCGGCGGAGCGCACGATGCCGCTTGATAAGAACGTGTCCAAATAGACAAATGCTATAAGGAGCCATTGAAGAAATGGAGGTCTTAGGCATGATTGATATTACAAACTGCAATAAAATCATAGTCGATACCATTGGGAAAACAGAGAAGATCATTGAATGGTATCAGCAAAATAAAGATTGGTTGGATGCCGAAGAGTTCCGCATCCCCATCCCCTCCGCATTGGTTGAGCTGCCGGAGGAAGATATTAAATTCTATTATGAGCAGGAGGGTGTATTCGTCAGGCTGCATCTGTATATGGGTGGCGTGTATGTCTGCAATTATCGGTATGATCCGAAAACTCAGGAAATCGAAAACATTGTCTTTCCTGCCGGATTAAGCAAAGAGAAACGAAAGGTTGCCCGGATGGTTCTTGCCGCTGACAGAACGCCATACAAGGAGGCATTGAAGTTCCATTCTCTCATGTGTTTTGCAACTCATTACCGCAACTGCATTGAGACTACGGAGCAGAAAGAGAAACGCATTTCTCATAAGCATCGAAAAATCCTGCGCCGTTCCGGCGGTGCTACACCACTGATAACCACATACCGCATTGATAGCAGACCTGTTCCTGCAGACGGTACAAAAAGGCACTACACAAAGCCTACCGAACAGGTAAGTGTGAGGGGATTTTACCGAACTACCAAAACCGGTAAACGTGTATGGGTTCGCCCTTTCACGAAATACAATGGAAATTCTGGAAATAACAAAACATACAAAGTATAGGAGGATCACTATGAGTAATTTGAAAGTTTATGCAAAAACCATCGAAGATGAGGCTTTGGAACAGATTAACACTCTTCTGTCTCAGGATTCCTTTAAGGACTGTAAGGTTCGTATCATGCCGGATGTTCACTCCGGAAAGGGATGCGTCATTGGCTTTACTGCGGATCTCGGAAACAAAGTAATTCCAAACATCGTTGGCGTGGATATTGGATGTGGTATGCTTTGCGTCAGTTTAGGGCATAGGGATTTTAATGCTGTTACATTGAATACTTTAGATCGTGTTATCCGCACCTATGTTCCGAGCGGAAAAAATGTGCATGATGGGCGGCAAATGCGTTTTGAAGAATTGAAAGAGCTTTATTGTTACCGGGAATTAAAAGATACCAAACGTCTCGAACGCTCTATTGGCACTCTCGGTGGTGGCAATCATTTCATTGAGGTTGATGTTGCAGAGGACGGTTATAAGTATCTGATTATCCATACTGGCAGCCGCAATCTTGGGAAACAGGTGGCAGACTACTATCAGAACCTTGCCTATGAGTTGATGTGCGGTAAGGATGATTTGTATGATCGTCAGGAAAAGCTCATTGCCGACTACAAAGCCGCTGGAAGAAAATCTGAGATTGAATCCGCAATCAAGGAGCTGCGCCGAAACTTCCGTGCTGTCACTCCGAAATTGCCGAAAGACCTCTGTTATTTAGAGGGCAAGTATCGTGAACAGTATCTCCATGATATGAGGATATGTCAGAAGTTTGCCTACATGAACCGTGTTATGATTGCTCAGATTATATGCGATCATATGGGATGGGGAGTCGGTGCAGAAATACCGGATTATTTTGAGTGCATCCACAATTATATCGACCACGACTCCAACATCGTCCGTAAAGGTGCTATCTCTGCCAAGTACGGGGAAAAGGTTCTTATCCCTATCAATATGCGTGATGGATGTATTCTCGGAGTTGGCAAGGGAAATGAGGATTGGAACTGTTCTGCGCCGCATGGAGCTGGACGGCTTATGTCACGGATGAAAGCAAAGGAAACTCTAAACATGAGTGATTATTCAAACTCTATGGATGGCATCTACACTACTTCCGTATCAGAGGAAACCATAGATGAGGCACCGATGGCATACAAGCCTATTGATGAGATTGTGGAATGTATTGGAGAAACCGTTGATATTCTTGCCATTCTGAAACCTATATATAATTTCAAGGCAAGCGAATAATGTGGCATTGATAGACACATTGATGTATAATGGACTAAACATTTATATAGGGAGGATATGTCTATGAAGATGAGATATTTTGCCGTACTGCTGCTGTCCGCTGTTATTTTGACTGGTTGTGGTGGCGGTACATCTACCCAAAATGGCACTACTGCGGTCACGGCTACGACAGAAAGCAAAGACAAAACAGACCTTGTGGATCTGATGAGTACGCAGGATTATTCCTGCACCGTGGATGATTCTTTTATGTATTACGTTATGTATGTAACAAACAATTCAGATAAGGTTGTGAGTATTGATCTGAATGTGACTGCATTGGATTCTTCCGGCAGCATGGTTGGTTCTTCCAGTGATGGAACAAAAGCGGTTGTTCCAGGGCAAACAGCCGGTATATGGACCACATTTGATGAATGGGATAAGATTGATAGTTTCGATTACACACTGTCCGTATCAGAGGAAAAGGAATACTCTCCGGTCTATTCTGACTTATCCGTTGACTACAATACTACCGACAGCGGCATTGTTGCATCTGTGACAAACAACGGAACTTCCGCCGCAGATTATGTGTGGATGGATGTGGTGTACCTTAAAGATGGGAAGATGGTTAATTTCAACGAATTATCTTTCATGGATGATAACCAGGAATTGCAGCCCGGTACAACTCTTTCTCAGGAGGGCACTTGCTACTCTGATTCCGGTTTTGATGATGTAGTGATTGCCATAAATGGCAGGAAATGATTTAAGGCAGAGGTTTTATTCCTCTGCCTTTTCTATGAGTTCCCATGCCTTTTCATCGCCAAATTCTTTCCTTACGGCTTTCCACAATCTGAGGTACTTCTTGGATTCTCTGTCCCTTTCAGTCCTTGCCTTATCAATCTGACTTCTGATACGGCTTATATACTGCTCATCCTCCGTCTGTATCAGCTTATCAGAATCCCGATACAACGAACGGATCATACTCTCTTTGAGCATATCTACCCACGGAGTAGATACCTCTGTACTGCGTCCATTGACTGAACGGCGCATTTTATACTCTCTGCCGGATAAATCCTGTTTCTTTGCTTTCTTAGCGCAGTAATCTCCGATATAGACACCAATCCAGTCCGGTATCTCTTCCTTGACCTGATTGTATAATTCCCTTGTGAGAACATAATAGTTGTAATGGCCTACAAAGGATTTTGCAGCAGCACTATGGAAGTCCGCTTTCGACACCTTAATTTCATAGCACCGGAAAATGCCCTTTGTGTCATAGGTCATGTAATCAACTCTTTCTCTTCCGCAAAATCCGATTGTTACCTCATAGCAGCCAAATACACCTGTCTTTCTTGTGGCCAGTCTGATTGCTTTTTCCAGTGCTACGGTTTCCGCTGTTTTCATTTCAGATCCTCGATTGAGAATACAAGACCTACACAGTAAATCTCTCCATCTTCCCAGATGTCAAATTGTTCGCAAGGAATGTCTGTTTTGTAAGTCCATGTTGCCGGAAGTCCGTCCCTGTTCATGCCATCACACCAGACAGCATCTATCCAGTTTGCACGTTCTTCTCCCTCCTGGTCTACGCCGTCTCTGTCGAAGTACACTCTTCCTCCATCGAAGCAACCACCCTCATCGTAGATTGCACCATCGAACTCCATGAGATCGTCAGATGCTCCGTAAACGATAACCAGGCCGCTTTCCTTTGCTTCCTGCTTTACATCGTCAAAACTGTCTCCGTATCTCTCATGGATGATGTCGGAGCGAATGAGGTTTGTATCAAACTCATAATGGGTCACAGCATGAGAAACAATGTCACAAAGGGAGTGTATACACATAAAACCACACAGCAACTTATTGATGAAGTCAACAAAATTTAAGGGAGGTCACGCCTCCCTTTTACTGTATAAATATTCCAAAACAGTGCCAAAAACCCAGTATATTATGCGTATATTATGCAAAATCGTTTGTATCTTGTGTGTATATTATAAGTATATTGCCAGTATATTACTATCAGATTTTTACTCAAACTTACGAACACCTACTGTAAAAATACGCACAATAAAACCCCGGAAACATCGTATTTCCGGGGTTCGTTTTTATCAATTAGCACACACCCTGTGCTAACATAGTATCTGTGATAGTAGCCGCTGCCAGCCATGTCCACGCGGTTCAGCACCGCGCCGAGGATCCGGCAGCCGGTCCGCTCCAGCTGTCTTTTGGCTTTCTGCACCAGACGATAGCTGAGTGCACCGCTCTCAACTAGCAGGATCGCGCACCGTCAATGACACTTCCGAGCGGCGGCGTATCGATGATGATCGTGTCGTACTCATTTCTCGCCCACGCAATCAGCTTACTAAATGCATCCTCGCTCAGAAGCTCTGCCGGGTTCGGTGCCATCGGACCGGAAAAAATGATATCCAGGTTCGGCAGGTTCGTGTGATACAGAACCTCCCCTAAAGGCCGCTGCCCGGTCAGGTACTGTGTCAGTCCGTAAATCTGCTGTCCGCCCCCGAAACGGGATACCAGCACGGATTTACGGATATCCGCATCGATAAATAACACGCGTCCCTCTGTCTGTGCCATCGAGATCGCAAGCTGGAAGGAGGTCTCACTCTTTCCTTCATCCGGCATTGCGCTGGTCAGCATGATGACCTTGAGCCCATTTCCGGAAAACTGGATGTTGGTACGGAGTGTCTTCATTGCTTCCTCATACTGATAATCTCTTTTCTCATCCTGTATGATCTGGATGAATCCGTTCTGAATTGCCATGGTCTCCTACCTTTCCTTCTTATCTTTTCCGGCAAATGGATTGATGATATCCCAGATACCAGAGGTACGTTTTACCTTCTTCTCGCCCCGTCCGTGGATCTTGCTCTCTGGGATCGCTGCCAGTACCGGCAGTTCCAGATATTTCTCCACATCTTCTTCCGAACGGATGGTATCATTCAGGATAACCGTCAGTGTAATGTATCCGCACACGATCACTGCGGCAATCAGTGCGCCGATCAGCGCGTTTTTCGTATTGCTCGGGCTGGTTTTCTGGTTTGCCACCTCACCGCTCTCGATGAGTTTCGGCGGCGTCATTTCCATGATCTCGCCGACATAGTCGGATGCCACCTTTGCGGTCATATCGACAATTTTTTTTGCCATCTCCGCATCCGGATCCAGTGCAGAAATGTTTAAAATACGAGTATCCGACGGGTTCTCCACCTTAATTTTTCTGACCAGTTCTTTATAATCCATATCCAGATGAAGCTTATCAACCACCTCTTCCATAACGGAACGACCGGTGATGATCGTCTTGTAATCCTGTGTCAGCTGCGTGCCGATCTGCAGATCGGCTAACGAGGTCAGCGTTGTCTCTTTCGTCAGTACATAAATCTTCGCCGTTGAGCTGTACTGCGGTGTGAGCAGAAAATAGCTGTATGCTCCGCCGATTCCGGCTCCGAGCACCGCCACTGCAATGATGACCCAGAGTTTCCGGAGTAATGCATAAAAGATTTCACCCAGATCGATTACTTCCTCGTCTTCCCATTCTTGTCCTTGATTTTTTCTCTTTTCCATACCTTCCTTTTCCCTTTTCGTATTGTTTTTATCTGTCAGACATTGTTACAATGTTACGGTTCACGCATACATGCTCGGTAACGGAATTTGTCAATGTTCTGTAACCACGTGATTTCGAAAAACATTTGCATTTTTTCGCAAACATCTATTCTTTTACAATTTCTCATCCAGTATGATCTTTTCCGGATTTTCGATCGACAGCTGTCTGGCAAGCTCACTGCCTCCCTTTTTCCGGATCCATGCGATGGCTTTCGCACTGTTGGGAACCCGGTGGCGGTTGCCATGCATGTCGGTTCCCAGGAAACTGATGTAACCGGCTAGAAGTGTCCGGCGGCACCACCTCCGGTCCAGGCGCTCCCTTATTTTCCAGAAATGGCTCAGTTTCGTGAGGCTTCCGTAGTTCATCTGGAGATACGCGCCTTCCTTCATTAGCTCTTCCAGGCGTCCTTTTTCCCGCAGACACTGGTACCGCTCGATATGTGCCAGCACAGGCAGATAGCCCGCCATCGTCAGCTCCCGGACAGCGCCCTCGATCTGGCTCCAGGAGGATGTCGGCAGAAACTCGGTCAGCACGTACCGGCTGCCCGCCAGTGTCAGAAGCTTTCCTTCCCGGAGCATCTCGACCATGCCTTCGAAGTATTGGATTTCCTGCCCCCGGTAGAGTTCAAGATCGGGCATCGCCTTCTGGACACGAGCCGCCAACTTCTCCATAAGCTCTTGTATCTGCTGCGGTTTTGTCCGCCAGTGATACGCTACATAGTGTGGGGTGGCTATCACCTTCCGGACGCCCTGCTTATAAGATCTCCGAAGCATCCGGTAACTGAGTGCCATTTTCTCTGCCCCATCATCTATCCCCGGGAGCACGTGTGTATGGATATCCACCACACCCAGCTCTATCTTGTCCGGTCTTCTCTGCGTTTTGCGCGCCATTGCACTTCTCTCCTTAGTCAGTCATTTTTCTGTCTGAATACACGCGAAATAGACAGCTTACACCATCGTTTTTTGCTGTCCACCTACTTCGTCCTGTTCTGATATTGCTCTAAAAATGTGTCATAATACTTTTTCTCTGCTTCCAATCTGGCTTTTACTGCATCCTCATAGTCCACAAATGTCCCAAGGTTATAAACTTTTCCCTGGAACCCGATGCTGGCACGCCATTTTCCATTTTCTCTCCGGTATACACCTCGGTGTCCACTGGTGTTGTTCACTGCCTCTTTCCGGCTCGCGATCCGCTCCAGACAGGTATTTTCTGCAAAATGGATGGATTTGCACATATTTACTTTTCTCTGTTCCTGCCTAAGGCAGCCACAGCTTCTGGTTTTTCCCAAGTGCAGGTTTTCTTTCTGACAGACACAAAGCTTGCCACAGTCACATTGGCAGAACCACAGGTCTCCCTGGGCTGCCAGTTTGCCTCCCTCTGCAGAAGCCCCGCCTTCTTTTACCACCTCTAAAAGAGGAGAATATTTCTCCCACGGACCAAGAACCTGTAGGCGTCCATAGCGCTTGCCTGTCAGATCCAGCCAGCCGTGTACCTGTTTTCTTTTTCGATAGCAGCCGCAACTTTTGGTGTGTCCTGTCTTCAGATGCGTCCCGGCTACAGAACATATAGTTCCGCAGTCGCATTGACAAAGCCAGTAGGAATGTATGCTTTTCCTCGTATCATCTCTTTTTAAAACCAGAAGATGATCGAACTTCATCCCAACGAGGTTTTCACGTCCCATATACTCCCACTGTACCACATAATATGTATTATGTGGTGCGCGGTCTCCTCCTGTTTTTATAATCAACATGATACTACCATCTAAAGACAAAAAAATCAATCCCTTAGAAGCATATCAGCATAATTTTATAAACTTATGAGTTGCAGGGATTTTGAAAAATTCAGTAAAATCCAGCATTTTTGAAAAAGAAATACCTCTGCTTATTTCTGTATTCCCCTTATGTGCCACATAATACATATTATGTCGTCCTGTTTTTCTGACAATATAAAACAAAATCCCAGAAAAATGGAGGCTTCTATCATGCCTTGTATTTTGTGCAATAATGATTCATTACATTTTTATAGCACATTTATATTTTGTACAGTTGATTTTGTGTGGTTTTCTTTATTTTTATCTTGTTCAACCTTCTGACTGCTACAAAATCAAAAAAGGATGCATTTCCTGTGACCAGATCCTTCAACCATGTTTTTCCATATTCGGCCGGAATATCCACATAAACGGGCATTCCATCCGTATTATAAATACATGTTTTTGCTTTTTGAAATGTCTTTGTTCCAGTTAAGATTTCTGCCGTTCTTATTTTTATCCCCAAAACTTTCTATTTTAACTTTATCATATATACATCTATTCCAAAACCACTTCGACGCAAACGGTCAAACTTCGACCTAATTGGTATCTGGGGATCAAAAAAATGCCGCCTTACGCGACATTTTTCTGAATCCGAATCTTATATTTAATTTATAATCACACCTCCAGCTTCCGCTTCTTTGCCAGCTTCTTCATCTCCTCCGCATTCTGCCGCACGGTCTCGGTGATCTCCGCGCCGCCCAGCAGTCTCGCAAGCTCGTCCACCATCGCCTCGCGGTCTAAGGCGCGGATGGAGGTTGCCGTCCGTCCATCGGACGCGGATTTGCGGATCTCGAAGTGCTGGTCCGCCATCGCCGCGATCTGCGGCAGGTGCGTGATGCAGATGACCTGACGGCATTTAGAGAGGATCCGCAGCTTCTCCGATACCATCTGTGCAGTCCGCCCACTGATACCGGTGTCAATCTCATCAAAAATCAACGTTGGAACCTGATCGGTCTCCGCCAGCACCGTCTTGATTGCCAGCATGATACGCGACAGCTCACCGCCGGACGCCACCATACCGAGCGGCCGAACCGGTTCGCCCGGATTCGTGGAAATCAGGAATTCCGGCTCGTCGATACCGCCCGCCGTGAAATGATCCAGCCGCCTAAACTCCATCTCAAACTGCACATCAAGGAAATTCAGTTCCCGAAGCCCGTCTGCGATCTTCTCCACCAGCTCCCCGGCAAACTGCTTACGCGCTGCTGACAATGCCTCGGAATGTTCTTTCAGTACTGCTTCCGCCTGTTCCAGTTCTTTTTCCGCCCGTTCCCGAAGTTCATCGTAATTCTCCAGTTCCTGCAGTCGCGCTTTCTTTTCTTCCAACGCTTGAAGTACCTCCGGGATCGTCTTCCCATACTTGGTTTCCAGGCTCCGGATCAGGTCAAGCCGCTCCTGTGTCTCCTGAAATGCCGCTTCGTCAAAGGTCATATCGTCCATATATCCGGCGATCTCCCTGGAAAGATCCGAAAGAAGGGAATCTACATCGCACAGCTCGTCACGGATCCCCTTCAATCCCTCGTCAAATGCCATCGCACCATCGATCTCACGGAACGCCCGCGACATCGCATCGCCGGACACCGCGTCATATGCCTGTGAAAGACTCTCAGCGATCCGTCTGGCATTGGAAAACCGCTTAAAATCGGCTGCCACCTTTTCCTCTTCGCCATCCTTTAACGCGGCATTTTCAATCTCCTCGATCTCAAACCGGCAGAAATCCATCTCCCGCAGTCTCGTCTCCTGATCGGATGCAAATGCGGCACATTTCTGTTTTAACTGCATATACAAGCGATAGGCAGCTTCCGTATTCTGTTTGAATGGGAGAAGTTTCTCCCCGCCATACGCATCGAGGATTTCCAGATGTTTTGACGCATTCACCAGCGACTGGTGTTCATGCTGTCCGTGCAGATCGATCAGAAGACCCGTGATCTCCCGCAGCCTTGCCGCCGTTACCGTCTCGTCGTTGATGCGGCTGATGCTCCGGGTCGGTGTGATTTTCTTAGAAATGATTAAAATTCCCTCTTCATCAGGGTAAACATCATGTTCCTTCAACTGCTCGCGCTTTCTCTCATCATCGATGGAGAAAACCAATTCAATGTAGGCGCTGTCGCAGCCCCGGCGGATCATCTCTTTCGGTGCTTTTCCGCCCAGCGCGATCTGGACCGAACCGATGATGATCGATTTTCCGGCTCCCGTCTCACCGGTCAGAATGTTGAGTCCGTCCCCGAACTCCACCTCCGCCGAATCGATCAGAGCCAGATTTTTCACTCGTAAATGATAAAGCATCCGCTTTCCGTTCCTCCTTATCAGCGGTTCCCGCAAAAAATGCGTGAACCCACCTTCCCTCATCCCGCAATCAGCTTGCGGATCTTGTCCATCAGCACGATCGTATCGTCCACCGTACGGACTGCACACATGACCGTATCGTCCCCGGCGATGCAGCCGACAATCTCTGAAAAATGGATGGCGTCGAGCGCTGCCGCGACTGCCATCGCCATGCCTGACACCGTCTTGATGACAAGGATGTTCTGCGCCATATCCATGGAAACGAAGCTATCGTGCAGAATACGGGTATATTTATCATTGAACGCCGTCTGAGGATGGAAAACCGCATATTTCTGTCCGCCGTTTTCTGTCTGGATCTTAGACAGCTTTAACTCCCGGATGTCCCTGGAAACCGTTGCCTGCGTGACATTGTATCCCTCTTTATTCAGATATTCCGCCAGCTCTTCCTGCGTTTCAATCTCATATTTTCCAATCAATTCCACAATCTTGCTGTGACGTTCCATTTTCATGGCTCTGACTCCTTTTATATCTGTTTCATTTTGTTCCGTATATTTTCCAAAAATGGCACCTGTTTGAGCTGAATCAAAGTCGTCTCGATCTCTGATTTTGCTATCTCGATTGTATCGCCCGGCTCAATATCAACCACCGTATCGCCGTCAAAGCTCAGCGAAACCTTCGTCCGCCCGGTCGTCTGAATCTGCAGACTCAAATGGTTATCCGGCGGCAGAACGATGCTGCGCGAATTGAGTGAATGCGGGCAGAGCGGCGTCAATACCAGCAGTTCCGCCTCCGGCGCCACGATCGGACCGCCCGCTGACAGGTTGTATGCCGTCGAACCGGTCGGGGTCGCAACCACCATGCCGTCCGCCGAATATTCGTTAAACAGCTGTCCATTGACAGCCAGCTCAAACCGGAACGCATCAATTCCCATACGGTTCAGGACGATATCATTCAGGGCGATATCCTCCATAACAACCTTCCCGCCAGAAATCACGCACCCCTTGATCATCATCCGACTTTCCAGACGGTAGTGGTCTTCCATCAGATCCCGCATGGCAGGCAGAATGTCCTCCTCATGCCCAATCTGCGTCAGATACCCCAGATGCCCCATATTGATGCCAAACAGCGGAATCTTCCGTCCCGCCAGATCACGCGCCGCCTGAATCAACGTTCCATCACCGCCCAGACAGATCACACAGTCTGTGTCCTCCGGCACGGTCCGACGATCCGTATAGCGATACGCCGGTATCACCCCAGCATCCCGGCGAAGCCCGTCATGACGGTCCAGACGGATGCAGCGGCAGCCCTGCTCTGCAAAAAAGCTGCAAATCAGATCGGCGGCCTCCTCTACGCGCGGCTTTTCGCGGTTTACAATCAGATAGAAATTTCTCATGTTTTGTCTAACTCCATGTGAGCTTCCTCAACAACCTGTTCCGGTGAAACCGGACACTCTTTTTCCGCTTTTGCAAGTGCTTCCTCACCAGTCACAGTTTCCTCCGATGCCTGCTCCGGTTTATGCAGATACAGGAGGTACTCGATATTTCCCTCCGGTCCCTTGATCGGGGAAAATTCCAGATTCCGGATCTCAAAACCGATCTCCGCCGCATATGCCATCACCATCTGAATGACCTCCAGATGCGTGCTCTTCTCGCGGACAACGCCCTTCTTTCCGACTTTCTCACGTCCCGCCTCGAACTGCGGCTTGATCAATGCAACCACCTCGCCGCCCGGGCTTAAAATCTCCTTGACGGGACCTAAAACCTTCGTCAGGGAAATAAAGGAAACGTCGATCGAAGAGAAATCTACCGGCTCGCCGATATCCTCCGGTGTCACATAACGGATGTTTGTCTTCTCCATGCAGACCACACGCGGATCATTGCGAAGTTTCCACGCCAGCTGTCCATGTCCTACATCGACCGAAAACACCTTGACCGCGCCATTCTGCAGCATACAGTCGGTAAATCCGCCTGTGGACGCGCCGACATCCATACAGACCTTTTGATCCAGTGTCACTCCGAAATGCGTCATCGCCTTCTCCAGTTTCAGACCTCCGCGGCTCACATATTTTAAGGTAGATCCACGTACCTCGATCTTCGCATTTTCATCGAAGGTCGTACCCGCCTTGTCTTCTTTCTGATCTTCTACATATACAATCCCGGACATGATGATCGCTTTCGCCTTCTCACGGGATTCTGCCAGACCTCTCTTGACGAGAAGTACATCTAACCGTTCTTTCATTCTATGTTCTTCCTTCCGCTGCTGCGACTCTTTTGTTTCCCATCATGCTTCCGCGTCAGTCTGCAGCACACCTTCACGTTTCAGCTGCGCCAGAATCGAATCACTGTCAATTCCCAGCTCATTCCGGAGCACCGACACATTTCCGTGTTCGACGTAGGCATCCGGCAGCGCTATATTAACTACCTTGATCTGCGGATAATGCTTCTGTACATAATCCGTCACCCGCTCGCCGTAACCGCCGCGCAGGACATTTTCCTCCAGTGTCACGATCGTATGGTGCGTTCCTGCCAGATGGTCGATCACGTCGGTATCCATCGGTTTCACAAACCGCCCGTTGACCAGCGTACACGGCTGCCCGGCACTCTTTAATTTCTCCCGGATATGCTCTGCCGTGCTGACCATGCTTCCGACTGCCAGAAGCGCCGTCCCTCTCTCCTCATACAACATCTCGCTGACGCCATACTCGACCGGTGCCAGAAATTCCTTCAAGCCCCGGTAGGCCTCGCCCCTCGGATAACGGATCGCAATCGGTCCATCGTAGGAGATGGCAAACTGCA
>ERZ860388.434-NODE-434-length-34214-cov-5.289704_pt1 | contig 34214 bp, 29 predicted proteins | sample MGYA00509978_ERZ860388 | MGnify/ENA primary metagenome ERZ860388 (study PRJEB30046, sample SAMN00715225) | human gut metagenome | study: EMG produced TPA metagenomics assembly of the A metagenome-wide association study of gut microbiota in type 2...
CCGCTTATTACATAATAATTATTCCCTGCATAGCTTACAAAGCCTGTATATGTCTTATCTACCTGTCCATTAGTAAAATATGTAAGCGTTCCATTAACATCTCTTAAACCAGTGTATGTATCTTTCTGCTTTACTGTTACTGTACAGCCTGCTGTCTTTCCATTACTGCTTGTTGCTGTGATTACTGCTGTTCCTGCTTTTTTTGCTGTCACTTTTCCTGCACTATCTACTGATGCCACAGCTGTATTACTACTACTCCACTTTACTGTCTTATCTAATGTTGTATTAGAAGGACTAATTGTTGCTGTTAATGTCGCACTTTCCCCTTCTGTTAATGACATAGTATCCTTATTAACATGTATACTTTCAATAGGCACATTAGTATCAGCTTCTTTTCCATTAGATGTAAATGCTTTTATACAAAAATTATTAGGAGAGTATTTATATACATTTCCTTCTTTATAAAAACTCTTTCTATCAAACTGACTAACTCTCATGTCCCATATTATAGTTTCGAGTTTTTCTCCTGTAGCCATACTTATAGCATCTTCTCTATCAAGTGCTGCCTTATCTGTCGTTACAACAACTGAATATGTTGTTCCCGGAGCAAGCTTAATTGGATTACTCAACTCTATTGTATATATACCAGCATATTGTGTATAACCAGTAGTCGTTGCTGTAACCTGTTTAGTTCCACTAAGTGGATTATTAAGATTGGTCAGATTAGTATAAATATCAACAGTATATTTTACATCTGCTGCCTGTGACATTGATACAGATACAGCCTTTAATACTTCATAATCAATTCCAGATTTTTTCTGTGTTGTAAATACATTAGCTCCAGAAAATACATTATCTGACCTATAAGTCTGAATACCACCATCCAGCTGATAATTATTGTCAAAGCCATCATTTGCAACAAAATCAAATACCCATGCTGTATTCTCTAAAGAAAACGTATCATATGACATCCAGAAATAATCACAGTAAGAACCCCAGCTATTCCTTATAAGCCATGCTCCATCATTCGAAGGTTTAAGTCCCTCGAAATTATCTTTGGAAAAATTGTCATTCCATCCAACTATCATAACAGCATGACCACCACCTGCCCGAGCTGTGTCATAATAAGTATAACAGTCACTCTTTCTACTCCATGACATATTATAATCTGAATGATAATACATAACACCTACAGCACCATGCTCCATAATTGCTTCTTTAACACCTGATGTATTCTCTTTAATATTAATCTGATATACATTGTGAAGGTGGGCATCTTTATAACTATATGCGAACTCACCACTAAGCCCTTGTTTAATTGTGTCGTTCGCTTTGCTGTAAGGAACTGTATTCTCTGTTGCTCCTATCCATTGAGCCAGTCTTCTTGATGAATACTGATAATTGCCGCCTCTATTAAGATATGAACGATCTGAATTTTCATTATAATATTTAGCTGTATCCCCCACTGTTCCACCAAGTGGGTCAGTTACAGAATTGTATGTATAATATGCCAATGCCAATTCGCTTAAATCTATATTCTTATCAGCTGCTCCATCATTAATCAGATCGAATTCTGCAAGTCCCAGACTTGAGAATGCCCAACAAGTTCCATATGGATTCTGATTACGATTGTCAGGATATTTGCTTTTAATATCTGCAACACTTGACGGATAGCTAGCAGGCAATTCGCTTAACATTCTTGCCATACCATAGTCTTCATATACAGGAGTATTGCCATCAAGTTCACTTGCTACATACCCTGGAACAAATTGGAATTTCTCCACTGATGAACTATTATTATCATCTCCAGCTGCCCAGGATGTATAACCAAATGAGCTTATGACAAGTACAGTACCCAATACCACTGCTAATAGTTTCTTAATTCTCATACTTATACCTCGTTTTCTTCTGTTTTTCACATAACTTGAATAACTTTCATTAAATATATCGACTTGTATACACACTTTCATAACACACATTGATTAATTAAATCTCATAAAAAATAAGGTTAACAATCAACTGTAAACCTTATTTATTATATAAAATACAATATATTATAATTATGCTCTATATGCCCAGCCATTTATAATATTATATCTTACACCACTGTATACATATGAACCATTCTTTGAGAAGTCTACTTTTCCATTCTCTATATAGAATTCTCCATTCTCATTGCTGGCTACTCCTGTAAAGTTAAAATTAACCTTACCATTCTCTATTCGCCACCAGCCGAATTCATTCTCGGCTATTCCGTAATAGTCAAAGTTGACCTTGCCGCCTTCTATTCGCCACCAGCCAAATTCATTCTCAGCTACTCCGTAATAGTCAAAGTTGACCTTGCCGCCTTCTATTCGCCACCAGCCGAATTCATTCTCAGCTACTCCGTAGTAATCGAAATTAACTTTACCATTCTCTATTCGCCACCAGCCATTTTCATTAGGTCTTATACCTGTATAGTCATATCTTACTTTTCCATTTTCTACATATAACCAGTCTTTTCCATCATATGTAACATTAGTATATGAAGTATCTACTACTCCGCTTATTACATAATAATTATTCCCTGCATAGCTTACAAAGCCTGTATATGTCTTATCTACCTGTCCATTAGTAAAATATGTAAGCGTTCCATTAACATCTCTTAAACCAGTGTATGTATCTTTCTGCTTTACTGTTACTGTACAGCCTGCTGTCTTTCCATTACTGCTTGTTGCTGTGATTACTGCTGTTCCAGCTTTCTTCGCCGTTACCTTTCCGTTACTGTCCACAGTTGCTACTGCCTCGTTACTACTGCTCCACTTTACTGTCTTATCACCAGTTGCATTTGATGGTGTTATTGTAGCTGTTAATGTCTCGCTCTCACCTTCTGTCAATGTTGTTGCACTCTTATTAAGGCTTACTTTTTCAACATCCACAGTTGTTGTTTCATTGTCTGTAAATGCCTTAATAATAAAGTTACCACCATATGATTTATTACTAAAATCATTCCAACCATTATAAGGACTATTTATAAAGCTCTGATTAGCCTTGACTGATGCTGTACACCAATATCCTGCCTTACCAGACTGCATACTGCGTTCATATGCTAAATATGCTGTCTTACCTGAATTACTATTAACTTCTACAACAACTGAGAACTTTTTCCCTTCATTAATATTCACAGAACTGTCAAGCACAACTGTATACATTCCGTCATATGTTGTAACACCGCTTTTCTGTGCCGCAAGCGTTCCACTTTCTGGATTAGTATCATCTGACAGATTAGTATATACACTAACTGTATAATTAAGATTAGTAGAACTTCCTGTCATAAATGAAACAGCCTTAATATTCTCGCTTCCACCCAGATTGGCTTTGGCTTCAAATATATTAGAATATTTATTAGAGCCTCCATATCCCATATATCCATAAAGCATCGCACCATCATACTGATAATTATTATTATAATTATCTGAAAGCTCTGCCTCAAGTGTATACCCTACTGAATATATAGATTTATCATAGTAAGATAAGTAAAAATATCCATCTTTACCATATTCACTGCCCCAGCTATTTCTTACTATCCACGCACCATTACCTTCCGGTTTAGTAGCAAAATTATCTGATGAATAATCATCATCCCAGCCTACAATATTCACCGCATGATTGGTTGTGCGGCCTTCTGGACAATAATATGCTGCTGTTAAACTATTATAATACTGCGTACTCCAATCACTACTCTGATCTGACCAGTACGATATGGATACAGCACCATAATCCATAACTGCTTTCTTAACATCTTCCTTACTTGTCGTGTTCACTCTGTAAAAATTCTGGACGTGTGCAACATCCTTTCCATATGCAAGTGAATCATCCAACTGATTATTTTCAACCTGTCTTACATACTCTATTGTATAAGGAACAACATCCTCGTTAACAGCACCTTCCCAATCAAGAAGTGAATTAGCTGCCATCTCTACATTACCACCATACTGCATAACTGAACCATATGATGTATCAAACTTGTTAATATCACCTTCAAGTCCACCCAATGGGTCATTAACGCAATTATATGTATAATTTACAAGATGTAATTCCGATAAATCTATATCATTAGATACAAGATTTTTCTTTATAAGATTAGTTTCTATCAATGATATCGTAGAAAAAGCCCAACATACGCCATAACTCCCCTGATCTCTTACATCAGGAAGATTAGCAGTTTTATATGTGCTTGGATATGCAGCTGCCTTTGTAATCTCTGTTCCATCTATATAAGAATAATTATCATTAAGGACATCTGGTATTATCTGATATTCTCCATCTAATTCCCTATAACCTGTTGCGTGATAATTTTCATTAATATCTGCTGTTTCATTCTGATAATTCAGATACGCATCTTTGCTGTCATTATCAGCAGCAAATGTTAATGCTGATGATGTGACAATCATATTAACCGCAAGAATACCCGCTAATATTTTACTTACATATTTCTTGTTCATATTGTACCTCTTTTCTTTTATACTCTGTATGCCCGTCCATTTACTATGCTATATCTTACACCATTGTATACATATGAGCCATTATTATCTGTTGTTAATGCTATGTCATAAGAATCATCGGCTGAATAGTGTATATTCTGCCATTTACTGCCATTCCACTTATCAACCCTTACATAATTAGCATAATGACGTGTTGACACAGCTAACTCCTGTACTCCACTGCCCGACACCTGTTGTGCCGGTGTGATGCTTACTGTCCCAAATATAAGCATAATGCTTAGTGCTGTTGAACAATTCTTTTAATATTGCTATCAGCCATATAATTCCTCCGTTTCTATTTTTTAATTTTCATATAATTGTCTTATGTAACAATATTAATTTTCACCTAATTTTATCAAACCAATATCTTTATATAAAATTCTTATGCTATTATTCACGTCTACAAGTAAGTCTAATCTTATATATAGTATATTATATATGAGATTATAAGTAAACAAAAAATGGTCTATGTTCTGACTTTTAATAACCAGCATTTCCACTAAATATTCAGTAAAAATGCTGATTATTAAAAATAAGTTAACATAAACCAGTTTATAATCTATTTTTTCAAAATTGTCCAATGTATATTATTATTTATTGCATAATTATGAGCATAACTATTCTCAATTACCCTCATACAAAGCTATGTATCCATAAACACGATCCAACATATTTTTATAGTATAGGTATTTTTTTGTAAGTACATTATAAATCAGGATACTATTTTTTTTATGAATGGTATTTTCTTTAATAACAATGTAATTATATATCCACATATAAAAATAATAATACAGTAAATAAATGCATACAACATTCGTGGTATTGGTATTATATCTTGAAACAACTTGCTAATATATCTTGTTATAGCTGTATGATCCTTAATATATATGTGTGTAAGATAAATCCCAAAGGTACATCCCCCCAATGAAATAATCTGTTTACTAATTTTAGAAAGGAGCTGCGATTTATCATTTAAATACTGACATGTAACAAATACCGTTATACAGTTAATCAATACAAACGTATCGTGAAATGCCTGAGAACTCTCTTCATTACATACCCCCATAACTGATGCCCTATAATATGTCAAATAACATGACATAAAAATAGTACATATATTAATACCCCAGAGAATTAAAATTCTTTTTTTGTTCCAAAATCCCTTCACTCTATAACTAAGAAAATAACCCATTAATGGAAATATTACTATATTAGATGTTATCCATCCTAAATCAATATTATTATTTAATGTGTATCTTCCCCGCCATAAAATATACTGTAAGCTTGGAATAATCATTTTAAAAGTGATATATAAAATAGTCATATATATATAATCTTTATTGCTAAGACTCTGTGCAATCTTCTGTAATAAAGGCAGACATATTAATAATGCAATATATACATACAAATACCAGAATGAAAAATTCCAGTTATAAACATAAAGCTGTCTGAAAAATCGCACAATATTAAAAGCTTCAACCCCTTCTTTTACTAAAACCATATAATAAAAAAAAGACCATATTATCAAAATACAACATATGTGTAACACCCTGTGTTTCCATAAATATCTAAGCGATTCCTCTTTACGGTTTAACATAAGTGCCCCTGTTATCATAAAAAAAAGTGGAACTGATATTTTACAAAATACCGAAATAAACAGATATATCCAATATTGAATACTTCGTGGCTCATAAGATGCAAACAAAAAATATCCCATAGTACCTGTATGATTAAAAATCACAAAAAATACAGCTATAATCCTTATAAGTTCTATATCCAATCTTTTATTATCCATGTTGTATTTCCTTTCCAGGTAGTAACCCTATAAAATGGGATTTTATATCAAAATCCAGCATATACATATCAAATGCTATGCTGGATTAAATCAATTAATTTATTTTATCTTGTTCCATATGCAATATTAACGTCACAGCCGCCTGCTATCCCAGGAACTCCTGCTGTACTTGAGTACTGCCACATTCTGTAATTATATTTTTCTTTATCAGGAACAGCATCACCTTCCTGCCATACTTTACCTGTTTCATCATAATCATTCCAATACCAGGCAAGCCATATATCATAACTTGAAGATAATTTTTCTGTATCAACATAATTAAGATAATCATATTTGTTGATATATATCATAGGGGCATATCCCCTATTTTTTACTGTATCACAAAATGCTACACTCATTGCTGTACGTAATTCACTATTACTGCGCAAATCCTGAGTTCTATAACCACTTGTTGTTTCCCAATCAAATACAACTGGATATGAGATATTATAACCAGCAATTAAATCACAAATATAATTAGCTTCTTCAATAGCTTCATCTACAGACATTGCCTGAGAGAAGAAATATACACCTACCTGTAAACCATTGGAAAGTGCACCTTTTATATTCTCTTCATAATACTTATCTATATAAAGACTTCCATCATCACCTATAGATCTTCCAGCAACTTTTACCATTGCGAATTTGTAACCTGCATTTGCTACTTCCGCCCAGTTAAGTACTCCTTCTCCATTGTCATTATTATGGTGTGATACATCTACCCCTTTAATTATACCAGATATACCTTCTTTAGATACAACCCAGCCTGATTTTACTGTATATATGCAATCTGACTGATTAATTGTTCCAGAATAATCAAAATCGACTTTTCCATCCTTTATGTAAAATTCACCATTCTCATTGGAAGCAATACCTGTAAACTTAAAATTAACAATACCTGACTCTATTTTCCACCAGCCATTAGCATTCTCTCTAATACCTGTATAATCATATCTTACTTTGCCGTTCTCTACATATACCCAGACATCTCCATCCTGAATAACGTTTGTATAACCAAAATCCACGCCACCATTTGATACATACATTCTTCCGTTATCACTATCAGCTAAACCAGTATAATCAAAATTAACTTTACCGCCTTCTATCTTCCACCAACCATATTCATTCTCGGCTATTCCATAATAATCAAAGTTAACTTTTCCACCTTCTATACGCCACCAACCATATTCATTCTCGGCTACTCCATAATAATCAAAGTTAACTTTTCCACCTTCTACTTTCCACCAGCCACATTCATTTTCGGCTACTCCATAGTAATCAAAATTAACTACGCCATTTTCTATACGCCACCAGCCGAATTCATTCTCGGCTATTCCTGTATATGTATAATCAACAACACCATTTTTTACATACAGCCATTGATTATTATATTCTCTTACACCTGTATAATCATCTTTTATCTTACCATTTTCTACATATACCAGCTTATCATCGGATTTAACTATTCCTGTATAATTGCTTTGAACAGCTGTTGTATCCTCATATGTCTGTTCATTTTTTACTGATACAGCGTTATGATTACCATCATATGCCAACACCTTTGTATTACACAATAAAGTTATTCCAAGTACAGCTCCCGTAAACATTAATATTTTTTTCAAAAATGTCATCTCCTTATACACGTAATTATTAATCTTAATTAAAGAATTAAGACCTATATAAATATAATACTTTTATTTTAAAAATGCTATTTTTTTACGAATTTTTTTAATAATTACATTTTTTTCTTCATTATTAAATGTTATAACAAAATAAACCATCGTTCCTACAATAACCATTACTATAGCACAAATCACTAATCCTATCCAATTATCAGGATTAAATAATATTGAGATTACTTTAAAAATAAAACACATTAATACAGTTGCAAACAAATGTTTAAAAATCAAAGGATAAAAATATGATCTCTTTATTCCTAAACACCAACAGGCATAAACAGGATTAAAACAAAAATTTATTAAAAACATTATAACTGCTGTTGTTATAGGTACTGCATATACACCCAAATTGGTATATTTTATTAAAATAAACATTCCGACAACATTTAACAAACCGCCAATAATTGTTATAAAACAAGGAATCTTATTCTTAACAGTAAGTGTATTAACATAATATATTGGCTGTAGGAATATATCCATTATGTATGTAAAAACAGTAATTATTGTCAGAATATGAAGTAAATTATAATCCTGACTTGGCAGCCACAATTTATAGAACAAAAATCCCAGTGCAAAAAATCCACTAAATGCTAAACTTCCAAAAAAGCCACATAATTTCATGGATTTTTTTAATTGATTTAAAAACTTTCCATTAATACCTTCTGAATAAGTTCTTAATAATTCTGGCTGCAATGGTTGAAATATAATTCCAGCCAATGAACTAAATATAGTTCCAATACTCTTAGACACAGCAATCTGTCCTGTCTGAATATCTGTAAGCATTGCATTGGAAAAAAGTAAATCCAGACCACTATTTAACGTATTACCTAACTGGTTAATTGAATTCCATAAACCATTGGTAAGAAGCATTTTTACTTTTTGATTTGAATGTAACCGCATATTATATCTAAAATCAGGAACAAGCTTTTTATTTGAAAAATATGAACCTAATAAGATAATTAACGCTGCTACTATGGATCCAACACCCACAAACCATAACGAAGGATTAAATATAGAAAATAATACAATTAATACACACATATTAGCTGTATATGATATTATTTTTATTATTCCAGAAATATCTAATCGGTCTTTAATATAAAATCCCGTACTAAAAGGCGTTGACATTGTTGTTGCCACAAATGCCACAAACATAGTTGCAAACAATAATCGCACTGAATGCAGCAATTCCTGTGGTATCTTTATTATACAATCAATTTTAATTGTCAAAATGGAAAAAACCACAGATAATAATATACATAACACTATACTTGCATTGATAGAAGATACATAATAGGATTCTGCTGCCTCAATATCGTGCTTATGATAATTAATCGTAATATATCTTACTACAAATGAAGTCAATGCAATTGTAACTATTTCTCCATAACTAACAAATGTTTTTGAAATAGAAACAAAGCCATATGCCTCAATACCTATATTCTCAGTAACATATGATGTTAAAAATAATGTAACCAGATAACCTACTACTGATGATATTCCCATTATTATAATAGATTTTAATGTTCTTTTATTCACTTTGCACCTCTATTTTTATATAAAGCATATTAATGTAACATTATATAAATATCTCACTACATTTATCAAGTACAGAAGCAATTGTTGCATCCATATCATAATACTTATTTATATATACAGTCTTATCAGCAAATATTTTTAGTATTATATATTACTTATATATTTATCGACAAACTCAACGACATCATTTACGACATCTGCTGCTATACCTTTATCAATAGTATTTTCTTGTTTATTTGCAATTAATACGCTCCTGCAACCAGCTGCATTTCCAGCAATAATATCATTTTCACCGTCTCCAACCATAAAGCTATCTGAAAGACTGATATTAAAATCCTTTTCTGCCATATATAACATTCCTGGCTTTGGCTTTCTACACTTACAATCAATCTTTAATTCTGGTATTTCTCCTTCATAACCCTTATGAGGATGGTGTGGGCAATAATATAATCCATCAATATAAGCGCCATCTAATCCAAGCAGAGTTTCCATCTTTTTATGGATCATATCTAACTGTTCATATGTAACTTCACCTCTTGCTATAACTGGCTGGTTAGTAACTACAATACACAGATATCCACTATTATTTATCTTTTTAATAGCATCTGCAACACCATCAATCAGTTCAAATTCATCAATATCTCTTAAAAATCCCTTATATACATTAATTGTGCCGTCACGATCTAAAAAAACAGCTTTCTGTTTATTTGCTAAATTCTTTGCACTGACTATCCCTTTTTTATAATCATTTTCTACAGCATAATACCTCTCAGGTGTTCCCATATCTTTTACATACTCGGGACTATCGTAGCATAACATAAAACCTTTACCACACAATGGTTTTAAAATCTGACGATCTAAATCCACCTTAACAACTTTTCCATTAATTTCCCTGCCAATATCATCTTCATTTATTGAAAGCATATCCAGAACAGACGGATCTATTATATGTAACCCTGCATTAACCCTGTTTTTGTACCATTGTGGTCTAGCATCCTCTTTGGTAAGCCATTCTTCAACTATTGACTTTTCATTTGCTACAATTAATCCACTATCGTACGGATGACTATTAGGATGGGTAAATAATGTAACTAATGCTTTATGCTCTTTGTGAAACTTTAACATTCTATTAAAATCCACCTCAAACATTGCATCTGCATTTAATAATAAAAAAGGCTCTTTTCCCAGTAAGTTTCTTATTTTAAATAATGCTCCTGCATTTCCTAATGGAATTTTTTCTTCAAAATATTGTATATTTACATTCCATTTGCTTCCATCTTCAAAATATTCTTTTATCTTATCTCCCATATGTGAAATTGTTATGATTATATCATCAAAACCTTGATTATGCAGGGATATTATTTCTCTTTCTAACACAGGTACACCATCAATAGGAATAAGTGGTTTTGGGATATCCGGAAACATTTCTGATATTCTCGTTCCTCTTCCACCTGCCATTATTACTGTTTTCATATTACTTATGCCTTTCCATTACTACCCAATACATTTATCATTTTGTGTTCAACCAATTCTTTAACATACGCACGGCCTTGTTTAAGATATACTCTAGGATCAAACATATCCTCATTCTCCACTAAAGCTTCTCTTACTCCTGCTGTCATTGCTAATCTTATATCAGAATCTATATTAATTTTACATACTGAACTCTTGGCAGCCTTTCTTAACATATCTTCTGGAATACCTACTGCATCTTTTAATTTTCCACCATTTGAATTAATTATATCAACATATTTAGCAGATACACTTGAAGCTCCATGTAAAACAATTGGAAATTCTGGAAGTCTTTTAGAAACCTCTTCCAGAATATCAAATCTAAGCTGTGGCTTTGTACCTGGTTTAAATTTAAACGCTCCATGACTTGTTCCTATTGCTATTGCTAATGAATCAACACCTGTTTTAGATACAAATTCTTCTACTTCTTCTGGTTTTGTATAGGAATGATGCTCTACATTAACATCATCTTCTACACCTGCCAACTGTCCAAGCTCTCCTTCTACAACTACACCACGCTCATGTGCATAATCTACAACTTTTTTGGTAAGTTCAATATTTTCCTTAAACGAATACTGAGAACCATCAATCATAACAGATGTAAAACCACCATCTATACACGATTTACACATTTCAAAATCTGCTCCATGATCAAGATGTAAAGCAACTGGAATATCCTTATATTGCATAGTTGCTGCTTCAACCAGTTTAACAATATAATTATGTCCCGCATACTTTCTAGCTCCATTAGATACTTGTAATATAACCGGAGATCTCAACTCACCAGCTGCTTCCATAATTCCCTGTATAATTTCCATATTATTAACATTAAAAGCACCAATCGCATATCCTTCTTTATACGCTTTTTTAAACATTTCTGTAGTTGTAACTATTGACATTTCCATTATCTCCTTAATGAATTATAATCTATAATTTCTATTTTATCATTCTTCTTTTATCGTTTTTTAAATTTGTCAAACTTTTCTTTTAAATAAGCATTATTAAGATTTTTTCTTATATATAGAGTTATTAATATACTAAATGGATTAAATACCAAATTAAATATCCCATTATTAACAATTGAATTCAAAAGAATAAATATCCAAATTAATGTTAAATATTGATTATTTATTAATTGAGTATATTTAAGAACAAAACAGCATAATATTAATGCAACAATTAAAAATAAAATTCCTTCCGCAACAAGCATATGCATATATTCAGAATCTAATATCTCATAATATCCATTATTAATTCCATTAGTAAAATTAGTACCTAATATCTTTATTCCATAACTTTTAATTATTATATTACCTATATTCAATCTTCCATTTAAGGCTTTGTCTAATATATTCCCCACTAATGGAAACACCTTATATATAACAAGTAATATTATTGTAATGAATAAAAATATAAATGGCATAAATTTTATTATACCAGAAGCCAATATTTTACTATCTTTTGTTTTTTTTCTATATTGTAAAACATTATAACAGGCAATAAATAATGCTATCATTACTGTTCCTGTTATTGTAAGGCACTGGCTAAATATGAATGCATCTACTACCAGCCAGAATACATTATCCTTCCATGTTATTTTACTACTTTTTAAATAATAATACATAAATACAATAGGCATCAGCATCATTATCATTTGCCCTGGATATTCAAATCCATTACCACCAGCTATCCATGCCCCACCTAATTTATCACGCGATGTAATTACATTCTCTATTATTCCTGCCTTTGACGATATGAAAGTTATTACATATAAAACGACAGAAATATTAAATAAAGAACGAATATATTTATCCATATACTCTTCTTCAAATATTGTTGAAAACAATAATACAACAAATACACTTTTTCTTTCACCTAAAAAAGACTGGAACAAGAAAAAAAGCATTATTGTAGAAAGTAATAATGATATACTCTTCTTCTGTACTATCTTATATACAATATAAGAAAATGCTAACATATAAGAAATTAATTTTGTAAATGTCACTATTAATTTTATCTCATCAATTTTAATAAACGTCGTATATTCTATATATCTTGGAATATAATATAATACAAATATAACTGCAAAAATATAATATGCATTAACTTTTTTAATCATATTCTTAACCTCTGAATCTAACCATATTATAAAGAATAAATTTTTTCACTATATTCCTTGAAAGAATTTTTTAAATTATAATTGTCATTTATGAACTTCAAAGCATTTTGAGCAACTTTTTCTGCTTCATCTCTATTCTGTATAATATATCTTATTTTGCCATTATAATCCTCTGGTGTCTCACAATGATAATAATGTATGCCATCGTTAACTTCTATTCCTTCAATTCCAATATTATTAGTAAGAACTGGAACTCCCATAGCCATAGCCTCCAGAATTTTCACTTTAACACCAGCTCCAGCTTGTATAGGTGCTGCTAAACACATTGCACTTGAAAAATATGGCTGAATATCTTGAACAAAACCTGTAATTATAACATTATCAGACTCATATTTTTTTAACTCATCACTAGGTTTATTTCCAACAATTACATATTTTGCACCAGTATCCTTAATTCCAGGCATAACATTTTTAATAAACCATTCTGCACTTATTTCATTTTCCATTCTATTCATTGCACCATAGAATAATATATTTTTATTTATATTTTTTCTTGCAACTTGTTCTGGTAAATTAATATATGGAACAATTACACCTAGTTTAGATTGTTCAACTCCATTTTTAAGTAATAATTTTTTATCTTTTGCATTATGTGTTACAACATAATCACATTTATTAATACTTAATATTTCTCTCTTATACAAATTATTATAATATAATTTTTTATATATCTTCTTAAAACCTTTAGCGTTTTCATATTGTCTCTGTGCACCTAAAAAAGAAACATCATGTTCCGAAGCAATATATTTTGCATTAGGAAATCTTTTTTTCACCTGATCTATAAATAATAACATCCACGTCCATTCAAGTATTACAATATCAGGTACATATCCTGTATTTTTTAATTTATCTAACTCATTCCCTATCTGGTTAAATATCTCTTTAGTTAATACATTTCCATATCGGTATAACGGATTTATTTTTGAATTCAAACTTTTAATATATGAAATATATTTCTTTACCTTATTCTTCGGTGTTCTTACTATTATAGTGTTAATATTGGGATTAATATTTTCGATCTGATGTTCCTCTTCTGGTAAAACTTTTGCAATCATAGTAACTTCATTATCTATATCATTGGCAAATCCATTAATATAATAATTGAAAGTTTTTCCTCCTGCATGAGGAACATTATCATATGGTATACTCATTGAAATATACAAGATTTTACGTTTTCTCATTTTTTCTCCATTATAACTTAGATTAATCTAACATAAGTAATTTTAAATAATTAAAGAATAAACATATATTTGTTTTAACTATATTAAATTTTCTATACTGTTTTAAATAATATTTAAAACTCTCATTATTCATTTTACGAATCTTATTTTTAGCAAATACAGATTTTACTGTTGTTGAATGATTGTGTATTATACTTGTTGCTATACAGCAGGCACATTTGTAATTTTTCTGCATTAATCTTTCTGCCAGAATTGGTTCCTCAACATATAAAAATGTATGCTCATCCATATAATCGATTTCATTCATTTTATCTAAATCAACCATCATACAACACCCCTGTGGTCTGTATATATATGAATATCCACCTCTATCTTCTATCTTACGACCTTTTTTCTTATAATTTAACATTCCAAATGTCAAATCAAAAAAATCGGGTCTTATAGAATCTCTATTATACATATGCCCATCTGGAGCATATATATCTGGATTAACAACCGCTACACTAGAGTCTTTTTTTAACACATCCGTAAGTTTTGTAACAATCTCTTTGTCATTAATTAAAATATCATTATTTAATATCCAGGCATATTTATACCCTGCCTTATAAGCATACCTCATTCCGATATTATTTCCAGCAGCATATCCATTATTATTTTCTGATTTGATTAATATGAAATTCTTTTCTTTTGAAGTACTTTTAAGATTTACATATGAATCATTAGGAGAAGCATTATCAACAATAATGATATTTTCATAATTAATTCCAAGAAATTTGTTACATATATCGGCTTCCTGTATTGTTTCCTGCCAAGATTTAAAATTTAATATAATAACTGCAACATCTTTTTTATTATCCAAAACTATACCCTCATTATATTATTTATATTTTCTTACCAATCGTAATATTTTTACATCATCTATTAAATATCTTTTAAACATTCTTTTAGGCTCTTGTAATAACCTATAAAACCATTCCAATCCGTGGTCACTCATCCAGCGAGGTGCTCTTTTGACATTTCCAGCAAGAAAATCCACTGTTGCACCTGCACATATAGTGACCTTTGCATCATATTTATCTATATTTTCATATATCCATTTTTCCTGCTTAGGACATCCAAAACAAGCAATTAATAAATCCGGATGAACATCAGAAATCATTGCATTTATTCTATCTAACTCATCTTGATTTTTTTCAAAGCCAAATGGAGGAGCATATACACCAACAATCTCTATGTCAGGAAGCTTTTTTTCTAAATTAGCCTTAGCCTTTTCAGCTATCCCATCTTTACCACCAATAATAAATATTGTATATTTTTTCTTTTGTGCAACTTTACATAACTCTGGAACCAAATCAGAACCTGATATTTTAGCCTTTACCGGTCTTTTATGAAGCTTAGAAATCCAAACTAATGGTTTTCCATCAACCAGAACCATATCTGCATCATCAACAATTTTTTTCAAATAGCTGTCATTCTCAATCTTCATAACCACATCTACGTTAATAGCAACTATGTATGATTTATTCTTAGACGCAATCATCTCTTCTATCGCACAAATTGTCTCTGACATATCTACATTATTTACATATGTATTTAAAAGTGCCTGCTTTTCCATCAGCTATTCCTCTCCAAAAAATCTTTCTTCCAGCATTAAACACAGACAATGATAAATAGGTAAGTGGTGCTCCTGTATCATATATGTTCTTGTCTGTGATGAACGGATTGTTACATCTGCTATTTTAGATAATTCACTATCATTTGCACCTGTGAGTCCTATAACTTTTAACCCTTTTGCTTTAGCAGTTATTGCAGCATATAAAATATTTTTACTATTACCAGATGTTGAAATCCCTAAGAAAACATCTCCACTATTTCCATACCCATTAACCTGCTGTGCAAAACATAACTCTGGTCTGCAGTCATTCATATATGCAGTAGATAATGCTATATGACCATCTAACGCAATTGCAGGCAGTGCCATCTGTAAATTATCAGCTAAAACATTTCCAAGTTCCTCATTTTCACTAATTAATCTATCCTTATATTCCATAGGAAGTCTTCTTCGTTTTTCAAAGCCTTTCATTAACTCACCAACAATATGCTCAGCATCCGAAGCTGAACCACCATTACCTGCAACTAAAAGCTTTCCACCATTCAAAAAAGTCTGTTCTAATAATTCATATGCTTTTTTTATGTATTCCCTATTAAAATCCAATTCTGGATATCTTTCAAATAATACATCTATATGTTTCGCAATATTCTCTTTCAATTTAGTCTCCTTGTAATTCAAATTATATTATAGGTTCATATGTTTCTGGGCTATAATGAATTACTCTTGTTCCACCATCTTCAAATTCAAATGGTATATACAACAGATCTTCCATTGCTTTTTTCACTTTTTCCTGTTTATCTGGCTCAACATAAAACACTAAGAAACCACCGCCACCTGCTCCAAGTAATTTTCCACCTAAAGCTCCAGCCTTTAATCCTTTATCATATAATTCATCAATACTATTAGTAGATACTGTATTACCTGTTTTTCTTTTAATTCTCCATGTATGATCAAGAAGTCTTCCAAATTCATCTAAGTCACTCTGCTTATCCACTAAAACCTTTTCTGCTTCATCTACTAAAGCAAGCATTTCTTTGAGCTGATTTACTTTATCTGCTTTGTTGGATGCGTTTGCTTTTTGAACGTCTGATGAAAATCTTGTGAATCCCGTGAAAAACATCATTAAATTATTATTAAGCTGTCTCTTTCTTTCTGGATTAATAATTAATGGCAGTACTTCATATCCATCTGAATTAAAATTAATTCTATTAAATCCACCATATGATGCAGCAATCTGATCCTGCCATCCACCTGCTTCTTTGCACAATTCTCTTTCTAAATATATTGCAGCATCAGCAAGCTTTTTCTTATCTGCATACTTTCCCTTCAAAGCATAAAAAGCATTAATCATTCCAACGGCAAATGAACTAGATGTACCTAAACCGGATCTAGCTGGAAGATCTGCTTCATATGTTAATCTGATTTCATGCATATCCAGCATTTTCATTGCCTCTCTTATTGCTGGATGCTGAATATCATTAACATCTGTTACTCTTTCTATTTTGGCATATGATAACTCTGTACTATAATCAAAGAATCTTGGCAGGTGCCTTACATTAACATAACAATATTTATCAAATGTTGTCGATAAAACTGCCCCGCCATTTTCCATAAAAAATGACTCCATATCTGTTCCACCGCCAAAAAAAGACATTCTAAAAGGTGTCTTAGTAATAATCATCGCTTAATCTCCCTTATCTTACATTGTGTATTAGTGTTTCATAAAATTCTATATACTTAAATATTCTGACATTTACTATATCAATTATGTTCCGTGATTCGTAAATACAGTTGCAACTGTCTTGAATAAAATCTTGATATCAAGAAGTATGCTCCAGTTATCGATATACTCCAAATCCATCTTTACAACTTCATCAAAGTCCATAACACTATTTCGTCCATATGCCTGCCACATTCCTGTAATACCCGGCTTCATAGACAGTCTTCTCTTGTGGTGTCCTTTATACTGCTTGAACTCACCCACCGTAGGTGGTCTTGTTCCGACAAGGCTCATATCTCCCTTTAACACATTAATAAACTGAGGAAGCTCGTCTATACTTGTCTTTCTTATGAACTTACCAACTTTGGTAATTCTAGGGTCATCCTTCATCTTGAACATAAGACCATTCATCTCATTCTGTGCCATAAGTTCTTTCTTACGTTCCTCGGCATCAATATACATTGAACGGAATTTATAAATATAGAAATAACGTCCATTCTTTCCTACACGCTTCTGCTTAAAGAATAATGGACCTTTTGACTCAATCTTAATAGCTGGTGCAACAAATATCATCGCAATTGTCATAAATACAAGACCCACGATAGCTCCAACTATGTCAATACATCTCTTTACGAATAAAGACTTCCAGCTATATATCCTGTTAGCAAATGTAATAACTGGAATACTTCCAAGATAACCAAGCTTCGCATCGAAATCCCTGTATACATCTAATACTTCAATCTTAAGATGTACAGTAACACCCATATCCTCAAGTTCCATAACCATAGGCTTGATACGTTCTCTTATGCGATCTGTAACATCTATGTAGACTTCATCAACGATTTCATTCTTAATAAACTTCATCATAGTATGGATATCTGCGACAACTGGAACTCCATTGATATCCTGACCCGTCACATTCTCATCCATAATTACAATTCCGTCTATCTTTCTTAACCAGTCGTCCTTCTCATCAATCTTTGAGAGTGTATTCTTAGCCCTGTCCTTAACTGTAACCATTATGACACGGCTTGCCCTCTTGCTTTCGTTATGAGATTTAAGATACGCCTTAACAAGCATTCTTGATATATACATAATAACTATTGCCACGATAACTGTAACAATATATATGCCTCTCTGGATACCTTCTGCATCTCTTCTTAATAATTCATAGACAGCAAGTATAGCGGCAAACAATGCACTCTTGCATACTACAGACCTGAATTCTTCAAAATAACCTCTGCTTATAAAATCATTCTTGACATTATAAAATACTGCTGTAATAACTGTCGCAACCAGTATTGATACGCAGTTATTATTAAGTTCACTAAAAATCTGTCTGTTATTCATTCCCCAATATAACCCCAGCCAGATTATTCCTGCAACATAATACGATAACACTATCGCTATTGCATCTGTAAAAAATATAAGTATATTCTGTATACTTTCCTTAGTTCTGTTAATATTCGTCATAAGCCCCCTGATAGTATATTATTATTTATGCAATCCGATTAATTATACTATATTCGACATAATTGTCAATAATGTAAAAATCCGTCCCACTCTATTATGTGGAACGGATATAGCTCATTTTATTCCACTGTAACTGATTTAGCAAGATTTCTTGGCTTATCTACATCAAGTCCCTTAGCTACACTTACATAATAGCCAAGTAACTGAAGTGGCACAACAGCAAGTGATGCTGCAAAATGTTCATCTATCTTTGGAATGTATACAGTAAATTCAACTGTATCCTCAACTTCATATTTTCCATATGTAGTAAGTCCCATAAGATATGCACCACGGCTCTTGCACTCAACCATATTGCTTATCGTCTTCTCATAAAGCTCACTCTGTGTAAGCACACCAATAACAAGAATATTATCTTCAATAAGACTTATAGTTCCGTGCTTTAATTCACCAGCGGCATACGCTTCTGAATGAATATAAGATATCTCCTTAAGCTTAAGGCTTCCTTCAAGACTGACTGCGTAATCAATCCCTCTTCCTATAAAGAATATATCCTTTGAATTGGCAACCTTTGCGGCAAACCACTGAATTCTTTCCTTATCTTCAAGAATCTTCTCAATCTTATCAGGTATAGTCTTAAGTTCTTCTAAATATGTGCTGTACACATCATCTGCTATCTCACCTCTTACTCTGGCAAACTGAATTGCAAGGCAGTAAGCGGCTATAAGCTGTGTACTGTAAGCCTTAGTTGTAGCGACAGAAATCTCCGGACCGGCAAGTGTATAGAATACATTATCTGCTTCTCTTGCAATTGAACTTCCAACTACATTGACAATGCCAAGTGTCTTAAGTCCCTTATCCTTAGCAAGCCTTAATGCCGCAAGACTGTCTGCTGTTTCACCTGACTGGCTTATAACAATCACAAGTCCATCAGGATCTAACAAAGGCTTTCTGTATCTGAACTCAGAAGCGAGTTCTACTCTTACTGGTATCTTAGCCAGATCTTCCATAACATACTGTGCAACTACACCAACGTGATATGCCGAACCACAGGCTACAATATATATCTGGGAAATCTTCTTAATCTCTTCATCTGAAAGCTCTACTGCTGATAAATCAAGCTTCCCATCCTTTAATACAGAATTAAGTGTATCAGCAATTGCTTTTGGCTGTTCGTGGATTTCTTTCATCATAAAATGCTCATATCCACCTTTTTCTGCTGCCTTGGCATCCCATTTAATCTCTACAAGTTCTTTTTCTATCTCATCACCATCAAGGTTATAAAATGTTATATTACCATCTGCAAGACGTCCAATCTCCATATTGCCAATATAATATACATTTCTTGTATAATTAAGTATAGCTGGTACATCAGAGCCAACATAGCAGTTGCCATCACTGACACCAAGTATCATTGGACTGTCTTTTCTTGCTACATATATTTCATCTGGATATTCCTTGAACATAATTGCAAATGCGTAAGAACCACGGATACGAACCATAGCGTGGTTAATGGCATCTACTGGAGTATGCTCATACTTCTTATAATAATAATCAATAAGCTTAATAGCAACTTCTGTATCAGTTGATGAATAGAATTCATATCCATTCTTAACAAGCTTATCTCTTAATTCCTGATAATTCTCAATAATTCCATTATGTACGCCAACAACATTATAATCATCTGATATATGTGGGTGGGCATTATTCTCTGATGGCTCTCCGTGTGTTGCCCATCTTGTATGTCCAATACCACAAGTTCCTTTAATGGCAAGACCATTATTAGTCTTTTCCTCTAATGCCTTAAGCCTTCCCTTCGCCTTTACAACCTCAACCGGACTTTCCCCATCACGAACCGCTAACCCTGCCGAATCGTAACCTCTATATTCAAGCTTTGCAAGACCATTAAGAAGTATTGGTGCTGCCTGTTCCTTACCTACATATCCAACTATTCCACACATAGATATATTCCTCTCTTTTAAAAATTCATATCACCTTATAATATATTATTCCGTTCCTAATTACAAGAGTATAGAATATTTATTTAAAGCCCATATTTTATTAACTTCTGCTTTTCACATCCACCATATATTACGACTATATTTCACCCTTTATCAATTCTTATATAAATACTTATTATTAACTTTTATTATTAATTCTTCCTGTTAATCACTTCTCAAATGCCACAATAGCGGTTATATCATTATAACCAAGCTGCTGCATTTTCTTCTGAAGCTTACTTAAAGCATCATCAAATTGCGAAAAAGCATTATATGTATCATCAAAATACCGCATTGCCTTTTCTTTATCTCCATCTTCATTAGCATGCCACGAAAGCTCTGCATAATGATGCAAATCGTTATGTGTCTTTACTAGCTGCTTGAATTCGGAACTATTTACAATCTTATCATCCTTTAACTGTGCAATCCATTTACCAAGCTTGCAGCGTGACGGATCATCTACCTGCTTCTTTAAAAGATGTTCAAATCCTACGATATTATTATATACTCTCCATGTAAGAATATAATGATCTACTTCAAACACTCTCATCCAATCCTGCTGTGTAATCTTAGAACAGCCTCTTACAAGATCACTTCTTGTCTTATCAAGATATCTGCCCACCTTGAATACCCTCTGTCCTGATTTAAGGCAGTCATCAGACAGTATGCTGTAGCTCTGTGAAATATTCTCTATCTGCTTAGAAAATGACTTTGTAACACCTGTCTGTGTATCTATGTCATTAAAGACACTGTCAACCTTCTCACTTATGTCATCAATCTGGCTGTTCATCTGCTGCATAACTTCAAGTGACTTCTCTACCTTTTCATTCCCTTCACCAAGGCTTATGGTAGTCTCATCCATTGCTTTTGCAAGCTCATCTATATTATCTCTTAATTCTTTAACATACTTGACTATACTTCCAGCAGACTCTGCTGTATTATTAGATAATAATCTTACCTGATCAGCAACAACGGCAAAGCCTCTTCCTGCTTCTCCGGCTCTTGCAGCTTCAACAGAAGCATTTAAAGCCAAAAGATTACTCTGGTTAGATACCTTCTTAACAAGGTCTACAATCGCTTCAATCTTACCAATCTTACCCTTAAAATCCTGAACTTTATTATTGATAGACTGAATCTTCTTAGATGACGCATTAACGGCTTTGATACTATCGTTCATATCTACCGTTACATTATGAGACACTGATATTATATCGTGGGCATTATCACGGATATGTCCCATAGCCATAGAAATGTTCTCTATAGAACTCTCAAGATGCTGGCTGGCATTCTCCATATGCTGTATCGACTTAGTCTGTGTTTCTACCTGATTAAGTGTATCTTTAATCAAAGTATTATCGCCAAGAATCTCCATAGTTTCATTAAGTCGCATAACAACTGGATTATTAACCTGCTTAACCGCTTTAAGCATTGAATTAAGCTTATCTGCATACAGCGGATTATTAAAATCCGCCGCATCTATCTCATTAAAATCACCTGAGGCTATATTGTCAATTGCCTCAATCATTCGCCTGACATCACCTTCTGGCAATAAGTTCTCTTCTGTCTTTTTTCTAAACATATACTTTCATTCTCCTATATACGCACAACAACGGGTTATAAAATACAACTCCCATTTCCCAGCAACAGACATACTATCACAGTCCTTATTAACGCAGAACAAGCTATAAATGTCTGTAAAATATCGTATCTTCGAACTATTTTATCAAATTATTCAAGTCTATATAACACCGATATTGTAATAATATCATAATTCAAGTATATTTACCATACAAAAATAAAAATTTGTCTGATATTTTTGTATAATGTCTGATTAATTAAAAACTTCACTTACTATCAGATTGTGTAAAATCCATAAATGGAATATTTAATACTGAATACTGAGAACTATTAGTCAAGTTAGCGACTATAGGTCTTATATACGATAACAATACAGAAGCCCCATTAATTTTTAACAATTCCTTAACTTTAGCTATATCTATAGTATCTCTCCATCTGAATTTAGCACTCATTACTATATCAATATTGAATGGCTGATTATCTTCACAGCTTCCTACTATAACATTTAAAGACACTTTCGCTGTATTTTCTTCATGCATTTCAACACTTGTTTGAGATTCTATATCAATCCCTTCAAATTTATCGCTATCAAATTTATTATTAGTAATTCTCCCTAATCCACTCCAGACTTTCCCTATTACCTATATCATATCTCTTACCTGGCATTTCATACGCATAAACTTCACGTTTCTTGCAGAACCATTCAATAAATCCACCCGGTGCATCAAGATTAATCTCCTCATCATTGACACAATTAACAATAACTGGTAAATCCTCTTTGCCATAAATATAAAATGGTGGCACAGCCCAGTTGCTCTTTGGTTCTTTAGGCTTTTCTTCCATTGAAATAACCTTATCTGAAGAATCAACCTCAACAACGCCTGTTCGCTGTAATTTTTCTAACGATGGCTCATAATGTCTCATTATACAGGTTGCATTTTTCTCTTTGTAGAAATCAAGAAATCCTTTAATAGAAAAATCCAAAAGGTTGTCACCCGCAAGAACGAGCACTCCATCTTCGCATACATTTTTATCTGCACCTGTCAAATTACATTCATTTATTGCAAATGCTATATCCTTAACTGCACCTAACCTATTATCATTGTCTGTTGAGCCGTCATCTAAGATTGTAAGTTTCATTCCACTTAATCTATTCTTTGCCTTATCTGCCCATTCAGTAAATATATCATAGAACTTATGATTAGACACAACTATAACCTCATCGACCATATTGGTAGATTGAACATCTTCTAACAACCAGTCTAATATGCTTTTACCCTTAACTTCCAATAAAGGCTTTGGAAAATTCTCTGTTAATGGATATAATCTTGTTGCATAACCTGCTGCTAATACTATACATTTCATATATAATTCCTCTTCTATACTGTGTAATCTTTATAACTTAATTCCATCTGCTGTATTAACGAAATAAATAGCAAAATCCTTCTCTAAATTAGGATGTCTCTTTATATACTCTTTTCTTACCTTATCAGCAATCTCTTCTTTCTTATCTGGATTAATAAGAGCAATACTTGAACCATTAAAGCCTGCACCAGAAAATCTTCCGCCATATATTCCATCTGTATTTTCAAATATATCCTGTAAATCTCTCAGATTATCAGAGCCAGTTTCATAAAGCTCTATGGAACTTCTTCCAGACTGGAACATAAGTTGTCCGAATTCTTCAATATCACCTTTCTTCCAGGCCTTAATTCCATCTTTTACTCTCTGTCTTTCACCATAAAAATGTTCTGCTCTTTTCCTCCAGTTCTCTGGAAGCCTGTCCTTGTACTGCAAATAGACACCAATAGGTACATTTCTTAAATATGTATCTTTATAATTGCCATAATCCATACCTGCATAAGCCTGTAACGCATATGCCGCTGCCTTGCACTCATCAACTCTGGTATTATACGCAGAACCAGCAAGCTGTCTTTCTTTTCCGCCAAATACAATCATAATCTCAAATGGTTTCATATTGGAACTTACCGGTATAATCTCATTGGAATCATCCAGTGTATCAAGAAATAGCAGACCATTTTTCCTGCAATATACCTCACAGCTCTGGTCAAGCTTGCCGACATTAACTCCTATATAATTACGCTCCGCCCATATAGCATTGCTTATAATCTCCGGTCTTGTAATCTGAATATCATTAGCTATACATACCGCATTAAGATATGTAAGAATAACTGCCGCTGAAGATGATAATCCTCCAACTGGCAGTGTTCCTTCAATATATATCATAATTACCAAAATGATATCCATCATACCATTCTTTTATAATATCAGCATACGTTATTGCATCTGCATCACTTAGAATTTTATTAACCTCTTTCTGAGTAAAACCGAAATATCCATTCAAACGCGAAGACACAATCGTATCTGAAACAAAATTGTTCATACCTGTAAATATGCTTTCCTTCTCAATTCTAAGACATCCCGTAATAATAGCAAACTTAAGTGTTTTATTATCCTTTACTGTCTGCATAAGACTTTTCATAACATCTAACATTTCATTATAGTAACCATTATTATTAGCCTTTACTACTGGAACATCATATTCATCTATAAGCAGAATGACCGGTTCATTATAATAATCATTCATCATATTCATAAGAAGATATATACTACTCTTAACTTCTTTTACAGATGCATTACCACTAAGTAAATTCTTAAATGAAGTCTTCTGAAATTCAGTTGCTTTCTTACTGTGAAGGAGATAAATATATTCATTAAAAAGATTAGAAATAACTACTGTAAGTATATCGTAAGCACCTTTAAAATCAAGTCCTTCAACTTGTCTGAACGACACAAAGATTGTTGGATATTTATTCATCCATTCACTACATAAAACCTGATTCCGTGATATTTCTAATCCATCAAATAATTGTTTACTGTCTTTGCGAATATCAAATTATGAATCAAGCATACTCATTGCTAATGTTTTTCCAAACCTCCGTGGTCTTGTAATCAAAGTAACCTTAGTAGAAGCTGTTTTTAAAATATCCTTTATAAATTCCGATTTATCTATATAATAATATCCATTCTTCCGAATTTCTGTAAAATCCGATACTCCAACAGAAATATTTAAGTCCTTCATAATTGCCCTCACTCCTCGTCTTTACTTTATTGGATTGTCGGTCTTATACTTATTATATCTATTGTATTAAGAATTTCTATTATAACTTTATATATCCAAGGAATATAATTGAATAACATAAAAATCCCCCTCTTCTTTATAACAGGTCCACAATACTTTTCCAACCAATATTACAGCCACCGTAATCACATATAATGTTACCATTCCAGAACACATCTTTTCTTACTCTTTCAGATACATCAATAGGTAGATATTCTTTATCTGGCTGAGTTTCCTCTATCAACTGTTTCTCAATTGATTCCAAATCTGGTTGACTAGTCTCTATTTCAAGTAATCTTAACAATTCAATTCTATCATCATCTTCTGGAATTCCCTTTACTGTATCATAATTTACTATTTCTTAATCCTTACTCTCATAAAATAGAAAATCGCATTTTGCCAACACCTCAAACTGATTATTGATTTTTAAACTTATATTTGCCTTTTCCGTGTCCAGATATCGGCTCAATAATATCCGAATTTTTCAAATATTCTACGGATATGAACTGCCGTTTTAATAGAGAAATCTTTCCCTGTTGGTGCGAATCCAACCAGAATCTCTTCTAGGTCATATCTCGAAAAGTATTCTTAAAATCCAACTTTTTTCACAGCATTTAGCAATATAAAATCTCTTTTATATAATTATACGCCCGCAAAAAAACATAAACACTGCTTAGGAAATTTTAATCTTAGCTAATAATATATTTAGTGCCTTTGCCTTTGCCTTCCACTGTAATAACACCTTTTTGACACATTTCTTTTAGCAGCTTTGTTGTCTTTGATTTACCAAAAGGTGCATATGGTGCAACTTCACTGATTGGCTTTAGCATCGTCTTGCTTAAAAGTTTATAGATAACGATTTCATCTTCTGTCAGATCAGCATTTTTTTCAAATATCGGAAGCACAATTTTTATAGCATTTTCTGAAACTTCAAACGCCGGTTTTATCAAGCCTTCCGCATACAACTGTTTTATTCTTGTAATTCCCGTTCCAAATATCTCTACGAATCCCAATCTGTAAAATACATTTGCAAGATTTCTATTTCTTAAAACAGAAAGTTTACCAGATAGATATTCTTCCTCTGTTATTCCAGATGGTAACCCACCTGGAGAAACAATTTCGATTCGATCATCAAACATCAAAACTCTAATTTGCGAATCTACATCCCATACCCTATGAATCAAAGCATTTGCGATTGCTTCTCGGAAAGCCTCTTCCGGTATTTTGTCCATCTTCTTTCGAGCAGCACCTTGTATAACTTCATACTGGTAATAGTCCCTGAATACATCGATTGCTTTTTCATATACCTCTAAAACTGATATATTTTCAAAAGTTGACCTTTTTTGAATAATACTGATGTTTTCTCCGAATTTAACAATATCAATTCCCGGAAAATGATTATTATCTGCTAAAATCCCTGCTGCATTATTGAATCCATTTACATCATCATATAAGTTTAATGTCTTCAACGTATCCTTATCAAAATTTTTAATCCGGATATTTTCTTTCAACTTACGATGTAAAATTTCAAAGGACAGCTCCTGATATTGGCAAGGCAATTCCTCGAATCGAATATTTTTTCCGTCCAATACGAGCCTTGAAAATTCCAATGTATCTACCTCTATCGTTGCTGTATCATTACGCTTGTATGCTTTCGATTTATATAGATATGGTTTATGGAATCCGCTTTTCACAGTAAGTTTTATCATCTGATCATTATTCTGTATCTCAAGCATATAGTCCGGCTGCGGTGTAATGCTGTCATTTATTTTGTTTTCAATATCCAGGCAAGCTTGCTTTACATCTGACAAACCTTTTATATTCCCATCATCATCTACTCCAAAAAGGATTATTCCGCCGTCATAATTTGAAAAGGCACTGACTGTTTTTAAAAATGTGTTCGTAATCGTTTCTTTGAACTCTAATGTCCTTGTTTCACGCATATCAATTGCCTCCATTTTGTTCTTATTAAATATATTATATGCAGAAATGCACAAAAAAACAATCGTATTTTTTTACGATTGCTTTTGGGGCGATTTATTAGTAGCTACAGGCGTTTTTTATACTGTCTTTTTATTAATTCAATCTGCTGAATTGCTCCAGCAAATTTTATCCAATATATTTTTCAATATCTAATAATTCTATATTTCCATATAGCTTTAACCACTCATCCGTATTTGAATATCCAATATTCGCATCTATTATAATATCCTGTTTCAATGGTATCTTATATATCTTCAAAGCCTTTACTTTTTCTTCTGAATCTATCCAAAACGGGCTATCCACCTCAGAAAACAAATAAAAATCTCCCTGAAGCACATCACAATTATCACAACAATTGTTTATGTGACTTTCATTAGTTGTTTTAGAATATCTCATCTTATAATTATAATTCTTTTGAAGATATATAAGTATTTTCTCTGGAATCGGATTGATATGACCTGCCATTCTTATTACCCCACTCCAATACTCAACTTCATCTAAGGAGCTCTCCTCCACATCATAATCACTAAAATCATAAAAATCTTCTATTCCAAAACCAATAACTCTTGTTTCCTTACCACATTTAAAACAGCTCTGTCTTCCTTCTAACACATAAAGATTATTACAAACTATTATATTTCCTTGTGGCACAACCCATTTACAAAACTTAACATAATCCTGCCTGTTCTGTACATACCATTTCTTTATGTCTGGATTCCATTTTGCTCCAAGTGCCTTTGCCTGATCTTTTTCTTTATATGGTACATTTAAAATTAACACTTTTCTCCTCCATAATTTCAAGTCAGTTTTATATATTCAAGCTTTACCAACGCCATAATTAATTTCAACAAAAACAACCTCGCCAGAATAATCTTTAATAATCTGTACATATTGAAACTATTCTGATATCATCACACACACTCATTGTTTTTGTATTTTGTAATAATATATTACTATTTTTAATCAATTATGATATATTTTTAAAATACATAAAGGAGACCAGCTATGAAAAGTCAACCATAAATTAGCAGAAAATTTCTTTTTCATATCGGTGGTAAAAAAGGGTAACTTTAATAAAGCTCCCTTAAGGTGCTTTTTCAAAATCTATCGATATTGATATACAGACCTCTTATTCGAGGTTAAATTCTACTTCGTCAGTGAGCATTTTCCAGATGACTCTGACAAGCTTGCCGGCACAGTGCCCAAGTGCATTGTAATGAGACCGGCCTTCAGCCCTCTTGGCATCATAATAAGCCTTGAAGGTTGCGTTGTTTCTGACAACGTTCCAAGCTGCATTTACAAGGGCATATCGTAAAACACGAGAGCCACGTTTGGACATCCTTGTTGTCTTAGCCTGAAAGTTACCAGACTGATAAACAGAAGGATCCAGACCTGCAAAAGCAAGCAGCTTGTTTGGATTGGAGAAACGGTGAATATCACCTATTTCACCAAGAATCATTCCACCATTGATATAACCGATACCAGGAATGGTCATGATGACAGAATCGTTGAATTTCATGATATCCGTCATCTCAGCTTCAATCTTTTCTAATTGGCTATCCAGTAACTCGATTTGTTGAATGGTTTGAGTTATCTGAATAGATATAGCGCTGTCGTTGGCACCGACAGACTTCTGTGCGAGAACTCTTAATTCTTTGGCTTGCTCTTTAGTAAAGTGTCCGTGCGAGTTCACTTTGAGCAGATTTGCCAGATGAGTCATATGCATGGAAGCAATCTCTTTTGGAGAGGGTGCTTCTTTTAAAAGAGCATAGACAGCATTCTGATGCAGACCGGATTTGAAAAAGTATTGAATCTCCGGGAATACCTGATCAACATAGGTTGTCAGTTGGATTTTCAATCGGGTGCGTTGCTTAATGGTTTTCTGCCGAAAGCGCCCCAAGGCCTTAAGATCCATCATATCGAGATCAAAAAAGGTAATGAATCTGAGGTCATCCTGCATCATAAGAGTTTTAGTAATAACAAATGTGTCGACCTTATCTGTCTTTGTTTTACGAACATTGTTCTTACGCATCTGACAGGTTTTGATGGGGTTCAACACACACACTTGGTAGAACTCAGCAACAAGGTATCGAACAAGGTTGTCACCGTAGTGTGCCGTCGACTCAAGACCGATGATGATGCTGTTCTTATCGAATGATTCGAGCTTAGAGACCAGCAGTTGGAAGCCATCAGCGTCGTTTGTGAATTTGAACGGCTCAATGAGTATTTCACCGTCCGAAGAAATCGCAGCGGCGAAATGGTTGAGTTTGGCAATATCAATGCCTACAAAAATTTTCATGAGGTTGTACCTCCCTTTCATAAAGTCTGATACCATGATGTCCACCATCGATTATCATCGTAGACTTGATAGAAATAAGTACTCTGAGTGAAAAACACTCCGGCAACATCCAGCTGATAAACAATTCAGATAAAGGTAGTGGCAATACACTCCAGTCGAGTAGTCAAGCTACAGAAAAAAATCAAAAGTCCATAGTATCTGAATTGTATTGAACCACGATATTAAAAGAAAGGAAACGTGTGATGATTAACTTCCTAATTATCATACAAGAACAAAAAATGAACGTAATCGAAGGAAAAATGACACAGGATGGAATCAAGGTAGGAATCGTAGTAGCAAGATTCAATGAATTTATCACATCAAAGCTCTTAGGAGGAGCAAAGGACGGACTCGTAAGACACGACGTGCCGGAGGAAAACATAGACGTAGCATGGGTGCCGGGAGCATTCGAGATACCACTCATCGCAAAGAAGATGGCAAAAAGTAGAAAATACGATGCAGTCATCTGCCTCGGAGCAGTAATCAGAGGAGCAACAAGCCACTATGACTATGTGTGCAACGAAGTATCAAAGGGAATCGCATCAGTATCACTTGAGTCAGAAATTCCGGTAATGTTTGGAGTAGTGACAACCGAAAACATCGAGCAGGCAATAGAAAGAGCCGGAACAAAAGCCGGAAATAAAGGATATGACTGTGCACTCGGTGCAATCGAAATGATAAATCTCGTCAGACAAATCGGATAGTTACAAATTAATTGTAATAAGGCAGAGGGTGGATTGCTATGTGTAGCAGTCCACCTTTTTAGGATTCTTTGGGAAAAGAATCTATTACCAAAAAATGAAAATATTTTCAAAAAATGGTAATAGAATAATGGCATAACAACTATGGTATGGTAGAATACGAATAGAAAATCTGTTACCGAAAAATGAAAATTATCAGTATGAAGGTATTAAAATTGTGGATATTTGTAGATGGATATTGTATAAAGATATATAATTATGGTAAGATAATAAGCAAGATAATAAGCAAGATGAGGCGATTCTATGGAAGAATATAAACCACCATATACTATAACAGAAAAAATGCTTAATCTGGTTTCATCTATTTCGACTAAGCTAGGTAGAATAGAGATATACCACAATTTGGATAATAAGCCACATTTAAGGAGAAATAATCGAATTAAATCGGTGCATTCATCATTGAAAATTGAAGCCAATTCGTTGACTATAGGACAAACAAAAGATGTCATAAATGGTCGTATGGTTCTTGGACCAGAGCAGGAGATTCAAGAGGTTAAAAATGCGTACAAATCGTATGAAATGATTGGAAAGGTCAATCCATATAGTTTAGATGATCTGAAAAAAGTTCAAGGAATTATGGAATACCTATTAAAAGATGACGCAGGAAGGTTTCGCGATGGTGATGAAGGTGTTTTTAATGGTGATACCTGTATTTTTATGGCCCCGCCACCGCAGTTTGTACCTTCACTAATGCAAGATTTATTCGGTTGGATGAGTACAAATAGAAAAGAGGTACATCCATTGATAATGGGAGCGATTTTTCATTATGAATTTGTATTTATTCATCCATTTTCAGATGGCAATGGAAGAACTGCAAGACTATGGCATACCATGTTATTAAATGAATGGAATCCAGTATTTGCCTATATACCATTAGAAAGCCAGATAGAAAAATTTCAAAATGATTATTACAATGCAATTTCAGAGTGCCACGTAAATGGAAACTCGAATGTTTTTATTGAATTTATGTTGGAGCGTATAGATGATATTCTTGATGAAGTGAATGAACAAATTCGTAAATCCATTAATGATGAATCAGAATATGTAAAACGTTTGCTTGAGGTAATGGAATTCGATGTGCCATATACAGCTGTTTCTTTGATGGAACAGCTAGGGCTTAAATCACGTGAGACATTTAGAAAGAATTATATGGATCCTGCATTAAATATTGGGGCGGTGGAACGTACTATTCCAGATAAGCCTAATAGCAAGAATCAAAGGTATATAAAGCGTTAAACTTGAAATCACAATGAATCGGGATTTTCCAAAATGGCAACAGACAGGAATATTGTCACAAGCGTTGATCTTGTTCCACAGGATCATCTTCTTCGAATTATCGATAAAGCAATCGACTGGTCATTTATTTATGACCTTGTTCGTGATACTTATTCGGATGGCATGGGACGTCCGAGTATTGATCTTGTAACGCTTTTGACACTACCAAAAAGTGGACATGTAAAGTCAGTTATGATAGATGAGGTCTTTTCTGACCCAGAGAGGCTGGCAGAAAGTTTATTGCGTAATTGGTGTTGGCAGTGGTTCTATGAGAATCGTAGGTCTGTGAAAGATTATGATAATATAAGAACGCTTGATAATGATGTCCCTGCAGCTCTGAATGAACAATATTTCCAGAGGCTACAGGAATTATAACAAAAGATTCAGAAGGTTCTGCAGGCGAGAGATTAGTCCTTATACAGTAACCGACCGATTAACGATGTCACAAATATAATAAAAAACACGAGTGCTTGAAGAAACATATATCTTGTAGATTTAATGTAAATAAAAAATACAGCACATATAAGGCTGAGTAGCAGTGTGAGGTATGTCTTCCGCATGAAGATATGGTTCTCTTGGCAATCCACTTCTCGATTCGGATGATTCACAGGTCCGATTATCATAACTAAGATAGCAGAAATTCTATACAATCCCAAAGAAAAATAGATTGGAACAGATAAATATTTTACTGCAAGCATGGTTGATGTCAGTAACAGACAGGAGCCAATAAAGCAGGCAAGGTATGTTTTCATATGTACGCCACCGCCGAATGATCGCATTGGAATGAAAATCAGGAAGAAGAAAAGGCATTCGGGTAACATATTTAGAAAAATTGCAATGATAATACTGCACAGAGTGCTCAGAGACAATTCTAAAAAGCATTGAAATCCATATTCATATACTTCAGTTAATTCCTCGGTAATCATTCCTTTCTTTAAAATATAGTCCGTTAGTTTTTTTGAGATATATTTCATAGTATAGTCCTTTGATATTTAATAAGTTATGTGGTTGGTTGTTCGTTCGAGTCAGCACCATATAGAATGACCACGACTTGAAATTCATTATCTTTATCAGTGATTTCCATTTGACCGTGGTAATGTTCGACTGCTTGACGAATCGATGCTAGCCCCAAGCCGTGGTGGAGTCGGTCCGCTTTGGTAGTAAGGTAATTTCCATGACGGGCTTATAAAATATTACGAGACTATTGAAAATAATATAGACTAAGTCAAAAAAATTGATGATATAGAGTTTAATTAGAAATAATCGGGCAGCCATTACTATCAAGGAGGTATTATTATGAGAGTTGTAAATCCTTTAAACAAAACACCTATGAGTTCTGAAACTATGGTTAACGGCGGATGCCATTGTGTATGTACTAGCGGACGTAATGTATCGTATGCAGCGGCATGGCTGCCAGGTGTACCAAACTGTCAGTGCAGTTGTGGTGGCGGTACAACAAATGAAAATGGTAACTACCAGTTGGCATACAATGCAGCACACTAGTGCAGATATTTTGTAACAGAAAATGACTTTTGGGCTGCCCGTTTATTATAATCTTGCGTAGCATACCAACAATATACTATGAAAGATATTGTAGGATTACTGAAGTGAAAGCATATTGTGTGCTTCAGTAATCCTTTTTATAATTGTAACAAAATAAATTGGAAATTAGAAGAGGAGGAGTGTAGTTTTAAGTAAAAGACAAAAACACATACAAAAATTTAATGAAAAAGGACTATCTTTTTTTTGCAGTCAGTCGTTATACATATTAGAATGGAATAAACGTTTATACATTACCGAAAATGGGAAAGGAGGGCAACTTGAATGATTATCTTTTAATTCTACAAATGAAACAGGGCAATGAGAATGCTTTTGATAAATTTGTACG
>ERZ860388.443-NODE-443-length-33829-cov-3.195298_pt1 | contig 33829 bp, 15 predicted proteins | sample MGYA00509978_ERZ860388 | MGnify/ENA primary metagenome ERZ860388 (study PRJEB30046, sample SAMN00715225) | human gut metagenome | study: EMG produced TPA metagenomics assembly of the A metagenome-wide association study of gut microbiota in type 2...
CGACTCGTGTGCACAGTGCCTACGACTCGTATGCACGGTGCTTAAAAGACCTTTGCACGGAGGTTAAAGAGCGATAATGGCCCTTCATCTTGTATCACCGATGGATAAGGCGATCAAGCCAAAAAGGTGAAGCCGGTGAAAGGGGTAAAAACCACACCAAACAGGCATTCTGAAGAATAAAAAAACGCTTGCTGAGAAAAAACGGCTACCTCTTTTTTGAAAGACACTACCTCAATGAAATGAGGCAACGTTTACACTACAAGTTACATTATCAAATTACCGATTACAATATCAAACAAAGGAACAAACTCACAGATAAACCAAAAGAAAAACAATAGATGAAAAGTCTATCTCATCCTCAGACTATTACAAATGAATACAAAAACAGTAAAAATGTATACATATCCTATCGAAAAGCCATTTTATCTATAAATGTTTCATTTTTTGGTTTGTTTTTCTACCGCTAATGAGTACCCATTGCCTATTTTTGAAGAAATTATTAAAACCTCTAAGTAATATGAATAAATACAAATTGCTTTTGTTCGCTTTAAGCATAGCAAGTTTTACACAAGCCAAAGTCACACTCCCGGCATTCTTTACCGACAATATGGTGATACAACAAAACAGCATATTGAAACTCACAGGTAAAGCGAAAGCCAACAAAAAAGTTACAGTAAAAACCAACTGGAATGACAATAAGTTCACGGCAAAATCGGGCACAGACGGTTCTTTCCAAATAGAAGTTCCAACACCTGCCGCAGGCGGACCTTATACCCTGACAATCTCCGACGGCGAAACCTTAACACTCAAGAATATAATGGCAGGAGAAGTCTGGTTCTGTTCCGGCCAGTCGAACATGGAAATGCCCGTAGCCGGTTGGGGAAAGGTCATGAACTATGAACAAGAAGTAGCAGAAGCAAAATATCCCTCCATCCGCCTATTGCAAGTAAAGAAAACCGGTGCCTGCCTTCCGGCAGACGATGTAGAGATGAACATGGGAGGCTGGCAAGAATGCAGTTCTTCCACGGTGCCGGAATTCTCGGCCATATCCTATTTCTTCGCACGCGAATTGTGGAATAAACTAAATGTACCCATCGGAGTGATCGATTGCACCTGGGGAGGAACTCCTGCGGAAGCATGGACAAGTTTAGGTTCCATAAAACAGGTAACAGGTTTTCAAAACGAAGTTTCCAAAATAGTAGATTCGGGATTCAATAAAGAACGTCTCCTTTCGAATTTTCAGCAAGAGATGCAGGAATGGCAAAAGCTATTCTTCGCCAAAGACGCTGGATTACGAAACGGACTTCCTATCTGGATTTCGTCTCTGCAGACGGATGAGAACTGGAAAGTAATGGAACTTCCGGGATATTGGGAAGGAAAAGGACTGGATGGCATGGACGGTGTTGTCTGGTTTCAGCGAGAAATTGAAATACCCCAAAATTGGGAAGGTAAAGAGGTAACGTTAAGCCTTGGAATGATAGACGATGAAGACATCACCTATTACAACGGAAAAGAAATAGCCAAAGGGTATGGATATACGACTCCCCGCCGTTACACGATTCCTGCCGAACTGGTAAAAGCCGGAAAGGGAATAATCACCGTACGGGTGTTCGATACCGGTGGAGAAGGTGGTATACATGGCGAGAAAAAAGACATGTTTGCCGAAGCAGGCGGCCAAAGAATAAATCTGGACGGTGCATGGAACTACCGGATAGGAACGACTTTGGGTGAGCTTCCTCCGGCACCGGTATCACCGGAAAGTTCCAACTATCCTACCGCTTTGTACAATGGAATGGTACATCCGTTTACCACATTTCCGATTAAAGGAGTCATCTGGTATCAAGGAGAAGCAAATGTAGGAAGAGATAAGCAATATGCCCCCCTGTTTCAAGCACTGATTGCCGATTGGAGAAAACAATGGAATATAAACTTCCCATTCTATTTCGTTCAGCTTGCAAACTATCTGAAACCGCAAAGCGTTCAACCCGACTCGCAATGGGCGGCTCTTCGGGAAGCACAGGCAGAAGCACTACACATAGACAATACCGGTATGGTAGTAGCTATCGATTTAGGAGTACCCTATGATATCCACCCTAAAAACAAACAAGAAGTAGCCAGACGGTTCGCTACCCTAACATTGGCGGATACATATCATCAAGGCGAATATCAAATGCCTGTTTATCAGACTTACAAAATTTCCGGTAATAAGCTCATACTGACATTCAACACAGAGATACAGGCACGCGAAAAGGCAATAAAAGGATTTATCCTGGCCGGACCGGACGGCGTCTTTCATCCGGCAACGGCCACTTTAACGGGAAAAGCAAGCATCACGCTCGAATCTCCGGATGTGGTTATTCCCATAGCTGCACGTTACAACTGGGCCGATTGCCCGGACGGGAATCTTTACGGTACTGCCTCCGGGCTACCGCTCGTACCGTTCCGAACCGACAAAGGAAACTGATAAAAGCAAAATTATCCATTGATTAAGTAATTCTGTCCATTCTTTTCCCGAATAAATCGGGGTTACTTTGCAAACGGAACTCACTGTTGAACAGCCGCATCGTAGCAGCCACAGTACAATAAAAAATAACTTAACAAAGGAGATGAGATATTCATCTTATCTCCTGCTTTATACATTAACGCAATGAATCGAATACTATTAAGCAGTGCGCTCACTGCCATGTTAATTGCCGGTACTGCCAAGGCCGGTGAACATACGCAATATGTAAATCCTTTTATCGGTACGGGAGCCGTACACGGTAGTTTGTCCGGCAATAATTACCCCGGTGCCACCCTCCCTTTCGGAATGGTTCAACTCAGTCCCGACACCCGCGAAGCCCCGGATTGGGCACAGGCGTCGGGATACGATTATAATGATGAAACTATTTACGGGTTCAGTCACACCCGCCTCAGCGGAACAGGAGCATCCGATTTGATAGACCTTTTGCTTTTACCTACCAGTGAGGGACGCACTTCTTCCGCCTTCTCCCACGAAACAGAAAAAGCAGCTCCCGGATATTATCAGGTTATGCTGACCGATGAAAATATCAATGCCGAACTGACTGCAACCACCCGGACAGGTATCCACCGTTACAGCTATCCGAATGGAAAAGAAGCGCAGCTCCTCATCGATTTGGACCATTCTGCCAACAAGGGTAGCTGGAATCGTCGCATTATCAATTCGCAAATCCGTATTCTCAATGATCACTCCGTCGAAGGATATCGTATCATCACCGGTTGGGCGAAATTACGAAAAGTATATTTCTACATGGAGTTTTCGAGTCCTATCCTATCCTCCTCCGTAAGAGATGGCGACCGCCGGTATGAGAACACTCCGGTCATCAACGGCAGCAATCTGCATGCAATACTACACTTCGGCAAGCTCAACGAAAAGCCGTTGATATGCAAAGTGGGCCTGTCTCCGGTGTCTTCCGACAATGCCCGCCAAAACCTGAAACAGGAAGCTCCTCATTGGAACTTCGACCAATATGTTGCGGCTGCCGACCTGCAATGGGAAAAAAAACTGGAGAAAATTGCTATCAAAGGTACCGACTTACAAAAAACGATATTCTATACAGCCCTGTACCACACCCTGATACAGCCCAATACGCTCAGTGATGTAAACGGTGAATACATGGCCGCCGATTACACAACGCGCCGAACATCGGACGGAGAAATACATTATACCACCTTCTCGCTTTGGGACACATTCAGAGGTGCTCATCCGCTCTATACATTGCTTGATCCGAATCGTGTCACAGACTTTGTGAAAAGTATGATACGGCAGTACGATTACTACGGCTATCTGCCTATCTGGCAATTGTGGGGACAAGACAACTATTGTATGATCGGTAACCACTCCATCCCCGTCATCGTAGATGCCATCCGGAAAGGCATCCCCGGAATCGATGTAGAAAAAGCTTACGAAGCTGTGTACAACAGTTCCATCGTTTCTCATCCTAACTCTCCTTTCGAAGTATGGGAGAAATATGGATACATGCCCGAAAATATCCAAACGCAATCTGTTTCCATCACGTTAGAGCAAGCCTTTGACGATTGGTGTGTAGCGCAGTTAGCCCAAAAATTAGGAAAAGATAAAGATTATGAACGCTTTATGAAACGTTCGGCTTTTTATCGTAACCTGTTTAATCCGGAAACCGGATTCTTTCAGTCCAAGAATGACAAAGGCGAATGGATAGAGCCTTTCGACCCGTATAAATACGGGGCCAACGGCGGTTATCCGTTTACAGAAGGAAATGCCTGGCAATACTTCTGGTATGTCCCCCAAAATATACCCGACCTGATTGCATTGACAGGAGGCAATAAAGCATTTATAGCCAAACTGGATACCTTCTTTACGACCAATCATCAAAGTGGCGAACTGAATGACAATGCCTCCGGCTTCGTGGGACAATATGCCCATGGCAACGAGCCCAGCCACCACGTTGCCTATCTTTACGCCTGTGCCGGAGCCCCTTGGAAAACACAGAAATATGTAGCACACATCATGAACAATCTATACAACAATACCTCTTCGGGATACGCAGGAAACGACGATTGCGGTGAAATGTCCGCCTGGTACATATTCGGAGCACTCGGTTTCTATCCGGTCAATCCTGCAAGCGGAGAATATGTGATCGGTATTCCTATGCTGGAAGAAGCTGTCCTGCATCTGCCCGGAGGAAAAACCTTCACGATAAAAGCGCCACGCAAGAAAAAAAATGAAATCTACATCCGCTCTATAAAACTAAATGGTAAGAAATATACCCAAAACCATATCACCCATCAGGATATGGTGAACGGCGGCACTATGGAATTCGTGATGAGTGCCACACCACGGAAATAGCAACGTGCCTCCGGACTTTAATCAGGCAAATCATCAATCATGAAAAATATGAAACATTTAAAAACTTATTTAGCAACAGCAATCTTAGCCTTTACGGGATGCCAAAGTGAAAACACGGATAAGGCTTTGGAATTGTGGTATGCCCAGCCGGCAAAGGTATGGATGGAATCCCTGCCTATCGGCAACGGGCGACTGGGAGCCATGACTTATGGCGGAATCGAAGAAGAGACATTAGCTTTAAACGAATCTTCCATGTGGTCGGGACAATATAACGAGAAACAGAATAAACCATTCGGCCGTGCCAAGATGGGGCAATTAAGAAAATTATTCTTTGAAGGCAAGCTATCCGAAGGTAATCAAAGGGCCGGTGATAACCTGAACGGTATTCAAAGCTCTTTCGGTACACACCTGCCAATAGGCGACTTGAAAATGCAGTCCACTTATCCCGAAGGAGAAATTACGGATTATCGCCGTTCGTTAAGCTTAGACGAAGCCATCAGCCGTGTCTCTTTCAATGCAGGAGGAGTGAATTATAAACGTGAATATTTTGCAACGAATCCCGACAATGTCCTTGTACTCCGCTTATCGGCAGACAAACCTCAGTCGGTGACCATGAATATAGGTTTAGATTTAAAACGTCAGTCGGTGCTTACTATCGAGAATAATCAGTTGGTATTTACCGGTAAAGTAGACTTCCCGCTGCATGGCCCGGGTGGTGTAAGTTTTGAAGGAAGAATCTCCGTACTGGCCGATAACGGTGAGGTAAATACGGATAAAACCGGTATCAACGTCAATGGAGCAGATGCCGTTACTATGATTATCGACGTACGTACCGACTATAAAAATCCCGACTATAAAGATTTGTGCGCAAGTACTGTCAACAATGCCGGTACGAAATCATACGATACTCTAAAACAGGCACACATAAAAGACTATTCACGTTTATTCAACCGGGTTAAATTGGATTTAGGACACGACACCAGCAACAGTATCCCCACGGATGTACGTTGGAAACAGATACAAACAGGAAACACGGATACCAGCTTCGATGCCCTGTATTTCCAATACGGTCGTTATCTGACAATCGCCTGCTCCCGTGAAAACTCACCGTTACCGATTGCACTGCAAGGTTTCTTTAACGACAATCTGGCCTGCAATATGGGATGGACCAATGACTACCATCTTGATATAAACACCCAACAGAATTACTGGGTATCCAACATCGGTAATCTGGCCGAATGTAATATCCCCCTTTTTAATTACATCAAAGACCTTTCCGTTCACGGAGCCCAAACAGCAGAAGTCGTATATGGCTGCAAAGGCTGGACAGCACACACTACCGCCAATATCTGGGGTTATACTCCATCATCGGGAACCGTCATTTGGGGATTATTCCCAACAGCCGGTTCATGGATAGCCACTCATCTGTGGACACAGTATGAATACACACAGGACAAAAAATACCTGGCCGAAGTAGCCTATCCCCTGCTGAAAGGTAATGCCGAATTCCTGCTCGACTATATGGTAGAAAATCCGGATAACGGTTATCTGATGACAGGACCGAGTATTTCTCCCGAAAATTGGTTCAAAGCAGATGGCCAGGATATGGTCGCATCGATGATGCCAACCTGTGACCGTGAATTGGCTTACGAGATTTTCAGCTCTTGCATTCAAGCCACTCAAATTTTAGGTATCGACAAAGAGTTCGGCGACAGCCTGCAAACTGCCTTGAAGCGCCTACCTCCCATCCAGATACGCGCCAACGGAAGCATCCGTGAATGGTTCGAAGACTATGAAGAGGCACATCCCAACCATCGCCACACCTCCCACCTGTTAGCCCTGTACCCATTCTCACAAATCACTTTAGAGAAGACACCGGAACTGGCAGTAGCCGCCCGCAAAACCATAGAGGCACGTCTGGCCGCCCGAAATTGGGAAGACACAGAATGGAGCCGCGCCAATATGATTTGTTTCTACGCCCGTCTAAAAGATGCGGAAAAAGCCTATGAAAGCATAAAGACTCTGCAAGGAAAATTGTCGCGGGAAAACCTGATGACCGTATCACCGGGTGGCATAGCCGGAGCACCGGATGATATTTACTCCTTCGACGGCAATCCTGCCGGAGCTGCCGGTATGGCCGAAATGCTAATACAAAACCATGAAGGATATGTTGAATTCCTTCCCTGCCTGCCGACCGCATGGAAAAACGGTTCTTTCGAGGGTCTGTGCATACGTGGAGGAGCCGAGGTTTCAGCCCGATGGAAGAATGCCGTACTTGAAACGGCATCACTGAAAGCCACGGCAGATAATACATTTACTATAAAACTTCCTGTTGGAAGAAACTATCTGGTTATGCTGAACGGACAAGAAGTATCTGCAAAACCCGACAGCAATAATTTAATTTCTGTTGATATGAAAGTTCAGGACGTACTGGAAATTAAATAAGTTCTTCCTTACTAAAAGGCAATACCACACAACCGGTATTTTAGTATAAATGTAAACCGGCAATCGGCCATAGGCAACCGATTTCCGGTTTTCTTATATAATTGCAAAACAATAAGCCATAACCGCTTTCATTGATTACCCAACAGCATGCAGTGAGAAAATCACACGCAGGATTTTAACATTGTTAAATCCCATTTCTTGCATATCATTACTTTTCCCGCAAAACATTAATTCCTTGCCCGCAAAGATACGTATTCTTACGGGCAAAAGATTGTATTTAACGCAGCATTAAACACGTATTCTTACAGGCTAAGAATATCGGCTCATCTATTTAGAGAATGAGCTATTAACATTCTCATATACAATGTTTAATAGCACCTGCAACCACTTTCCTGTATCTAATCACCCTCATCAGTTCAAAAATCAGTTCCTAACTGTACTTATCAAATTAGCAACTTCAGTGATAGGTTTCTCCTGACACACTCATGTGTACCAAGTTATTTTTTATCATTACTATACAATAAAACTCTACCCCACTAACACAAATGTAGAATACGCATTCCAATATGTTTCAACAGCGAAAATATCTACATTTATTATAGTTATCGATACATTTTAGACAGAGTTCAACTCTCAATAGCGCTACATTTGTACATCAGTTTTTGACTAAATAACCAATTTAAAATTAAAGATTATGAAGAACATTTTCTCATTAAAGAAAAGTGTGGCTGCCTTATCATTATTGATGACCTGTGGAGTATCAGCCCAAGAAATGACATTTGAAAAGGTAATGAGCAGTAAAGGAGATGATCCTACTCTACCCTTTACTCACCGCACGCGTCCGGCCGTAGGTGACTATAACAATGATGATTTTCTGGATATAGTCATAGGTGGACAAGGTTTTAATGATTATGTGGAAGGTAGCAAATTCGATACAGGCGGCTGGTATTGTGCTGCTATCGTAGTAAAGAATAATGGAGACGGCACCTTTACGATTTCAACCAAATCAAAACATGAAGAAGGTACAGATGAGAATCCCGATACTCCGGGATGTGTAGTCGAAGATCTGGCCAACTTACCAATCAGCACATTCTCTTTTTTCCGCTTCTTGGATTTTAATAATGACGGAAATTTAGATCTTATCGTAAGAGGAAAAGGAGAGCACAACTTCAACGTAGGGGAATATTTGCTTCTTCTTGAAAATCTGGGTCCTGAACAGGACTATAAATTTAAAATCGTAGAAAACCACGGAATCAATCAAGCGCACAATGAAGATTACCCTCAAGGTATCTCTGTTGGTGATTACAATAAAGACGGTTTCGTTGATATTCTGATTACAGGATGTGAAAACAAGGACAACAGCAATAATCCGGATGACGAGAACTATGACCCTGAACGCCCTAAAAGACGTTTTGTAGAACTCTACAAAAACAATGGTGGCGACGGAACTTTCACCATACAGAAAATCGCCACATCTGCTGATGGAGATTATGATAACAATTTCAAACCAATGAGTCACGGTGATGTCGCATTTGTAGACCTTGACAATGACGGTTGGTTGGATATTTTCTACACCGGTTATTCTGACAATAAAGAAGGTGACCCCAGACAATCCGGACAAGATATCCGTATCTATCAAAATACAGAAGAGGGCGCAGCATTCTTAGACATGACACCACTGGGCGATCCTAATTTCTTGGGAGGGTATGATATAACACTTTTTGTAGAAGACCTGAATGGAGATGGTCTACTCGACATTATCATGCTGGGTGACGGTGCACCAACTCCCTATGGAACAACAATCTATTTAAATAATGGCGATTTTAACTTTACTCAATTAGATAACGAAACTTCAGGCTTCATGCCGGTAAGAGCAGTACCCGACGGAACTTTTGCAGACATGAATCATGACGGAAAACTCGATGCAGCTTTAATGGGATATTCAAAAGACGGATATTTCAGTGGTATTATCTACCAAGGTGAAAATAATACATTTACTTACGAAAAAGAACTATTTAATCTCGGCGAACGTTCCGGTGGACTCATTGCTGCCGATTTCTTTAATAACGGTAAATTAGATGTATTCACAGTCGATGGCAATGTTTCACAAGAAGTTGCCATGTTTAAAAATACCTCCAACTTCGTAAATCAAGTTCCTACTGCCCCGACTAATGTCGTAACTAATATCAAAGACGGCGTGCTGACTGTAACATGGGATGACGCTACAGATGATGTGACTCCTACATCTGCATTGTTCTACAATGTTTATGTAAAGAACAACAAAACAGGAAAGATTTCTATGATTATTCCCGCTAATCCGGAAACCGGACGTTTAAAAGTTGTCACTGATTATCAGACAGGTATTCGCAGTACCCTGAATACATACTCAATGTTCATAGATGATTCCGGTGATTACGATTACACGATCGGTGTACAAGCTATCGATCAGGCACAAGGCGGAAGTTTGTTTGCTACTTCATCACAATCTACCGGTATGCAACAAAACACCCTATCCAATGTCAACATCAAGTCCGTAGCAGACGGTTTCATTGTCAATTCAGCCAATGATCAGGATGTTGAAGTAACAGACATGCTCGGAAGAGTTATAAAGAAAGATAAGACAAACAAACTGATCTCGGTTCCTTCAAACGGTATCTACCTGATCACAACAGGAGGACGCACCTATAAAGTAGGTAAATAAGGTAAAAAAAGATTTTTTAGGATACTTACTCATTGAAAAAAGAAACTGTTTCATCTCACCTGTATTTGGAACAGTTTCTTCTTTTCAATTTTTGAAATCTATTATTATGCGAAAGATACACTGTCTGAATCCGAGAGGCAGATACCGACGAGCACTTCATACTGAAAATAATGAAACACAGTATCCGGATATATTTTATTATGCCAACTATAATTTAGTATAAACAAGAGACTGAGTGATAACCGTCTCGCAATAAACATTCTTAAAACATGACTCTATTAAGTATCTATTCCTAAATTTCTTTGTGCTCATCTGCCTATCTTCATGCAGCAACACAAAAGTAAGTCTGGACAAGTGGACTTTCGAATACAACCAAAATAAAACGATTGATATAAAAGCAGGCGACGACTACTCTCTGAAAGATCTGTACGCATCCTTTGAGTACAACGGAGAGACGGTTACATCCAAAGACTACGCAAAAGCTCAGATTACAGAAGAACAAGTGGAAAACAACTTCGGACATATCCCGGCCGTAAAGATTGTTTATACAGGAAAAGACCTTCCACAACTGGAACAAATGTTCTATCTTATTCCCGGCAAAAACTACTTTCTGACGGAATTCACATTAAATGGCGATTCCAACGAGATCAAGTCCAACCGAATGGCTCCGGTCCACATTGACGAGATGGCACAATTACCGGATACCGGAAGCAACAGAGCTTTATTCATTCCTTTCGACAACGACAAATGGGTACGTTACCAGTCACATCCTCTCAACTTTGAGAAACTGACAAGTTATGAGGTTACAGCTATATTCAATAATGAAACCAGAAAAGGATTTGTACTCGGTTCTATAGAACACGATAATTGGAAAACCGCTATCGAGATGACTCCGAAAGATGCTAACAACATCCAATCACTGGTCTGCTACGGAGGTGCGGCCGACGAGTTAACCCGCGATTCCAAACAGCATGGCTCTTTAAAAGGAAAAAGTATCAAATCACCGCTCATCCTATTCGGATTCTTCGACGACTGGCGTTCAGGATTGGAAGAATATGCCGATGCCAATGCTGTAATAGCTCCTCCTAAAGCTTGGGGAAAAGCCGTACCTTTCGGCTGGAACAGTTGGGGAGTGTTGCAATTCGGTCTCACTTACCCGAAAGCACTGGAAGTTTCAAACTTTTTCAAGGATAACCTTCAAAACAATCACTTTTACAACACAGACAAAACGGTTTACATCGGACTGGACTCCGGTTGGAACAGTTTCTCTGAAAAAGAGCTGACCTCTTTTGTAGAACTTTGCAAAGCAAACGGACAGATTGCCGGCGTGTATTGGACTCCTTTCACCGACTGGGGAAAACAAGCAGAAAACGTAATACATGATGCACCCGAATATAAATACAAAGATGCTTACCTGTATGCAAACGGAAAACCGCAAGAACTGGATGGTGCCTATGCCATGGATCCCACTCACCCGGCCGTAGAAGCACAAATGAAAAAGATCTCCGAACTCTTCCGCCGTTGCGGCTTTGAATACGTAAAAATGGACTTCATGACACACGGAGCAATGGAAGCAGACCATTGGCATAACCCCGAAATACAAACGGGTATACAAGCCTATAATTACGGAATGGCTTTGCTGAATAAATATTTCAATGATATGTATATTAACCTGTCGATCTCACCTATCTTCCCTGCCCAATATGCCCAGTCAAGACGTATTGCCTGCGATGCCTGGAACAAAATCAAAGACACGGAATACACCATGAATGCCGTTTCATACGGATGGTGGATCGATCGTGTTTATCAGTATAACGATGCCGACCACGTCGTATTGCAAGGAGCGACGGAAGGTGAAAACCGTGCAAGAATCACTTCGGCAATCATCACAGGACTCTACATTGCAGGCGATGACTTCAGTGCCGGTGGTTCGAAAGAAGGAAAAGAGCGTGCTTGCAAATACCTGACAAACCAAGACATCAACCTTATCGCCAACGGTGTATCGTTCCGTCCGGTAGAAGGGAATGGCACAAACTCCGAACACCAGTTTATGCGGCAGGATAATGACGCACTCTATTATGTGATATTCAACTATGGAGAAGAAGAAATAAGTGTAAATATACCCTCAGCAAGAATCGGTCTCGACAATCCCGAAGCACATACGGCGAAAGAACTTTGGAGCGGAGAGGATATAGATATCCGTCAAACGCTCACTGTTCCCGGAAAAGATGTAAAACTGATAAGAATAAAATAAAAATAGAATACCATGAAAACCAAAATCTTATTAACTGCTGCTTGTAGTTTATCATTTCTCTGCTTTTCTGTTCATTCGGTTTTTGCCGAAAGCGTAACAGTAGGAAAATGGCGAATAGATATTGACGAAAGCAATGCCAAAGCAAACATATACCACAACAACACGCTTTTAATCAATGGCAATAGTTGTGCATTCAAAAACGGGGATACAGACTATAATCAGGAACAACTAAGCGGATATGCTATCCATACAACAGATATAGCCGATCCGTTCGGTACAGGAAAGCAAGTAACCGTCACCGCAAACACAGCTGACGGAATTATGGTCACCCAAAACTATTTCCTGTATAACGACTACGTGCTGACGGAATTCTATATAGAGTCCCAACAAGAATTGGCTTCTAACTATATGGCTCCCATTAAGAGCGACTCTGAAGTAAACTTCCTGCCAGCCAATGGCAACAGAGCCTTGTTCATCCCTTTTGATAATGACGGCTTTGTACGTTTCGGTTCCTACAACTTCAATTCCGGAGAAACTCCATCGTCCTCTACAAGTTATGAAGTCGGTGCACTCTACAACGACAATACCCGACAGGGATTGGTTCTCGGCTCGGTAGAACACACCGACTGGAAAACCGGCGTTGTGGCGCATACCAGCAATAGCGATAAAGTCACTTCGATAGAAGTATATGGTGGCATTACTTCTGAATATACACGTGACACGTATTACAAAAATTCCGGGGACAGTTATACGGACAAGGGATTCAATGGAAATAAAACCAATACCCCTACCCCCCATGGTAAACTGAGAGGTAAAATCGTAAAATCACCTAAAGTCTTTATCGGTTACTTCACCGACTGGCGTGACGGTATGGAGACTTTCGGCGACGTAAACGCTATCGTTGCTCCAAAGGCCATTTGGAATGGTGACAAACCTTTCGGTTGGAATAGCTGGGGCGTATTACAAGGAAATATAAACTACCAGAATGCGTCTGAGACTGCCGCATTTATCAAAAACGAACTGAAAGTTTTCTCAGAAGGTGCCAATGATGTATACATCGGTTTGGATGCCGGAGGAGGAAAACTGGATGAAGAAGGAAACATGGAGAAATTCATTTCCGAATGTAAGGCAAGGGGACAAAAAGTAGGAGGATACATGAATACTTTCGTTTCTTGGGGAGATGACCCCTATGATGTCTGCTTAAAAGCAAATGGAGAATACATCCGTTTTGACGGTGCGTATGCACTCGACCCCACTCATCCATCGGTGCTTGCAGGTATCAAAAATGCCATCGAAAGCCATATTGCCAAAGGATATGATTTTGTAAAAATCGACTTCATGTCTCATGGTGCGGTAGAAGCCGACAGTTACTATGACAAAACGGTACATACCGGTATGCAGGCTTACAATAAAGGTATGCAGGAAATTTATAAATATGCTGCGGGAAAAATCTATGTAAATCTTTCCATCTCTCCTATTTTCCCTGCCCAATATGCACAAGGACGCCGTATCAGTTGTGACGCATGGAACACGATCGACCACACGAAATATGTCTTGAACTGTTTAAGCTACGGCTGGTGGCTCGACCGTATCTATCATTATAACGACGCCGACCACGTTGTCCTGCGTGGTGCTTCGGAAGCAGAAAACCGTTCACGCATCACTTCTTCCATTCTTACGGGAATCTTTATCCTCGGGGACGATTTCAGTAACACATCTCTTGATGCCATTGTCGGAAAAGCACGTGCGAAAAAATTCCTCGCTAATCCGGAAATCATCAGGATTGCACGTCAATGCAAGGCTTTCCGACCTGTAGATTCCGCCCCGGGCGGAAATGAGGAGGCAGCACGTAACTTTTATGCAACAATAAAGGATACAATGTATGTAGCTGCCTATAATTATTACACAACGGGCAATCCTGTAAACCGTGAAATGAATTTTGAACGTCTGGGTCTGCAAAAGGGTACAGAATATGTAGTTCGTGAATTGTGGGGAAACACCGAATCGATCAAAACCGATACATGGAGTGAAAGCATTCCACTACGGGATGTAAAACTGTTCAAAATATACCCGAAGAATCCGACACCGCAAGTACTGACAGAAGCGATCTGGAAAGAAGGCGGGAGTTTTCCGGCGGACTGGGTTATTGACGGACGTTGCATCTGGGGAGATTTCAACAATGATGGTTATAAGGATGTTTTTTACATAGCCGGACAAGGTGGTGGTAACATCGGACTATATATGAATAACAACGGAACCGGATTTATTCAACAAGCCATAACGATTCCGGCTTTGAACTGGGCATCTGCCGCTTTCATCGATTACGACAACGACGGTAATCTGGATCTGATTGTCTCCGGAAAAACCGACGAAGTATCCGGCAACCGTCAAGTTGTTACGCGTGTATATAGAAATAACGGAGCACCGGATTATACATTCTCGGAAGCAACCGAACGCAGTGCGGAGCTGATAGGCATTACATCCGGTAATAAAGGTGACAACGATCGTCCGGGACGCTTTCTTCAAACAGTAGATTATAATAACGACGGATGGATGGATCTTATCATGACAGGTGTTACTTCCGATGGAAATAGCGTCACTGCTCTTTTCCGTAATAACCAAGGAGTGTTTGAACGGCAGGCGAACATAGTGGACGGAAGTGATTTCCGTGCGGTAAGCGGTGGTTCTATCCATGTAGGAGATGTGAACAATGACGGTTATGCGGAAATCTTTGTACAGGGATGGAATGGAGATTTTCATGCAGACCTGTATATGAATAATAAGAACGGTACTTTCAGCCGTTCCGAAGCACTTTCCCAACTATTCAGCGCCTCACAAGGAGCGGAAACCGTTTTTACGGACATAAACGGAGATGGGTTTGATGATATCGTTGAAATAAACAGCAATGCAGCCAACTTGTTTATCAACAATAAAGACAACACATTTACCAAGTACGATGAAAGCGTTAACGGCTTGCACAAAAGCGGAGCTGTCAGTATTGCTGCCGGTGATGTAAACAACGACGGACACATCGATCTTTTAGTTTCCGGTTTTAATATCACCACTAAAATTTATTATAATAATAACGACTGTACTTTTACCGGAGTAGATGTCCCCGATAATGCCATAGCCCGTTCAGGCAATGTGAATCTCGTCGATATCAACGGAGACCGGACACTGGATCTTTCCAACTTCGGCTATGGTAGCAATTGGGTAAATACCTATCTGCTGAATGACCTGTCCAAGAGTGGCATTCCTACGAATATTGCCCCTAAAATCCCCGCCGGTCTGACTATAAAATACACCAACGGAAAGTTCATTCTCTCTTGGGAAAAAGCATTCGATGCAATCACATCACGTGATGCCATCCGTTATAATGTTTATGCGAAAGATGAAACCAACGGCACTCTGTATTTCTATTCTCCGGCAGATATAACCACCGGTTATCTAAAAACAGGAGGAACAATCACTCCTCTAATCAATCAAAATTCATTTGAATGGAACTTACCGGACGGAGAATACACATTCGGTGTACAATCTGTTGACCAAGCTGACGTAGCAAGTAAATTCTTCACATTAAAATACCCTGTCATGGCTGTTCAAGAACCTTTCTGGACCGTGGGCGGAAAATTTCCTCACAGTCTTGAATCGGGTTCATCCATTTGGGGAGATTATAACAATGACGGCCGGCTCGACATGTTAATCGTAGGTGGAAAAAATTCAGGTGAAACCACCATGGCACTCTATGAACAAACCGAAAAAGGTACATTCGAAAGGGTACAGACCGACAATAAAGCATTGGGCTTAATGACCCGTGCAAGAGCCACATTCATCGATTATGACAATGACGGCGATCTGGATGTCGTATTAATGGGTAAAGGTCCGAATGGTGTGAACACCACAATTATCCTTGAGAATACCGGTGCGGACAATAACTACACCTATGTAAAGAATGAAGCACTTGCCGGCAGTTTCCTGAAACATGCTTTCATGGACGATAATCAAAATGGACGTGGAATCGTTGCTTTCGACTATGATAACGATGGTTGGACAGATATACTCGTTTCGGGTGACGTAGCCTGGAATGCTACTACCGGCACATACGCTACTGCCCTTTATAAGAACATGCAGGGAAAAGCTTTTGTGCGTCAGACAAAAGTCGTTGACGGAGGCGAATTCCGCCATATTTCACAAGGTTCCGTCCACGTAGGCGATGTCAATGGAGACGGCTATCTCGATATATACAATCAAGGGCGCGCACTACTTCCCTCACCTGCCGAAGAAACCGGATTCCTTTATATAAACAATCAAGACGGTACTTTCACCAAAACAATCCTGAGTGGATTTACTCCCAAACAATTCTCTGATGCCGCACTTATCGACGTTGACGGAGATGGTTATTCGGATATAGTAGAAATCAATGAAAATACGGCAACCCTGTACTTGAATGACCAAAATGGCAACTTCATAAAAAAAACCGGAGCCGGTCTTATGAAAGGCAAAGGCGCTTACATCACCGCAGGAGATATCAACAATGACGGTCTTATGGATTTGGTTGTCAGTGGACAAGATATCGTGACCCGTGCTTTCTACAATTACGGAAACAACACATTCGCCACTATCGGAGTACCGGCAGAAATAACCTCCAGAGGAGGAGGCCTGAATCTTATCGACATCAATGGCGACGGTACACTCGACATCTCTTCTTTCGGCTGGCAAAACGACTGGAAAAACTCGTATGCATTTAATGATTTAAGCAAAAGTGAGATTCCGGCAAATACAGCACCGACTGTCCCCACCAATTTGAAAGTAAACCAGGTTGATGGCAAAACAATCTTATCATGGGATAAAGCAACCGATGACCATACACCGCAAAATGCACTCCGCTACAATATATATATCCAAAACAATGCTGACAATACGATTTATGCCTTTGCACCGGTAAATATTCAAACCGGAGCGTTAAAAGTCAGAAATCTGGTTCCATTGATTCAGACGAACCGTTTTGAGATAAACGGTCTGGCTGACGGGAAATACACTTTTGGTGTTCAGGCAATAGACCAAGCAGATTTAGGAAGTCCGTTTGCCACAGTCAATGAAGATATTGTAACCTCGATTACTTCGGTGGCTTTTGATAAAGTGAACGTATATGCAACAGCCAGCAAGCAGATTATGATAAAAAATAATATGCAAGAACCGGTAGAATATACCATCATTGCCGCCAACGGAACAGTGATAGCAACCGGTATATGCAATGCAGCTACGCAACAGTTATCTTCCGGTCTGGAACAAGGAGTGTATATTGTCCGGCTATCCAAAAACGACAATGAGAATTCCTCTGCGAAAGTAACCATCCGTTAATTCAATTAAAACTATTGAAATCATGATGATATCATCTCATTCGAAAAGAAGATTCACCCATCAGAGTTTTTCATTACTAATACTGGCAGGCTGCTTTAGTGCCTGCCAGACCACTCACTCCAAAGAAGATTTATCAGACTATGTCAACCCTTTTATAGGCAGTAGTGTCAATACGGAACAATCCCTTCACAGTTTGGGGAAAACTTTTCCGGGAGCAACCACTCCATTCGGAATGACGCAAGTAAATCCCAACACAATCACAGGAGGCGACAATGGTGCGGGATATGGTTATGAACATAAAACCATAGAGGGATTTGCCTTTACACAAATGAGCGGTGTAGGATGGTATGGAGACTTAGGGAATTTCTTAGTAATGCCATCCACCGGTAAACTTCAGGTCATTGCCGGAAAAGAAAATGATCCGGAAAAGAAAGGATACCGTTCCGAATATGAAAAATCTTCGGAAGCCGCTTTTGCCGGATATTACACTGCATATCTGACTAAGTATAATATCCGGACGGAAGCCACTGCTTCCCCACACGGTGGTATGTTGAAATTCACATATCCCGAAAATAAGCAATCGCGTATACAAATAGATTTGGCCAGACGCGTTGGCGGCACTTCTACATCACAATATGTGGAAGTTGTCAATGATAAAGCCATCCGTGGCTGGATGAAGTGTACCCCCGACGGAGGAGGCTGGGGCGACGGATACGGCCATCCTGATTATACCGTATATTTCTATGCAGAATTCAGTAAAGCTCTTGACGACTATGGTTTCTGGAGTGCCGACATACCTGATAATTGGGATCGTAAACGCGAAAGTGTAGTTAGTGACGGTTATCAGTCTCGTGTGGCACAATCCCACATCATCAAAGGCGAAAAAGCGCTGGAAGGCAAGCATATCGGTTTCTTTGCAGAGTTTCCAACCGATGATAAAGAAGAAGTTACACTGAAAGCAGGCATCTCATTCTCGGACATGGAAGGTGCCGAGAAAAATTTCAAAGCCGAACTTCAGCATAAAACATTCGGGCAAATACGGCAACAAGCCAAAGAACTGTGGAACAAAGAGCTATCGAAAATCCGGATGGAAGGTGGAACCTATGATGACAAAGTTACATTTTACACAGCCTTGTATCACACAATGATCGATCCCCGGAATATGACAGACGTAGACGGACGGTATCCGGGTGGAGATAATAAGATTCACCAGACAACGGATTTTACGAAACGAACCATCTTCAGTGGCTGGGATGTATTCAGAAGCCAGTTTCCATTGCAGACAATTATCAACCCCACATTGGTAAACGATGAAATCAACTCTCTGGTAACACTGGCTGCAGAAAGCGGAAAAGGATACCTCGAAAGATGGGAGTTTTTCAATGCATATAGCGGATGCATGGTCGGTAACCCTGCTATCTCTGTTCTGGCTGACGCTTATGCCAAAAATATCCGTAAATACGATATCGAAAAAGCCTATCAGGCCGCTGTATGTACTTCCGAACGAATCGGTAACAAAGAAGAGTTAGGCTACACGCCTGTTGAAAAGGGATATTCGATATCAGAAACACTGGAATATGCATACACGGACTGGTGCATGGCACAACTTGCCAAGGCGTTGGGTAAAACGGAGGATGAAGAGAAATACACCCGGAAATCATTGTACTATAAGAACATCTTTGACTCGGAAGATAAAATGTGGTTCCGCCCCAAAAAAGAATCCGGAGCATGGGAAGAATGGCCTGACAACGGCCGCTTGGCAGAGTGGCACGGATGTACCGAATCGAATCCTTATCAACAGGGTTGGTTCGTTCCGCATGATATTGATGGCATGGTAGAACTCATGGGTGGAAAAGAAAAGGTAATAAACGACCTGGAATACTTCTTTGAGAAAACACCCAAACATTTCCTCTGGAATGAGTATTATAACCATTCAAACGAACCGGTACACCACGTGCCTTTTATGTTCAATCGTCTGGATGCTCCGTGGCTGACCCAGAAATGGACAAGGTGCATCTGTGCAAATGCTTACAGGAATGATATTGAAGGATTGGCAGGAAACGAAGATGTAGGTCAAATGTCTGCATGGTACATACTTGCAACTGCAGGTATTCATCCCATTTGTCCCGGAGAGACCCGGTATGAACTGACAAGCCCTGCATTTGACAAGGTAGTCTTCCGTTTGGAGGATAACAGAACATTCACAATCGAAGCAAAGAATAACTCGAAAGAAAATATATATATCCAACGTGCCTGGCTCAATGGCAAGGAGTACAATCGATGCTTTATTGACCATACCGACATCGTGAACGGAAGTGTACTCACCGTTGAAATGGGGCCGGAACCCATGAAGACATGGGGTACACAAAGATAACAAACAGATAATCAATGCAGTTATACTGTACGATATCCGCACATACTGATTGCAGTATAGAAAAGAATAAGATTCACCACAGAGGGCACAGAGTTTTTTAGCGGTTAGTAATAAGTGATTAGCAGGCTACGCCATTTTGTTGCACGGCGCAAATCACTTATTACTTCATTCGCTAATCACTAAAATTGATATCATCTATTTCTTTGAAAACCATTCCTTAAATTCTGCCACCCGCGCCTTGCTCACCAATATTTTTTCCTTGATTCCCACATACCGTAAATTAATAGAAAGACGGCTGTTGAACCATAAATCTATATCTTTGATAGCTTCTCTGGAAATTAGAAACTGGCGGTTTGCCCGGAAAAAGAGAGCGGGATTAAGATCTCTGGTCAATTCATCCAGATTTTGTGGAAAGTAATGTTCGGTTCCATCTGTCAGAACAGCTTTTACCTGGCAATCTTTGATATAAAACAGTTGAATCATATCTACCGATACGGGCAGTAACTTATCTCCTTTCAATGGAATGAGAAAATGGGTTTTATAATTTTCCTGCTCTTTAAGAGAATGAATGAGTTGTAACAGTTCTTCTTTCTGTGGTTGTTGGTTTCCAACTCCAGCAACAGGTTTATGCAGATTACCCAATTTTTCGAAAGCATGTTCTACATCTTCTTTCCCTATCGGCTTGAGAAGATAGTCGATGCTGTTTACTTTGAAAGCTCGTAGAGCATATTCGTCATATGCAGTAGTAAAGATTATCGGACAGGTAATGCTGATATGCTCGAAAATTTCGAAGGCCGATCCGTCTGCCAGATGAATGTCCATGAATACAAGTTCAGGCATCGGATGATTGCCGAACCATTCGATGGTAGCTTCGATACTATCAAGCACGGTAACCACCTCCACATCCGGTTCGACTTCCTTGAGCAACGATACGAGATTGCGTACTGCTGCTTTCTCGTCTTCTACAATGACTGTTTTCATAACTCCTCCTTATTAATAAGCGGAATAGATACCGTGAATTCCTCATCCTCCGTGATTTGAATATCTTTTTTGAACAGAAGCCGGTAGCGCTTGGCAAGGTTGGCAAGACCGATTCCTGTTCCCGGAGTTGCAGTCCATTTGGGTTGGATCGCATTGCCGACAGAAAGATTTCCTTCCTTATCCGTTGCGATATGAATGGTCAGAGGTTTTCGGTTGCTGATCTCGTTATGCTTCACGGCATTTTCTATCAATACCTGGACTGACATGGGAGGAATGCAATATCCTTCATAGGATTTATCTATCTGGATATCAAATTGAAGATTGTTTTCGAATCTCATTTTCAGTAGAAAGATGTAGGCAGAGACAAACTCCATTTCTTCGCGCAAACAGACACTCTGCGATTCATTGCCTTGCAGGGTATACCGCAATACCCGCGACAATTCCTGAATGTAATCCTGCGCCTTATCCTGATTCTCACGCACCAAGGAACGCAATGTATTCAGCGAATTGAAAAGCATATGCGGATTGAGCTGATTTTTCAAGACTTCGTATTGATTCCGGATATTCTCAGCCTGAAGCTGCTCATTCTCCACACTTACCTGTTGCTGGCGGCGAATCAAATGAATAATGTAGCAACTGCTCGTGACAAGGCAAGCCATAATAAAGTCGCGCAATGGGTGCAGATAATGATGTACCATGGCATCGATAGCCGGAATATCAAATGTCTTGTGGAGAAACACAAAACCTTGTCCCAGAAGATTGCTCAATACCCATGTAATAATGAATGAAAGCAGAATCTTGGTTCCTGTTATCTTGATGGAAGCCTGGTTGAAATGAAACAGTAATGTATTGATGGCAAAAAGCAACAGCAGTGAGAGGAATGTGAACAAAACCTCGTTAGCCACATCGATAAACTGCATGCCCGGAAAAAGCGTATGGCTCTCGAAACGATCGAAAAGGGAAACTGATTCCGGAAAATGGATGAGTACAGCCACCATCAGCGAGATGATGACTGTAGAAAGTAAGTACTTGTCTTTTTTTATAGCCTTCAATATCATGCCGCAAAGATAAATGATTAATTATGAGAGACTGTTTAAATATTCCTCTAAAAAGTTTTTATCAGCTTGTTTTGAGCTTGTTTTGGTCTGTTTTCCGGTTATTTCTTTTGGATATGTGCCGTCACATACATACCCGGACGGAATTGTGCATTTGTTTCATTAATGCTGGCATAAACTTCGAGCGAACGGTTTACTTCGTCCACTTTCTGGCCGATGGAGATAACCGTACCATTGAATATTTGCTTTCCCATGCCATTGGCACGGAATTGCACAGGACTTCCCACTTGTATGTCAGCGAGATCTTTTTCGTAAGCAGTGAGGCACAGCATAGGTCCGTTTTTGTCAATGATCTCACAGAGAGCTTCTCCCGGATTGATGTATTTGCCTACATTCATTGCTACATTGGCTGCATAACCGCTAATCGGTGCTTTCACTTCCAACAATGGTTGAATACCGTTATCGAGTAGCGTTGCCGGATGGATACCTAACAGTGAAAGTTGTGCGGCCGCTGCATCCTGACGGCTTTTCATTGAAAGATAATCGGCCTTGCTTTGCTGGAACTTTTTCTGTGAGGCAGCCTGTTCGGCGGAAAGATTCTTCTGGCGTTCATATTCAGCCTGAAGATATTCGGTCTGTGCATGAGTATCCAGATAAGTCTGTTGCAAAGTGATGAATTCCGGATTCTCCAATGTAGCAACAACCGAGTTCACAGATACATATTGTCCCGGGATTAGAGACGTTTTTTTGATAACTCCGCCCATTGTCAATGCAACGGTTGCCTGCCGTTGCGGAGAAAGGACCATTCGTCCGTTAAATGATACCTGGTTGGGTTTCGAAGTAGCCGATGTGATGGCATCTACCTGAAGCTGTGCGGTCGTATCGGCAGTTACTTCTGCAACAGGGATCGACACACTGTCTGTTGCAGTCATATCTGTTGCCGGCTGGTTTCCTGTACATGCCAATAAAGCGAACAACAGGATGGGATAAAATATTCTTTTCATATCGTTTTTTTATTTAGTTACCTTTGAATAGTTCGTACTCCAAAACAGTGATATTATACTGATAGACCGTTTCGATGTACCCTCTGCGAATGTCACGTGCCGTTGTCAGCGATTGAATGTATTCCGCTACACTGATTTCACTCTGTTTCAATTGTAGATTGGCGGCCTTTGTCAGTTCGTCCGCTTCATTCAGGGCGGAAACCGTGTAGTAACGCAGACTCTCACTACAGCGACGAAGTGACACTTCAAGTTCCGTTACTTTATTGTTCAACTCACGGATATTGGCATCTGCCTGAATTTGCGCCGATGCAGCCGCCAGTTTGGCTTGCTTAATCTTACTTTTCTGCGGGAGGAAGTAAACAGGAAAAGCAACTCCTACCATCCATGCGTTGAGATTCTTCATCGGAAGAATATCCTGACGCGTATATCCCACACTGATCTCCGGAAAGAAACGGCTACGCTCTACATTCAACATCGCTTTTGCTTCATCCGCCTGGCTTTGAAAATAGAGACTATGCGTTTCGGATAAATGTCCTGTTGACAAGTCGGTACATAGCAATGATAAAGTAGAATCCGCCGGAACCACCGGATCATCTGCATAGCAGCTCCATTGAAAACGCGCCAAAGCTATCTTTTCCTCTTCCTGTGCCTGGAACCAGCGATTGTGCAGATCAGCAGCAATGGTTGTCATCATATTCTTTTCGAGCAGCGTGTATTCACCCTGTTGATAACGCAATTCGGCAATTCGCTGTAATTCTTTCGCCAGTTGTTCCTGATCGTGATACATGGAACATAGATTGGAAGCATACTGGTAGTAAGCCCATGCCCGTTTAACTTCTGCTGTGACTTCCTTTTCCACCATTCGCTGATAGTATGTGTTTGTCCTCACCTGCCGGTTGACAAGTACATTCTTGTAAAATGGCGTCAATAAAGAACCGAGGTTCTGTTCAAATGCCAGCTCTTTGTCTTTCTTGTTTTCTCCGTTAAGCTGTCCCCACGAATAGTTGAACGAAGTGGGGGGAGCTTCTACTATCTCTGCCCGGGTTGCCCGGGTTTGCCGGATAGCATTCGCTGCCATCTTCAACCGGGGATGATTCTGCTTTGCGATTTCAATCGCCTGTTCCAAGCTGACAACCTTCGGCTGCTGGGCTGAAACAAAAGATGGAACCAGCAGGAGGAATAAAGGCAATAGAGCAAAGAGATGCAAACGTAACTTACTTCCCGGACGTCTTAAGGTCGCAAATGAATTTACGATTTTATAAAACACCGGAATTATAAGCAGAGTCAGAACAGTAGAAATGATCAATCCACCAATCACGACGGTTGCTAACGGGCGCTGTACTTCGGCTCCGGCAGAGGTAGCAATTGCCATCGGGACAAATCCTAACGATGCCACTAATCCGGTGAGGAAGACGGGACGCAACAAATGGGGAGTTCCCAAAGATATTATTCGATTCGTACTCATGGCATATCGATTTTGTTTACGAAGGTCATTGAAATGATTTATCATCAGAATACCGTTTAATACGGCTACGCCAAACAGGGCAATGAAACCTACTCCTGCAGAAATACTGAACGGAAGTCCGCGTAACCAAAGTGCTACGACGCCGCCGATAAGCGATAGCGGAACTGTAGAGAACACCATTAATGTGTAAGTGACGTTCTTGAATGCAAAGAACAGAATCAACAGAATCAGCATCAATGCCACCGGAATAACGATCATGAGTGTATTAATCGCATTTTGCAAATTCTCGAACTGCCCCCCGTACTCGAAATAGTATCCCGGTTTCAATTGGATATTCTTATCCAGTGTCTGTTGAATATTGGTTACCACCTGTTGGATATCAGCATCACGCACATTTACACCGATTACAATACGGCGTTTCGTCGCATCACGATTAATTTGTAGCGGACCGCTGACAAGATCGATACTGGTAACTTCACTAACCGGAATCTGAATTCCCTCCGTGGTGCGTACAAAGAGTTTGTCCAGATTGAAATCGGCCACTTTTTCCTGATCGAGACGAACCACAAGGTCGAATCTCCGCTCATTCTCAAATACCACACCGCTTACTTCGCCGGCATAGGCAGTTCTGATAATCGTATTAAGTTCTTCAATATTGATACCGTAACGGGCTATTTTTCCACGGTTGTACTTTACGACCAACTGAGGTAATCCCATGGTTTGTTCCACAATAACATCGGCTGCTCCCGGCACTTTCTCCACGTAAGCGGCAGCCTCTCTCGCTTTTTGATAAAGTTCGTGCATATCTTCACCATACAACTTCACTGCGATATCGGCTTTGGCACCGGTCATAAGTTCATTGAAGCGTAACTGAATCGGCTGGCTGAAATTGAACTCCGCCCGTTCTGACAGAGGTTCGAGCGTTTGTTTCATCTTATCTACCATTTCCGCCCGGCTGCTTGCGCTGGTCCATTCCTTGAAAGGTTTCATCACAATCATCACATCGGCATCTTCCACCGCCATCGGATCGGTAGGAACTTCCGCAGTACCGATCTTGGCAACTACATGTTTGATTTCAGGAAATTGATCCATCAATGCTTTTTCCGCCAAATTGGATACTTCGATACTCTCCGAAAGTGAACTGCCCGCCGGAAGCGTCATTTGCATAGCAAAATCTCCTTCATCCAGTGTAGGTATGAACTCTGCTCCCAGACGGGTAAAAAGAAAGAGGGAGTCGATAAGCGCCGCAAAAGCAGTCACCACGGTCTGCCATTTGAAATGAAGGCAGAATTTAAGTGCACGTTGATAAACTTTATTCAGCTTTTCAAAGAACCGGTCGGCAAGCGTAGGTTTCACTACGATGGTATGTTTCAGAAAAAGCGAAGCCATCATCGGGACGTATGTCAACGATAAGATCAGTGCACCGATAATACAAAATACCAATGTCTTGGCCATCGGCGTGAAGTATTTTCCTTCGATACCGTCCAAAGTAAGGATAGGGAAAAATACGATCAGGATAATCAATACAGCAAAGGTAGCCGAACGGACTACCCCGGAAGCTCCTTTTTCCACTTCTTCATCCATTTCCTCTTTAGACAATGTCTTGCCACGGAATTTTTTTCCATAAATATGTGCGAGAATACCTTCCAGAATAACAATAGAACCATCTACTACGATACCGAAGTCAATAGCTCCGAGACTCATCAAATTGGCAGTCACATTGAACAAACGCATCATAATAAAGGCAAAGAGCATTGCTAACGGTATAACCGAAGCAACAATCAATCCGGCACGGACATTACCGAGGAAGATAATCAGAACAAGAAATACAATGATAGCACCTTCAATCAGATTATTGACTACTGTCGAGATATTGCGATTGACCAGTTCCGAACGGTTCAAATAAGGTTCGATGCTGACACCTTCCGGCAGTAATCGTTGAATCTTCTCCACCCGTTTCTCCAGTTCCTGAGTCACGACGTTCGCATTAGCACCTTTCAGCATCATGGCAATGCCCCCTACGCATTCACCCTCTCCATCTTTTGTCATGGCACCGAAACGCTTGGGCGAGCCGAAACGAACGACACCGACATCATTGATATGTACAGGAATCCCGTTACGATTGGCTACGACTATTTGTTCAATATCCTTTAACTGACCGATCATACCCTCCGAACGGATATAGTAAGCATTCTTCGTTTTTTCAATATAACTGCCCCCCGTATTCTGATTGTTACTGCTAAGTGCCTGAAACACTTCTCCAATAGTAATATTGAGTGAGAATAAAGCATCCGGATCAACAGCTACCTCATACTGTTTCATGTATCCTCCAAAACTGTTGATTTCCACAATTCCCGGTATGCCGGACAGTTGACGTTTCACCATCCAGTCCTGGATAGTACGGAGTTCCATCGCATCATATTTACTTTCGTATCCCGGAGCAACTTTTAAAACATACTGATAAATTTCTCCAAGCCCCGTAGTAATCGGCATCATTTCCGGTGTACCCAACTCGGAGGGAATTTCTCCACTAACCGTTTGTATCTGCTCGTTAATTAATTGCCTGGCGTCAAGTGTAGGAACGGATTCTTTGAATACAACGGTCACTACTGATAATCCAAAACGGCTGACCGAGCGAATATCCTCCACATTCATGATGTTACTCATCGCAATTTCAATCGGCATTGTGATAAGTTGTTCCACTTCCTGCGGTGCGAGGGTGGGTGAAACGGTTACAATCTGTACCTGATTGTTAGTGATATCAGGCACAGCATCAATCGGTAATGTCAACATGGCATAGATACCTCCGATGAACAAGAAGAGCGTAGTCAGTCCAACGAACAACTTTTTCCTGATGGAAAAACGTACAATAGCTTTAAACATGATTTCCTAAGTGTTATTGTTTCATGCAACAAAATTACGGACTATCAAGATCCATAGACATTCGGAAAAGTTGAAACAGACAAATTGGAAAGTGAAGTGACGGAATACAGATTTGAGGCTTTCGGAAATATGCTTTTATGTTGCAATAAGTAGGAAATGTGAAAAAGAAGAACTGTAATATGAAACACATTGCTCCCCGAAGCCGGGCATATTACTCCCGGAACCGGGCAAACCGTAGCCCGGAGCACCTCTTCCGGCGTTTTACCGGAGAAATGCATCGGACCATATATTTACCCTGCCAGTTCTATTACCTCCAAATCCTTAAACGTACCATTCTCTATCACAAAACGTACCATTGTACGAACTTTGTGAAAGCCGGACATTCCTGCCGCACCGGGATTGATATGAAGCATATCCAATGTTTTATCATACTTTACTTTCAGGATATGCGAATGCCCGCTGATGAATAACTTAGGCGGACGCGCCATTAAACTACCTATAATGGAAGGGTCGTATTTTCCCGGATAACCTCCGATATGTTTTATCAGTACTTCGGCACCTTCTACCGTAAAACGATTTACCTGTGGAAACATCTTTCGGATATCTTGTCCGTCAATATTTCCATAAACGGCACGCAACGGACGGAAAGCAGCCAGTCGCTCCGCTACTTCCACCGATCCGATGTCTCCTGCATGCCATATTTCGTCACAAGACTCAAAATATTCCAAATATTTCTCGTCCCACCAGCCATGTGTATCCGATAATAATCCAACTTTCATCATAGTTTCTTTGTTTATATGCACAAAGGTACTTATATTTGGGAAAATCTTAACGCAATGGAAAGCAAATATCATTATTTTAAGCGAGACATAAGCTGGCTGTCATTCAATTATCGTGTATTGTTGGAAGCAAATGATGACCGGCTCCCATTATATGAACGTATAAACTTTATCTCTATCTACTCTTCCAACTTGGAAGAATTCTACAAAATACGGGTCGCCGATCACAAAGCCGTGGCTTCCGGAGTAACTCTAAGTGATGAAGAATCTGTGCAGTCGGCCAACGAGCTGGTAGAAAATATTAACCGGGAAGTGAACCGGCAACTGGAAGATCGTATCCGAATTTACGAACATAAAATATTACCTGCCTTACGCAAAAACCATATCATATTCTATCAGAGCCGGAATGTAGAGCCGTTTCATCAAGATTTTATCAAAAACTTCTTTCGTGAGGAAATCTTTCCTTTTTTGCAGCCTGTACCGGTATATAAAGACCGCGTAGTATCGTTCCTGCGTGATAACAGACTTTATCTGGCTGTACGTCTCTTCATGCGCAACACGGAAAAATCAAATCCGGATCATGTGCAATATTTCGTAATGAAATTACCTTATAGTAAGGTACCACGTTTTATCGAACTGCCCAAATATGGAGACAATTATTACCTGATGTTTATTGAAGATATCATCAAAGCTAATATTAGCCTCATCTTTCCCGGATATGATGTGGATTGCAGTTACTGTATCAAGATATCCAGAGATGCCGATATACTGATAGACGATTCCGCCAGTAGTGCCGACCTTGTAGAGCAGTTAAAGAAAAAAGTAAAAAAACGTAAGATAGGAGCTGTCTGCCGTTTCGTATATGACCGCGCCATGCCATCTGATTTTCTGGATTTTCTGGTAGATGCCTTCCAGATAAACCGGGAAGAACTCGTTCCGGGCGACAAACACCTGAACCTTGAAGACCTCCGGCACCTGCCCAACCCTAACAAAGGATTGAAACCGTTGGAAAAGCCCAAACCCATGAAACTGAATTGTCTGGACGAAAAGGAGTCCATATTTAATTATGTACAGAAAAAGGATCTGCTGTTATACTATCCTTATCATTCGTTTGAACATTTCATACATTTCTTATATGAAGCCGTACATGATCCGCAAACACGGGAAATCATGGTAACCCAATATAGAGTGGCGGAAAACTCCGCCGTGATCAATACGCTGATAGCCGCCGCGCAAAACGGAAAAAAAGTAACCGTATTCGTAGAACTCAAAGCCCGCTTCGATGAAGAAAACAACCTCGCCACGGCAGAAATGATGAAATCTGCCGGAATAAAGATCATCTACAGCCTACCGGGATTAAAAGTACATGCCAAAGTAGCGTTCATCCGTAGAAAAAGTATAAATGAAGATAACAAAATTTGTGACTATGCCTATATCGGTACCGGTAACTTCAACGAAAAAACGGCTACACTTTATGCAGACTGTGGCCTGTTTACCTGTAACCCCAAAATAACCAAAGACCTGCATACCCTTTTTCAAACATTGCAAGGAAAAGAGAACTCAAAATTCAGTACTCTGCTCGTTGCCCGTTTCAACCTGATACCCGAACTAAATCGTCTTATCGACCATGAAATAGAACTGGCAGAAAAAGGAAAAGGAGGAAGGATCATACTAAAAATGAATGGTTTGCAAGATCCTTCCATGATAGACCGCTTGTATGAGGCTTCTCAACGAGGAGTGCAAATAGATCTGATTGTCAGAGGTATCTGCTGCCTGATTCCGGGACAGACATACAGTCGTAATATCCGTGTCACCCGTATTGTAGATACATTCTTAGAACACGCCCGTGTATGGTATTTCGGTAATGGCGGTAACCCGAAGGTCTATTCCGGTTCACCGGACTGGATGCGTCGCAACCTCTACCGGCGGATCGAAGCGGTCGTGCCCATATTAGACCCGGACCTACGCGAAGAAATGATCGATATGCTCAACATACAACTTTCCGACAATCGAAAAGCCTGTTTTGTAGATGACCAACTTCATAACGTATTCAAAGGTAAAACAAGAGGGGAAAGAATCCGTGCACAATACACTTTCTATAACTACTTAAAGAAGAAAAATGAAATATCTTTGTAACATGTATGACATTTCCCTGCAATACGAAAAACCGTCCTTTGCAGCCAGAAACAGAATACATTTTTATGGAGACAATTTACCTTTGTATCGTTATCTTCTTATTTGTGCTCGCAGTATTCGACCTCATGGTCGGAGTAAGTAACGATGCTGTTAACTTTTTAAATTCCGCTATCGGAGCGAAAGCGGCTTCTTTCAAGACAGTACTATTTATCGCCGGTATCGGTGTGTTCATCGGTGCTTCGCTATCCAATGGCATGATGGACATCGCACGGCACGGTATTTACCAACCGGAGCATTTCTACTTTGCCGAAATCATGTGTATATTGCTTGCCGTAATGCTGACGGACGTTGTACTGCTCGATGTTTTTAACTCAATGGGTATGCCTACCTCTACCACCGTTTCAATGGTGTTCGAATTATTGGGAGGTACATTTGCCTTAGCACTCATCAAGGTGCACAACAGTGACACATTGGGATTAGGCGACCTTATCAACACAGACAAAGCGCTTTCTGTTATCATGGCCATCTTTGTCTCCGTTGCCATAGCCTTCTTCTTCGGTATGCTGGTGCAATGGATTGCACGTATTGTGTTTACCTTTAATTATAAGAAAAAGATGAAGTATAGCATCGGACTGTTCGGCGGCATCGCTGCTACGGCCATTATTTACTTCATGCTCATTAAAGGACTGAAAGACAGTTCATTCATGACATCCGAAAACAAACAATGGATACAAGACAATACGATGATGCTAATAGGATGCTTTTTCGTATTCTTCACTTTATTAATGCAAATACTCCACTGGCTGAAAGTAAATGTGTTCAAAGTAATCGTACTATTAGGAACCTTTGCTTTAGCACTGGCTTTTGCCGGAAATGACCTTGTCAATTTCATTGGTGTTCCCCTCGCCGGATATTCCTCTTTCATCGATTACACAACTAATGGCACTACAGCCGGTCCGGACGGTTTCCTCATGACTTCATTGCTTGGCCCGGCCAAAACTCCCTGGTATTTTCTGATAGGAGCCGGCATTATTATGGTGTACGCACTTTGTACTTCGAAAAAGGCCCACAATGTAATTAAAACCTCAGTCGACCTTTCCCGCCAGGACGAAGGTGAAGAGAGTTTCGGAAGTACGCCAATCGCACGTACGCTGGTACGTATTAGTATGAATATAGCAAACGGTGTAACCGGAATCGTTCCGGAAAACGCAAAGAAATGGGTCAATACCCGCTTCCGCAAAGATGAAGCAATCATAGCTGATGGCGCTGCTTTCGACCTAGTACGGGCATCGGTCAATTTGGTTTTAGCCGGATTGCTTATCGCATTGGGAACTTCATTAAAACTACCGCTCTCTACCACATACGTTACTTTCATGGTGGCAATGGGTAGCTCATTGGCCGACCGCGCCTGGGGACGTGACTCCGCCGTTTACCGTATCACCGGTGTATTAAGTGTTATCGGCGGTTGGTTCCTTACTGCCGGTGCAGCTTTCACCATATGTTTCTTTGTCGCAATGATCATCCATTTCGGCGGTACAATATCAATCATCGCCCTTATCGGATTGGCAGCATTTTCACTTATCCGCAGCCAGATCATTTACAAAAAGAAAAAGGAAAAGGAGAAAGGCAACGAGACTTTAAAACAACTGATGAAGAGTACAGACAGCAATGAAGCATTGCAGTTAATGCGGCAACATACCCGCGAAGAGTTAAGCAAAGTTTTGGAATACGCTGAAAATAATTTCGAACTGACCGTAACCTCTTTCCTACACGAAAATCTACGTGGATTACGCCGAGCTATGGGTTCTACCAAATTCGAAAAGCAACTGATCAAGCAGATGAAACGGACGGGAACCGTAGCAATGTGTAAACTGGATAACAATACCGTACTCGAAAAAGGGCTCTACTACTATCAGGGAAATGACTTCGCCAGTGAACTGGTATATAGCATAGCCCGACTGTGCGAACCCTGTTTGGAGCATATCGACAATAATTTCAATCCGTTGGATACCATCCAAAAAGGAGAATTCGGAGACGTAGCCGAAGATATAACTTATTTAATACAGCAATGCCGGAAAAAACTGGAAAGCAACGATTATGTTCATTTTGAAGAAGATATACGCCGTGCAAACGACCTCAATGCCCAACTTTCACATTTGAAACGCGAAGAGCTGCAACGTATTCAGAGCCAGACAGGCAGTGTAAGAGTGAGCATGGTATATCTCACAATGGTACAGGAAGCACAAAACGTTGTAACCTATACCATCAATCTGATGAAAGTAAGCCGTAAGTTTCAGTTGGAAACAGACGTATAACAGTAATCAATCTGTATAAATAAAAACTTACGAGCTGCCAAAGTATCTTAAAGTAATACTTTGGCAGCTCGTAAGTTTATAACAGTTCGTGACCCGTCTTAGTCCACTGTCATTTTCCTACCATCGCTTTACCACTTCAATTGTGGAAAATAATTAGTAAGGCAATTCCTCAAAATGCTCAGAGTGATCGGTTTAACCAACACCTCTGTCGCCCCACACTTCATCGCATTCTCCTTATCTGTGCTAAAAGCATAAGCAGTCTGCATGATAATAGGTATATTCTGATTCTCTTTACGGATAATCACTGTTGCATCCAATCCCGTCATGACCGGCATTTTAATATCCATCAGGATGGCTGCCGCCCTATCATGGTTCTCACGAAAAAGATTCACTATTTCCTCTCCGTTCTTGGCCCATAAGATATCACATTTCTTCCCTATGATAGCCTTAATCAATTTGAAATTACTGTCATCATCTTCCGCAACAAGAATGAGCGGACGAAATTCAGTTGTTGATTCGTTTTCCATTATAATGATTGTTATATTCGCGCGTTTACATGCATATCTAAACCTTTCAGCGCGCAAGTTATGAAAAAAAATAATATAAATGATTATCTTTGCACCTCATTTTAACGAACATATATGATTTCAGTAGACGGACTTGCCGTAGAATTCGGCGGAACCACCTTATTTAGTGATATTTCTTTTGTAATTAACGAAAAAGATCGCATCGCCCTGATGGGGAAAAACGGAGCGGGTAAAAGTACATTACTCAAAATATTGGCGGGAGTCCGTCAACCTACCCGTGGAAAAATAGCCGCACCCAAAGAGTGCGTTATTGCCTATCTCCCCCAACATCTGATGACAGAAGACGGACGCACCGTATTTGAAGAGACAGCTCAGGCATTTGCCCATCTGCATGAAATGGAAGCCGAGATAGAACGGCTGAACAAAGAGTTGGAAACCCGCACAGACTATGAAAGCGACAGTTACATGGAACTTATCGAAAAGGTCTCGTCACTAAGCGAGAAATTTTATTCGATCGATTCGACCAACTATGAAGAAGACGTGGAAAAAGCCTTGTTAGGTCTTGGCTTTATGCGCGAAGACTTCAATCGCCAAACCAGTGATTTCAGTGGTGGCTGGCGTATGCGTATCGAGCTGGCAAAGCTTTTACTTCGGCAACCGGACGTGTTGTTGCTGGACGAGCCGACGAACTATCTGGATG
>ERZ860388.448-NODE-448-length-33612-cov-9.188217_pt1 | contig 33612 bp, 30 predicted proteins | sample MGYA00509978_ERZ860388 | MGnify/ENA primary metagenome ERZ860388 (study PRJEB30046, sample SAMN00715225) | human gut metagenome | study: EMG produced TPA metagenomics assembly of the A metagenome-wide association study of gut microbiota in type 2...
GCTATGTGGATGGACTGGAGAAAAAGATTGATTCCATGACGGAAGAACTCACCAATATGCAGAACCAGATAAAAGAAATGCAGGAAGATACTCTTGTCAATAATGCTAAAAAGACATTGTCAGAAGCATAGGAGCGACTTAATGCCAGATGTGAGCAGATAAAGTCGCAGGTATCTGAAGTGAAAGAACAGGTCAGATCTACTGCTAAGGGCATAGTCGAAGAAGCAAAGGAAAAGGGAAGAGCTGCATTATACAGGGTGCCGGAGTTCTTAGGAATTAAGAAAAGGCTTCTTGATATCCGGGAAAAGGTAAGAGGCGCAATCAAGACCACGGATAAGGATATAGCAAAGACAGCACTTCTTGCAAAGGGATTTCGTGAAGCTAGGCAGACAGTAGCCAATGCATTTCGTACTCTTGCGGATAAGCCAGAGGTGGATTATTCTCAGAAAGAGCAGAAACATTCCATCTCAAAGGCGGTGCTTGCACCTATGAAAGCAGTGAAAAAGATGCTTGTAACAATGGAGCTTCATCTGGATGCTTCGATTGACAAGCTTGATAATCTGGCTATGAATATGCAGTTTGATAAGGAAAAGCATATGGAGAATGCGAAGGTGCAGGAACAGACAGAGCCGGAGAGGGCAGAAGCTGAGCGAGTGGAAGCAGAGATTGTATATTCACCGATGATCGCTGAATCACAGGAGTATCAGTATAATGCAGATGCATTTGAGGCTAGAGGTGTGGATGAGGTGAAGCAGAAAGCGGCACATAAGGAAGTATCGAAGGTAAGGAAAGATAAAGCCAGATAGATGTGAGGGCGTGGGAGAATATCCTGCGTCCTTTTTTTAATATCTGAAATAAATGAACATAATCTTCACAAACTCGAAGATTTTCTTAATATTCTAATTGCTAATTCTTTAAGAATGTAGTATAATTTGTATACATAATATATAAGGAGCTAAGTGCACCAAAACTTGCTTTTGTAGAAAGGTATTTAGGATGAGCATTTCTTATAACGGATTGTGGAAATTATTAATTGATAACAACATGAATAAAACAGATTTGATGAATGAGGTAAAACTCAGCAGTGGTACGATAGCAAAAATGAGTAAAGGAGAGCCGGTATCAATGTTGGTTTTGGAAAAGATCTGTGACAAGCTTAATTGTGATTTTGGCGATTTGATTCATTATGAGAGAAACGAAAATAAATAGTAGAGTAGGAGAGTTTACTCATGGAGCATACAGATGTTAAATACGCACCAGGAATGAGAATAATTGTTCGTGGTGAAGAATGGATGGTAAAAAAAGTTGAGACCAATAGTTTAGGAAATCAGACCTTACATGTTATAGGTCTGTCTCAGCTTGTTAAAGATTATGAGTCAATGTTCCTTGTGGATGTTGAAGATGATATAGAAATTGTTGACCCGGCAAAGGTTACACTTGTTCCAGACGATTCTGCATTCTTTAGAAAATCTAAAGTATATATTGAGAGTCAGTGGAGAGGGAAAATACCAACTGACAATAAAATATATATCGGAGATAAGGCGGCTATGGATTTGATGCCTTATCAGCTTGAGCCTGCTCAGATGGCACTTAATAATACCAGACAGAGAATTTTGATTGCAGATACGGTTGGTCTTGGTAAGACACTTGAAGCAGGCATTCTTATGTCTGAACTAATAGTTCGTGGTAAAGGAAAGAGAATTCTGGTAGTCACAGTAAAGAGCATGATGACACAGTTTCAGAAGGAAATGTGGAATCGATTTACTATTCCACTTGTACGCCTTGATTCATCGAGCATACATAACGTGAGGGCAAAAATTCCGGCGAACTATAATCCGTTCTTCTATTATGATAAGACCATTATTTCAGTTGATACATTGAAGAATGATCTTGAGTATCGTACTCATCTTGAGAATGCATGGTGGGATATTATCGTTATCGATGAAGCACATAATGTTGCGAAACGAGGTGATAGAAGTTCCCAGAGAAGTAAGCTGGCATCATTACTTGCTAATCGCTCAGATACTCTTATTATGCTTACAGCAACTCCACATGATGGAAAAGGACAGTCGGTTGCATCTCTTATGAATATGCTGGACCCGACTGCTATTGCTGACGAAGAAAACTATACAAAAGATGATATTCAGGGACTTCTTATTAGACGTTTCAAGAAAGATATTAAGGATCAGGTTTCAGGAGCATTTAAAGAGCGCGTAATTACTATAGAACGTTGTGCAGCTTCTGCGCGAGAAGAGGCTGCTTATGATATTTTTGCAGATATGAAACTTCAGATGGATGAGACAAGAGCTAGAGGCAAGGGGATTCTTTTTAAGACAAGCCTTGAAAAATCACTTTTCTCATCTCCGGCAGCATGTATTAAGAGTATAGATGAAAGAATTAAAAAGCTTGAAAAAAAATATCCTGATGGAGACATGCCGGATATTGCGTCGTTAAGAGAATTAAAGAATGCATTAGAGCTGATTGCACCAACAGATTTCTCAAGATATTCCAAATTAATAGCTCTTTTGAAAAGTCCAGAGTATGGATGGAAGCCTGCAAAGAATGATGATCGTTTGGTTATTTTTACTGAGCGTATAGAAACAATGCGCTATCTTGCCAAGAATTTGAAAAATGATTTGAGCTTGAAAGATAACCAACTCGAAGTTATGCATGGCGGTATGAGCGATAAAGAACTTCAGCGTATTGTAGATGAATTTGGAAGAGCTGAATCGCCCATCAGGGTAATTGTTGCATCTGATGTTGCATCAGAAGGTATTAACTTACATTATTTGTCGCATAGACTGATTCACTTTGATATTCCTTGGTCTCTTATGGTGTTCCAACAGAGAAATGGTCGTATTGATCGTTATGGACAGCGTGAACAACCTGATATTAGATATATGCTCATTGATAGCGATAATCCTAAAATCAAGGGCGATGCTCGTATCATGGAAATCTTGGTAAAAAAAGAGGAACAGGCTCTTAAAAATATCGGAGATCCAGCGATGCTCTTTGGAAAGTTTAATCAGGAAGAAGAGGAAGAGGAAACTGCAAAAGCAATCGAAAGTGGAGTAGGTGCAGATGCTTTTGAAAATATGCTTGATTCTGACGAAGAAGAGTTTGATCCATTAGAGTTGTTGATGGGACTTGGAGATGAAAAAGAAGTCAAGGTTGAATACAGTGATGAAGAGACACTGTTCTCAGATCTTGATTATGTAAAAAATGCCTTAGATATTTTTACAGATACAGAAGAAATCAAATATGCTGATTTAACAGGAACTCAGGGTGTAGAGATTAAACTTACGGATAATGTTAAGAAACGAATCAGAAAGCTTATGCCACCTGAGGCTATGCCATCGGATGATTATCTTAGACTTTCTCCAGATAGAGAGTACTGTCTGCAAGATATGAAGCGCTGTATGCAAAACGATTTGGCTGAAGCAGCTTGGCCGGCAACTCAGTATTTGTGGAAACTTCATCCAATCTTTAACTGGATTGAGGACAAAGCTGGTGTTTTTTATAAGAGAAGTGAGGTCCCAGTACTTGGATTATCAAATGGGCTTGATGATAGTGAAATGATATTTATTGTTGCGGGACTGATTCCAAATAGAAAATCGACAACAGTTGTTGATGAATGGTTCGGTGTAAATTATAAAGACGGAAGTTTCGAAGGTATTATGAGTATGAGTGAAGTAATGCAGAAAACTCATCTTAATACGAAGACTTCCAATACTCAGCAACTTTCTGAAAATCAAATTGTTAAAGGACAGAGTCTTCTTGATGACGTTGTTGAACGTGCAAAGAAGATTATGTCAGATAAGTGCGCAGAGTATAAAGAAAAAACTGATCCATATATCTATGAGGAAATGGAGAGATTAGAAGCACTTGAGGCAAGACATAAGGATGCGCAGTTAACCATTTTTGATTTGGGTATTGCCGGAATGGAACGAAAAAAATCTGAGAAGGAACGAGAAATTGAAGATATCTTTTCAAACTTCATGGATTGGGAGAAAGATACGCTTGAAATTGAAGAGAACCCATATATCAGAATTATAGCAGTTGTGACAGGAGTGAGATAACATGGAAATGATTCTAACAGGAATTGAAAATAAAAATGAATATTATACAAACCATTACTTCACTTCTATTTTTCAGGACAATGCTGAAGATACAATAAAGAAGTGGAAGGAAAGAGAAAAAACTGAGGAGATTCAGTTGCCGTGGAAAAAACTGCGTGATGTAAGAACTCAGTATTACAATATCCGTGAAAGGTATCTTCGTTCAAAAAATGAAGAGATAAGTAAGCCTTTGATTCAGGAACTGGCAACACTTTATTTGGATGCACTTGGTTATGGAGCAGTTAATAGTGTGTCAGAAGAAGTTGCAGATAGCCTTAATGTGCCTATTTTTCATGAGGTAACAAAGTCGAATGGGGCTCCTTTGCTGTGGGCATTTTTGTCTGTTGCCGGAGAAAGAGATGAGGACATCCTTCAGGGATATATTTTTGAAAAGAGTGATGATGAAGAAGAAAGAGGCTCTTCTTTAGAGATCAAAAACGATGAGATCTTAGCAAAGCTCTTCTTTGCCGGAGAAGAAGCACCTAGATTCATTTTGCTTATAGGAATCAACCAAATTGCGCTTATTGACAGAAATAAGTGGAATGAGAAAAGATATCTTCAGTTTATGATGGAGGATATTTATAGTCGTCACGAAGAATCTACGTTTATGGCGATGACGGTTCTTCTTCATAAGGAGAGTTTGTGTCCAACTGATGGAAATATCGTGTTGGATGGATTGGATGAAAATTCTCATAAACACAGCGCCGGTGTATCAGACGCATTGAAATATGCGTTGAGGGAGAGTATAGAGATTCTTGGAAATGAAGTCATCTATGACATGAAAACAAGACAAGGTATAGACTTCAACGAAAATCCGATTGATGCATCGGAGCTTACTCTTGAATGTCTGCGTTACATGTATCGTTTCCTTTTCATGCTCTTTATTGAGGCTAGACCGGAACTTGGTTATGCACCAATGAAGTCACAGACATATGTACAGGGATATTCCCTTGAAGGATTACGAGATGTCTGCGACCAGATAAAAGAGGATAGTGATGCTTTATCAGAAGGATACTATATAGATGATACTCTTAAAAAACTTTTCCATATGACTTATTTTGGTTATCCGGAAGACTTGGAAGCATACAAGAAAGCAATTGAGATAGAGCAGACATCAATGCATGATGCCTTTACAATTGAAGCATTAAAGGCACATATCTTTGATCCTGAATACACAAAGCTTATTACAAAAGCCAGACTTAGAAATAGTGCAATGCTCAAAATTGTTGACTTGATGAGTATTTCAAGACCAAGCAATTCCAAAGAGAGAAAAGGAAGAATATCTTATTCAGCACTTGGAATCAACCAGATGGGTGCTGTATATGAGGCACTTCTTAGTTATAGAGGATTTATTGCAGAAGAAGACTTATATGAAGTAAAGCGTGCATGCGATAAATTTAATGAATTAGATGTTGGATACTTCGTAAAAGAAAATGAATTAGTAAATTATGATGAGAAAACAGAACGTGTGCGTTATGAGTCTGGTGAGAAAAAGGGACAGCTTCGAATGTATAAGAAGGGAACTTTTATCTATCGACTTGCAGGAAGAGAACGTGAAAAGTCAGCATCATATTATACACCGGAGGTACTGACTAAGTGCCTTGTTAAGTACGCTCTAAAAGAACTTTTGAAGGACAAGTCGGCTGATGAAATTCTTCATCTTACTGTGTGTGAGCCGGCAATGGGAAGCGCAGCGTTCTTGAATGAGGCAATTAACCAGCTTGCAGAAGCTTATCTTACAAAGAAGCAGGAAGAACTTGGAGATACAATCAGTTATGACAAGCGTTTTGAAGAATTGCAGAAAGTAAAAATGTATATTGCTGATAGAAATGTATATGGCTGTGATTTGAATCCAGTAGCTGTTGAGTTAGCGGAAGTTTCTTTATGGCTTAATACAATTTACAAAGGTGCTTATGTACCATGGTTTGGCACACAGCTTGTTAATGGTAATTCACTTATTGGCGCTAGAAGACAGGTATATTCTCAGTCTCAACTTGAAGCTGGAAAGTGGTATGAAAAAGCTCCTAGAAGAGTTATGCCTAGTGAAGAACGCACAAAGAAAGGGCAGCATGAAAATACCAAGGAGATATATCATTTTCTTCTTGGTGACCCAGGAATGGCGAATTATACAGATAAAGTTATCAAGAATCTTGAACCGGAGAATATCAAGAAATTAAAAGCTTGGAACAAGGATTTTACATCCAGATTTGACGAAGATGAGTTAAAAACGGTTCTTAGATTATCAGAAAGCATAGATAGATTATGGAAGCTAACAGCTGATGAACGTAAAAGAATAGAAAAAGCAACAACTGAACCTTTAAGCGTGTATGGACATGAAGAAGCTGGCGAGGGTTCACATAAATCAATAAGAGAAAAAGATGAGATTTACAAAATACTGTTTAAGTCAGAAAAAGCGCAAAATGCTGGGCCGTATGCTCGTTTAAAGGCTGCTATGGACTATTGGTGTGCACTTTGGTTTTGGCCAATCGATAAGGCGGATTTATTACCATCAAGACAAGAATTTTTCTTTGATATGTCGCTGATTCTTGAAGGAAATATCCGTGCTGTGAATGTTAATTCGAGTGGTCAGATGGTTTTTAAATTTGATAGTGATGGCAAAGGTCTTACATACACTACAGAAGGTGATCAGTTAGCATTAGAATTTAAGGCTCAGTATAGTGATTTAGGGGAAGTGTGTCTTGATGATTTAAGAGAGCGAAGCGAGAGACTTGCAATAGCAAACAAAATTGCTGAACAACAGAAGTTTCAGCATTGGGAATTAGAGTTTGCAGATGTATTTGAGAAAAACGGAGGATTTGATCTAGTAATAGGTAATCCACCATGGATTAAATTAGCATGGGATGAAACGGGGTATTTATCGGATGCTGAACCATTATTTGCGATTAAAAAGTATTCTGCAAAGCAGATGACAGTAAGGCGTGATGCTGTATTTGAAAACATAAAAATAAAGAATGAATATTTGCATGAATATGAAGAAGTTGCAGGTCAGCAGAATTTTATGAATTCATATACAAATTATCCATTATTGGAAGGACAGCAAACCAACTTGTACAAATGCTTTATTCCATTGGCTATTAATTATGTTAATATGCATGGCTATTTTGCATTTGTTCATCCAGATGGTATTTTTGACGATCCCAAAGGCGGAAAATTGAGAAAACATATATATCCAAAATTGCGATATCATTTTCAATTTGTAAACGAAAAATTGTTATTTAAGGAGGTAAATGATACCTGTATTTACAGTTTGAATGTATATGGAAATGAGGCGACAGAAACATTTGAGCAGATGTGTAATTTATTTGACCCTTATACGATTGACGATTCATATCAAGGAGATGATGGAGAGATACCTGAAATCAAAACAGGGGACAATAAGTGGAATATTAAAGGTCATTCACATAGAATTATTAGTATTAGTAACGAAGAATTAATGGCTATTGCCGCAGTATATGATGATCAGTCAAAGTACATGGAAACACGTCTTCCACGAATTTACATAAAGGAATTAATGGAATTACTCACAAAATATTCTAAAATTGAGAAGCGCATTCGTGACTATGGGAGAAATGTTTGTATGTCACAAATGTACGATGAGACTAATGCTCAAAAATTAGGTTTTATAGAACGTTGTACTACATTTCCAAAACAATTGAATGATTTTGTGTATTCTGGTCCGCATATTTCGATAGGAAACCCGCTATTTAAAACACCTCGGAGAATATGTAATGAAAAGGCGGATTTTGATAGAATTTATTTAGATTATATACCAAGTGATTATATTCAAAGAACAAATTATATTGTTACTCATAGTTTGAAAGATAATATTGAAAATCAGATGACTGAATGGGGGACAAAATATATAGATGAGTATAGAATAGCCACAAGGAAAATGCTTGGTTTAAATCAGGAAAGAACATTAATGTCAGCGATTATACCGCCTAAAACTGCTCATATTAATGGAATCTTTGGAATGTGCTTTAAAAACAATAAAGATTTGGTTTTAGTAAATGGTTTGATGAATTCATTACCATATGATTATTTTGTTAGAGCATTAGGAAAAAGTAATTTTAGGAACGATACTGCAAGTATTCTTCCTGTTCCTAATAGTAAGTATAATGAAATGATTATTTCAAGAACGCTTTTGTTGAATTGTCAAACATCAAATTACAGAGATTTGTGGCAAGATAATTATTCACCATCGTTTAATAAAGATAGGTGGCTTCGTAATAATGAGTTATTATCGCATAACCCATTTGAGTCTTTAACTAATAATTTGAATATAGATAATAAACTATCTGATTATGAAAGAAGAGAATTATTGGTTGAAATTGATGTTTTAGTTGCTAGGGCATTAGGATTGGAACTTCAGCATTTAATTACACTTTATAAGGTACAGTTTCCAGTACTTAAAAATTATGAAGAAGACACATGGTATGATACAGAAGGAAAGATTGTTTTTACTATTAATAAGGGACAAAATGGAATTGGTGTAGATAGGGCATTATGGGAAAATGCCGCAAAGAATATAGGAAATTCGATTGAAAAAGAGTATCTAGAAGATACTGTAGGTAAATGCGAAAAAAGGATTATCAAATACTATGCTCCGTATATTCGCTCACTTAGAGAAGTAGATTATCAAGAAATTTGGGAAGAATTAGAAAAAAATGTTTAGTGAATGGAGGAGGGTAAGATGTTACCATCAATTCTTGCAAGACAATACCAGGAGGGACTGGTTGATTATATTGATACATCATTCCCTATAACGAACCCCATATTTAAAGGTTCCATTAGGAGCATGTTAAATACGAAGGATGCGGTTTTTCACGAACCGTATGTTGCAGTGCGTCTTCCTTTCCGTGTTTATGAGGGAGATAGTAATTATTTTGAGTCTATTCATCAGCCATTTAGCCCGTATGTTCATCAGCAGAAAGCTTTTGAAAGATTAACAGGTGAAGATGGAAGATCAACGCTGATTGCTACTGGTACTGGTTCAGGTAAGACAGAATGTTTTCTGTATCCAATACTTGAGTACTGCTATAAACATCGTGGTGAAAAAGGAATAAAGGCATTAATTATATATCCAATGAATGCGCTGGCATCTGATCAGGCAAAGCGTATAGCAGAGTTGGTTGATGGTAGTCCAGAACTAAAATCAGCCGGAGTTCGTGTTGGCATGTATGTTGGTGGTCAGGAGCATTCATCTGTTAAGATGATGCTTCCGGATAAGGTTATTACAGACCATGAAACGCTATTGGCTGCACCTCCGGATATACTTATGACCAATTATAAGATGTTGGATTACTTACTGGTCAGACCAAAAGATGCAGAACTTTGGAAGAATAACCTTCCAGATACATTAAAATATATTGCTGTTGATGAATTACATACTTTTGATGGAGCTCAGGGAACCGATTTAGCGTGTCTACTTAGAAGATTAAAGGCACGACTTAATGCGTTGCCTGGACAGATTTGTTGTATAGGTACATCAGCTACAATGGGCGCTAAAGATAGTGCTAAGAGTATAAGAGAATATGCTTCTGATGTTTTTGGAGAAATTTTCGATGAAGATTCTGTAGTTACTGAAGATAGACTTTCAGCAGAAGAATTTTTTGCAGGATATGATATCTATGATTATAAAATTCCTAATAGAAATGAGGCTTTGAGAATTAAAGAGTTATCGTCAGGTGAAGATGAAAAGGAGTATTTGTCTGCTACTGTAGATGCCTGGTTTGATAGTTCCGATTTTTCAGATATATTGTCAGATAATTCCAGAGTAGAGCTTGGAAATAGACTTATGCATCATAATTTCTGTCAAAGCATTATTGCTGAAGCTAAAGGTTCATATATGCAGAATTCATTTGCATATGAGAGCTTGATAAAGAGATTCCCTTTGATTGGTGAACTTGGTGAAGATTTAGCTTGTATTGTTATAGATGCGCTATATGCGTTAATCTCACATGCGAGAACTAGGACTTCGTCAGGTAAACTGCGCCCATTTTTAAATGTTCAGGTACAGGTGTGGATGCGTGAGCTTAGAAGACTGGTTGGTGAAGTTGCTGAGAAAGATATAAAATATGCTCTCTCTACAGATCTTAATGAACGACAAGCAAAGCATTACCTTCCGGTTATTAACTGTAGAGAATGTGGACAGACCGGATGGGCATCGGTTGAAGATAATGGAAGTGTTGAACTTAGAGATATTAAGGCTTTCTACAATGCTTTCTTTAGTGGAGATTCTAAAGTTAGATTGATGTTTCCACATAAAGAAGGTGAGGAAGCGTTTGGTCTTAGTAATCGAATGAGATTGTGCCCTGAGTGTATGGAGATAATGTTCGATGAAGACAATCGCACACTATGTTCAAATGGACATAAGACTATTCCTATTTGGGTGCCGGATCTAAAGACAGAAGGAAGAAATAATAGCAAGGCATATAAGTGTCCGTTCTGTAATGGAAAAGGAACTATGTCTCTCATTGGTTTAAGAAGTGCTACAGCGATAAGTGCCGGTATTTCCGAATTGTATGCTTCTAAATTCAATGATGATAAGAAACTGTTAGCGTTCACAGATAATGTACAGGATGCTGCGCATCACGCAGGATTCTATAATTCGCGTACATGGAAGTTTGGATTAAGGACTGCTATCACTCAGTTCATTAATCTTGAACAGGAGGAGTATTCTCTTGATGACTTTATCCAAAGGGTAGTGGTATACTGGAAGAATTATTTAGGCGATGAGTATTTCGTAGCTAATTTTATTCCGGCAAACCTTACTTGGATGAGAGCATATGAAAGAATGTGTAATGAGGGAAAACTGCGCAAAGACGAAGATGCTGCTACACTTTTAAACTATGTTGAGCAACGCTTTAAATATGAGATTTTAATGGAATATGGCATTCTTTCCAGAATTGGTAGAACAATCGAGAAATCTGGGTGCTCTGTGCTTGAATTTGATTTTGATAAAGCGATCTCTGGAATCATGGAGAGAGTAGCTAATGAGGTGGGACGACTTCAGAGTGCAGATGTAGAGACATTTAGAAGAATGGTTTTAGGTGTCTTATATCAGATGAAGATAAACGGTGCGTTTGATTATTATGTTTTTGAGCAGTTTATTCAGAATGGAGCCAATTATTATCATTTATCAAATGATAGGAAAAAATGGCTTCCTGGAGTAAATCGAGGACTTAATGTACCTAAATTTGTTGCAATTAACCACGGATCAAAGAAAACAAAGGGCTTTGATAGTATAGACAGTAAGTCTTGGTACGCAAGGTGGATTGATAAATATCTTCCGGAGTTTTCGTTAGAATCTGATGCTACAGATATCATGAAGATTATTCTTGAAGAACTCACTAAAGCAGGTGTTCTTAAGAAAACAGAAACAGCGGATAATGTTCATGTTTGGGCAATTGATATGAAAAAATGTCATATAACCAGAAATGTTAAGCAGATGGTATGTGATGAGTGTGGAGCTCAGGTATCAATGTCTGAGAAGGATGCAGAAATTTTTGATGGTGCTTGTTGTACTCGCCATAATTGTAATGGACATATGTACATAGCAAATGAAAAGAATATGGATTTTTATGGAAAGCTGTATAGTCAGGGAGAATTAGTACGAATCGTAGCCAGGGAACACACCGGATTATTGGAACGTGATGATAGAGAGGATTTAGAGCGTAAGTTTAAAAAATCAAAAGATAATCAGAAACCTTGGGAACCAAATCTACTGTCATGTACACCTACTTTGGAAATGGGTATTGATATTGGAGATTTGTCCACGGTTATTCTTAGTTCAATACCTCCTGCACAGGCAAATTATGCACAGAGAGCAGGTCGAGGAGGACGTAAGGATGGAAATGCGCTGACTGTTGCTATAGCCAATTCAAGACCTCATGATCTTTATTTCTATCAAGATCCTATGGAAATGATTGCAGGAACTGTAGAGCCACCGAAAGTATTCTTGAAGGCATCTGCAGTTTTGGCAAGACAATTCACTGCGTATTGTATGGATTGTTGGGTCAAATCTGGGCAGGCTGAGGTGCCGGATAAGGTAAGTTCTTGCCTGGCAAAGTTAGATGAAACATCAAAGGATAGATTTCCTAATAACTTCCTGTATTACGTACAGAATAATATGGCTAAGCTTGTCAGAATGTTTATACAGGCATTTTCTGTAAATCCGATGAACAGTGATGGACTTGATGAAAACTCAATCAAGGATATTAAAGCATTTGCAATGGGGGAGGGAACTACCAACAGCCCAATGCATATAAAGATTTATAACGAGTTCTATGATCTTAAAAAGCAAAGAGATGGAATTCAGAAGAGCATCAAAGAATTATCGAAGATGATTAAAGAGCTTGAGGACAAACCACAAGACTCATCGTATGATGAACAGATAAAGGAATTAAAAGCAGAACGCGCAGCTTGGATGAGCGTTGTGGCAAAGATTAATGATAAGAATGTTTTCAATTTCTTGTCTGATGCAGGGTTATTACCTAACTATGCATTCCCAGAAGCGGGAATTGTACTAAAGGCTGTTCTTACAAGAGTAGAAAAGGATGAGAATGATAGACAGAAGAATAAGTATGAGAGCACGACCTACGAATACAATAGGTCTGCTTCGTCTGCAATTAGTGAGTTCGCACCTCTTAATAGTTTTTATGCAGGTGGTCATAAACTTACAATTGATCAAGTTGATATTAATACTGCTAAGGCCGAACCATGGAGATTATGTCCGAACTGTTCTCATGCAACAATTGAAGATTCTAGCACTCCTGTGAGAGTTTGCCCTAAGTGTGGAAATCCAGGATGGGCAGATGCTGGACAGGTTCGATCTATGTTCAAGGTTCAAATGGTTTACTCCAATATGAAGGAAGAAGAGAGTCAGATTGGAGATGACAGCGAAGATAGAGCCACTATGTTCTACGATAAAGAATTGCTTGTTGAAGTAGATGAGGATAAAGATGTTATTCAGGCTTTTGAAATGGATAACAAAGAATTTAAATGGGGATATGAATTCCTTCAGAAAGCAACAATGCGAGAAATCAATTTTGGTGAACAGTCAATCACTGGAGATAAGCTTCTTGTTGCAGGACATGAAGGCGTAAGAAAAGGTTTCACTATATGTAAGTATTGCGGAAAAATTCAGGTGCATGGGGAGCAACCAAAGCATTCTCGATTCTGTAAAATGGTAAAAGACAAGACAATTGTTACAGATCCATATGAAGAGTGTCTTTTCTTATATCGAGAATTTGAAACAGAAGCTCTTAGATTATTGATACCGGCTACAACTATGGACGCTACAAATGTTAGGGTTGAATCCTTTGTGGCTGCATTTATGCTTGGAATGAAGAAAAAATTTGGTAATGTAGATCATCTTAGGGCAACAGTAAGTGAAGTTCCTGTTCCGGAGGCTGATTATAGAAAGCAGTATCTTGTTATCTACGATTCTGTTCCAGGCGGAACGGGATATTTGAAGCAGCTCATGAATGATAAAAATGGTATTATAGATGTTTTTGAAGGGGCTCTTGAGACAATGGAGCATTGTAGCTGTAACGATGATCCGCAGAAAGATGGATGTTATAAATGTCTGTATGCCTATAGACAAAGCCAACATATTGGAGAAATATCTAGAGATTCAGCCATTGCGTTGTTAAAAACAATCCTGAGTGGGAAAGAGAATCGTGTAGAGATTAAGAAGCTGGCTCAGGTAGATACGAATCATTTGTTTGATAGTGAACTTGAACGTGAATTTGTCGGAGCTTTTGAAAAGCTAAGCACTGCTGAAAGACCTATACGAATACATAAAACACTTGTTAATGAGAAAGAGGGATATTCTCTTCAGGTGGGAGAAAGCTTGTGGACAATAGAACCACAGGTCGATTTTGATTCATCTGTGGGAATAATGGTTAAATCCCGTCCTGATTTTGTTATAAGACCAAAGAGAACAACTGGAAATCAGAAACCGATTGCTGTATTCACAGATGGATATTACTACCACAAGGATATAGTTGAGGATGATACATTGAAACGTATGGCAATTATGCTTTCTGGAAAATATAGAGTGTGGTCACTTACATATAAGGATGTTCATAATGTATTTAAAAGCCATGGAGATTATAGAACTGAGACTTTGAACTCGGTAAAGATGCCGTCTGGTAAGGTCTATAAACCGGCTGTAAAAAGTGCAAATGCCGAAGCGATAAATCCTGAAAAAGAAAGCGGATTTGAACTTTTGATTGATTATTTAGCAATGCCAAATGCAGAAGATTTATTTGATACACATGCACGTTCTTTTGCTATGTCGATAGTAGATGCAACACAAATGTCTAATCAGGTTAGGTATGGTGAGTGGAAAAATAAGTGGAATTCTGTATTGAAATCAGTTGGTTCTACAGATGAAGTTGATGACTTTGGTCAGGCTATATATGGTACATGGAAACCACGCCAAGATATGGGAAATATTGAAGTGTTAGCAGAAGTTTCTTTGGCTGAAATGACAGTTAAGAAGATGGGAGCACCATTAAAAGTTGCTGCAATTATTAATGATGTACCAGATTCAAGGACCGATAAATATGAGTTCGACTGGAATGGATACTGGCATTTTGTGAATGTGATGCAGTTCAACAGCACAGCAATCTTTTTATCAAAGCTTGGAATGGATAAAGCGGTATATAATAATCTTGGAACTATCATTCCAGAAGAAGATGTTCCTGTATCTACAACAAATACAAATGTAGTGTTAGATGAAAAATGGAATGATGTCATGGATGAATTTATTGATGATATTGCCATTACTTGTGCTACCGAGATGCATAATAACGGAATTCCAGCACCAGGTGTAGTTGGATTTGAATTATCGGATGAATCAACTGGAGCAACTGTTGCGGAAGCTGAAATGGCTTGGGAAGATAGAAAAGTGGCTTGGCTCTTACCAGAACAAGAAGATTATGCGGATGTATTCAAAAATAAAGGATGGACAGTACTGCTAAGTAGTGAGGAAATCAATATTAATGTATTTGGAGGAATTATAAATGAATGATAAGCCAACAGTAGCTATTTCAACTGACTTTTTAACTGCGTATGCAGCATTGCCAAGGCAAAAACAAGGAAAAGTGACGGAGTTCTTTAATAAGTTTAGAAATGATCCTACACATCCAGGAATCAATTTTGAAAAGATAAACGAAGGAATAGATAAGAATATCTGCTCTGTAAGAATTGATGATACCTATAGAGGGATTATTGTACGTGAACCGGAAAGTAATGTATATATTCTGCTTTGGGTAGATCACCATGATGAGGCTTATGCTTGGGCTAAGAGAAAAAAGTGTTCAATTAATAAGCTTACGGGTAGTGTCCAAATTTTTGATGTACAAGAAGTTATTGAAGAACAGAATACAATTGAAGAACCAGCATTATTTGCAGGTATATCTGATGAAGTATTTGAAAAGATAGGTCTCCCAGAAGAGCAGCTTCCAATGATTAAAGCAATCAAGACTCTTGAGGGGCTTCATTCGATGAAGGTGGCAATACCTGAAGAAGCTTTTGAAGGATTGGAATGGCTTGGAAATGGATTTACTGTAGCTGAAGTTTTGGAGACTCTGTATCCAGAAAACGAGCCAGTTAATGTAAAGGATAATGACTTTGTAGCAGCTCTTCAGACTGATGCAAGTAAGAAGAGCTTTGTAATTGTTGATGGTGAAGAAGAGCTTCAAGCTATTATGCAAGAACCTCTTGAAAAGTGGAGAATATTCCTTCATCCTACCCAGAGAAAAGTTGTTGGTAAGAAATTTAATGGCCCGGCAAGAGTATTAGGTGGAGCCGGAACGGGAAAGACAGTTGTTGCTATGCATAGAGCAAAAATGCTTGCTGCAAATCTCAATTCAGATGGGAAATTACTTTTTACAACATATACAAAAAACTTGGCAGAGGATATTAAAGACAATCTTAGAAAGATATGCTCTGCAGAGGAAATGAAGAGAATTGATATTATTAATCTTGATGCTTGGGTTTCTAATTTTTTACGTAGACAGGGATATGAGTATCAGATTGTGTATGACGAAGAAATAGATAGGGCATGGAGAGATGCAATTGCAATAGCTGCTGGAGAATTAGGCTTTGTAGAAAATTTCTATAAGGATGAATGGGTAAAAGTAGTTCAAGCTCAGGAAGTATATAACAAAGTAGCTTATTGCAAAGCTTCTAGAATTGGTAGAGGAGTGCGCCTTGATCGAAAGGTCCGTATGCAAATATGGGATGTTTTTGATGAATATCAAAACATCATGAACGAAAAATTACAGCGAGATGTTGAGACTGCAATGTATGAATGTCGCAAGATTCTTGAGAATAAGAAGTTAACTGGTCAGTATACATCAATTATTGTTGATGAAGGACAGGATCTCAGTCCTAGTGCATATAGACTGCTTAGAGCACTTGCTGGCGAAGAACATGAAAATGATATCTTTATTGTAGGTGATTCTCATCAGAGAATTTACAGAAATAAAGCAGTTCTTTCAAAATGCGGAATTAATGTGCGTGGTAGAAGTAGTTATTTAAGAATCAATTATAGAACAACGGAAGAAATCCGTAAGTTTGCTTTCGGATTACTTAATGGTGTTTCTTTTGATGACCTTGATGAAGATTATGATAATGGCAAAGGTTGTCAATCACTTACTCATGGTAACAAGCCCGAAATTAAAGAGTTTGCTACGCCAGAAGAAGAACTTAATTTTCTTATAACTAAGATTAAAAATATGAAAGCAAGTGGTATTGAGCAGAAGAATATCTGTATCGTAGCAAGAACACATAAGCTTTTGGATAATTATATTGCCGGTCTTCAGAGAGCTGGTATTAAGTCGTTTGAAATTAAGGCTAATAAGACGGATGATCGTTCTTTTGATGGTGTAAGAATTGCCACAATGCACCGTGTAAAGGGTCTTGAGTTTGATCATGTATTTGCAGTGGCAGTGAATAAGAAGGTGCTTCCGTTCGGATCGAGAGCAGATTTTGAAGATGATATTTCTCTTGAAGAGTTTAGAACTGGGGAGAAGTGTTTGCTTTATGTTGCACTGACAAGAGCAAGGAAGAGCGCATGTGTGACCTGCTATGGTGGGTTAAGTGAGTTAATAGTATAGAATGGGGGGGGGGAAAAAATAGTTGGCATCAAATATAGCAAAAATAAAACTAACTAATTATAAGCGTTTTAGAAAATTTGAATTTATACCTAATGAGAGAACAAATATAATTGTCGGTGATAATGAAGCTGGAAAAAGTACTATTTTAGAAGCAATTGATTTGGTCATTAGTGGAAATGTTCGAAAGGTAGAAAGTATTGGCGTAGATAGGATTATCAATACTGATTCTATTGAAGAATTCTTAAATGGTAAAAAGAAATACAATGAATTACCTGAAGTGAAAATCGAGCTCTTCCTAAATGGAGATTTTGGTTTTGAGATGGAGGGAAAGAATAATAGTGATGAGGTGACAGCTTTTGGGATTAGGATGATATGTGCACCTAATCCGGACTATGAGCACGAAATAGTTGATTCCATTAAGGCGGATTCTACATTTTTTCCTTATGATTACTATACAATACGTTTCTCAACATTTGCTGATGAAGGATATTCTGGTTACAAAAAGAAAATACGAAGTGTTTTTATAGATAGTAGTAATATGAATTCAGATTATGCAACAAATGATTTTGTAAAAAGAATGTATTCTCATTATACAGAAAGTAATATTAAAGAACGTGTTGTACATAAGAGCAAATTTCGCCAATTAAAGAAACAATTTGAAATGGAGAATCTTGCAGAACTTAATGCTAGAGTTCCGGAGGGGGAAGATTATTCATTTAAGTTTAGAGGAAATGAATGTTCAAATTTCAGTGATGAACTGATGATTTATGAAAAGTCAGTTCCATTGGATAGCAAAGGTACTGGAACACAGATTTTTGTTAAAGTTGATTTTGTATTAAGCCATTCAGGTGAAAATGTTGAAGTCATACTTATTGAAGAACCTGAAAATCATTTGAGTCATGTTAAGCTCAGAGCTCTTATTGAGAAAATAAGTTTATCAAATAGTGGACAGTTGTTTATAACAACGCACAATAGTCTGATAAGTACTCGATTAGAATTGAATAATGTATTTATTCTTCAAGGAGAAAATATTAGCAAGCCTTTAGCATTAAGTGATTTGAAAGCAGAAACAGCTAAATACTTTATGAAAACACCTCCGGCTGGAATTATTGAATTTGCACTATCAAATAAAACCATATTAGTTGAAGGTCCAGCTGAATATATGTTGTTTGATAATTTTTATAAAAGGATTCATGGGCATAAGATGGAAGAAGACAATGTACAGGTAATGGATGTGCGAGGGCTTAGTTTTAAGCGTTTTTTGGAGATAGCAGCTATAACAGGAGCGAAAGTTGCTGTTGTTACTGATAATGATAATGACTATCAAAAGAATTGCATTGATAAATACAGTGATTTTGCCAATATAGAAAATATTAATATTTTTTATGAATCTGATAATTCAAAGAGAACGTTTGAAATAGTTCTTGAAGATAGAAATAAACAGTTATGCGAGGACTTGTTTGGAAATACAGCGGTTGACTATATGTTGAGGAATAAGACTGAAGCGGCATATCAATTGATGAATGCACCAGATATAGTCGTACCAGACTACATTGAGAGGGCTATAAGATGGATAAAAAGTTAATGCTTGCAGTAGCTGGTGCTGGGAAAACAACTTACATAATAAATAAGGTTTGCACGGAACACAGAAAGGTTTTAGTCATTACATATACGGATGCAAATTATAATAATATTATTTCCAAATTGCGTGAGCAAAATGACGGAGTGATTCCAGATGGAATCATTGTTTATAAGTATTTTACATTCCTTTATCGATTTTGCTATAAACCATTTCTTTCGGATCAAATTGGAGCTAAAGGGATTAATTACGAACCAAATAAAAACAGATATGCTAAGTCATCCAATCTGGAATATTATCTCGATTCAGGTGATAGGTTATATAGTAACAGAATTACATTGTTACTAAATAAAACTAACGTTATACAAGAGGTTAAGAGCAGGATAAAGAGATACTTTGATTGCATTGTATTTGATGAGGTACAGGATATTTCAGGAAGAGATTTTAATTTCCTAGAAGAACTCATGAAGATAGATATGCACATGCTTTATATAGGAGATTTCTATCAGCATACATATAATACTAGTGCTGATGGGAATGTAAATAAAGGTCTGTTTGACGATTTGAATAAATATGTAGATAGGTTCATAAAAGCTGGTGTTAATTTAGATAACCAAACATTATTAAAAAGCTGGCGATGTGGAGAAAATGTTTGCCAATATGTTAGAGAACACCTTGGAATAAGTATTTATTCAAATAGGGGAGAACAAGGAGGCGTAGAGTTTGTAGATTCGGATGATGGAATCAGAGAAATATGGAGAAACACAGCAATTGTAAAGCTACATTATCAAAAAGCTACTACTTATGGTGTTGGACATAGAAATTGGGGAGATACAAAAGGTGAGGATTGTTATCAGGATGTATGTGTTCTGCTAAACAAGACAACGATGCAAGCCTATAAAAAAGATGCTTTGTCAAAACTTTCCGCTTCAACTCGGAATAAATTGTATGTTGCTATTACAAGAGCCAAAGGGAAAGTTTATTTGATTGACGAAGAACAAGCTAAGAAATTAGAGGGGATATAAAGAAACAGGGGTAAATTATATGTATCATGTAGCAAGATATTCCAGATGGCTGCCACCACTTCTTGATATAGAAGAAACGTCAGTAATTTCTGAGATTGTAAATGATGGAGGTGACTTTTAATGACTAAGGATGAGTGGTATAAACAGCTCTTTGAACATCTTGAAGAATCTAAGTTTATGAGTTTTCATTTGAAGCAAAAAGATATAGATTACATAAATGAAAAGGGTATGGATACAGAAAGAAATGGATAAGTATGAGATTAAAGAACATTTGATTATTGTAGATAATATAGAGGAATCTGTAAGTTTCTATAAGGATTTATTTGGATTACAGGTTATTTTGCAACAGGAAGGTAATGTAATAATGTCCGAGGGGCTTTTATTGCAGGATGCGATTATATGGTATAACAGTACAAAAACACACACGACACCTCATAACAATATGACCGAGCTGTACTTTGAAGAAACTCATATGGAAGGGGTTATCAGGAAGTTGGAAGCATTTGATTTTTGTCTGAATTATATTACCGAGCTGACAGAACTTGAAGGAGGACAGAAACTTGTGAGATTTTATGATCCAAGCGGAAATCTTATAGAAGTACGGACTCCGATAAATAATTACTATCGTAGCGAAACTTTTTAACAACGACAGATAGAATAAAGTAATTTGTGCAGACCATCTGCACAAATTGAGGATTTGATAATATGCAGATATTTGTTGATGCCGATGCATGTCCAGTAGTGGACATTGTAGAGGCGATTGCTGAAAAATATAATATCCCAGCCACATTGCTATGTGACACAAACCATGTATTATATTCAGATTACAGTAAAGTAATTGTGGTTGGAGCTGGGGCTGATGCGGTAGATTATAAGCTGATCAGTATCTGCCATAAGGGAGATATTGTGGTGTCGCAGGATTATGGTGTTGCTGCAATGGCACTTGGCAAGGGTGCATATGCAATTCATCAATCCGGCAAGTGGTACACAGATGAAAATATTGACCGGATGCTTATGGAAAGACACCTTAATAAGAAAGCAAGACGAGGTTCGGCTAAGAATCATATTAAGGGACCAAGGAAGCGGACAAATGAAGATGATGAGCGTTTTGCACAGTCATTTGAGAAGCTTGTGCTGATGGCACAGGCGAAGGAAGGTGAGCAAAATGGGGCTGTTTAAGAAGAAATGTGTAGTACAGTCTTATGATAAGGAAAACAAGAAGCCGGTAATCAAAGCAAGCATTTGTAATGGCGAGCAGGTTGCAGGCTTTAAGGATATACATACAGGTAAGATAGAAGAGGAAATGCTGATAAAAAGTCTGGCAGACCTCGAACATTTTAAGGCTATGTATGGAATAGATGAAGAGATAGCAAAGGAATACTGATTATGAATATACAGATATTTGGGACTAAGAAATGTAATGACACAAAGAAGGCTGAGCGTTTCTTCAAGGAACGTGGTATTAAGTATCAGTTCATTGACATGAAAGAAAAAGGCATGAGTAAAGGTGAATTTAACTCTGTTGCACAAGTGAATGGTGGTCTGGAGAATATGATTAACTGGGATGGCAAAGATAAAGATTTGCTTGCACTCATTAAATATACTGCTGATGAGGACAAGCTGGAAAAAGTGCTTGAGAATCCACAGATAATCAAAACTCCAGTAGTAAGGAATGGAAAGCAGTCCACACTTGGTTATCAGCCGGATATCTGGAAAGGATGGAACTAATGATAAAGAAAATAGTAAAAGATCCATTGTTTCTTGCACAGAAATCTGTGGATGCAACAGAGGCAGATAAGCAGGTGGTAACGGATTTACTCGATACATTGCGTGCTAATCTTGATCATTGTGTAGGCATGGCGGCAAACATGATAGGTGTTAAGAAGAATATTATTGTGGTGGCTGCAGGTCCATTTCAATTTCCAATGATAAATACGGTAATAACGAAGAAACATGGGGAATATCAGACGGAGGAAGGATGTCTGTCGTTGGAAGGGGTCCGTCCATGCACCAGATATCAAGAGATTGAGGTGGATTACCTAGACCAGAACTTTAAGAAACAGCATGGGAAATATTCCGGTTGGACAGCACAGATTATTCAGCATGAGATTGACCATTGTAATGGTATTGTGATATAGAACAGGAGTATCAGATGGGAAACGAATCTGGCACATGGGTTATGTATGGTGTGGATTGGGATGATCCGGAATGCATACATACTGTGGAAGAAGCAACAGAATATATCAACAGAATAGGTTTCTTGCCTTTATTTAAGAATGACATACCAGGGTTTTCGTTGGAAGAGCGAACAGTACCTGAATATTGGTGGTGTGATGATGTTGACAAAGATCCATGGCTTTGGAGAACTGTAATTGCAAGAGGCAAAGATATAGTATATAGCAAATTTTTTGACAAGAAAGCCGGATTTATTTCAAAGAAATGGCTTCCTGTATTTGCTAATTATCGTAGGGATGGTTATGATTTTGATGCTTTGTATGAAGATGGAAAAGCACCTCATAAGCACAAGAAAATCATGGATAACTTTATGGAAGAAAAAGCTGATGCAGAAATGCTTTCTAACGAACTCAAAATAAAAGCTGGGTTCGGAAAAGATGGAGAAAAGGGCTTTGATGGAGCAATTACTAATCTTTGTATGCAGACATACCTTTGCAACTGTGATTTTAGAAAGCGTAAAAATAAAAAGGGTATCGAGTATGGATGGGATGTGGCGGTTTATTCATCTGTAGAGCATATATATGGATATGATTATGTGACAAGCTGTTACAAGGAAGAACCGGCAGAATCGTGGAATCGTCTTGTGGAATACATGCATGAGGCATATCCGATAGCAACTGATAAGCAGATTAGAAAGCTGCTACGATAGGAGAGTATATAAAATGATTAGCTGCATGAAGGTGCTGTAAATTATATGAAATCGTGTGAGGAATACTTCTATGGGAAGAACAGATAGAAGCTATAAAGATTTAAAGCAAAAACAGAAAAGTGCTATTGCTGATAAAACTTATAGCATGTATATAAGGTTTTATCTTGAAAATCATAGAATGCCAAATGTTTCCGAAAAGAGCAGTATTTGCAGAAAACTATATGCAACAGTACAGGCACTTGCTCCTAAAACAGAGTATGAAGAATTTTGCAGCATTGTAGATAAGCGAGAAGCAGGTTATGAAGAACCATGCAGTAGAAAATAATACAAGTCAGGACGATACATTTTTCTATATTGCAGGATATACTTCTGGTGGAGCACCATATGGAGTAACATGGGAAGAAGTGGGACTGGAACCCTGGCAGGATTTAGAAGGGGAGCAATAAGATGTACATAATAAAAACTATAAGAGGCGACATAACAAAGATAACAGATGTGCAGGCAATTGTTAATGCCGCAAATAATTCTCTGCTTGGTGGTGGAGGTGTAGATGGAGCTATTCATCGTGCTGCAGGACCGGAGCTATTAGCGGAGTGCAGGACGCTTCATGGATGTGAAACTGGCGAAGCAAAGATTACAAAAGCATATAATCTGCCTTGTGATTATGTAATACATACAGTTGGACCGATATGGTATGGTGGCAGAGATAAGGAAGAGGAACTTCTGGCAAGTTGTTATTTCAATTCTATGAAGCTTGCAATGGAGAATGGAATCAGAAAAATAGCATTTCCATCTATATCAACCGGTGTGTACAGTTTTCCGGTAGAGCTGGCAGCGAAAGTTGCAGTTCATACAGTTAATAGATTTCTGCAGGATAATCCAGACAATTTTGACTTGGTGGAATGGGTGCTGTTTGATGTACATACTGAGGCGGTATATGAGGCTGAGGTGGATAAGATATATGAGTAACAGATAACTTTTAAATTTTTCGGTTTGGAGGTTGAATATTGAAAATAGATGAGTATTTACAACTTCTTTTTGAAGGTAAAATGTGTAAGGCTAAAGCTGTTAGGTTTTCTACTATTCCAGATAGATTAGTAAAATTTATATGGCTTGATGGCTCAGAATCTGATCATAAGAAATTTCTTTCATTAGGAAGAAATGAGATATGGTTTGCACAAAAAGATTATTTGAATGATCCATACGAATATAAGGGGATGATGCTTGATAGAAATAAGCTACTTAATGCAGGATATAGCAATGATATCATAGATTATTATCAGCAATTATTCGATTTTAGTGATTATGGTATAACATGTCTGTCGGCTAATAGTATTGATTATTTACCAATGTGGGCTTATTATACGAATAATCATAGGGGATTTTGTGTCGAATACGAAGTAATCAAAAAGGATTGCATACATGAAGTATTATATGAGCCAGAAAGAATCAAAGTAGCGTCATTAATATTTCAATGTAGAGATGCTATCAAGAAAGCCATTATTTTAGGGCAAGGAGAACAAGCAGAGTTCTATTCAACCTTATTTTTACAGAACTTATTTATCAAAGCAAAGTCGTGGAAACATGAAAAGGAATATCGTATAGTTTATCCTTTAGATAACGATATAGGAATGAATATACCAGTAAGCAACTTAGGACTTAGAACAAGTCGAATTGTTGCCGGTATAAATTGTTCTAAAAATGATATTGTTAGACTGAATGAGATTTCTAATGAGCTTGGATTAGGTAATGTTTACAAAAGTAGAGTACATTCCGAAAAATATACATTAGATTATATTAGGTGGTGTTGATTGGAAGTTGATGAGCAATATGCAGGCTGACAATATAAATTTAAAGGAAGGTGAGCAGGTGAAATTTTTTGACTATGATAAAAATGATAATAATGTCGAATACTATGAGATATTAGAGGATTTAATGGAGCGCTGGGAGCATGAAATTGTAGAATTCAAAGAGGCAAAAGGTGGCTATGATACAGATAAAATTGGACGTTACTTTTCGGCAATTAGCAATGAAGCGAATCTTAGAAATCAGCAGTATGGCTGGCTTGTATTTGGCGTAAGTGAAAAGGATAAGGTTAAACATGTTGTAGGAACTGCTTATAAGGAAGGTGACAAAAGTCTTCTTGAAAAATTCAAATATGAAATTGCAAGAGACACAACTAATGGTATGACATTCTACGATATTATTGAGTTGTTGCCAGTTGTAAATGGAAAAGAACTGCGTGTGTTGATGTTTAAGATACCCGCTGCAGCAACAGGTATCCCAACAGATTGGAAGACCAATTACTATGAAAGATCTGGAGAAAGTCTTGTACCTCTAAAGCAATACAAGATTGATGCAATCAGATCACAAGAAAGAAAAGACTGGTCTAAACAGATTATAGAAGGTGCAACTATCGACAATCTGGACCAAGGTGCGATTCGGTTGGCTCGTGAAAAGTATAAGGAGAAGATGGCACAAGATCCAATTTCTAAGGAAGTTGACGGTATGTCAGATGAATAGTTTTTGACGAAGATGAAGCTGTTAATAGGTGGAAAGGTTACAAATGCTGCAATGCTTTTGTTGGGAAATTCTGATTTTGACTATTTATTCACAGCCGCTCCAAGTATTATGTGGCGTCTCTATGGTGTGGATGGAACAGACAAGGATTATGCTATTTTTAAGATTCCGTTTATCAATGTTGTTGATAAGGTATTTGCAAAGGTAAGAAATCTGACATATCGGTATATGCCAAATCAAATGACGTTATTTCCTATGGAAACAGAACAGTATGATAGTTGGTTGATGAGAGAGCTTTTAAATAATAGTATTGTTCATTCAAATTATCAATTAGGCGGTAGAATTTATGTAAACGAATTTGATGACAAAATTAAGATTACTAATCCGGGAGATTTTATTCCACAGAGAATAGAGAATGTTTTGGAAGTTAGCTACAATCCACCGTTTTATCGTAATCAGTTGCTGGCAGAAGCAATGGTAGCTTTTCATATGATTGATACTGCTACACTCGGAATTAGACGAGCTTACAATATTCAGAAGGCGAAGTATTTTCCGATGCCAGACTATGATTTTTCATCTGGAGTTCAAGTGGACGTAACAGTTTATGGCAAGACTTTGGATGATAATTATATGCATATTTTATATGATCATCCAGAACTGAATTTGCAAGATGCATTTTTACTTGATAAAGTGCAAAAGGGTATTCATATTGAGAAGAAAGATGCTGATAGGTTACGAGCATTAAAGCTTGTAGAGGGTAGATTTGGAAGCTTATATTTGTCTGCATCAGCTGCAAAAAGCATAGAGGATCAAGCAGGTTATATTAAAAACAAAGGATTAGATGATCAGTATTATAAGACATTGATTATTGAGTATCTAAAACAATATACAAAGGCAAACAGAAAAGAAATTGATAGATTATTATGGGACAAGTTGCCAGACTCGTTGTCAGAGGTTCAGAAGAAGAATAAGATTCATAATTTGCTTACATCAATGAAAAACAAAAATCTTATCGAAAAAGACAGCGACAATCAACAGAAATCAAACTGGGTATTAAAGTAGAGCTCGGTTAAGCTCGGTTTAGTTTGGATGTAATTTAACCAAGATTAACCAAGAAAAACCTAAATTAAAAAGAAATTAGGATGACCTCTTGGTTTGATCTCGGTTGAGAATTTTTTTTAACCGAGACTCTAACTGAGATTTAACCGATGTTACTATTGAGATGGCAGAAAATAATTATTGCAAATGATGTAATGGATATTGATTTGGTAATGTGAGCGAATGGGCATATACTTTATTTAGTAGTATATGCCTCATATTTAAAACATAAATACTAGGTTGACACTAAAAAGAACCGCATATATACTATATCTAAGATATGGAGGTGCTCATATGGTTCAAGATGAAAACTTATATCAAAAAGTAATTGCAGACTATAGGATTACCAATTCTGTAAAGAAAACCGCACAAAATGTTGGGACTTCACTTGTAAGAGCTCAGAGGATACTGATAACTGAGGGGTTATGGAGTAGTCATACATCTGAACAAGTTGGAGAACTATTTCGGAAAGGGATGACTACATCAGAGATTGCAAAGCAGTTAGTGATATCAGAGAAAACAGTCCAAGCATATCTGCCATATACACGAACGGAAACTGGTTATGGAGAAAGTCGGTCATATAATTCAAAAAAAAGTGAAGATTATCGAAGACGTATGTATATAGCAGCGGACAGTCAAGTTTCCAATAAATTCGATGAAATAGTCAGACAGAGTAAACAGCATGATGAGCCTGCTGGGACAATAAGGGTTATGACAGAGCATGAACTTTTACGGGTGCAAAAGAAATTAGATGGGGAAAGAATAAAGAAAAAGGAGAGTGAAGAAATGTCAGAACAGAAGTATTCTGTATTAAAATTACGTCTTTCCCTGAATCTGGAGGAAACAGATGTTAAAGACAGAGTTGTTCTTAATAGATATGGAAAAGTAAAGCAAGGTATTATTAGGGAGATACTTGTCCCGGCTGATATTACATTACATGCACTGCATTATGTGATTCAGCGTGCTTTTGGATGGCAAAACAGTCATCTACATCAGTATCTTTTGCCAGAAGAAGTTTTTCAGAAGATGACTGGTGGAAAGAATAGACAGGATGAATATGGAAGAACTCTATATGATGGGAAACTAACGGATTGGATAGATTTGTGTGGTGTGTATTTTCGCTTTCCGTGCGATGATTTTGAAGATATCTATTGGGATGATGATTATAAGCAAGGAGTCAGTATCAAGACATGGTTTCGCAAGAAATATACAGCACCTTATTCCTACGGTGGTAAGTGGGAACATTATGCATTTGCAAATGCTACAGCAAAAAGTTTAATTACAGAAAATCCGGTAATTAGAGTTACTCCATCTTTTGATGAATGGATGGAAATGAAAAAGAATGGAATTGATGTTTCTAAGCAGAAAGATAAAATGATTCCTGTGACAGATGCAACGATTGAACAGGTTGGACTGGGATTTGAGAGCAGAATGGACGAACTTCTGGAGCGATTGAAGGTAACTGAGGTCTTGGCTGCTAAAGATGAAAAAGTTCCAGATGATATTAGAGCAGCAGTACAGTTTGTTGCAAAAAGACTAGCAAAGGTGAACGAGGAAATCGAAGTAACACCAATTACAAAATCTCTAAAATATAATTATGATTATGGAGATGGATGGGAAGTTGATATTGTCATGGAGGAAAAATATTATACAAAGAATCGTTTAGACACAGCATTTGAGGGAAATGTAGACGGCTTTGTAGTAGTTTCCAATGAGGAAAGTCTTATAGAGGAAGCCAGAGCGTATGATATGAGTGATCATCTCCAAGATGAACTGTTATCAAAGATTATTCAAACAGTGGAGATAAAAGGAAAACCAATATGCATATTTGCAGACGGCCTCCCTGTTATGGATGATGTCGGTGGAGTACACGGGTATATTGATTTCTTAATGACAAGCAGACTGGGAAATCAGGAAGAAAGAGATGAAATAAGAGACTGGGCAAGTGGAATGGGTTGGACAGGACGCATGTATAAGCCTGAAAATATATTATAAAAAAATGGCACTAGAGAAAATTTCCTCTTACAGCTAATGTTGAAAGTAGATAGTAAAAGAGCTGGGTGCCATGTGCCCAGCTCAATCTTCCACATGGAATACATCTTCCACTAGCATATTAAAGTACTTTGATATTCGCAGCATAAATTCGGCAGATGGGGTGCTGTCCCCACGCTCTATCCTGCCGACAGTTTTAGTGCTGTATCCGATAGCAGCGGCAAGGTCATCTTGGTAAATGCCACGCTGTTCTCGGATTTCTCTGATATTATTGGTAACCGCCATAAAAATCCCTTCTTTCAGTTCTATAGATATTTTCTTATTGTCATTATGCAAAATAATGTGTCCGATAAAAAGGACTTGCAATTTTATCGGCAATGTCCTGTAATAGCAGAAGCATCAGATTTTCCAAGAACTTTTCCAAATATGTCTAAGCGGTCGTTTTCACTAACCTTGATAGGTGCATACTTTTCATTGAGAGAGATAAGGATATGGTCGTTTGCTAATGGCTATGATGATTCACCTGTCAAGCTGGAGAATACCCACGCTCCAATCAAATCGGTGGGAAACAGCACAACGACACCAAAGGATTTATTATGCGATGAGGATGTAAAGATTGTTCTTTATATTCTGGCTGAGAGTGTTGCAGCAAGACTTCGTGAGAATGGATTCCGGTGCAGAGTGGTTGAGATAAGTGTCAGGGATAATGAGTTATTCTCTTTTACCCGTCAGAAAAAGATTGATCATGCAACGAATATCACCGGAGAGATAGCTGCATATGCTTATCAGATATTTAAGGAAAACTATAACTGGAGCAAACCAATCCGCAGTGTTGGTGTCCGAGGTGCAGACCTAGTAACAGATAATTATTGGGAACAGATTGATTTGTTCTCAAGTGTGGAGAAATGGAAAGATACCGGTGGAAAGTTTTTTCTCCCGCATGTGGTCATTGCAAAAGTGTTCCGTGGGAAATATTTGTGCGAATTAAAAAGCCTGTGGAATGATTCAAAGCTTGAGTTTCATGGTACAGCGGAGAAATATCAAAACCACTATTGTTTCAAAGAACTTCTCAATGAGTGCTATAAAAAAGACTGGGTTGCTTATTGTAAGGAAACATTTAATGGAGCACAGTCAGTCATAAATTATCTTGGGAAATATACTCACAGGATAGCAATCAGTAATCATCGGATCAAGTCCATGACGGAAGCAACTGTTACATATGCTGTAAAAGACTATAAAAACAAAGGTCAGTGGAAAGAGAAAACAGTTCCGGGCGAGGAATTCATCCGTCGATTTTTAATGCATGTTCCTCCAAAACGTTTTGTCAGAATCCGGCACTATGGTTTGCTGTCGTGCCGAAACAAGAGCAAAAAGATGACGCACTGTAGAAATCTGCTTGGATGTAAAAAATATATTTCTGCATTGAAAAATCGAAGTGCCGCTGAAATGATAAAGCTGCTATATAACATAGATGTATGCAGGTGTTCTTCCTGTGGAGGAAAAATGGTTCCACATCTTCCAGATAAGCATACACCATCTGTTTTAGTGCATATGAGATGTTAAAATATACAACTGAATACTTCAAAAAACTTCCGCAAAGGGAGTTTGTTTGTCATGCCTAAAAATAATTCTTTTGGCAAAAGCCAGCTGTCAATAAAACACGAGATATGATAAACTTATAAAAGAGAGCAAAGATTGAATTCCCATAGATAGTGGCGAAAGGGACGCGACTTTGTTCTCCAAGGAAAAATCGAAATTGATGTAAACGAAAGGGCAGTTTGATAAAACCGCAAGACTGCTTTTTCGTTTACACCAACTCCGATTGTTTCCTTAACAATTTGTAGGAGGAATGAATCATGTTATTGTTGTTACAGAACGTATTGTATTGTTTATTGTATGTTATGCTGATAAAATGTGCAGTAAAGAACGATGGGCTTAATTGCTTATACTTTTATCCAAAAGAATATATAGAAGAAGCAGAAAAACGCGGAATTGCCAATAAGGAAACGGTTATGAAAAAATCAAAGTGGTTTATGATTCCGTTTTGTGTCATCATATTTGTAGCTCTGATTCTGATTATTTCCATTTGGAATCATGTTACGGATTTTAAAACAGCATATTTTCAATCCTTTCTTTTTCTTGTAATTATGAACTGGTTTGATGGGATTGTGATTGACAGATTATGGGTAGGGCACAGCAAAATCTGGCATATAGAAGGTATGGAAGATGTTTCTTATGTTAAGTCCTGGAAGACAGTACTGATAAAACGAGGAGCGGCTACAGTGGTATATATGCTTGTGGCACTTGTGGTAGCCGGAATCGTGGTATTGATCAGTAAAATATGACAATTCCAATTTTTGAAACTGAGAAATAGGAATTGGTGGAGGAATATCCATGATAAAAGTGGAAAATAAATCAAGGAAAGAAATTGCAGACATTGGCAGAAGAATCGGTGAGGCATTTGCTGATGAAAAAGCCGGAACTGTTACGATGCTCACAAGAGAGCAAACAATAAAAGGCTTTGAGATTATGACGGAATGGTTTTACAGAGCAGGAACTCTGTATACCACATCGGAAATAGGAGAGGGATATCTTGCTTATTGGAGTAAGAGGGCAAAACCTTCAATGGGTCCGACCTTACATATGATCAAGCGGCTTTTATGCGAGTTACCGCTTAAGGCACTGATAGCTATGGCACAAAGCGGAGACGAACAGTATGCGAAGATTTTCAAAAAAGAGCATGACTATATTGCAGTATCCATGGTTGTTGTCCTGCGAGAATTTCAGGGGAAAGGATATATGCGCAAGATTTTGGAGCAACCTTTTGCCGAGGCGGACACAAAGGATATTCCTTGTATTCTGGATACTGATACGCCGTTAAAAGTAAAAAAATATACTCGATGTGGAATGGAACTATGTGGCGAGAAAAAATTGAAAAATGGCATTTCACTGTATACGATGGCGTATAATAAAAATTAATATGGATAGTGGAAATGGAATGTTTCAAATGTTGGATGAACTAAGATGATAATTCTAAGTTGTAAAGGTGGAGCATTATGAAGAATATTTTAATTCATGGGCTAGGGCAAAATCATAAAAGTTGGAATGAAACCATCAAATTTTTAGAGATAGATAATATAGATGTTCTTTGTCCTGCACTTTTTAAAATGTCAAGTGGCAATAGCAATGATTATCAAAACATATTTTCTTCTTTCTCTGATTTCTGTAACAATCAGGAAGGAAAACTTAATTTATGTGGACTTTCATTAGGTGGAATATTGGCATTGGATTATGTAAAAAAGTATCCAGAAAAAGTAAACTCAATGAGCAATCACAATATAAAAAACGGTTTGGATAAAATTAATTGCAAAAGCCTAATATTGTGCGGAAGTAAAGATAAAGCGAATATGAAAAGTGCTAAACAAATTAGTCAGAGTATAAGAAAAAGTGAATTCAAAATAGTTAAAGATTCTTCCCATGAGGTTAATGTTGATAATCCAAAGGAACTTGCACACATAATTTATGATTTTTGGAAGGAATTTCTGTAACGCAAATTCCAATTTGAAAGGATAACCATTCATGACAGAATGTTTATTTCAATATGACAGACTATATCTGAACGCAGCCTACCACGAACCGGATGAACACAGACATCTTCTGTCTCACATGATTATTGGAGTTTCTCAAAGAGTAAGGTGCAGTGTGAATCATTATGAATTTGCAGCTTTATGCGTCGGTCTTTTTTGGAGAAGAGAGAAGAAGAAAGGAGATAAGTCCGCTTTACTTTGATTAAAAAGTATCGTATAGTAAACATTGGTTAATGACAACTAACTTGTGCAAAGTGTGGATTATAGGAGGTGCACTTGATATGAAAAATTCTATCGGGGTATTATCAGTAAGTAAGTTCTATCATAGTGCGGTTAAGGCTGAACTAAAAAGGCGTGGATTTCAAAAGAATACCGCAAAGAAAATAATAAAGACGCACAAAGAAATTATGAACAGGGCGAAAGAAATTGGCAACTCAAGGCTCGTGAGCAGTTATGTAATGGGAAGCTATTTTATTGCAATGAACCGCAGCACAGGTAAGTCGCCGGAGGAGAACTACCAGATATTCAGGGATGGACTTTGTGCTTCGTCTTTATTCAGGAAAGTGATGGGAGATGCGGAAAGCTATCTGTCGCCTAAGAAGATGGAAGGACGTTTGAAGTGGTCCGAAGAAAGTCATAAGAGAAAATATGAAAATGACTGGGTGGTTGATATATTACCGGGAAATGACGAGTATGATCTTGGATATGATTATCTTGAGTGTGGAATTTGTAAGTTGTGCAATGATGAGGGATGCCCGGAATTAGCACAATACTTGTGTCGTATGGACTTTGTGCTTGCCGATATTATGAACATGAAGCTTGTGAGAACGGGGACTATTGCCGAGGGAGCCAAATATTGTGATTTCAGGTACAGCAGACAGTAAAAATTCAGCTTGTAGAATTGGAAAAATCGAAATATGAAGGAGGAATATTTCAATGAGCTTTTTTGAAAATACCCGTAAGCCACAAGGATTCGGCGGAAAATTGATGACAAAGATGATGAACAGCGGCCACTCCAGGCTATCGCAATGGGGGTTCTCGAATATCTCTGTAAATCCGGACGCTGAGGTGCTGGATGTTGGATGCGGAGGTGGTGCAAACATTGCGGTCTGGCTGAACAAATGCAGGAAGGGCCATGTGACAGGATTGGATTATTCGGAGGTTAGTGTGGCAGAATCTCAAAAATTGAACGCTGCTGCCATTCAACAGGGAAAATGCAAGGTCGTTCAGGGAGATGTATCTGCCATCCCATTTCCAGATGCAAATTTTGATCATGTCTCAGCTTTTGAGACGGTTTACTTCTGGCCAGAACTGAAAAAATGCTTTTCTGAGGTAAATCGTGTTTTGAAATACGGAGGAACCTTCCTGATTTGTAACGAGAGCGACGGAATGAATGCCTCAGACGATAAATGGACAAAGATAATTGATGGTATGAAGATTTATAATTGCGATCAACTTATCACCGCTTTAAAAGAAGCAGGTTTTATGGAAATAAAACCATATGCCGATGCCAAAAATCATTGGCTTTGTATTGTGGCAACAAAATAGATAAATTCCAGTTGTGCGCCCAGCAAAGGGTGTGTAGTCAAGCCGGTGGGATTCCGGTTTATCCAAGGTTTAGCCAACCAGATAATAGCGAGTCTTGGGATGATGCC
>ERZ860388.454-NODE-454-length-33397-cov-3.672515_pt1 | contig 33397 bp, 29 predicted proteins | sample MGYA00509978_ERZ860388 | MGnify/ENA primary metagenome ERZ860388 (study PRJEB30046, sample SAMN00715225) | human gut metagenome | study: EMG produced TPA metagenomics assembly of the A metagenome-wide association study of gut microbiota in type 2...
GGACACTGCACCCATGCCGGAAAGAATATCGCTTTCCGACAGTTTCCGATTCCCTGTGACCTTCGGCTCCGTCCCATGTTCGCGACGGTAACCGTTCGCGAAAAATCGGAATACCGCTTCCGTCGTTTTCACCGGAGCGTGCATGACAAACGGGTTGTATTCGTCATCGACGAAATAGAAGGTTCCATCCCTCTTCGCGATATGCGCCGGGCGCTTGCAAGCAGGGCACCGTGATTTCAGGTCACGGTAATGTAACCACTCCGCATCAGTCATCGGCATATTCCCAGTGGTAGCCACCGGCCATCCCGGATGCAGCTGAACCGATACCGTTCGGCGATATCTTTGTCAGCCAGAGTAAAGATATGGAATTCTGGGGAAGACACCGTCACATGATGAGCCCGGTCCGCGGCGATGAGTCTGCATGGCAGTGCACCAAGATCGGTGCCGGCCCGGTTCCGATCGAAACAGATGAGGGATGGCTGCTGATCTACCACGGCGTTATCACAACCTGCAACGGATACGTATATCGTATGGGATGCGCACTGCTTGATATCGACGAGCCGTGGAAAGTAAAATACAGAACGAAAGACTATATTATGGCTCCGATCACCCAGTACGAGTGCATGGGTGATGTTCCGAACGTAGTATTCCCGTGCGCAACCTTAAGCGATGCAGCAACCGGAAGAATCACTATCTACTACGGATGCGCAGATACTGTAACCGGTATGGCATTCACAACCGTAGATGAGCTGCTGAACTATGTGAAAGAGAATAGCCTTTGATTTATAAGATAACTTAAAAAGCGACAAGTCCGCCGGGCTTACGGGTGAAAGAAGCCTGCAGGTCCGGCGGACTTTCTTTTTAAAAATGACCCCATGGACAGCATAAGGAGGCACTATGAAATTTGTAAAAGAGCGTGTGAACGTAATCTGCCAGGAACTGGCAAGACTTTCGATTTCACAGAAAATTAAAATCACCGATATGCAGGTGAAAAATGGATGCTATATCACACCGGCAGAGGCCGATGCATCAAAAGAGCCGTGGACATCGTTTGATACGGTCAATGACCGCTGGTACGGACCGGACAAACATTACTGGTTCCGCACCACCATCACCATTCCGGAGAGCTTCGATGGAAAAAATCTCTGGATGAGAGTCCATGCAGGACTGGACGAATGGGATGACGGAAGAAACCCGCAGTTCCTGCTGTTTGCAAACGGCGAAGTGATCCAGGGTATGGATATCAACCACCGCGAAGTACTTGTAAGAGAAAATGCAAAGGCCGGTGAAAAAATCCAGCTTGACCTGCAGTCCTACACCGGAACGCTGCACAGCGAGTTCCGTCTGCTGGCAGACCTTGAGGAGCATGATGCGAAAATCGAGGAGATCTATTACGACCTCATCGTTCCGATGCAGGGCCTGAACCGTATGGACGAGGATAATAAAACGCGTCTGGATCTCGAAACCGCACTGACCAACACGATCAATCTGCTGGACCTGCGCAAGCCGTACAGTAAAGAGTTCTACGCTTCCATCGAAGAGGCAGAAAAATGCATCCAGGAAGAGATCTATGAAAAAATGGGCGGCTGGGACGAAGTTGTGGCAACGTGCATCGGCCACACACACATCGATGTAGCATGGCTGTGGACCATCGACCAGGTGCGTCAGAAATCCTGCAGAAGCTTTGCAACCGTATTAAAACTGATGGATGAGTATCCAAACTATCATTTCATGTCAAGCCAGCCGAAGCTCTACAGCTTTGTAAAGGAAAGACACCCGGAAGTATACGAGAAAATCCGCCAGAGAGTCAAAGAAGGACGCTGGGAGCCGGAAGGCGGCATGTGGGTTGAGGCAGACTGCAACCTGACATCAGGAGAGTCCCTTGTGCGTCAGTTCCTGTTCGGAAAACGCTTCTTCAAAGAGGAGTTCGGTGTAGACAACAAAATTCTGTGGCTGCCGGACGTGTTCGGATACAGCGCTGCCATGCCGCAGATTCTGAAAAAATGCGGAATTGATTACTTCATGACGACAAAGCTGGCATGGAACGAGTTTAACAAAGTGCCGTACGATACCATGAACTGGGAAGGAATCGACGGAAGCAAAGTTTTCACGCATATGATCACAACGCTCGGCGTCGGCCAGCCGGAGACCAGCTTCTTTACGACATACAACGGCATGCTGCATCCGGATGCAATCATGGGCGGCTGGGACCGCTATCAGAATAAGGATATCAACAACGATATTCTGATCAGTTATGGCTACGGGGACGGCGGCGGCGGCCCGACCAGAACGATGCTTGAGACATCCAAACGAATGGAAAAAGGCATCAAGGGCGTGCCGAAAGTACGCCAGGCATTTGCGAGAACGTATTTCGACGAACTGCATGAGAAAGTAAAAGACAGCAAACGCCTCCCAACCTGGATCGGAGAGCTGTATTTCGAGTTCCACCGGGGAACGTATACTTCGATGGCACGCAACAAACGCGGAAACCGTAAGAGCGAGTATGCGATGATGGAATTAGAGCTTCTGTCCGTTCTGGCAGAAAAGGCCGGAAAAGCATATCCGACCGAAGAACTGAACCGCATGTGGGAGATGATCCTGACAAATCAGTTCCACGATATTCTGCCGGGTTCCTCCATCCATGAGGTATATGAGCAGACGAAGAAAGAGTATGCGGAAATTGCAGAAACATCTGCAAAACTGATCGGTGAGCGTCTGGATGCACTCTGTGCGAAGAAGGACGAGAGTGTGACCGTATGGAATACGCTGGGCCATAGAAGAAACGATATCGTAGAGCTGGGCACAAACAGCGCTGAGGCACTGACCGATGGAACGAACGTGTATCCGGTACAGCAGACGAAAGACGGAGCGGTTATTTACGCAGAAAATCTGCCGTCCAAGGGATATCAGGTACTGCGCCCGGTAAGCGGATCCGTTGTGAAAACACCGTTTGCCATAGCAGAAGCAGGAGAGGGATATACCCTTGAGACACCGTTTTACACCATTGCAATCGATGCAAACGGCGAATTTACTTCCCTGTTTGACAAAGAAAATGACCGTGAAGTACTTCAGATCGGAAAAACAGGAAATGAACTGCGGATCTATGAGGATAAACCGCTGCAGTACAGCGCATGGAATCTGGACATCTTCCATACCGAGAAATCCTGGAAGGTAGAGGGCGTGCGCCGCATGGAGTGGACAGAAAACGGTCCGGTCCGTGCAACCCTGGAGATCGAGCGCGAAGTGATGGATACCGTCATCCGCCAGCAGATCCACTTCTACGCAAAAGACCGCAGAATTGATTTCGAAACCTACGTTGACTGGAAATTTGCTGAGCATGTGCTCAAAGTACACTTCCCGGTTGACGTTCACAGCGATGAGGCAACGTACGATATCCAGTTTGGTAACGTGACAAGAAAACTGCACACCAACACAAGCTGGGATCAGGCAAAATTCGAGGTATGTGGCCACAAATGGGCCGATCTTTCCGAGGGAAGCTACGGTGTCAGCCTGATGAACGACTGCAAGTACGGCTATTCCATGAAGGATCGCGTGATGACACAGACCCTGATTAAATCCGGAACTGAGCCGAATCTGACGGCAGACCAGGAGGAGCATTCCTTTACGTACTCCTTGTATCCGCATGCAGGAACGTGGCGTGAGGCAGGTACGGTACAGGAAGCGCTGAATCTGAATGTGCCGGCAAAAGCTGTTTTTGGTGCGGCAGAAAAAGACCGCATGGAGTTCCTGTCTGCAGACAAACGCAACGTAGTGCTTGAGACCGTGAAGAAAGCAGAGGACGGAGACGGCATGATTGTGCGTCTGTACGAGGTGGAGAATGCGAGAACGAAAGTGACACTGCACTGCGCAGAATCCATTCTTTCTGCAGAGGAGACCAATCTGCTGGAGCAGCCGGCAGATGGCGCAATCGATGTGAAGGAGAACGAGATTTCGCTTACGATCAAACCGTACGAGATCCGTACGATCCGCATCCGCACAGAGAAATAACGTACAGAAACATAAAAAAGACACCGTATCCGAAAAACGGAAATACGGTGTCTTTTCAAAAAGCAAAATCAAAAAACGGATGCATCAGTCGCCGGTGGAAGCGCGGTACAGAACTTTGGATTCCAGATACGTGACTTCATGCGGCGTGTGCGGATATTTGATCCGGTAAAGAATCTGAAGCGCCAGGCGGGAGCCGAGCTCCTCATTGAAGACCTGAACGGTAGTCAGATTTTCTGCCAGAAGATCCTCGATATTGTTGTCAAAGCCGGATACGGCAACGTCCTCCGGCACGCGCAGTCCCCGCTTTTCAAGAAGCTGCATCAGAATACAGGCAACGTAGTCGCTGGCGCAGACAAAAGCGTCCGGCATGCGGGAAAGGGAGGAAAGGAAAGAATCGATTTCCTCGCGGTAGGAGTCAATCCCAAGCGGTGTGGTCAGGCAAAGAGAAGGATTCGGTGTTTTTCCGGCATCCATCAGTGCCTGGCAGAAGCCCTCATAGCGTTCGCGGTTGGACTGTGCGTAGCCGATATCACCCATGAAGCCCGGAAGAGTGCATCCTTTCTCGAGAAGATGGGCGGTAATATTGCGGACGCTGTTCCGGCTCTCCATCAGGAGAAGATCGCCGTTCAGTTCATCCGGGGATACGAGGGAGGAAGTGTCCAGGAACACTTTGGGAATCTGTGTCTCTGCGAGCAGACGCAGAAGACGTTCGTTGTACACGTTCAGAACAATGATGCCGTGGACGCTTCCGTTTGTAAGTGTGGGCGGGAGAAAATACGTTTTATCCGCCGAAGTCGGAAGATACGTGTAAATGAGATTGACATTGTGTGTTGAAAATACTTTTGCAATCTGGTGGATGATGGTCATCCAGAAAAGTGAGGTTTCCGGTCTGCAGACGGCAACTGCAATGTTGACCGGCGTGGTCTCCTCCGCGCTGGAAGGATATTGAAAATCTTCCGGGATGGCATAGCCAAGCTCCTGGGCTTTGGCGATGACCTTGGTGCGCAGGGAATCGGAGACACCTTCGTGTCCGCTGAACACCTTCCAGACGGTGGTCCGGGAGATGCCCAGGGAATTTGCAATTTCCTGTAAAGTGACTTTTTTCATAGTTTCAACCGATCCTGTTACAAATTTTAACTACTAACCGATATTATACGCTTAAAGTGTAATTTTTTCAACCTTTCCGTTGGAATACAGAAGGAGGAGATGTGCACGATCGGCACTCGGACAGGAAATCAGGTACGTACGGCTGGTGGTTTCAATGGTATATCCAAGATCTTTTACAGATTTATTCCAGTCGTTCGGTGCATACGCATCCAGCGTTTTCTGCAGTTCATCGAGGCTGCTGCTGTAGGAGCCGGTTGTCTCAAACAGAATATTTTCTGCGTAATACAGCTTGCGGAGCTCCCATTTGCGATACTCGTCCTCCGGAATGGTGCTGTCGCATGGAGCATCCTCGCGGTCCTCGGAGAAGAAGACGAAAGCCCACAGCTCCGGATAATGAATATTGATGACGCCGGTCGGAGCCCATACCCAGTTGTCTTCCGGGAGAACATTTCCGTTTTCATCGGTGCGTTTTACGTAAGTGTTGTCCTTGACATCCACATTCCACTGCACACGGGAGAAGTTCATACGGTAAAATTCTCCGTTTTTCGGTGCGCGGCGCTCTTTCTGGTATTCGTAGAGAGCGGAGAACGGAATCACAACCTCAACACTCCAGCCTTTGTTTTCAGCGGAAGGATCGTTGATGGAACCGTCCACATGGACAGCGGTGCGAAGGCCGTGCATATCGTAGCCATTGAGGCCGCTGCCGCCGTCGCGGTACGGCTCTGCGAGAAACAGATCCCATACCGTGTTCAGAACGTTCATTTCAAATTCATAGTAATGGTACGTATCGGAATCCGGGTCAACGAAGATCTCGAAATCGTTGTCAAAGTAGATGACAGAATCGCGTTCTGTTAAATGACCCCAGATTTCATCGCCGGCAAGGTCGGCAGCAACGTAAAGATTTTCATCATCCCAGAGCATTTTTGCGCGGGTGACAAAACGCGGAAGCGGCATGTGGCTGCCCTGGATATCCAGAAATTCATCGGTATACGGTGCGTCCTCCCAGAATGGTTTGTTGATATTTCCGTCCAGATGGAACTCTTTTTTTGCGCGGTGGCAGGTATAAACCGGCGGTGCAAACGGGACAGCCGGAACCGGAATCGTGATGTTTTTGCTCATAAGTAAAAACCTCCCTTTGTAATTTGCAAAATTTAGTAGCGAAAGGTATCATAACACTAAAAGTAATAAATTTCAACATGAAAAATGAACAAAAATGAACGAAATATAACTTATTGTGGACAAAAGTAAAAAAATGAGATACAATAAAGCCGTTTCATAAGAGAATTTTGGGGGAAACAGATCAAAAATACACCGGCAGGAAGAAAACGGCCGGGCAGAAAGCATATAAGGAGGAAAATCAGATGGAAGCATATCAGAATACAGCCCTTTCACCGGAAGAGAGAGCAAAGGATCTTCTGGGAAGGATGACATTAAAGGAAAAAGTGGGACAGCTCAATCAGCGTCTGTACGGATTCCGGATCTATGAGCGGCAGGGAGAGGAATTTACCCTGACCGACGAATTCAAAGAAGAAGTAGAGCGCATGGGCGGACTGGGGGTTCTGTACGGCCTGTACCGTGCCGACCCGTGGGCAGATAAGGACGAGAAGACCGGAATCGTGCCGGAACTCTCCGCGAAAGCCTACAATATGGTACAGCACTACGTCATGGAACATTCCCGCTTTGGCATTCCGATGATGATGAGCAGCGAGTGCCCGCATGGCCATCAGGCACTCGGAGGAGGTCTGCTTCCGGTCAACCTGGCTGCCGGAGCAACGTTTGATCCGGCGCTTCTTTCGGAAGGCTACAAGGCATGCGGAAAGCAGTTAAAGAGCGGTCATGTGGAGCTGGCGCTGATGTCGGCACTTGATATGGCGCGTGATCCGAGATGGGGAAGAAGTGAAGAGTGCTACTCTGAGGACCCATGCCTTGCAGCCGCGATGGCAAAAGCAGCCGTGACCGGCATGCAGTCGACCGGCGTCGGCAGCGTGGCAAAACATTTCTGCGCCCAGGGCGAGACGACCGGAGGTGTGAATGCGAGTGCGGCGAGAATCGGGGAGCGTGAGCTGCGTGAAATCCATTTTCCGTCTGCAAAAGCGTGCTGCGAAGCCGGTGTGGAAGGAATCATGGCGGCGTATAACGAGATCGACGGCGTGTACTGCCACAGAAATGCATGGCTGCTTCGCGATGTACTGCGCGGTGAGATGGGCTTTGACGGCATTGTGATGGCAGACGGACTGGCTGTCGATTTCCTGAAAAACACAGAGGGGGATACGCTGCATGCAGCCGTTGCGGCAAGAAAGGCCGGTGTTGATGTGAGCCTGTGGGATGAAGCCTTTGGCCGTCTCGGTGAGGCGGTTGATCAGGGACTTCTGGAGGAGAGCCAGATCGATGAGGCGGTGCTCCGCGTTCTGAAACTGAAATTTGAAAAAGGTCTGTTCGAGCATCCTTATATGGAAGAAAACATGCTTTCCCCGGAAGAAGCCGGCATCCCGGAGGTATCTCTTGCACTGGCGCGGGAGTCTGCTGTGCTTCTGAAAAATGAAAAGACGGTGCTTCCGCTTGCAAAGAAATATAAAAAAGTAGCAGTGATCGGCTACCATGCGGCAGACCGTTACTGTATGCTCGGCGATTATACTCCGCCGGTGCCGGAAAGCGAGTGCGTCACGGTTCTGCAGGGCATGAAGCAGGAAGCACCGGATGGCGTGAAAGTCTCTTATGCGATGGGGTCCGGTTTTTCCGAGGCGGATGAGCATGAAAAAGCAAAAGCGATGGCACTTGCAGAAGAAAGCGATGTGATCGTGGCCGTTGTCGGCGGTTCCTCCTCACGGTTTGGAGGAGCTGTGTTCGATGCAAACGGAGCAGCCTCGAAGGGAACGGGCAGCCGTTCGATGGACTGCGGCGAGGGAATGGACACCGCGAAGGTTCACATTCCGGCCGCGCAGGAAGAACTTATTGCAGCACTTGCCCGCCTTGGCAAACCACTGGTAACGGTTGTAATTGCCGGAAGAGCATACTGTATCGAGAAGATCGAAAATGCTTCCGATGCCGTTTTATATGCATTCTACCCGGGACCGATGGGAGGCAGGGCAGTTGCTGAGCTTCTCTATGGAAGCAGCAATCCGTCCGGCCGTCTTCCGGTTTCTATGCCACGCCACGTGGGACAGATCCCGGTATGCTACAATTATCGGACTTCCGTTGCCCCGGCGTACTGTGATATGACAAGCCAGCCGCTGCATACCTTCGGAGAAGGAAGATCCTACACAACGTTTACCGGCAGTGATGTTTCCGTAACAAAAGAAGAAAATGGTATTTCTGTTTCCTTTACCGTGGAAAATACCGGAAATATGGCCGGAACTTCCGTTCCGTGCCTGTATGTGCGGAAACGTTCCGGCGGCGTTGTGGCAAGAATCAAAGAGCTGAAAGCCTTTACGAGAATTGCACTTGCACCGGGAGAGAAAAAAGAAGCTGTGTTCCATCTTACAAAAGAGGAGCTGAATTTTGTCCAGATTCCGGGAAAACCAGAGGTCATCTGCCATGAGTACGAGCTGATGCTTGAAGATGGAGCAGAGAAATGGTGGACTGGAAACGTGACGGAAATGTAAGAACGGACGAAAAAACATAAAAATATAATAAAAATGAACAAAGAAGGAAACTATATTACAAAATAAAGAAACATAGCTTCCTTCTTTTTGTTTGCAAAAAATGGATAAAAATATAAATGGATCGTATGCTCCGATGCCGTGAAACGAAAAACAAAGGGAAAAACAGGAGAATTTATGGGAAAAGTGCTTAAAAAGTATCGGTTTAAATTGCGTAAAAGTAACAAAATAATATTTGTGTTCAAAAATTAATTGACAAATAAGGAAACAAAATGTAAAATAAATTTATCAAAACAGTGTTGGATAAATCTTAAATAACAGATTTGATTGTGGCAGTTGCACAAAAAAGAAGCAGCATGCGAGGATGATGCGAAAGCAAAATGTTCAAAATGTTCACGGCAAGGGATGCTCCAATCAAGGAAAACACGAAACCTTTAAAAGGGAGGACAAGAGAGAAATGAAAGAGAAACCAACAAAAGCAAAGAAAAAAGGCCGCACCATCCGCGCCTTTAAGAGAGACATCTCGCTTTGGCTTTTCTGTGTTCCGGGCGTAATCCTGACATTCATCTTCAGCTACATTCCGATGTATGGTGTACAGATCGCGTTCCGCCGCTTTAATGCGACAGCCGGAATCACAAAGAGCCCGTGGGTAGGCATGTACTACTTTGAGAGATTCTTCAACTCTCCATACTTTGCTTCCACCATCAAGAACACATTGATCCTGAGTCTGTACGGACTGGTTGTATCATTCCCGATTCCGATCATCCTGGCACTGATGCTGAACTCCTTCCGCCATAAGAGATACCGGAAAGTGATCCAGACCGTCACCTACGCGCCGAACTTCATTTCCACCGTAGTTATGTGTGGTATGATCATTCTGTTCCTGTCTCCGTCCGTCGGTGTTATCAACCACGTACTGGAAGCAATCGGAATTCCGGCGGTCAACTTCATGGCGAAAAAAGCCTACTGGAGACACATTTATGTGTGGACCGGCGTATGGCAGAGTACAGGATGGAGCTCTGTTATTTACTTCGCAGCACTCGCCGGCATCAGCCCGGAGCTGCATGAGGCGGCAAAGGTAGACGGCGCAACGAAATTACAGCTGATCCGTCACATCGACCTTCCGCTGATCATGCCGACCGCGACCATTCTTCTGATTATGAACTGCGGAAGCATTCTTTCCGTCGGCTTCGAAAAAGCCTTCCTTCTGCAGAACAACCTGAATGCCAGTGTATCCGAGATCATTTCCACCTACGTCTATAAGGTCGGTCTGATCAACAACGATATGTCGTATTCTTCAGCAATCGGTCTGTTCAACACCATCGTAAACATGGTTATGCTGATCATTGTCAATACGATATCTGATAAACTTTCGGGCAACAGCCTGTGGTAGGAGGAAACAAAAACATGAGTAAAGAAAATACCGCAGTGACAAAAAAGAAAATAAAACGCTGCAAAGAGGACGTCGTTTTTGACGCAGCCTGCTTCATTATCCTGACGCTGGTTCTGTTTGTTGTGGCATATCCGCTGTACTGGGTTATCATTTCATCCATCAGTGCGCCAAGCGCCGTATCGAGTGGTAAAGTACTGCTTCACCCGATCGGATTTACCCTGAAGGGCTACGCAGAAGTATTTAAAAACGACCAGGTTATGAGAGGCTTTTTAAACTCCCTGATCATCACCTTCTGCGGTGTCATGGTCAACCTGATCGTAACGCTTCCGACATCATATGCACTTTCCAGAAGCAATTTCTCCGGAAAGAAACCGATCACCATTTTTTACCTGATCACCATGTTCTTCGGCGGCGGTCTGATCCCTACCTATCTGGTTATTCAGAGACTGCAGATGCTGAACACGATCTGGGCACTGATTCTTCCGGGATGCTTAAGCGTATACAACATGATCGTGGCAAGAACCTTCTTCAAGTCGAACATTTCGGAAGAGCTGTATGAGGCAGCTGAAATTGACGGCTGCACCCAGGCGAGATTCTTTTTCCAGATTGCACTTCCGCTTTCCAAAGCGATCATCGCAATTCTGGTTCTGTACTATGGTGTCGGTCACTGGAACTCATACTTCTCAGCACTCGTTTATATTTCGGACAAAGCAAAGTATCCGTTGCAGCTGGTTCTGCGTAACATCCTGATCACGAACCAGACCGCGCTGTCCCAGACAGCAACAACTGCGGCAGCAAGAGCAGCACTGCAGGAAAAACAGCAGCTGATCGACGTTATGAAATACTCGCTGATCATCATCAGCAGTATCCCGGTTCTGGTTATGTACCCACTGGTGCAGAAGCACTTTGTAAAGGGTGTTATGATCGGATCCATGAAGGGTTGATTTACAAGAAGAAGTTTTTTTAACGATTTATCTGCCGCACGGGAAACGGCGGTATGTAAATAAAGAGTCCGGACAACGGACAGGCAAAAGCGCTTCCGGCGGGAAAATGCCGCCGGAACAACACAGGAGGGAAAAATCATGAAAAGAAAAGCAGTCGCAGCAGTTTTAACTGCAGTAATGGTGGCATCTATGTTTACCGGATGTGGAAGTGATAATGGAAGCAGCTCGGCAAAGAGTGCTTCTGCAGCATCCGCAGCATCCGCAGCAAACGACACCGTGGATGAGGACGGAAAAGTAAACGGCATTATGTATCAGGAAGGTCTTCCGCTGGTAGACGAGGGAGATTACACCTTCTCCATCTTCTGCGATGATTCCAGCGAATCCGGCGAGTTTATCATGCTCGATGAGTTCAAAAAACAGACCAATGTAGACGTTGACCTGAAAATTTATCCATACGAAACAGCAACGGAGAGACTGAATCTGGATCTGAACTCCGGAGATTACGCGGATGTGATCGGCGGGTGGACCTTCAGCGATAATGCAATCCTCACCTATGGTGTAAACCAGGGCGTATTCATTCCGCTGGAAGATTATTTTGAGAAATATTGCCCGAACATTTCTGCGATCCTGGATCTGCCGGGTGTAAGAGAAAAAATGACAGCACCGGACGGACACATCTACACAATTCCGTACGTATGTACCGATACAACCGTTGGATACAGCCCATACATCAATACGAAATGGCTGGAGAATGTTGGCATGAGCATGCCGACCACTACAGACGAGTTTGAGGCAGTCTTGAAAGCCTTCAAAGAGCAGGATGCAAACGGCAACGGTGACGCTTCCGATGAAATCCCGTTCTCTACCGACCCGAACAACAAACATATCGAGGCTATGGCCGGTTACTTCGGACTTCCGATGAACAAACTTGGTATTGCAATCCAGAATGAAAAGGTTGTTTACGGCGGTGTCAGCGATACATACCGTGAGTTCCTTTCCTGGTTCCACAAACTGTATGCAGAAGGACTCGTAGACGTAGAGCTTTACACACAGGACAGCTCCACATGGGAAGGTAAAGGAAATCAGGACCTGTACGGCGTTTCCATCGCATACGGAAGCAACGAGTTTACCGGAATCCCGGCTGCAGAGGAAAGAGGCGATTTCGACTCCATGCCTGTTCTGAACACAGACAAAGACGGAATCTGGCTGCGCGATACGGAAGGCTTCAGCGTATACAGAACCCAGGCTGTCATCACAAACAAGGCAGAGCATCCGGAAATCATCTGCCGCTGGTTTGACAATGCATTCGCACTGGAGAACGGCATCGGCTGCAACAGAGGACCGGTTGGTGTGATTGTAAACAAAGAGGATGACGGATACCATGCGATTGACACCACCACACTGTCTGAGGAAGATCAGGAAAAATATTCCTGGGGCAATCTGTGGCCGCAGTCTCTGCCGAAATATCTGCCGGTAGACTTCGAGTTTGTAGAAGAGCATCCGATGTATGATGAGAAAAAAGCAACAGAGGAAGCTTATGAGGCAAATCTGACCAAAGAAATTATTCCGTCCTACTGGATTGACTTGGATAAAATTGATACCTTCTCTGATACGAACACAGCAATCAAAGATTTCTTTGAGCAGCAGCAGGCGCAGTTCGTATGCGGCGAGCTTGACATTGACAACGATGCTGACTGGCAGGCTTATGTAGATGGTATGTACTCTCTGGGACTTGAGGACTGGGTAGCAACTCAGGGTATCGAGGAAATCGCGAAATAAACAGGAAAAGGTAACGATATTTCCTGTGGCGTGAAAAAAGGCATATTACAGTGTAAAACGGTAATATGCCTTTCTTTTTGGGCAAGAACTGATATAATGGGAAGAAACAATAAAGGGGTAATTAGATCGGATAAAAAAGCTATGCCCGGAGTCTTTTAATCCGGGAGTACAAAAAAAGGAGGAGCTGGAAGAGATGATGCAGGACTGGTTTCGGAACGCGAAGCTGGGCATTTTTATCCATTATGGGATTTATGCGGTGGGTGATGTGTCAGAGTCATGGTCGTTCCACAACGGAAATATTTCTTATGAAGATTACATGAAACAGTGTGAAGGCTTTACAGCATCGAAGTTTGATGCGAAAAAATGGGCGGAGCTGTTTCAAAAAGCAGGTGCGCAGTACGTGGTTATGACAGCGAAGCACCATGACGGCGTGGCACTGTTTGATACCGGATACAGTGATTTAAGTGTTGTGAAGAAAACACCGGCAGCGCGCGACCTTGTAAAAGAGTATACAGCTGCCATGCGTGAGGCAGGTCTGAAGGTCGGCCTTTATTATTCGCTGATCGACTGGTCGGATCCGCGGTACCGCACGGTTTACCCGGAAGGAATGAAAAAAGAAGACTGTCTGAACGATATCTATGGTTCCCCGGCCGGAAAAGAGGAGGAGCCGGAGAAATGGCAGGAGTTTCTGGAATTCAACAATCATCAGTTAAAAGAACTGATGTCAAATTACGGAACGGTGGATCTTTTATGGTTTGATGGTGACTGGGAACGGAGCGCGGCACAGTGGAAGATGCCGGAATTCAGGGAATATCTGCATACCCTGAATCCGAACGTTGTATTGAATTCGAGAATGCAGGGCTATGGAGATTATGAGACACCGGAGCAGGGAATTCCGCTGTACGGACCGAAAGGCGAGTGGGAATTCTGTACGACAATCAACGATTCCTGGGGATATCGTCCATCGGACAATGATTACAAGAGCAGCGGTCAGATTGTGCGCATGTTCTGCGACTGTATCACCCTTGGAGGAAGAATGCTGCTGGATATCGGACCGAAGGAGGACGGAACGCTGGATGAACGCCAGGAGAAAGTTCTTCTGGATCTGGGCGGATGGATTCATGACCATAAGGAAGCGGTATTTGGAACAGAAAAAGGACTGGATTACAATCATTTCCTCGGCGGAAGCACGATTTCGGCGGATAAGAAGACGATGTATCTTTTCGTCTATGATAAGCCGCAGGAGACACTGTGTGTGAAAGGCATTAAAACACCGGTAAAAAGGGTGACGGTTCTGCATACGGGAGAGGAGCTCCGGTTCTCCTACACAGGTTCACTTCCATGGAGCGGCATTCCGGGAACGCTCTGGATCTGGGCCGGAGAGATGAGCATTCATCCGTTTGCAACGGTTGTGAAGGTGGAGCTTGAGGATGAGATCACCTACAATCTGGGACACGGGGAAGTCGTAACATTTAATGAGTAAAACGATTCGGACAGAGGAGCTTATGAGATGAAGAGAATAATTGGCTATGTAAATACGGCGGATTTAAATCATATGCGAGAAGAGGATGTGCGGGCACTTACCGTGATCAATATTGCATTTGGTCTGATCCGGGACGGAGAAGTTGTATGGGATGCAAAGGATGCACGGGATGGAATAGTATCCATTCGGAAAAGCAACCCGGAGCTGAAGATTGTATTGTCCGTAGGCGGCTGGGGAGCAGACGGCTTTTCCCAGGCTGCAAGAACAAAAGAGGGAAGAGAGCGGTTTGCTGCGAGTGCACTTGCAATTGTGAAGGAGTATGGTCTGGACGCTGCCACCATCTGCAAGACCGCAAAGGAAATGCTGGGCAAGTAAGCTCTTTCTCTGAAATAACGAACGCCGCTGTGCATTGCACGGCGGCGTTTTTGCATCTCACAGAGCTTTTATCAGCTTTTCCCTCTCGGCGTACACCTCGGCGAAGACTTTGCGCAGGGTGCATATCTCGGGGCGGGGGTCATCCCGCAGGGTCAGCAGGCAGGTGTCCGGGATGGACAGATGCAGCGGGATGTGCCACCCGGCAGGGAAAGCCGGGTATATCATCGGGCAGAGGAACATCCCCCGCCCGGCCAGAAGCTCGGCGTAGACCGACTCGTAGTTTTCCACCATCCGCCAGACCGGTGTGGAATAGGGCATCCCCGGCTGCTTCTGGGCGAAATCCACCATGTCCTGATAGAGGGGCTCGTAAAATATCTGCTGTCCGGCAAGGTCAGAAAGCTCGACGCTGCTTTGGCCGGAGAGTGGGTGCTCCGGCGCGGTGATGAGGTAAAACCGGTTGCCGATGATGGTCTCACAGCGGATCTCTGGCGGCAGCGGGCCGAAGGGAAGGTAAAGCGCCGCGTCTGCCTCGGTGCAGAGCATGTGGTGGTAGCTGGAGGGGACAGGCGTGGTGTCCACTTTGAACTCATAGCCCGGCAGCGCGGCGTGGAGCCTCGCCATCAGGATGGGGTAGATAGGGTCCCGCTGCAAAAGCACCGGCGGCAGGCGGAGAGTCAGGGTGTGGTGGGTGCCGAAGCCTTTCATCGCCGTGCGGGCGTTGAGGATGCCGCGGTAGATGTCTTCCGCATGGGGCAGCAGGGCGCGGCCCGCCTCGGTGAGGGCCACCTGCGTCGTCGTGCGGCGGAACAGTGCGGCGTCCAGCTCCTTTTCGAGGCTGCGTATCTGGTAGCTCAGGGCGGGCTGGGTGCAGTAGAGTTCCCGCGCGGCGGCGGAGAAATTCAGCGTCCGGCTCACGGTGAGAAAGCAGAGAAGCTGGTGCTCGTTCATGACAAAAAACTCCTTTCCGGCGGCAGGACATCCGTACAGCCTCAGTATAGCAGGAAATAGGACACTTATAAAGCTTTTTTATCAGAATGCTTAAGATTTTTTAATTCCCTTTTACTTCGTTATATTTTATACTATCTCTCGGAAGAACGATTTTCTACCTGAAAACGTCGAAAGAAGAAAGAGCAAGGAGCATTCCAGATGAAAAAGATCTCTCGTAAAGGCTTCCTGAAGGTTGCCGCCGCTGCCGCTATGAGCGGCGTTACCGCCAGCGCACTGGCCGCCTGCAACGCAGGCTCTTCCAGCAGCACCGCCGCCTCCACCGGCGAGGCCATCTACACCCCCGGCACTTACACCGGCACCGCCACCGGCATCGGTGAGGTGAAGGTCACCATGACCTTCAGCGAGACCGCCATCACCGACGTGGTCATTGACGCCTCCAACGAGACCGAGAGCATCGGCGGCGTGGCAGCCCCCACCCTGAAGGACGCCCTGATGGCTGCTCAGAGCACCGAGATCGACAACATCTCCGGCGCTACCATCACCACCAACGCCGTCAAGAAGGCCGCCGCAAGCTGCATCGAGCAGGCAATGGGCGTCCACACCGCAGGCGGCGACACCGCTGCATCTTCCTCCGATGAGGACTGGCTGGGTACCGAGCCGGAGATCGACGAGAGCAAGGTCGCCAAGACGGTGGATGTGGATGTGGCCGTGGTGGGCTGCGGCATTGTGGTCATCATCGGCGCCGGTCTGTCCGGCGTCTGCGCTGCCCGTGCGGCTGCCGAGGAGGGCGCAAAAGTTGCCATCGTGGAAAAGAGCTCTTCCTTCAACTGCCGCAGCGGCGAGTATGCCGTCATCAACGGCAAGGTGCAGGCCAAGTGGGGCCGCGACACCTGGACCCGTGAGCAGATCGACGACATCATCGACTCCCACATGGTGGAGAGCACCTACCGCTGCAAGCGCAGCATCATGAGCAAGTGGGCCCACAACATCGGCGACGCCTTTGACTGGTGGGTGGAGGCAAACCCCGACCTATATTACGCCGAGACCACCCGCAGCGCCATCCCCGATGAGAACGCCGACAACTTCATCATCCCCATCTTCTACCCGCTGCCCGAGCACTACGACTGGAAGCAGGAGCGCTTCCCCTGCTACCCCACTTCCGTCGAGTTCAAGCCCGACCAGCACGTCACCGTCGAGGCCAATATGCAGAAAGCCGTCGACACCGGCAATGTCCAGACCTTCTACGGCTGCTTCGTTGAGAAGCTCATCATGGATAATGGCCGCTGCGTGGGCCTCTACGCCCGCGATGCCGCCACCGGCGAGTACATCAAGTGCAACGCCTCCAAGGGCGTCATCCTCTCCACCGGCGACTACTCCCAGAACACCAAGATGCTCAAGCACTTCTGCCCCGAGGTCATTGAGAACAACATCCAGTGCCTGTTCACCAATGTGGACGTGGAGGGCAACTTCACCAATCAGGGCGACGGCATCCAGCTGGGTATGTGGGCCGGCGCTCAGGTGCAGCAGAGCCACGCCCCGATGATCCACCACATGGGCGGCGGCGCCGACCTCGCCGGCGTAGGCGTCATGGGCAATGCAGGCTTCCTGAACCTCGACCTCAACGGCAAGCGCTTCATGAACGAGGACCTGCCCGGCCAGCAGCTGGAAAACCAGATCGAGCTGCAGAAGAACCGCGAGAGCTGGCAGATCTTCGACTCCAACTGGCCTGAGCAGCTGCCCTATATGCCCGCAGCCCACGGCGGTGCCTGCTACTATGAGGACTACGCCAGCGAGGACGAAGGCCCCAAGAACAACACCACCTACCGCAACTACAAGAGCCCCTATCAGCTGGAAGCTGCTGTGGCCGATGGCCGTGCTGTGAAGGCCGACACGCTGGAAGAGCTGGTGGCAAAGATCTACCCGGACGATACTGCCGCCCAGCAGACCGCTCTGGACTCCATCCAGCGCTACAACGAGTTGGCCAAGGCCGGTTACGATGAGGACTTCCACAAGCCCGCTTCCCGTATGTGGGCAGTCGAAAACGGCCCCTTCTACGCCGACAAGTTCACCACTGCTCTGCTGCTGGTCTGCATCGGAGGCCTCGAGAGCGACGAGGACTGCCACACCTTCGACGCCGACCGCAATGTCATCCCCGGCCTGTACGTCGCCGGCAACATCCAGGGCAACCGCTTTGCCACCGAGTACCCCATCGGACTGAAGGGCGTCAGCCACTCCATGGCCATGTACTACGGCTACGTCGCCGGCAAGAACGCCCTGAAGGACATCTGAGCCTGAAATCGCAAAATAATTTCCAGAGCCCGGAGCAGAAAATGCCTGCCCCGGGCTTTTTATGTGACTTGCTCACGGAAAAACGCCGGGATTTGGGGTATACTGTCCCTGTCAGATGAAAAAACACTCTTTATGGAGGGAAACGATATGGCAGTCATCACCATCACGAAAGAAAACTTTGAGGCCGAGGTGCTGAAGAGCGCTCAGCCCGTCCTGCTCGATTTCTGGGCCGCCTGGTGCGGCCCCTGCCGGATGCTGAGCCCCATCGTGGACGAGGTGGCCGAGGAGCGCACCGACGTCAAGGTGGGCAAGGTCAATGTGGACGAGCAGCCCGATCTGGCCGCCGAGTTCGGCGTCATGAGCATCCCCACCCTGCTGCTGTTCGAGAACGGTAAGCTGGTTCGTCAGGCCGTCGGCGCACGTCCCAAGAGCGGCGTGCTGGAACTGCTGGGCTGAGAATAAAACGGCGAGGAGCCGCTGCACGGAAAACGCTGTGCGGCGGCTCCTTTTTTGCGCTTCCATCATCTCAAAGCGGGCTTTCGTGAAATCATTTCGCCTTTCTGTACAAACGCACAGAAAAATCGTATCATAAAAATGAAAACACGGTCACTTTCACACTTTACAGCTTTATCTTGATAAAGTAAAATAACCTTATCATAAGACAAAAGCGCCCGGGAAAAGGCGGGGCGCAGGGGCCGGGGCGGGCAAGCGCCCGGTGAAAAGTGAGGGAAAAGGTATGAAATTTGACATCTCCTGCTTACAGCCGAAGGAGCAGGCCTCTTTCGCGCTGCGGGCGCTGTATGAGGCGGCGGGCTGCCGCAAATATCACATGGGCCGGTTCGAGGAGTACGGGCTGTATCAGGAGAACCGCAGCTTCCTTTCGTCGGAGCAGGTCATCACCTTTACCGATCTGGACGGGCGGCTGCTGGCACTGAAACCCGACGTGACCCTCTCCATTGCCAAGACGGCCCAGCCCGCGCCGGGCGAGACACTGCGCTACTACTATCACGAAAATGTCTACCGCCCCTCGGCAGAAAGCCACACCTTCAAGGAGATCGGCCAGATGGGCCTTGAGATGCTGGGCGATGTGGGCGAAGGACAGGTGCGGCAGGCGGTGTCGCTGGCGGCACGGTCCCTCGAGCAGCTGGGCCAGCCGTGGGTGCTGGAAGTGAGCCACATGGGCTATCTGTTCGGTCTGCTGGATGCGCTGGACGTGCCGGAAGCTTCCCGCGCCGCCCTGCTGGCAAAGTTGAAAGCGAAAAACCTCCACGAGCTGAAAGCGGCGGCATCCGCCGCCGGGCCGGATGAGGCCGGTGCCGACGCGCTGGCGGGGCTGATGAGCCTCTGCGGCAGCTGTGAGGATGTGCTTCCCCGTGTGGAAGCCGCCTGCCGGAACGAGCGGATGGAAGCCGCCGCTGCCGAGCTGAAAGCCATCACCGAAGAGCTGGCTGGTGCAGGCGGCAGCATCCGTCTGGACATGACGCTGGCCGGTGAGATGGAATATTACAACGGTCTTGTGTTTCAGGGCTATCTGGAGTCGCTTCCCCGTCCGGTGCTCAAGGGCGGGCGGTATGACCTGCTGATGCAGAAGTTCACCCCGGGCGCGGGGGCCATCGGCTTTGCGGTCTATCTGGACGAGCTGGACCGCCTGAGCGCCCCGCTGCCGCCGGTGCAGAAGAACAGCACCGACAGGGTGATGCTGAACGTGGCTCTGCCCAAGGGCCGTCTGGGCGATAAGGTGTATCATCTGCTGGCGGGCATCGGCTACGGCTGCCCGGAGGACTACAACGCCACCCGCAAGCTGGTGGTGGAAAACCCGGAGGCCGGCATCCGGTACTTCCTCGTCAAGCCCAGCGACGTTGCGATCTACGTCGAGCACGGCGCGGCAGACGTGGGCATCGTGGGCAAGGACATCCTGACGGAAGCGTCTGCCGATGTCTACGAGCTGCTGGACACCGGCCTCGGAAAGTGCCGGATGTGCGTCGCCGCCCCGGCAGATTACAAAGACGACCCCAGCCGCCCGGTGCGGGTGGCAACCAAATTCGTCAACATCGCCAAGAGCTATTATGCATCCATCGGGCGGGACATCGACATCATCAAGCTGAACGGCTCCATTGAGCTGGCCCCCATCCTGGGCCTGTCCGACGTCATCGTGGATATTGTGGAGACGGGTACGACCCTGCGGGAAAACGGTTTGCGGGTGGTGACGGAGTTCATGCCCATCTCGGCCCGCTTCATCGCCAATAAGGCCAGCTACCAGTTCAAGCACCGCGAAATGGACGAGATGCTCGAAAAGCTGCGTGCCGCCCTTGCCGCAAAGGAGGAGAAAAAATGATAAAGCTGTATCACTTCGATGAACTGAAGCCCGAAGAGATATTGAACCGTGACATCCGCGCGGAGAAGAATGTGGAAGACGTGGTGGACGGCATCATTGCCGATGTCCGCGCCCGGGGCGACGAGGCCCTGAAAGAATACGCCCTCAAGTTCGACGGTGCCAAGCTGGATAACATCCAGGTGACGCAGGAGGAAATTGAAGAAGCCTTTGCGAATATGGACGGCTATTTCCTCGAAACGCTGCGGGAGGCCGCCGCCAACATCGAGGCCTTCCACCGCCAGCAGGTGCATAAAAATTTTGTGATGAACGACAAGCCCGGCATCGTGCTGGGCCAGAAATACACCCCCATCGAGAAGGCGGGTGTCTACGTCCCGGGCGGCACGGCGGCGTATCCTTCCACCGTCCTGATGGACGTCATCCCGGCCAAGGTGGCGGGCGTTTCGGAGATCGTCATGACGACTCCCGCCGGTAAGGACGGTAAGATCGATCCGGTCATCCTCGCCGCTGCGGCCACCGCAGGCGTGACCAGGATCTTCAAGACCGGCGGCGCACAGGCCGTGGCCGCGCTGGCCTACGGCACCCAGAGCATCCCGGCGGTGGATAAGATCGTCGGCCCGGGCAATATCTATGTCGCCACTGCCAAGAGGAAGGTCTTTGGCAAGGTGGGCATCGACATGATAGCAGGCCCCAGCGAGATCCTGGTTCTGGCCGACGGCGGCTGTGACCCCGCCTGGGTGGCCGCCGACCTGCTGAGTCAGGCCGAGCACGACAGGCTGGCAAGCCCCGTCCTCGTCACTGACAGCGCTGAGCTGGCCAAGGCCGTGCAGGCAGAGCTGGAAGTGCAGATCCCCCAGCTGCCCCGCGCCGCCATCGCCCGCGCCAGCGTGGACGACAACGGCAAGATCATCGTCTGCTCTGATCTGCGCAAGGCCATCGAAGCCTGCAACATCATCGCACCCGAACATCTGGAAGTCTGTGTGGACGACCCCTTCAGCGTGCTGAATGAAATCAAAAATGCAGGCAGCATCTTCCTCGGTCGGAACGTCCCCGAGGCACTGGGCGACTACTTCGCCGGCCCGAACCACACTCTGCCCACCAGCGGCACGGCACGTTTCTCCAGCCCTCTGGGCGTGGACGACTTCGTCAAGAAGTCCAGCTTCATCTACTACACCCGGGAGGCGCTGGAAAAGGCTGCGCCCCGCATCGCCGACTTTGCCGAGCGGGAGGGCCTGCACGCCCACGCCCGCAGTGTGACCATAAGATATGAATAAACCTCTCAGGCGCTTCGCGCCAGCTCCCCTAATAGGGGAGCCTTTGGCAGAGAGGTCAAGTTGCAATAAAAACGGAGGCTGGCAAACATGAGCCGTTTTCTTTCTCCCACGCTGGAAGCTGTCACTCCCTACACCCCGGGCGAACAGCCGCAGGACCAGCAGTACATCAAGCTGAATACCAACGAAAGCCCTTATCTCCCCTCTCCGGCCGTGGTGGGGGCGGTGAGCGAGGCTGAGGTGGAAAAGCTCCGCCTCTACTCCGACCCTGCGTGTGCCGAGCTGCTGCGGGCAGCGGCGGCACACTTTGAGCTGCAGCCCGAGCAGATCATGCCCGGCAACGGCAGCGACGAGAACCTGTTCTTCGCCCTGCGGGCCTTCTGCGACGAGAACCACCCGCTGGCCTATGCAGACATCACCTATGGCTGCTACGGCGTCTGGTGCGGGCTGATGCACATCCCCAGCCATATCATCCCGCTGAAAGAAGATTTTACCCTCGACCCGGCGGATTATTATGGCCTGAACGAGACCATCGTCGTCGCCAACCCCAATGCTCCCACCGGTCTGGCCCTGCCCCGCAGCGCCATCGAGGAGATCCTGAAGAGCAACCCCAACCATGTGGTCATCGTGGACGAGGCCTATGTGGACTTCGGCGGCGAGAGCTGTGTGCCGCTCATCAACGAGTACGAAAATCTGCTGGTGGTCCAGACCTTCTCGAAGTCCCGTCAGCTGGCCGGTGCGCGGCTGGGCCTCGCTATGGGCAATGCGAAGCTCATCGCTGACCTCAACCGGGTCAAGTTCAGCCTCAACCCCTACAACATCAACCGGCTGACCCTGAAGGCGGGCAAGGCCGCGCTGGAAGATACGGACTACTTCGACAAGACCCGCGCCGCTATCGTGGAGACGCGGGGCTGGACAAAGCAGCAGCTGGAAGCGCGGGGCTTTGCCGTGCTGGACAGCCGCTCCAATTTCCTGTTTGCTTCCACCGACAAAAAGAGCGGCGGCGAACTTTACCTGAAACTGAAAGAAAAAGGTATGCTGGTGCGCCACTTCGACGCACCCCGTATTTCGAACTGGCTGCGCATCACCATCGGCACGCCGGACGACATGACCGCCCTTCTGCGGGCGCTGGATGAAATTTTGGAGGGCTGAGCCATGCGGGAAGTGACCATTGAGCGGAACACCAACGAGACCCAGATCGAGCTGACCCTGAACCTCGACGGCGCAGGCCGGTATCAGGTGGACACCGGCTGCGGCTTTCTGAACCATATGCTGGAGCTGTTTGCGCGGCACGGGCGCTTTGATTTGGTGCTTACCTGCCACGGCGACGTGGAGGTGGATTATCACCACACCACCGAGGATGTGGGCATCGCGCTGGGGCAGGCGTTCGCCCAAGCGCTGGGCGATATGCGGGGCATCCACCGGTACGGCAGCTTCTATCTGCCCATGGACGAAGCGCTGATTTTGTGCGCCGTCGATCTTTCGGGCCGCTGCACCCTGAACTGGGACGTCCATTGCAACACCGAAAAGGTGGGCGATTTTGACGTGGAGTGCGCCAAGGAATTCTGGCTGGGCTTTGCCCGCAGCGTGCCCGCCACGGTCCACTTTGTACAATTTGCGGGAGAAAATACCCACCACATCCTCGAGGCCTGCTTCAAGGGCGCAGGCCATGCACTGGGCGCGGCCGTGAAGATCGACGAAGCCCACAAGGACGAAATTCCTTCCACGAAAGGACTGCTGGTATGATATGCATCATCGACTACGGCGTGGGCAACCTGTTCAGCCTGAAATCGAGTCTGGCCCATCTGGGGCTGGAAGCGAAGGTCAGCGCGGACGCCGCCGACATCCGCGCCGCTGACCGGCTCATCCTGCCGGGCGTGGGCGCCTTCGGGGACGCGATGGCAAAACTTGAGGCCACCGGCCTTGTACCGGTTATCAGGGAAGAAGCGGCGAAGAAGCCCCTCCTCGGCATCTGCCTCGGGATGCAGCTGCTGTTTGAAAAGAGCTGCGAGTACGGCGAGCACGACGGCCTTGGCTTCGTGCCGGGGCAGGTATGCCCGCTGGCTCCCGACCTCGGCGACAAGAGCCTGAAAGTGCCGCAGATCGGCTGGAACGCCGTCCACATCCTGCGGGACGACCCGCTGTTCAAGTACGTCAGGGACGGCGAGTATTTCTACTACGTCCACAGCTATTACGGCAAAAACTGCGCCGCCAACACACTGGCCGTCAGCGACTATTCCCTGCCCGTCACCGGCGTGGTGAAGGCGGGCAAGGTGTACGGAACGCAGTTCCACCCGGAGAAAAGCGGTGACGCAGGGCTGCGGCTGCTGAAAGCATTTGCGGAATTATAAGGAGAAACGAAAATGCAACTATTCCCAGCCATCGACCTGCGGGGCGGCAAAGTCGTGCGCCTGACGCAGGGCGATTACGACCGGATGACCGTCTACGGCGAAGACCCCTGCGCCCAGGCGCGGGCTTTTCTCGAAGCCGGGGCAAAAAACCTCCACGTCGTCGATCTGGACGGCGCAAAGGACGGAACCCTTTCCAATTACGACACCATCGCCGCGCTGGCAAAGCAGGGCGGCCTGTATATCGAAGTAGGCGGCGGCATCCGCACCGAAGAGCGCATTGAAAAATACCTCTCTTTGGGCGTGGGCCGGTGCATCCTTGGCAGTGTGGCCGTGACGAACTTTGACTTCACGGCCCGGATGCTGAAAAAGTACGGCGAAAAAATTGCCGTGGGCGTGGACGCCAAGGAAGGCTATGTGGCGATCCACGGCTGGAAGGACGTCAGCGCTGAGCCGGGCGTGGCCTTCTGTCAGCGTCTGGCTGAGGCTGGATGCAAGGCCATCATCTACACCGACATTGCCTGCGACGGCGCGATGAAAGGCACGAACCTCGCCCTCTACCGCCAGCTTGCAAAAGAAGTGCCAGGCGTGGCCATCACGGCCAGCGGCGGTATTTCCTCGGAAAAGGAGCTGCTGGAACTGGAAGAGATGGGGACTGCCGCCGCCATCCTCGGCAAGAGCCTGTACACCGGTGCGTTGGACCTTGGGCGCTGCGTCGCGCTGGTGCAGAAGTAAGGAGCAAGACCATGATAACAAAACGCATCATCCCCTGTCTGGACGTCCGGAACGGACGGGTCGTCAAGGGAACGAACTTCGAGGGCATCAAGGATGTGGCCGACCCGGTGGAGATGGCCCGGATGTACAACGCGGCGGGTGCCGACGAGCTGGTGTTCTACGACATCACGGCCAGCGCCGAGGGCCGCGCCCTCTTCACCGACATCCTCACCCGGGTGGCCAGCGAGATCTTCATCCCCCTCACGGTGGGCGGCGGCGTCAACACGCTGGACGATTTCGACCGGGTGCTCAAGTGCGGTGCCGATAAAGTCAGCGTCAACTCGGGCGCACTGAGAGACCCCGGCCTCATCCCGGCGGCGGCTAAGCGGTACGGCGACCAGTGCGTGGTCCTCTCCGCCGACGTCAAGCGGGTGGACGGCCAGTTCCGCGTCTTTGCCAAGGGCGGGCGCGAAGACACTGGCCGGGACGCGCTGGAATGGATCAAATGGTGCGTGGACAACGGTGCAGGCGAAGTGTGTCTCAACAGCATCGACACTGACGGTGTCCGGAACGGCTTCGACCTCGAGATGCTGGACGCCGTGGCGGCCCGGGTGAACGTCCCCATCATCGCCAGCGGCGGCGCGGGCAAAAAGGAAGACTTCCTCGAGCTGTTCCATCATAAAGGCATCGACGCGGGCCTTGCGGCGGGCATCTTCCACCAGAAGCTGCTCACCATCCGGGAACTAAAGGAATACTTAAACGAAAATGGCGTGGAAATGCGGCTCTGAGCCCTTGCGTTTGCCCGCCGAATACGCTAAACTATAGCTGTCCCCCTGCGGGGAAGGAGAAACATTATGGACCTGAAATTTGACGAAAAGGGCCTCATCCCTGCCATCGTGCAGGACCACTACACCAAAGAGGTGCTGACCCTCGCCTACATGAACGCCGAGACGCTGGCGCTGACCATCGCGGAGGGCCGGACGGTGTTCTGGAGCCGCAGCCGTCAGGAGATATGGCGCAAGGGCGAGACCAGCGGCAACGTCCAGCGTGTGGTGTCCATCACCGCCGACTGCGACGCCGATGCGCTGGTGGTTGAGGTCGTCAAGAGCGGCCCTGCCTGCCACACCGGTGCCGAGAGCTGCTTTTTCAACGAAGTGTATGTTTCCCCGGAGCTGAAGCAGTTCAGCTGGCAGGGGCTGTATGACCTCATCAAGGGCCGCAAGACCAGCCCCAAAGAGGGCAGCTACACCACCTATCTCTTCGAGAAGGGCAAAGAAAAGATCCTCAAGAAGGTGGGCGAAGAGTGTACTGAGGTCATCATCGCGGGCGAAAAGGAAGACAAGGCCGAGACGGTCTACGAGATCAGCGATTTGGCATACCATGTGCTGGTGCTGATGGTACAGGCCGGCATCACGGTGGAGGACATCACCCGCGAGCTGGAAAAACGACACGTTATCGACCACAAGGTCAAACAGGAAAGGATGCAGTGATTCACTATGGCAGATTATAAGAAGTCCAGTGTCCATTGTCACTCGACGATGTGCGACGGCAAAAACACCTTACAGGAGATGGCCTCCGCTGCGTGTGCGAAGGGGCTGACCACACTGGGCTTCACGGGCCATAGCTATACCCAGCGTGACCGTGAATACTGCATGAGCCCCAGCCGCACGGCCCAGTACAAGGCCACCATCGCCAAGCTCAAGACCGAGTACAAGGGCAAGGTGGACATCCTCTGCGGCATCGAGTGGGATCTGCTGAGCGAGGACAAGCGCACCGGCTACGACTACTGGATCGGCTCTGCGCACCACCTCTACGGCAAGAACACCGGCAAGTACTACGAGATCGACTTCCGTCCCCAGGATCTCCACGACTGCATCTACGACGACTTCGACGGCGACCCGCTGGCCGCTGTGGAGGCATACTTCGCCGAGGTGGAGAAGGTGGCTGCCATGGGTCCCGACATTCTGGCCCACATCGACCTCATCAAGAAGCTGAACGCTGCCGGTGAGTTCTTCGACGAGGAGTCGCCCCGCTATAAGGCCGCAGCCCTCAAGGCGCTGAATACTGCCAAAGAGCACGGCTGCCTGCTGGAAGTGAACACCGGCGGCGTCTACCGTGGCTACCGCAAGGACTTCTACCCCGGCGCATGGCTCCTGGGCGAGTGGCAGAAGATGGGCGGCAAGGTCATCATCACCTCCGACGCCCACGATGTGGACAGCCTGACCTTCGGCTTCGACGAGGCTGCTGCCGCCGTCAAGGCCGCAGGCTTCAAGAGTGTGGAAGTGCTGACCATCAACGGCTTCGAGACGCAGGAGCTGTAACGATCTGAAAATATTGAAAAGGGCTGTTGTACAGCGGAATCAACCTCTCCGTCAGTGCTGACGGAGAGGTCGTACCTGTACAGCAGCTCCTTTTTGTGACTATGGAGGAACGCTTATGACCCAGTCCCCCGCGAAAAAATCATTCTTCAACCGGAACGTCGATTTGATGAACGGCCCCATCTTCAAGAGCCTGTTCATCTTTATGCTGCCCATTCTGGTGTCGTGCCTCTTCCAGCAGCTCTATAATACCGTGGATACCATGATCGTCGGCAATGTGCTGGGCGATACCGCCCTTGCCGCCATTGGCGCCTGCGGGGCCATCTACGAGCTTCTGGTTGGATTCGGCCTCGGTATCGGCAACGGCCTCGCCATCGTCGCAGCGCGCGCCTACGGGGCCGGAGACGATGACCAGCTCAAACAGACCGTGGCGGGTTCCATCGTCATCGGCATCATCGCGTCGGCGGTCATCACGCTGGCGGGTGCGGTGGGCCTGCATCCGCTGCTGGAACTGCTGGACACCCCGGCGGAAATTTTAGAAGACGCCTACGGCTATATCATCATCATCGACTTCGGCGTCATCGTCATGTTTGCCTATAACCTCTGCGCCGGCCTGCTGCGGGCCATCGGCAACAGCTTCATGCCGCTGGTCTTCCTCATCCTCTCGTCGGTGCTCAACGTCATCCTCGACCTCTGGTTCATCGCCGTGCTGGGCATGGGCGTGGCCGGTGCCGGTGTGGCGACGGTCATCTCCCAGGGCGTGTCGGTGGCGCTCTGCATCCTGTATGTCTTCCGCAGCGCCCGGCTGCTCCTGCCTGAGAAAAAGCACTTCCATGTGGAGAGCCGCCTCTATTGGGAGCTGTTCAGCCAGAGCATCTCCATGGGCCTCATGAGCAGCATCGTCTCGGCGGGCTCTGTCGTTTTGCAGTACGGCATCAACGGCCTCGGTACGCTGGTCATCGCGGGCCACACCGCGGCCCGAAAACTCTTTGCGTTCACAGATATGCCCCTGACAGCGATGGCCTCTGCCTGTTCGACCTACGTCTCCCAGAACTACGGCGCGAACCATCCCGACCGCGTCCGCCGTGGAATGCGGGACATCTATCTCTACGGTGTCGTGGTGGCTGTGACGGCTATCCTGCTTATGAGTGTGGGTGCGGAGTGGATGGTAAAGCTGGTGTCCGGTTCTTCGGAGCCGGTGGTGCTGGAAAACGGCGCACGGTATCTGGTCTGGAATGCACCCTTCTACGCCGTGCTGGGAATGCTGCTCTCCACCCGCTACGCTCTGCAGAGCATGGGCGAGAAGGTGCTGCCCCTGCTGTCCAGCGTCATCGAGTTTCTGGGCAAGATCGTCTTTGTCCTGCTCTTCATCCCCCGCTTTGAGTATAACGCGGTCATCCTCTGCGAGCCGGTCATCTGGTGCTTCATGACCATAGAACTGCTGATAGCATACCGGCATAATTCCTTCGTGTTTCCGAAGATGAAAAAATAAAAGAACTCCCCGCCATGCAGCTGCACAGCGGGGAGAAAGAGGGAGGAAAATTTCAGATTCAGAGGGCCGAATAGCCGAAGCTGTTCACCAGCGCGTCAATGTGCTGGCCCGCCTTGCACATGGGGCAGTCGCGGCTGTCGAAGCTGGCGTAGTCGGGCAGGCTGGAGGGGTCGAAGATGGAGGTGACCGGGATGCCCAGACACTCGTGGGTAGTGGCGAAGATGGCCGACAGGCCCGCCACGGGTCCGCCGTAGTAGGTCACGGCCTCCACAGCGGCCTGCACGGTGTAGCCGGTGGTGATGGAGGCCGACAGGATGAGGACGTGCTTGCCCTTGACCATCGGGGCGAGATTGTCGCGGAGGATGATCTGGCTTCCGCTGGTGTACTCGGGGGTGATGACGTAGATGGTCTGGTGGGCATTCATGTTGGCAAAGCCGTCTTTGGTCAGCTCGTTGGCCAGACAGGTGCCGATGACCTGCGTGCCGTCCAGACAGAGCACGGTGTCCACGATGGTGCTGTGCTGATAGGCAGCCACCAGCTCCTTGGCGACAGCCTTCGCCTCCGAGAGGCGGGCTTTCTGGGTGGTGACGTCGATGTAGTAGTTGATGTGGCTGTGGCTGGTGGCGAAGTGGCCCTTTGCCACGCGCAGGAACAGACTGCTTTTGTTGGTGGGAAGCTTTACCATATTGATCATAACTGCACACTCCTGTTCTTGTGAAATCAGGCAGGACGCCCATCCCGAAAAACAAAACCGCGCGGCGGCACATCTGTCCGGCCGCTGCGCTCCCCGGTTGGTATGCTCTTATTGTAGCAGGAAAGGTGCCTTATGCACAAGACACAAAACCACTAAAAATCCTTGCTTGCGTTTTGGCAGAATGACGGAGGGAGCAAACAAAAACGCCCAAGGCGTGAGCCTTGGGCGCGGAGTGCAGAAAATAGATTATTCAAGGGTGATTTTACCAGTGACGCTATCCTTCTTGGCAGCCATCTTCCAAGTGCAGAAAGCACGGGTGTAGCCGCTGTTGCCGCTGCTGGCCTGGATGCGGGGCCAGTATTTGAACTCGACCTTATCGCCAGCCTCAATGGTAAGCTTCTTGCTTGCAGTACCATTGACGGTGATGACGAAATCCTGTGCGCCATCACTCTCGGACAGATCAAGAGTGGTGGGGTTGACCTTGATGTGGGACGAGCCGGCATAATTCTTTTTCTCACTATCGTGGGTGACGGTAAGCTCAAAGCAGCCGTCATTCACGCAGAGGGGAACCTTTTTGGTGGTACACTTGATGCTCAGGTTGAACACAGCGCTGCCGTAAGTGACGGGAGCAACGGTGGAAGGAGCGGTGTACACAGGAGCAGCGGGGTCGCTGCCAGTACCATCATACATCTTGAAGGTGCCCATCAGCTTCAGGGTGCTGCCGATTTTACCGGTCTTCTGATACTCATCCTCACCACAGCCAACGAGCAGGCTGGAACCAGCCACAGCCACGGCAGCGGCGGCGCTGTACTTCAGGAAAGAGCGGCGGTTGAATTCTAAGGACATGATCGTTCCTCCTTTATGTAGAAACACAGAAATCATTGTACTGCCCAGAAGGGCGTCTTGCCTATACAATAGGCGAAAAATGAGCAGATGTCAATGCTTTTCGCAAAAATTTTGTGGGGAAGCTCTGCCCGTTATGACGGAATTTCGTCTCAGAAAAATGCCTTAGACCTGCGTCAGGTCAGAAGAGTTCAGAGAGAAGGTAAGGCTCTTGTTTGCCACGAAGGTCGGGGTGAAGGTGACGCTCAGCTTCTGCCAGCCGGTGGGGACACAGCAGATCAGCTGGATGTAGCCTGCGCCCTGCGGGGGCAGATTGGTGGACTCAGAGAAGCTCTGAGCGGCGGCATCATAGAGCTGGATGTAAGCGCCGACCTCGGCCTCAGCGCCGTCGCAGACAGCGGTGAAATCGGTGGTGGAGGCGGCCAGAGCGTGGAAGTACTGACGGGCGACATCAAGCTTGGTAGCCTCATCGTCCAGCGGATAGGCGGCATCCAGTTCGGCGAGGTTCTGTGCGCCGATGTTGAAGGTAGTCGCGCCGGAGCGGTTCACAGCGGTGACGAGCACAGCGACATACTCGTGGTCGGGCAGGTCGGGGGTGTTGGCCATGGTAAAGACGCTGGTGAGCTGGACGCCCAGATTGTTCCAGTTGCTGACCTTGTCGCCGACCTTGACTTCGATGGCGTTGCTGGTGCTGGAGCCGCAGCCGCCCAGCATGGCAGCAGCGCCCAGAGCTGCTGCGGAGACACCGGTACACTTGAGGAAGGTGCGGCGGGAAATTTTATTGGACATGGATGTGTCCCTCCTTGAATTCGCTTTATTATGAAGTACGATGAAAATGTTCTATCTTGTTTATAACATCTTTTGCACGCAGATGCAAGCAAAAAACGGCAGAATTTACACTAGTTTCACAGAGACTTAAGTGCGGTCCTCTCCGGTCAGTTCCCGGGCGCGGGTCTCGCTGGTCTTGACCAGATTGAGCAGGCTGGGAGTATACAGCGGGTATTCCCGGGTCAGGCTCTCGGTGGTCATGGCGAGGCAGGACGGGTCGGCCACGCCCTCGCCGCCGGGCAGCGCTTCGCCGGCCAGCAGGGCCTCCACATTGGCCTGAGCCGAGTGCATCACAGCGTCGGAGTAGCCGGGCCAGCGCCGGGCGTCCACGCTGAACATGCTGGGGGCGTTATGGGGTTCGGCGGAATAGAGCAGACGGAACATCTTGGCCACGGCGGTCATCAGGTAGGCGCTCACCTCGGTGGTCAGGGCCTTGCTGTGGCATTCGCCGATCTTGGCGTAGAGCACGTTCAGGCTGTTGGAGATGAGCTTTTTGTTCATCGTGGGCAGGACGCTGCCGTGGTAGATGTTGTCCTTCATCTTGTCGGGGTTGGGGATGTCCTCTGCCGAGAGCATCATGCCATTGCGCTCTGCCGAGCGGCCCAGCAGATAGTCGCAGGAAACATTATAATAGTCTGCCACCCGTACCACAAAATCCAGGCCGCACTCCCGGATGCCTTTTTCGTAGTGGGAAAGCAGGGCCTGCGAAACGCCCAGATCCTCTGCCGCCTGTTTCTGGGTGATGCCGCGCTCCTTGCGCAGCAGTTTGATGATACGATTGAACTCCATGATGTTTGGCTCCTCAGATAAAAATAGGACTTCCTTGATTTTTGGTTTACAGCACGTTGATTATACACAATGGAAAACGACTTGTAAAGCGAAAAATTGACGGTTTTTCCGCCGGAAATTCGGCGTTTTTGTCAAAGGGGTTGCTCTTTCTACCATATCTATGTTAAAATAAACCTTACCGGCATATATTTAGTGTCTGATGGTGCCGGAAAAATCAGCAGAAAAGCAAGATTTGTGCGAATCAGCACAGGAATAGATAGCTCATAAGAGGTGTTTTTGCATGAAAACCTTTAAGCTCCATCTCATCCGCCACGGCCTGACTTCCGGCAACTTACAGGGCCTTTACATCGGCAGCGGCACGGACATCCCCCTGTGTGACGAGGGCCGCGCCCAGCTGGCCGAGCTGAAAGAGCGGTTCGAGTATCCTCAGGTGGATACCGTCTTCTCTTCCCCGCTCATGCGCGCCGTGGAGACGGCCAACATCCTGTTCCCGAATGCGACCCACCAGTTCTCGGTGCATGACCTGCGGGAGGCCGGTTTCGGCGTCTTTGAGAACCATCCCGTCAAGGAGCTGGTGAAGAACGAGGACTTCAAGAAGTGGATCACCCCGGGCTCCGGCTTTGTGCCGGAGGGCGCAGAGCCCACGGAGCAGTTCCACGCCCGCTGCTCGGAGACGCTGCTCAAGCTGTTCGAGTATATGATCCGGATGGACGTCACCGAGGCCGCCTGCGTGACCCACGGCGGCGTCATCATGAGTATGCTGAGCCAGCGCGCCCTCCCCTCCCGCCATCCCGAGCAGTGGATGGCTGACCCCGGCTGCGGCTACACCGTCCAGACCGACGTCCAGCTCTGGATGCGCGACCGTCTGGTGGAGGCCATCGACATCGTACCCTTCGGTTATGCTGACACCCTGCGGGGTCAGGCGGAAGCCGAGGAGAATGAAGCATTCGAATAAGAAAGAACGCTCTGCCGCCCTGCGATTTTGCCGCCGGGCGGCATTTTTGTACTCTTTTGGTACAAAATCAGCAAAGAAAACGCAAAACCTGCGGCAGAACGCTTTCAAACCCTTGACAGGGGGCAAAGAAACCGATACTCTATAAAGTGAATGATTTTTCTCGCTGCAAGGAGGAGTCCCCGATGTCTCAGTCTCTTTCCCGCCGGTCGTTCCTGAAATGCGCCGGTTCGGGCGCGGTCAGTCTGGCCGCTGCCCTGCTCACAGGCGTTTCGGCGGCTGCGGCACAGCCCCGCGTGATGGGCCAGCCTGCCCTGCTGGACGGCAAGGCGGCGGTGGAGCTGCTGGGCTATGCGCCTGCACCCGGGCTGGGCGGCGTGTTGGTCTACCTCTCGGTGGAGAACCTCTCGGCCCGCACCCTGCCGGTGGGCGCAAGCTACCTCCACAGCCGGGATGTCTCGACCCTGAAGGAGCTTTACAGTCTGGACAGCGGCGTGACCGCCCGCAGCGGCGGCGAGAGCGTCCCCTGCGGCAGCTTTGCGGCACCGCTCTACGCGGAGAACGCCGCCGATGCCTCGGCCTTTACGCTCAACCTCGCCGCCGGGCGCGGCGCGATGCTCCACTGCTTCTGCGCTGTCCCGGAGGATTGGGAGACGCTGGAGCTGAGCTATCGCCCCGCCTTTGCCGCCGGACAGCCGGTGGAGTTCGTGGTGCGCCGGGACGCCGACGCCGTCCGCCTCGGGGCGGTGCCGGCGACGCCGACGGAAGTTGGAAGCGTAGTGGATTTATAAACGGCTTCGCGCGCCGGTGGCGCGGGGTTAGAGCGCTTTTACGCTGGGTTAAGTTCTCTTTTGCGCACCAAAAGAGAACCAGAAAAGTGCCCGCTACTTT